>Ga0308165_1002293_pt1 | contig 23400 bp, 17 predicted proteins | sample PhyWR2_FD_201032 | JGI IMG/M metagenome (GOLD analysis project Ga0308165, IMG submission 201032) | Phyllosphere microbial communities from UC Gill Tract Community Farm, Albany, California, United States - DLSLW.R2 | ecosystem: Host-associated > Plants > Phyllosphere > Unclassified | place: USA... | reverse complement strand
GTGAGTGGCTGAAACCAGCGGTTTGCTAAACCGTCGTGCCCTTAAGGGGGCACCGAGAGTTCGAATCTCTCCGTCTCCGCCATGCTGCCGGTGCGAGATGTCTCAGGTGATCCTGAGACATTGACAGCCCTTCGATGGAATAGCGATCAGTCGAACTCGGCGTCCGCCCACCAGCCAGCCCTGTTGTCCGCCGCAAATACTACTTCCCGCCGACCTGCTCGTACCGGGTAAGCAGAACCAAGCGCGAGGTGTTTGGTCCCGGCGTGTGGTTGTGTAGGATAATCGGCAAAGCAGCGAGCATCATGCCAGAGCCGATCTTGAAATCCGCATTTCCGCCCAGTGTCGACGGCAATACCCGCTTGCTCCTGCTCGGTAGCCTGCCCGGCGAGCGGTCGCTGGCGGCGGGGGAATATTATGCCCACCCGACCAATGCATTCTGGTGGCTCATCGGTGAAGTGCTTGGTGAAGCGGACTTTCCCCGCTTGCCCTACGCCCAGAGACTGGAGGGGCTGAAGGCGCGAGGTGTCGGGCTTTGGGATGTCATCGCCAGCGCGCAGCGGACGGGAAGCCTCGACACGGCGATACGCAGCGCCACGATGCGTAACCTTGCGGCGTTCGCAGAAGGGTTACCACGGCTTCGCGCCATCGGCTTCAATGGCGGTACGGCTGCGAAGGCCGGCAGACGCCAGTTGGCCGGGGCCGACGGCACCTGGCATTTGATCGACCTGCCTTCCTCGAGCGCTGCATATGCAGGCATGCCGCGCGACGCGAAACTGGCCGCATGGCGGGAAATTGAACGCTATCTGGCCTGAATCCGGCAAGCCTTTCTCTCGACCCGAACGCGCAAAAACGCCCCCGGGAGAGAGTGGGTCTCCCGGGGGCGCTGCCCCGCCGCGCAGTCGGTGGGGGGCATGGTAACGCGGCGGATCAGGTCAAGGTGATTACTGCTCGGTGCTGCCGCCGCTCACACCCAGATTGACCGACCCGCCGGCGCCGTTCTTCGAAGCCGAACCGGTGCCCGATCCCGTCGCAGTGGCGCTACGGTTGCCAGCGGTTGCCGTGGCCGAACCATTACCCGAACCGGAGGCCGAACTGTCCGACGCGCTATTTGCCGTATCGCGCACCTTGCTGCCGGCGCCCTGCGCCTTCTCGGCAGCGGCCGAACGGGCAGCGCTGGCTGCGCCGGTAGCGGTGCCGGCAACCTGCGAGGCAGTGCCCGCTGCATCCACCGGCAACGTCGGAGCGCCGCCTGTCAGGCTACCCGCGCCAGTACCCGAAGCCGAGCCGCTGGCGCCCGAGCCTGTCAGCGAACCCATTGCAGTGCCCGACCCGGAAGCGCTGCCGCTCGCCGAATTCAGCGACCCGGCGGCATTGCCCGCTGCGGAACGCGTGGAGCCGACCAGGCCGCCAGCCTGTGAGCGGGCGCCGTCGAGCGCGCCAGTCGCAGTCGAAGTGTCGGGAGCTGCCGCCTGCGGCGTCTTCACCGATTTGCTGGCCTTGCCGCTGCCATTGGCACGCGAGGAAACACTGCGGCCAGCGCGCGAGGCGCTGATGTCTCCGGCACCGCTGGCGGCGCCATCGATCGAACTGCCGACGCTGCCCATGGTGCCACCCAGCGAACCGCCGCCGCCGAGCGAGCCGCCCAGTCCGCCGCCGCCGCCAAGTCCACCACCGCCCAGCAACTGTGCGTTGGCTACACCGGGCATGGCGAAGAGAGCGAGGGTCGCACCAAAAGTGGTAAGCGCGGTGCCGAGGTTGAGCTTGTTCATGGGTATGCTCCTTCCTTTGTTGTTCAATCCCGCAGCAGATGTCCTGCCTCGGGGGTCTCTGAAGGAAGGAACGGGTGGCACTTTCACTTTCATCCGTGGTGGATGCAATTTTTTCCGCTTTTTTCTTTAAAGACCCGAGCGACAGATATTGCAGAGCACCCCGCGCCCGGTCCGCCGCGTCCCCTTGAGCGCCTCGGCATCCACGGGCCCGAGCCCCTGCGCGCCGTCACCTGTCGCCATCCGCGCAGCAATGCGCGAGGCAGCAAGAGGGGCAGCATAGGAGGTTCCCCGCAGCGATACCCGGCCCCGGCCCGGCACCAGTGCGGACATGTCCGCCCCCGGCGCGGCGTAATCGAGGTGCGCGGCGCGGCCCGCCTCGATCAGTACGCGGCCTGCTCCATCCACGCCCGTCACCGCGACTACGCCCGGGTAAGAGGCCGGATAGGCTGGCGGCGCGGCAGCGCCGTCGTTGCCAACGGCGGCGACGATGACCATCCCCTTGGCCTGCGCAGCCGCAACCGCCCGCGCCAGTAGCGGGTTCGCAGGCCCCACCAGGCTGATCGAGACCACCGGAACACCCTGCCCCTGCATCCAGCCCAGCGCCTTGGCGATGGCCAGAGCATTACCGCCCGCCGGATCGCTGCCATAGACATCGGCACCATAGATCCGCGCCGTCCCCGCGCCGGTCAGCAACGAGGCGATGGCGCTGGCGTGGTCGCTGGCCTTCGTCCCCGATGCAAAAGCATGCTGGGAAACCAGGCGCCGTGCCCCTGCATCCGAGACAGCGATGCCGCCGTCGATCACGCCCACCGTACCGCCCCGCGGCAGCGCCGTGGACGGTGCCGCGCCCGACGCATTTTTAGCGCTCTTGCCAGAGGGAAAATGAAGCTGATCCGCCGTAATCTCACGCCCAGGCAGCGCCTTGCGCAAAGCCTCCACCGCCTTGCCCAGCGCAACCCCGGACGGCACGCCCAGCCGCGCATAGGAAACGTCCAGCCCGTCCAGCGTTCCTTGCTCGATCACGGCGTAGCCCTGCCGGCGCACCACTTCCAAAGCGGCAGGGTCGGGATCGATCAGCAGTGCCTCGCCGCGCACGGCAGGCTGACGCTGCTCATCCCATTCCACCCGGTCGCCATGGTCGGCAACCAACCGCGCCAGCCGCTGCACCCTTTCGCGTGCCAGCTTGCGCACATCGCCGACCGCCGCGCCCAGCCGCTCCAGAGCGGGCGAGGCGATATCGCGCACTGCATCCCCCACCCGGCCCACCGCATTGCCTAACGGATCGATCGCGCCGCCCAGTTGCGCACGCACCGGGGCCGCTACCAGCGCCGCCGTCAGGACGAGAAATATAAGGGCATGTCGTTGCATCAGCTTGTCCGTCGCGAAATTTCGTAGCACTCAGGGATGAAACGCAGCTGTCCATCCGTTTCATCCCCAGGCAAGAGAAATCGATGAGCAACAACCGCTTCTGTGAAGAGCTGACAGCCCTGCTGCCGCGCCTGCGGCGGTTCGCGCGCGGCCTGACCCATGATGCGGCCGACGCCGATGACTTGTGCCAGCAAACGGTCGAGCGCGCGCTCAAGTCCCGCCAACAGTGGCAGGAGGGCACCCGCCTTGACGCTTGGGTTTACAGGATCATGCGTAATCAGTGGATCGACGAAGTACGGGCAAGGACGCGGCGTTCGCAGACTTTTGCCCACGAAGACGAAGGTGCAACCGTGGGCGTGGCCGGCGACCGCGATGCGGAAAACCTGGTGGAACTGGGCAATATCGGCCGCGCCCTCGCCCGGCTGCCCGAGGAGCAGCGCGAAGCGGTAGTGCTCGTGCTGGTCGAAGGCTTTTCGTACAAGGAAGCAGCCGAGATCATCGGCGTGCCGCAAGGCACCCTGACCTCGCGCCTGGGCCGCGGCCGCGAGGCGCTGATGCGCGAATTGGGAGAAACGGCGTGAGCGTGACCAACGAAGAACTCATGGCCTTTGCCGACGGCGAGCTGCCAGGCGCGGACGCTGCGCGCGTGGCGGCAGCCGTCGCGGCCGACCCGGTGCTCGCCTCAAGGGTCGAGAGTGAACGGCAGCTGCGTGCCCTGCTGCGCGGTCATCTCGATCCTGTGGCGAGCGAGCCGGTGCCCGAAAGCCTGTCGCTCATGATCGCCGCAGCCGCAGCGGAGGAGACGGAACAGGACATGATCGATACTCCTCCCCCCGCACAAACGCCTTCTCAAGCTGCGCAGCCCGCGCGGGTGCTGGACTTCGCAGCAGCCCGCGCCCGCCGCGAAGCCGAAGCCAAGGCTGCACAGTCCGCGCAAAAGCCTGCGTCTCGCCGCTGGGGCATCGGCGCCGCCATTGCCGCGGCCCTGGTACTGGGTCTGATGCTTGGCCCGCAGTTCCTGGGCGGCAGCACGGTAACGGAACGCAACGGAGCGCTGGTGGCTTCGGGTTCGCTTGCGCGCGGTCTGGACACGCAGCTTGCGTCCAACGAGCCGGGCGCATTGCGCATCCTGTCCAGCTTCCGGCGCGAAGGCGGCAGCTATTGCCGCGTCTACGATGCCGGCGCGACGTCAGGCATCGCCTGCAAATCAAAGGGTGAGTGGACGCTCGAGCGCACGGTGGCCAGCGGCCAGCACAAAAGCGGCGAATATCGGCAGGCCGGATCACCCGCGAGCGAGTTGATGACGGCAGCCCAGAACATGGCGGTGGGCGACCCTCTGGACGCCGCACAGGAACGCGCGGCGCGGGTTGACGGCTGGGGCAAGTGATCGGTTGCCGGCCTTGCAACGAATGGAATGCCGGCGTCGATTTTTTGCCCGCGATTTTTCGTCCGTTCCGTGATACCTGATGGAGATGGGCCGGAACTAGGCGATCAAAGCTTCTCCGGACACTCGGCGCACGCCGCGCATTTCCGGCGGAGCCCCGCTTTCGAACCCAAGCGGCTGGGGCGGCGCCGGCAATTGCTGCCTGCTTAGCGTCTCCTCGATAAAGCCAAGCGACCATCCGGCATGCATCGTCACCGCTGCGACGCCGGCCCCTGCATCGCAGAACGAGCGCGCGCGCCAGCCCAATATGGCACCTGCCACCAGCGCGACGACCATCCAGCAGAGCATCGGGAACGCAAAGACGAGTGCCTCGATCCGGAGCGGTGCCAGTGCCAGCCCCATCACCGCCATCAGGATCGAGGGCACTACTGCCAGCGGTAACATCTGGCGCAGCTTCACCGGGACGGGGTGGCGCTTTAGATTACGCGCACGGCCGATGCCGTACTTGCGATATTGCCGGAACAACGCCCCCATCGTGCGCCGCGGAAAGTAGGTGATCGCCGCTTGCGGTTCGAGCCAGATACGCCCGCCCGCTGCGATCAGCCTGCGGTCCAGTTCTGAATCCTCGTTGGCAGAAAAACCCTCATCGTAACCACCCACAGCCATGAACAACTTCAGGTCGAACAAGGCGTGGTGGCCGTGATCGACCCACTGCCCGCGCCCAAGGTGACGATGCGGCGCACCGCCCGTGCCCAGTACGGAATTCTGCGCCGCTGCCGCGGCCTTCTGGAAGCAGGCCGTCCCGCTCGTGACCATCGGCACGACGACGGAACTGGCCCGCATGCTTCCGGCAGAAAGGCGCAAGCTATCCAGAAATCCGTCAGGATAATGAGCGTGAGCATCGATGCGCAGCAACCAGTTGCGTCCTGCTCCAAAGCGGCGCGCGGCCAGATTCACCGCCGCGCTCTGTATCCGCTGCGGGTTGTCCAGAAGCACGAGGTTGGCATGTTTGCGGCTAAGGAGCGTTACGATCTCGCGGCTGGCATCCACACTTCCGCCATCGGCCACGACCACCAGCGCGCCGTGCGCATTGCCCAGCAAGCCCCCAAGCAAAGCCGGCAGGTGCGCTTCCTCATTCAGGCAGGGCACCACGATCAGGACGTCGCCGTTGCGGCTCTCTCCAAAGGCAGATCCCGCTTCAGGTCCGCGCGATATCCCGGGTATGGAGAAGGCCTCAGCCACAGGAAAGCTCCCCGCTCCGGGCCTGCCCGGTGATGGCCGCCACGATCTCGCGCCGCTCAGCCGAAGTCTGGTATAGGGCGTGTTCGGGCAAGTTCGCTATCGCCTCGCGCATCCGGCCATCCCCGAATACCATCAGATCGGCGAGCAGGTCCGGAAGCTCGGCCACGGGATCGTCGACCAAAAGGCCGACGCCGTGGCGCTGCAACCAGCGCCCAGTCTCCACCCCCTTGAGCGCGATCGGAGGGACCCCGTTTGCAAGCCCTTCGTAAAGCCGGTTTGGCAACAGCCAGTCCGAATTGAGCCCTTCCTCGAAGTAATCGATAGCCCATACGAAATCGACCATGCCGTAAAGGCTCGCAAGGTCATCCTGGCGGAAGGGTCCTGAATAACTCAGCCCGGGAAACGCAGCGACCTGCGCGGGAAAGTCCGGGAATTCAGCTGGACTGGCGATACCGGCAATCACCACCTTGATCCGGCCGCCAGACGATGCAGCGAGCCCTCCCAACTGCTCCAGCGTCTTGCGACATCGCAGCATTCCAAACCAACCGATCGTCCATACCGCGCCATCGCCGATGGGCCGTTCCGCCGCCGAAACCGCCCGCCGCTCAACCGGCACCTTGTTCTCAACCAGCAATACTCTTTCGCGTCGGCCCTGCCGCGTTGCAAAATAATCGCGCGCGAATGCAGGCGAACTGACGATGACAAGGTCTGTCCGCGCCAACAACCGCCGTTCGATCCAGCGCATCACCCGCGACTTGCGCCCCGTTCCCAGCATGAGCCTGTGGATGTCCAGGCATTCGTAAACCAATCGCTGCCGAGGCAGACGTATCCGCCAGGCCAGCGCCAGCATCTCGAGGTTGCGCGCGACGATCACCGGCGCGCTACCGCACAGATCGCGCATCGCGCCAGGCGACAGCATACGTTTCGCTACCGCAACCAGACGTTGGCCAAGCCGGGCGTCCATCGTGCGCCCAAGATCCAGAACGCCGTGCCCCAAAGCCGTCTGCCCGGAAACGCTTTTCCGAAGCGCCCCGCCCGGCCCTGTCACCCCTTCGGCATTTCTGCGAAAACCGCCCAGCCCCACCACGAATCCCTCTCCCGCAAGCAAGTCCACGCGGCGGCGAACCGCAGCATCGTCAAGATCATGCACCAGATAAGCGAGCGACGCTGCGCCACTTTGATCCGTTTCCATCTGAAAAACCCCAAACTCGCTCACAAACGGAGTGAACTGCTGTTCCCAACGACGAGGAGCATCGGCATTGTACCTAAGACGCTCGCAACGCTTCATTGGCGAACTGCTTAGGCATCTACCGAATATCACTTCAATACGTATAAGATCTTATTTGGAGGAACGTCTTGAGCAACAGGACTCATGACACTGCAGCAGACGAAATATCTATCGTCGCCTCAAAGCGTTTACTGCCAGACCCCTCCGAAATCGGCGCTCTGTTCTTTCGTCGCCGTTGGATTTTTACGATTGCGTTCCTCGCCACACTGGCGACCGCAGCGGTGGCGATAGCCATGCTCCCGCGCACTTATACAGCGACAAGCGCCCTTCTCCTCGAACCACGTGAAGCGCAGCCGGTCAAAGTGAACGATCGGGGTTTCGTCGCCCCAGCAGATGATAACCTGATCGACACTGCCGTGCAGATCATCCGCTCGCCCACGTTGACGCTCGACGTGGTACGCAGCCTCAGGCTGGACCGGGTTCCCGAATTCGGGGGTGATAGCAAAAACCCGACTCCGAAGCTCACTCCCTCCGGTGCTGCCGGTACGGACAGCAACGACACCGCAAGCGCTGGGCAGCAAATCGCCACCATCACCCCGGCCGAGCGCCGCGCCGCCGGCATGCTCCTTACCCATAGCTACGTGCGCAGGGTAGGCGTGACATATCTTGTCGAAATCACGGCTTCAGCAGCGGACCCGGAACTGGCGGCGCGCATCGCGAATGCCCTTGCCCGCCGCTACATCGGCCTCGATTCCGCCAAAAAGCAGACCCGCAACGCGCAGTCGGCGCGCTATGTCGAAAACCAGGCGGCAGCCCTGCGCAAACATGCCGTGGCCGACGATGCAGCATTGCAGCAATACATGATCCGCAACAATCTGATGAGCGCGGAAGGCGCGACCATGGCCGAGCAGGAAGTGTCCGAGCTCAACCGCCAGATCGCCGATGCGCAGGCCCAGCTTGCCGGGCAGCGCGGAAAACTGGGTGCAGCACAAGCACAGATAGCGCGGGGCGGCGGGGGCGCAGACATCGGCTCCGCCCTTGCATCCGACACCATCCGTCAACTGCGTCAGCAGGAAGCCCAGGCCAGCGCCCGGCTCGCACAACTAGACGCCCGCTACGGCGCCCTGCACCCGGACGTCGTGCAGGCCCGCGATGAACTTGCGGATGTGCGCGCACAACTGGGCGCCGAACTTGGACGCATCGTATCGGGTCTGCGGGCCGATGTGCAAATCGCCGAATCCCGCCTCGCCTCGCTTCTGGGCAGCCGTGCGCAGGCGAAAGGTTCGCTGGTGCAGAACGGTTCCGCACAAGTGGGCCGGCTCGAACTGGAACGCCGGGCGGAAGCAAGCCGGGCGATTTACAGCGCCTATCTTACCCGCGCCAAGGAAACAGCACAGGCCGGAGAACTGCCCAATGCGGATGCCAGCATCGCCACGCTGGCCCGCCCACCCGGCGGTCCTTCCTCGCCGAACTACCTTGTCGGTGCCTTGGCCGGATTTGTCGCGGCACTTCTCGTCGCAGGGTTGGCAACCGGCATCGCCGAATACGTGGAAGATACCGTGGCAACCCGTGCCGATATCGAAGGCGGGCTCGGTGCAGTCTATGCCGGTGCAATCCCGACCTTAGCTTCCGCGACACGCTCGACACCGAGGGACATGACCCCGCAGGATTATGTGACAATCCGCAGCATGTCGCTGTTTACCGAAAGCCTGCGCAACCTGGCGACATACCTCGGCATCGGCCATTCCGGCAGCGAGCAGGGTGCGGCGGTCGTCACCATCACCTCTCCCCTACCCCGTGAAGGCAAGTCGACCACATCGATGTGCCTGGCCCGCACCCTGGCAATGGGCAAGCATAAGGTCGTGCTCGTCGACGCCGACGTGCGTCATCACTCGACATCCGATGCCCTTGCCCCGGGGCGAGAGCATGAAGGACTGTTTCGGGCGCTTGACGGGTCGCTTCCGCTCGATGAAGCTCTGATCGCGGACGACCGTACCGACTTGCAAATTCTTACCACGCTGGGCCAGGCAAGCCCGAGCGACGTGATCACCGAAGAGGCAATGGCCGCGCTTCTGGCAGAATTGCGCGCGCGCTTCGACATCGTCATCATCGATTCTGCGCCTGTACTGGGCGTGGCGGAGACCCGGATCGTCTCTCGTCTTTCCGACACAACGCTGGTGGTCGCGCGATGGCGAGCCACGCCGCTGAAAGCCGTGCGCACGGCGCTCGACTTGCTTTCGCACAACGGAAGCAAAGTCGGCGGCGTCGCCCTCAGCCTCGTGAACATCAAGGAATACGCCAGCGCCGGCCTGACCGATGCCTTCGGCTATTACAAGAAATTCAAGGGCTACTATGCAGACTGACGGGCTGCCTCCCCCAGGGGTTGGTGGCATCCCACACCGATACCTCGCACTCGACGCGCTTCGAGGGGTCGCCGCCTTTGCGGTATTGTTCTATCACTTGCGCAATCTCAAGACGCCAGACGGCTCAGCCAGCCCCCTGCACGCTTTCGACAGCGGCTATCTTGCAGTGGATTTGTTTTTCGTACTCAGCGGCTTCGTCATATCTCATGCATATGAAAAGAAGTTGCGGGCATCGCTGTCATTGCCAGCCTTCATGATCACGCGCTTCCTGCGGCTGCAGCCGGTGATCGCAATTGGCACTCTTGCAGGGTTCGCCTTCGCGCTTTCACAGCGCTTGTTCGGCCTCGATGGTGCGCCGGGACTGTTCGCTATAGCCACTTCGCTTCCAGCGAACCTGCTGATGCTACCTAATGTCTTGGTGCCCTGGGGCATATTCCTGTTCAATCCGCCTGCCTGGTCGCTTTTCTACGAACTTGCAGCCAATGCCGTATATGCACTTGGTATTCGCATGGGTGCAGCCGGACGGGGCGAAGCGGAAACCGCCAAAAGGATAGATCGGGCACTGACGGCCATCTGCTTTGCCGGGCTGTCGGGATTGGCAGCGTCCGTAGTTCTGGTCGGCAATCTCGACAAAGGTGTCGTTCTGGGGGATTGGCCTGTGGCGCTGGCCCGCATCACTTTCTCCTTTGCACTGGGCCTTCTGCTCCACCGTACCCGGCAACGTTGGACGCCCCACGTCCCCCGATTACCCATGCCCTGGCTGATGCTCGCATGCCTGCTGGTGCTCGCCCCCGAACTCGAAGGCGCATCCCGGGCTGGCTACGATCTTGCCTTCGTCCTGTTGCTCTCTCCTGCATTGGTCATGCTTACCAGCGTGACACAGCCCTCAAGCCATCAGGAAAGTGCGGCGACCTGGCTGGGCATGATCTCCTATCCGCTTTACGCCATCCATGTTCCAATCAAGCACGTCACCGAAATCGGTTTACCGCTGGGCTTCAGGTCACTGGGGCTGGCTCCACCCAGCTTCGCAATGCTGCTGATCGTGGCTGCCTGCAGCGCAGTGGCGGCCGCGTGGCTGATTGGTTCCGTGGTCGACCCCGCGCTGCGGCGCTGGCTTGGCACACAGATCTTGCCCTTGCTCGCAAAGCCAGTCTCCATTCCTCGACCGCCGCACTCTCGTGGCGCGTGAAGTTTCACGTTCCCTTACGCACTTCATCCGGCCCGCCGCTGCCTCCATTTCTGGATCGATGGACGGCGACCAGACCGCCCGGGCGAATTCTCGCTCCAAATCACGGATCAATCATGCTCCATGCATCCAGCGACACTGCTTTCGGGCGCACCAAGGGCCATGTCCTTTTCGTCAGCCGCCAGCGCATCACCGGGCAGACTAACGGCAGCAGCGCCTACCTGCTGGACTTGGCTGGCGCAGTGCGCCGTGCCGGATTTACGCCCCATCTGCTGCAACCCTCGCCCGATCTTATGGGCCGCTGGCCGTTCATGCGCCTTCGCCGGGAAATGGAGGTATTCGAAAGCCACGCCATACGCGGGGTATTGCGTATCGGAAACTGGGTTGTAGCCCGCGACCCCCGTGTTGCGGTGGACGCCCTGCGCGCTGTCGCATCGCGATTGGCGCAGCGATTGGGGCTGCGAGCCACTTGGCTCTCCGACCGGCCACGCCCCTACGCGATCGCCATGCCCTGGACAGAGGCCGACCGCGCCTTCGTGCGCCGACGCGCCCCCGGCGTTATGGACATCGTCGTCGCGGACTATGCGTTTCAGGCCGAGGCTATTGCGCTTTTGCCCAAACGCCCGTCCGCAATCGTAATGCATGACTTGTTCCATAGCCGTGCGGGGAAAGCTGACGGGCGTGATTCCGTTGCTGATCTCGACCGCGAGCAAGAGATTGCGCTGCTATCGCAGGCCGATGCGGTTATCGCCATCCAGGCCAGCGAAGCACACTTCCTGAAAGAGCATGTACCCGCATCCCGGCCCATCCTCGCCCCTATGGCCGCCCAACCGATTCTTCACCCCCAACCCGGCGACGGGAACCGACTGTTGTTCGTAGGCAGCAACACGGCGCCGAACGTCGTCGGACTGGAATGGATGTTCAAGGAAGTCTGGCCGCTGGTTCGCCAGAACTCGCCCGCTTGCACGCTTGACGTTGCCGGCACGGTCGCTGTGGGTTTTCCGCGCGGCGGACCGGACGGCGTGGTCTTCCACGGAATGGTCAATGATCTCGGATCTCTCTATGCTCATGCGGGCGTGGTCGTGTCGCCGCTTACGTTCGGGTCCGGGCTGAAGATCAAGCTGGTGGAGGCACTGGCGCAGGGCAAGGCCGTGGTCGCCACCAGCGTTACGCTGCAAGGCGTGGAGCGCGAATGTATCGGCGCGGTGGCTCATGCCGATGACGCTGCAGACTTCGCCGCGGCAATCCTCGATCTGGCCGATGACGGTCGCCGGCTAGCGCTGGCGACGGCTGCACTCGGCGCTGCGCGGATGCATTTCTCGCCCCAGGCGTGTCATGCCGAATTTTCCGCCTGGCTTGAGGAAAACCGTCCTCATGCCTCGCATCTTGTCAAAGCGGTGCAGCGCGGGTGAGCGCAACCCGTCCGGCCATCGCATCGCCGCTTATCTGGTCCACCGCCTCCAGCCTGGGTACGCAGGCGCTGTCGTTCCTCACTTTCGCCATTCTGGCACGGTTGCTTGGTGCTTCGGCCTTCGGTCTTGTCGCCTTGGCCGCGCTCGTGATCGACCTGCTGCTGGTCGTGAGCAACGCCGGCATCAATGAGGCGGTAGTGCAGCGCCGCATCCTCACCGAGGAAGATGCCGACACCGCGTTCTGGACCAACCTGATCTGCGGACTACTATTCTGCGTCGCCGCCGTCGCGGCCGCGCCGCTGGTGGCGTACCTGTTTGGCCAACCCGGCCTGACACCGATAGTCACGGCCCTGGCCGCCATTTTCGCCATCACGCCGCTCGGCGCAATCCACACCGCCCGGCTTACGCGCGATCTCAAATTCCGGTCAGTCGCCATGCGCAACATCGCCGCTTCGGTGGCAGGAGCCGCAGTGGGGCTGCCGCTGGCTTTTGCCGGCTACGGCGTATGGGCGCTGGTTGGACAGCGCATCGCCGCAGCGCTGGCAATGGCGATCACCGCATGGGCCAGTCTGCCTTGGTTGCCACGCCTGCGTTTTCAGCGGCAATCATGCGCGGAAATGCTGCGGTTTGGAGCCTACATCGGCATTTCCGGCACTCTCAACCAGATTAATATTCGCAGTGCGGAAGTAATCTCCGGCGCTTTGGTGGGGCCCGTCGCGGTGGCTTTCATCCGTGCGGGCTCCCGCATCGTGGAAGTACTCAACCAGATCACCTACATGCCCTTCCAGCAGATCGCGATGCCGATCCTTACGCGCAGCGCAGATGATATGGATGCGTTGAAAGACACGTACCTGCGGCTTAGCCGCCTTTCCGCTTTCATCATGTTTCCCGCATTCCTGGGCACCCTGGCCCTGGCGGGAGAGATCGTTGCGATCGTGTTCGGAGACGGGTGGGAACCGGTGGCAGATGCCATCCGCATCTTCGCTTGTGCCGTCGTCGCATCACAAATGAACAACCTGATTATCGCAGCCATGATCGCAATGGGGCAGTCACGCACAGTACTGTCATGGACCTCCACCCAGATCGTGCTGGGCGTAGCGGCTGCGGTCGCTGTCCATCGCTGGGGTTGGCAGGCGATGCTGGTAACCGGCGTGGCACGGGGATACCTGATCCTGCCTTACGGCTTCCACCTGTTACGCAGATATGCCGGCATCCGCTTTGTCGATGTACTGGCGAACTTGCGCCCGGCGATGACCAGTTCCGTCGTAATGGCGCTGGTGGTCATTCTTGGCGTCAAAGCCTGCCAGGGCGGGCTTCCGCCAATGGCAATCGTCACTATCTGGCTGCCGCTGGGCGCGCTCGTATATTTCGCGGCCTACTTCTGGCAAGACCGCACGATCATCCGGCAATTGCGCGATATGATCGCAGCGCGGCAGGTGCGATCCGCACCCGCAGGATAATCAACAGCGGCTTGTGCTTGGCCCGTCGCCCAAAGCTGCGAGTTAGCTTCCCGCCAGCGCCCTGACCGCGCGCTTGGCCCGCTGCAATGGCGTGGGCCGGCGTAACGCCCACAAGTCGTCGATGTTGGGATCAATGTCCGCCGTGAAGTCAAAGAAGCGTTCAAGATCACCAAATACCGCTTCCAGCCGGGATGCCACCATGTCCGGGGAGTAGCCGGCGAACCACGGCGCATGCGGCGGGGCGGGCGCGCGATCCTTCACGGCGCGTAGTACTTCCGCGACATCCCATTGCAGCGAGTGAATGCGGATCTTGCGGCAATTGAAACCGGGATCAAGGTAATCGGCCAGCGCATCGTTCACGCTGGAAAAGACCGCGCAGCCCTGCCCCATGGCCTCCAGCGGTGGCAGCCCGAATCCCTCGGTGGCGCCCACGTCAGCCCAGTATTCAAGCGAATCGTAAAGATAGACGCTCGAACGGCGAAACCACGCGGACAAATCATCTACCCAGCCATCCAGCACGGTCACCCGGCACCGTTCCTGCAGTGCTGGCACGAGCCGCTCCAACAGGTAGCGAGAGGATTTGCGCACTTGCACCAGAACATCGACATCGCGCGGCTGCGTTGTGTCCGAACCATCGATCTCAACCACATTGGGCACATGAGCAATGTAGGAGTTAGGCGCGTGGCGTCCCCAGTAGGCCATCGTATGCCGGCTGACGCACAGGATCGGCACCTGCGATGGGAGTGCCATCCCCCAGCCGGTGCTATGTGCGACGTAAACCACGTCGCGGCCCTTCAATCTTTCCAGCAGCATCGCGATATCGGGGCCCCAGTGGATGACGAAAATCGGTGACGATGCTCCCTTCGTGTCATGCGTCAGATAGTCATCCAGATGCGGGCGATCGGCCATCCGGCTGCCGTAGAAAACGACGCTGGCAGCGGTGAAACGGCAGCATGCCTCAACGAAACGGACTTGCGCGGTATTGCCGCCGACATCCATGCGGTCATGCGGAAACAAAAAGATCAACGGGCGCATTGCAGCTCCATCAAGGATTGAGAACGGCAGATTGAAGCCCATGCGTGATTGCGCGCAGGCGCTCGGCCAAGGGTTCGCCATGCACCGGCGTTGCAGCCTGTCGCGCAGTCTGGCGAAAGCTGACGCGCTTGGCCGTAGCCTCGTAAAGGCTGGATAAAGTCAGGCGCCGGGCATCGCGGTGCCCAGCCGTCAGCCGCAAGGCCTGCAGCATATTCCCAGCCTTGATCGCTGCAATAGTGTCGAGATGGAGCAATGCCCCTTCGAGATTTTCCTGCCGGGCCTGCATTTTTGCGGCAAGGGCGCCGTCCGTCTCGCACGGATAGGCCTGCGCCGCGCGCAGCAACCCTTCCAGGTCGGCGCGCGACAGGCGATGCGATGTAGAGGCCACATGCCTGCGATAATAATAGGTCATTTCCGGCAGATAGAGATAGCGCGCTCCAGCCAGCATCGCACGCAGCACTAGGTCGAAATCCTCTCCGATGCGCAGCCGTTCATCATAGCCCACTCCGTTGGCCCGCAGGAACGACATGTCGAACAAGGGTTTGAAATAGCCCGGTGACGCGCCCTTGCCGCCGATCATCCCGCACTCGACGTATTCTTCCGCCCCGATCGACCGCGCTTCTTCCCATAGCGGACCTTGCGCGAACGCCCGGGTAGTGAGGCTGCCGCCTTCCTCCTGAAACTCGACCATGTTGGCGGCAGATATTTCAGCGCCGAACCGAACTCTGCCGGCCATCAGCCATTCGAGGTGGCGTGGATGCAGGATATCATCGCTGTCGAGGATGGCGGCGAAGCGCCCCCGGGCCGCCTGCAGGCTGGTGTTTCGCACCGCGCTCAGCCCTTTTTGCGGGCCTTCCAGCAAGCGTACACGGCTGTCCGCAGCCACATGGGCACGAACGAGTTCGGCAGTGCAATCACTGGACCCGTCATCGACGACAACGATCTCGATATCGGTCAGCGACTGTTCGCGCGCGGAAACAATCGCCGCATCGATGAAAAGCGCAGCATTGCGGGCAACCATCAGTATCGAAACCAGAGGTGCAGCCGTCATCACGAGCCAATCTTCATCATCGCAGGGACAGTCATTGCGGCCTCCACGAGCGGGAAATGGAATGGAAACGGGTGTTCGCTGCGGAACCGCAACCTGGCTGACACTAGTCCAAGCCCTATCTGCAGCGAACGGCAACGACATCCATTCCGGAGCCAAAAGCCCGGCCGACAATGCTGCATCGCAGTAAGATCATACCGCGACCAATCAGGACGGGCGCGCCGCACCAAAGCTCGCCACCTCACCCGCGCCCAAGTCTCAGACCGTTGAGGCGCAGCACTCAATAGGAAAGCCATGCCCCGGAAAGCCGAAGCCGTGAGAATGCAAAGCCAGCTGGCACTGGCTGCCTGTTCGCTATTTGCGCTGCTGTCGTTCACCCCGCCGCGGGTTTCGGCCAAGCCAGCGGCGAACGAAGACCAGGCCAGCCGCCCATCGCCCAAGGCGTTCGCCGATGCTATTGCCCGAGGTCGGCTAGGCACTCCTTCGTTCGATGAGCGGTTCGACACGTTCGATACCGGCACCGATCAACAGCGTCCGAAGAAGCCCCATCGCTGGCGCACCGTTTATGGATACGGCGGGCCGCGTTCGGTTTCCAACCGGCAGATGTCAGCGGGCAGCTTCGCCTCCGATGCCCGTTTCGCGGGAATGACGCCCTCTGCTGCAGGCAAGGTGCGACTGGGGCTCGATCCTTTCCTTTTCGAACGCGGGCAGCTTACGATCCTTGCACGGCGGACACCGCAAGTCCTGCGCGCGGTGACCTGGAACAAGCCGTATTACGGCGGCGCCATCACTACCAAGTTCAGTTTCGCGCAAAAGTATGGGTACTTCGAGATCGACGCCAAACTGCCCGCCGGCAAAGGGATGTGGCCGGCGTTCTGGCTCATGCCGCTGAAAGGCACCTGGCCCGATACCGGCGAGATCGACGTTATGGAGGGCCTAGGCGATCCGCACACGATCTACTGCACCGTGATCGCCGGCAAAGCGAAGAAAACCACGCGTGTACGGCTGAACTTCGATGCTTCCGCCGCTTTCCATCGGTACGGGTTGCTGTGGGGGCCATCGGAAATGATCTGGTTCGTGGATCGCAAGCCGGTGGCCAGTGCGCCGACGCCGCGCGTGCTCACTACGCAGAAGGCGTATATGATTGCCAATCTTGCCGTGGGCGGCGCCTGGGGCGGATACCCGGACAAATCGACACGGTTTCCCGGCCGTTATGAAGTGCGCCGGATCGCTGCCTGGCCGCATCCCGGCATGTAGGCGAAACGGCATCGCACTGGTTCGAATTCGATCCTATCCTTCTAGCGACTTGAGTCCGCTTGAATGCGCTGCAACATATGCGGCACGCCAGCAGCCCAATCGGAACCATCAAAGGGGCCGAAGCACGCGGCAAGGGACAGGATGGGAAAGCAATGAATCACGAGCAAACGGCCGACCTGCCCTACCTTCGCAAGGTGGTAGGCGCATCGATGGCCGGGACCATTGTCGAGTGGTACGAATTTTTCCTCTACGGAACCGCCGCCACCCTGATCTTCGGCAAACTGTTTTTCCCGGCGACCGGAAATGACCTCGACGGCGTGATCGCGGCTTTCGCAACTTACGCGGTGGGTTTCATCGCCCGCCCGCTTGGCGGCATCGTGTTCGGACACATCGGCGACAAGGTTGGGCGCAAATCGCTGCTCCAGTTCAGCCTCATGCTGATCGGCCTGTCCACCTTCCTCATGGGCTGCCTGCCGACCTTCGGGGGCATCGGCTATTGGGCGCCGGTACTTTTGGTGACGCTGCGATTCGTGCAAGGCTTCGCGCTAGGCGGTGAGTGGGGCGGCGCCGTCCTGCTCGTTGCAGAGCATAGCCCGAACCGCAGCCGCGCGTTCTGGGGCAGCTTCCCGCAGGCTGGCGTGCCTTTGGGCAACTTGCTGGCGACGATCGTGCTACTGGTGCTTTCCGCCACTTTGTCCGATGCGCAGTTTCTTGCCTGGGGCTGGCGGATCGGCTTCTGGCTCTCCGCAGTGATTGTCGGCATCGGTTATTACATTCGCACTCAGGTGACAGATTCGCCGATCTTCGAAGCTGCCAAGGCCGAAGCGGAAGAGCGGTCGGATGATGGCTATGGTCTTGTCGAAGTGTTCCGCCGTTATCCGCGCGGCGTCTTCACCGCGATGGGCCTGCGCGTGGGCGAAAACATCCTCTACTACATGGTCGTCACGTTCTCGATCACGTACCTGGCGCATATCGGCGTCAACACCACCAGCATCCTGACGCTTTTGTTCTGCGCGCATATCCTGCACGCAGTGGTCATCCCGATGTTCGGCGCAGCCGCCGACCGGATCGGGCGCAAGCCGATCTATATTCTCGGCGCGGCGCTGACCATGGTTTGGCCCTTCGTTGCCTTCCCCATGTTCGGCACCGGCAGTCTGCTGACTATCCTTGGCGCAATCTTCCTTGGCATGATCGTACATGCCCTGATGTATGCTGCGCAGCCAGCGATCATGGCCGAGATGTTCCCCACCCGTATGCGCTATTCGGGAGTTTCGCTCGGCTATCAGGTAACCGCGATCTTCGCAGGGTCGTGGGCGCCGCTTATCGGCACCGCCCTGCTGCGGCAATACGACGACTGGCTGCCGATTGCGTTCTATATCCTCGGCGCCGGGGCAATCAGCCTGATATCCGCTTTCGTCATGACCGAGAGCAAGGGCGTGTCGCTGCTCGCAATCGACCGCGAGGACGACCGGCGGCTTGGCAAAGGGTCAACCTGAGCCATGCTGCGCAGTTCGCGCCGCCCCGGCCCTTGCCACGGGAAACCAGCCGAACCCCAAGGCCGCAAACAGCATGATGGTTGGCGCGACCAGGGCAGCCGGGCGGATCGGTTCCACTGGCGACTTGCTCAGTTCCAGCGCCATGTAGCTGAGCCAGAAACAGGTGGCGAGCGAATGGGTCAGCACAAAACGGCGCAGTAGCGCGATAATGCCCGCGATCCAGCCCCCGAGCATAATGGCGAGGCCGATGTAACCGGTCTCCACCATGGTCTGGATATAGCTGTTATGAAACGAGAAGCCGGTGCCTTCCTGATGCACGTCGAAATATCGCCACAGACCGATCGCGTCAGGATTCGCTGGATGCCAAAAGCCGAAATAGCCCATTCCCAGCCAAGGCCTTTGAGCGATGATAAAGTCCGCCCGATACCAGAGATAGCCGCGCCCGGTCAGCCCGGAATCCTTGGCGGACAGTTCCTGTACCATCGCCATAAGAGGCTGGAAAAATAGCAGGCAAAGCACGAAGGTGCCAAAGACCGTTGCGGCAAAGGCCAGCTTGAGCGCTGGCGAACGGGTTCTCAAAGCCAGCAACGCCGCCAACAGCCCCACGGCAAGCGCCAGGGATGCCACTGCCCCGGCAGAATGCGCACGCACCGTCGTCAGAACGCAGATCGCAGCCATACCGCCGCTAAACACGGCAACCACCGGTGAGCCCCGCTCAATGCCGGTCACCAGCATGACCAGCGCCAACAGGACAGCCGCACCGGCAGTGTCCGCGAAATAGTTCTTGGCCTCACCCCCCAGGCCATAGAGGGCAAGCGCGCCTCCCATGCCATCCGGGTGGATGTTGCCGGCCATCAGGGAAGCGACGCTATATCCGGTATAGGCAACAAACAGACCTGCCAGTATCGCTCTGGGCCGCGCGGCTTGCGACAGCAGCAGCCCGGCGAAGGCCGTGAGGGTCATCTGCACGGCATAGCGCAAGGTCAATTCCGGGTAGACCGCCCATACCGCCGACAGCAGTGCAAAAGCCGGGAACACCAGTAGAATCCAACAACGCAAAACAGCGTCACGGGTTTGTTCGAGCCGGATCGCAACATAGATCCCGGTCAGGATCAGAAAAACGAAAGCGCCTGGCATCCCGACACTGGCCGGAATGCGCGCCATCACCATCAACGCGGCGAAAACTCCGTCCTGCAGACTTCGGTCGGCGAGAAGGACGACAAAGCGGCTGCCGCGCGCCTGCGGCAAGGCCAGCGCATCAGTCATTGCGATGAAGCCCACCGCGATAACACCGCGACCGCGGCAAACAGAACCAGCAACCCGGCAGCACGCCCCCACAAAATGTCGTGAATTGCCTGGACGTTAAAAAGCATCTGCCCTGAAAACCCTTCGAAGCCGCAGCACACATGGCGCTGCAGCTTCGATACAAGGCCCCGGCGGCAGGGTCGACCAAGCCGCCGGGAAGACTGCTTCATTCTGGAGTATGTTCTCAGGCCGATCAGGCCATCAGTCCGATCGTAGCGCCGTAGTTCACGGTGCTGAGGAAGCTGATATCGGACATCTCGAACTGTGCATCGCCCATCAGGGTGATCTTTTCCGCACCGATCGAAACCACAGTCGAGGTCGCCGTATGGCTGATCGAAACCGCGCTGGTCTTGACCCCAACCAGCACCAGCTTGTCGACGCCGTGCTGGAAGTCGGTCACCGTATCCTTGCCATAGCCGGCAGCGAAAACGAAAGTATCCGCGCCTGCACCGCCGGTAAGCGTATCGTCGCCCGCACCGCCGTTAAGGACATCGTTGCCGGCTCCGCCGTCGATCAGGTCGTTGCCGGCCCATCCGAACAGCTTGTTGGCGCCGTCGTTGCCGTAGATCTTGTTCGCCAGCGTATTGCCGGCGCCGTTGATTCCGGCGCTGCCGGACAGGCGCAGTATCTCGACATTGGCGGGCAGCGTATAGCTGACAGAAGAGCGCACCGTGTCGTCGCCCTCGCTGGCCTGCTCGATCACACGTACACCAGCCTGGTCGACGATGTAGATATCATCTCCTTCACCGCCGACCAGAGTGTCGAGACCGCCGGCACCGTCGAGATAGTCGTTGCCCGCAAGCCCGGTCAGAACGTTGACCCCGGCATTCCCGATAATCCGGTTGTCTTCGCCATTGCCTGTGCCGTTGATATTGGCGGTGCCGCTCAGACGCAGATTTTCGACATTGGCGGTCAGGGTATAGGTGACCGTGCTGATAACCGAATCGCTGCCTTCATTCGCGTTTTCGATGACCTTCACCGCAGTGCTGTCGACCCGGTAAGTGTCATCGCCCAGCCCGCCGTACAGTGTGTCGGCACCCCCGTTCCCATCGAGATAGTCGTTGCCGGCCAGCCCCTTGAGGACGTTCGCCCCCTTGGTGCCGATCAACCTGTTGGCGAGCGCATTGCCGGTGCCATTGAGCGCAGCGTCGGTGGAAAGGCTCAGGTTCTCGACATCATCGGGCAACGTAAAGCTCACGCTGGAGATGACCGAATCGGAACCGCCGTTGACCTGCTCGACGATCTTGTCGAGCGCAGAGCTGACACGGAATGTATCATCCCCGCTGGTGCCCACATAGGTCTTACCGGTTGCGACGCCGCCCGATCCATTTTCATTCGAGTTGACCGGCGTGGCGGGCTTCGGGGTTCCCGGCGTTGTCACGACTGGCGCCGAGGTGGACCCATTCCCCGAATAGACGGTATGCGTACCCTTGATCGTCGCCGAGACGGTGTCGGCCGTGCGATAGGCACGCACATAGTCCACCTTCATCTCGCCCGTGCCGGTGGTCGCGTCGGCGGCGCCGCCCCAGCTGCCATTCCCGCCTACCGCAAGGTTGACGAGCATGTACATTTCCTTGTTCATGGCCGGCGGCGTAGCCTGCTGCGCCACTTCCACACCATCGATGTAGTAGATTACCCGTTCACCGTTCCAGTCGACGCCGTAAGTGTGGAACTTCGTGGTATCGAGTACGGCGCGGTCCTGATCCATGGTGTTCTTGCCGCTTTCGATGCCATGCGTCGTGAGGTAAACGACGTTCGGGTCTTTGCCGAGCATCTCGAACACGTCGAGTTCGGGCGGCCAGCTGCTGTCTGCCGGCAGCAGCCAGAACGCGGGCCAGAAGCCTTGTCCTGCCGGCAGCGCGGCGCGAATTTCGAAGTAACCGTATTGCTGCGCAAACGTGAACTTGGTCGTCAACAGGCCAGACGTATACGTGTGCCCGTCGATGAAGGGCAGCACATCCGCCGTCGCCGGGGCAGCGGTGATCGTCAGCACGCCGTCGTTGATCGAGAAAGGATTCACGCCCAGCGGTTTCGTGCCGGTGCCGCCCCAGTCGGGGTCCATATAGACCTCGGACTCGGTTTTCAGAGTGCGGCTGGAAATGGAACCCGGACCGCCGTGGCCATATTCGGTACGCCAGGTGCCGCCCTTGGAGTAGAGGCTGAGGGAGTTGAAATCATCGCCGAAGTTGAGCGTCAACGCAGCGCGGTTGATTTCGTAACTAAAGTCCTTGGCGACCAAGCTGGTAGCCGTCACACCGCGCAGGATCAGGTCTTCGCCATTGGAGAAGTGCAGTACCGTGTCCGCACCTACTTGCTTCAAAGCGGACTGTATCTGCGAGAAGTTGGTGACACCGTATCCGCTGAGCTGGATCTTGTCGACGCCGGTCGCGAAGTCGACGATGGCATCGCTGCCGTTGCCCTTTACGATGATGAAAGTATCCGCACCGCCGCCGCCGACCAGTACATCGTTGCCAGCCCCGCCGTTGATCTGCTGCGCATACTCGTTACCGATGATCACGTTGTCGAGGTCGTTGCCGCCGCCATACCAGGAGCCACTGCCTTCGAGGATCAAGTTTTCGAAGTTGGCGCCCAAGGTATGATAGACCGAAGAGCGCACAGTATCGATGCCCTCACCGGCCGCCTCGAACAGCTTGTCCTTTTCGGAAGAGATTATGTAGGTGTCGTCACCCTGCCCGCCATAATAGCTGTCGCCGCCGCCGTAGCCGCGCATGATGTCAGCTTTATCCGTCCCCCGGATGATGTCGGAAGCAGATGTCCCGAGAAACGTCTTAACAGCGGAAGAAGAGCTATTAAGTAATTTACCGTAAGCGTTCTTATACGAAAAAGCCATGATGAATAACCCCGTCACTGAAGCCATATTGCTTCGCCGTGTCGAGGAACTTGATAGTTTTGTTATTCACAACGCTGGCATAAGGACTCTGGTAAATGCGTTTTAATCGATTGCATCGATAGCATAGTTCTTGAATTTTACCGAATAATTCAGCACTTTGGCGAAAATTTGTATATAGATCGCTTTACGTCGCTCCCCCAGTTCCGCCAGGATAAACACCACGCCGACAGTGATGCTGCCCGCAAGCAGCCCACCCGAATTCGTCCCCAGACCATCAGGCCTGATCGCTGCGATCAACACCAGGACCGGAAGATGGGCGATGTAGAGCGTGAAGCTGGCACCTGCGCAGTAGCGAACGATTCGCTCCACTCCGACCGGCCGGATCGACCGTTCCGATGTACACGCAGCGAAAACGACGATGATCGCTGCCAGCAGCAGGGCCAGCACCAGGTAATAGGCCATGCTTGCACCCAGCAGTGCAGGAGCGGGCCATTCGAATAGCGGAACCGCCAGCTCGCCGCCCCATCTACGCCATGCGAGCATGGCAAGCGCTAACGCTGAAAGCAAAGCCCAACCCGCGAACGCGTCAATCCGCGGACAACGCCGCACAAAGCTCCATGCCCCCACTCCCACCAGCCACAAAGCGAATGCCACTGCGATGCGAGGGCCGCAGGCCACCAGCCAGACGGCGGCCAATAGCCAGCGCCGAGGCCCCCGCACATAGAACAAGATGGCGAAGGCAACATAATAGGCCATCTCGAACCCAAGCGACCAGAACGGCGTACCCGTAGATACGACGACACGCTCGAACCAGAATTCGTTGGTGAACGTCAGGTAATGGAGGATCGGCTGCCACCCAGGAGCCTCGCCAACGAGAGCGCCGCCCAGGGTGTTGCGGAGCGTCTGATCGCTGACATCGCCAACGTCGTACAGCGCAGGGTTCACGGCCGCGCCAATCGTATGACACACTACCAGCACCACGATGGCGACAGGGAG
>Ga0308165_1002292_pt1 | contig 23403 bp, 19 predicted proteins | sample PhyWR2_FD_201032 | JGI IMG/M metagenome (GOLD analysis project Ga0308165, IMG submission 201032) | Phyllosphere microbial communities from UC Gill Tract Community Farm, Albany, California, United States - DLSLW.R2 | ecosystem: Host-associated > Plants > Phyllosphere > Unclassified | place: USA... | reverse complement strand
CCGGGGCCGGAATCGAACCGGCACGCCTTGCGGCGGGGGATTTTGAGTCCCCTGCGTCTACCAATTTCACCACCCGGGCTGTGTCTGTATCGCAGCTCGCAATTATGGCACAAATAATGAGCTCCAAGAAATACCCAACGATTGAAGATGCGATCGGCAAGACCCCCCTGGTGGCCCTGCAGCGCATTGGTGCTGACTACAACGAGGCCAATGGCAATGTGGTGCTGGGCAAGCTCGAGGGCAACAATCCGGCCGGTTCGGTCAAGGACCGGCCGGCGGTGTCGATGATCCAGCGCGCTCAGGAGCGTGGCGAGATCAAGCCTGGTGATACCTTGATCGAGGCCACCTCGGGCAACACCGGTATTGCATTGGCGATGGCTGCCGCCATCAAGGGCTACCGCATGGTGCTGATCATGCCCGAGGACCTGTCCATCGAGCGTGCACAGACGATGAAGGCCTATGGCGCGCAGTTGATCCTGACGCCCAAAAGTGGCGGTATGGAATATGCGCGCGATCTGGCCGACAAGATGGTGGCCGAAGGCAAGGGCATTGTGCTGGACCAGTTCGCCAATCCGGACAACCCGCGCGCCCATTATGAGACCACCGGCCCCGAGATCTGGGAGCAGACCGGTGGCCAGATCACCCATTTCGTCAGCGCCATGGGCACGACTGGCACAATCACCGGTGTGTCCCGCTACCTGAAGGAAAAGAACCCGGCGGTGCGCATCATCGGTGCCCAGCCGACCGAGGGCTCGCGCATCCCGGGTATCCGCAAGTGGCCTGAAGAGTACCTCCCCAAGATCTATGACCCCAGCGCGGTCGATGAGATGGTGTACGTGACCCAGAACGATGCCGAGGACATGGCTCGCAGCCTCGCCTGCGAAGAAGGCATCTTTGCCGGCATTTCCGCCGCAGGCGCCTGCCATGTCGCTCAGGAAATTGCGCGCCGTGAACGCAACGCTACCATTGTGTTCGTTGTCTGCGACCGGGGGGACCGTTATCTGTCCACTGGCGTATTTCCCGCCTAACGCGCACGCCGATCGGCGAGTGCCGGCACGAAAGCCTTATGCAATACGAAACGAAATTTTGCGTGAACTGCGCCACGGCGCTGCAATGGAAAGTGATGACCGAGGACAGCGGAGAGGTCAGCCGGCTGCGCTGCCCCGCTTGCGGCTGGACCCACTGGGGCAACCCCACGCCAGTACTGGCTGCCGTCGTCGAGAATGACCAGGGCCAGGTGCTGCTGGCGCGCAACGCCATGTGGCAGCCGGGCATGTTTGGCCTGATCACCGGCTTTATGGAGGCGGGTGAATCGCCCGAGGCCGGCATTGCGCGGGAGGTGCTCGAGGAAACCGGTTTGCAGACCAAGGCCCTGCGCCTGATTGGCTGCTGGGAGTTTTTGCGCATGAACCAGGTGCTGATTGCCTACCATGTGCGCGTGGCAGGTCGGCCGGAGGACGTGCGCCTGTCTCCCGAACTCGTGGAGTACCAGTGGAAGACCGCGCAGGACGTGCTGTGCTGGCCGTCGGGCACCGGCTATGCGATGGCTGAGTGGGTCAAGAGCAAGGGCGAGCCGGTGCGCTTTGGCGCCTTCCGCCCCAACAACCCCAACCCGGATCCCGATCCCGCCAAATGGCCGGTGAACTACTGGGAAGAGGATGCCCGCTTTGTGGTGGCACCCCGCCTGGACTGAGTCTGGCGATCAACAACGAATGAGCACGATGGATATTGACCAGGAAGTGGATACGCGCGGGCTGAACTGCCCGCTGCCGATTTTGAAGGCCAAGAAAGCCTTGGCCACGATGCAGAGCGGACAACTGCTCAAGGTGGTGGCGACCGATACCGGCTCGATCCGGGATTTCCAGGCCTTTGCCAAGCAGACCGGCAATGAGCTGGTGGAGCAGCAGACCGTGGGTGAGGAGTTCATCCATATTCTGCGCCGCCGCTAGCCTGGCGCTCGCCTATTGCCAAACAAAGGCCTGCATCAGCAGGCCTTTTTAGTGCGTGAGGTTCCGCGCAGACTCAGATCTGCAGCTCTTTCAGAAAGGCTCGGAAATCATCGCCCACATCAGGGTGCTGCAGCGCCAGCTCCACGGTCGCCTGCAGGAAGCCTTCCTTGCTGCCGCAGTCATAGCGTTTGCCGCTGTAGCGATAGGCGTACACCGTCTCGCTGTGCATCAGGCGCTCGATGGCGTCGGTCAACTGGATCTCGCCACCCACTCCCTTGGGCTGGTTGCGGATCTCGTCGAAGATGCCGGGGGTCAGTACATAGCGCCCGGCCACGCCCATGCGCGACGGGGCTTTTTCCGGAGCGGGCTTTTCGACGATCTCGTCAATGCGCATCAGCGGGCCGCCGGCAGGCTCGCCCTTGACGATGCCGTATCGCTTGGTATGTTCCAGCGGCACCTCTTGCACGGCCAGCAGCGAGCGGCCTTGTTTGGAGAACGCCGCCGTCATCTGGGCCATCACGCCCGGGCCGCCTGGCGCGCCAGTCATCAGGTCATCGGCCAGCAGCACGGCAAAAGGCTCATTGCCTACCAGCGGCTCGGCGCATAGCACCGCATGTCCCAGGCCCAGGGAACGCGGCTGGCGCACAAACAGGCAGTTCATGTCATCGGGGCTGACGCTGCGCACCAGGTCCAGCATGGCCTGCTTGCCGGCGTTTTCCAACTCGTTTTCCAGCTCGTAGGCGGTGTCGAAATGGTCTTCGATCGCGCGCTTGCTGCGGCCGGTGACAAAGATCATGTCCCGTATACCGGCTTCGTAGGCCTCTTCCACCGCGTACTGGATCAGTGGCTTGTCCACCACGGGCAGCATCTCCTTGGGAGATGCCTTGGTGGCTGGCAAAAAACGGGTGCCCAGGCCAGCGACTGGGAAAACTGCTTTGCGGACACGGGTCGGTGTAGTCATAAATACTTGGGTTCCAGGACTTGGATGTGACAAAGGCGCAGCAAGCTGCGCCTTTGTGTGCAGGGCCAAGGGGCATTATGTGCTGATTTTTGCACGGCCCCGGCCGTTTCAGCCCAGGCGCTGGAGCTGCTCTTGCAGCTTGCCCAGCGAAGCGCCAAAGTCTGCCACCCGCTTTTTCTCCTGGTCCAGCACGGCAGCCGGTGCCTTGGCGCAGAAAGCCTCGTTGGACAGCTTGGCGTTGGCCTTGGTGATCTCGCCTTCCAGGCGCTTGATCTCCTTGCTCAGGCGCAGCTTCTCGGCTTCCACATCCACTTCGACAAACAGTGCCAGGCGTGCATCGCCCACCACCGATACCGGTGCATGCTGGGCTTCTGCCGCCCAGGTGGCCTCGTCGTCAAACACCTTGACTTCGCTCAGCTTGGCCAGGTTCTTGAGCACGTCGGCGTTGGCGCGCAGGAAGGCAGCGCCATCGGCAGTGCCGGCCACCGTCAGCAAAGGCAGACGCTGGGCAGGCGAGACAGCCATTTCACCGCGCAGCGCACGGCAGGCGTCCACCATCTGCTTGATGCGTTCGACATAGGCGATGGCCTCGTTGTCGATCTTTTCAGGCTGGGCTTGCGGATAGGCGGCAATCGCAATCGATGCGCCTTCGCGGCCGGCCACCGGGGCGACCTTTTGCCACAGTGCTTCGGTCACGAACGGGATGATCGGGTGGGCCAGGCGCAGAATGGTTTCCAAGGTGCGGATCAGGGTACGGCGGGTGCCGCGTTGCTGGGCTTCGTTGCCAGTCTGGATCTGTACCTTGGCGATTTCCAGGTACCAGTCGCAGAACTCGTTCCAGACGAAGTCATAGATCGTGTTGGCCACGTTGTCCAGGCGGAACTCGGCAAAGCCCTTGGCCACGTCGGCCTCGGCCTTTTGCAGCTGCGAGACGATCCAGCGGTCCGGCTGGCTGAACTGCAGGTAGTCGCCAGCGGCGCACTGGTCCTTGCTGTGCTCGAGCAGGCCGCAGTCATGGCCTTCGCAGTTCATCAGCACAAAGCGCGAGGCGTTCCACAGCTTGTTGCAGAAATTGCGGTAGCCTTCGCAGCGCTTGCTGTCAAAGTTGATCGAGCGGCCCAGCGATGCCAGCGCGGCAAAGGTAAAGCGCAGCGCATCGGCGCCATAGGCAGGAATGCCTTCGGGGAATTCCTTTTGCGTGTTCTTGCGCACCTGCGGCGCGGTCTCCGGCTTGCGCAGGCCCACGGTGCGCTTGTCCAGCAGTGGCTCCAGTGCAATACCGTCAATCAGATCGACAGGGTCCAGCACATTGCCTTCGGACTTGGACATCTTCTTGCCCTGCGCATCGCGCACTAGGCCATGCATGTAGACATGTGTGAACGGCACGCGGCCGGTGAAGTGCGTGGTCATCATGATCATCCGGGCGACCCAGAAGAAAATGATGTCGTAGCCGGTCACGAGCACCGACGAGGGCAGGTACAGGTTGTAGTTGTCATCGGCGGCGTCCGTCTGGTCGGGCCAGCCCATCGTGCTGAACGGCACCATGGCCGAGGAGTACCAGGTGTCGAGCACGTCCGCATCGCGGCGCAGCGTCTTGCCCGGCGCCTGGGCCTGGGCTTCGGCTTCGCTCTTGGCGACATAGATGTTGCCTTCCTCGTCGTACCAGGCGGGAATCTGGTGTCCCCACCACAGCTGGCGCGAGATGCACCAGTCCTGGATGTTGTTCATCCACTGGTTGTAGGTGTTGACCCAGTTCTCGGGCACAAACTGCACCTGGCCCGAGGCCACGGCATCGATGGCCTTTTGTGCAATGCTCTTGCCTGTGGGATCCTGGTCGCTGACCTTGCTCATCGCGATGAACCACTGGTCCGTCAGCATGGGCTCGATCACCTGGCCGGTACGGTCGCAGATGGGCACCATCAGCTTGTGCTTCTTGGTCTCGACCAGCAGGCCCTGGGCTTCAAGGTCGGCTACGATGGCCTTGCGCGCAACAAAGCGGTCCATGCCACGGTATTTTTCTGGCGCCTCGTCGTTGATCTTCGCCTCCAGGGTCAGCACCACGATCATCGGCAGCTTGTGGCGCTGGCCCACCTGGTAGTCATTCTGGTCATGCGCAGGTGTGACCTTGACCACGCCGGTGCCGAACTCGCGGTCCACATAGTCGTCGGCAATGATCGGGATCTGGCGGCCCACCAGCGGTAGGGTCACCGTCTGGCCGATCAGGTGCTGGTAGCGCGTGTCTTCGGGGTGCACCATCACGGCCACGTCGCCCAGCATGGTCTCGGGGCGGGTGGTGGCCACCACCAGCTGGCCTTCACCGCTGGTCAGCGGGTAGGCGATGTGCCACAGCGAACCGTCTTTTTCCTGATTTTCCACTTCGAGGTCGGACACCGCAGATTGCAGCACCGGGTCCCAGTTCACCAGGCGTTTGCCTCGGTAGATCAGGCCTTGCTGGTAGAGCTTGACGAAGGTATCGGTCACCACCTTGGAGAGCTTGTCGTCCATCGTGAAGTACTCGCGGCTCCAGTCCACGGTATCGCCCATGCGGCGCATCTGCGTGGTGATGGTGTTGCCCGACTGTTCCTTCCACTCCCAGACCTTGGCGACAAAGTTCTCGCGGCCCAGGTCATAGCGGCTTTGGCCGGCGGCCTGCAGCTGGCGCTCCACCACGATCTGCGTGGCGATACCGGCGTGGTCGGTGCCCGGAATCCAGGCCGTGTTGTAGCCCTTCATGCGGTGGTAGCGGGTCAGCGAATCCATGATCGTCTGGTTGAACGCATGGCCCATGTGCAAGGTGCCGGTCACATTGGGGGGCGGCAGCTGGATCGAGAAGTTCCGGTGTGCCGCCACCGATTCTGCATTGGGCGCACCGGTGCCGCGATAGCCGGCGTTGCCGTAGCCGCGCTTTTCCCATTCCGGGCCCCACTGGGCCTCGATGGCCGAAGGCTCAAAAGACTTGGACAGGCTATCGAGACCTGGTTGGGAAATCGGTTGGCTGTTGGTGTCGCTCATGGTGTGATCAATGGAAAACGGCACCACAGATCGGGATGCCGTTGAATAGCTTGGAATGAATAAGCTGATTTTAGCCCGGCTGCAGCGATGACTGGCCTGCGAGGGCTTGTCGCACCGATCTCCGCCGCCCGCGCCTCTGGCGCGCCCATAATAAAAACTGCCAGCCGCCGTCCATCGGCTGCTGGCAGTCTATGCGGTAGCGCACAGGGGTGCGCGCGCGTCGTGCTTACTGCTTCACCGCTTCGATCTGTACCACCAGGCGCACATTCTTCGCAGCGCCCCAGTTCACACCGTAGTCCAGACCGAAGGCGGTGCGGTCAAACGTGGTGTCGAAATCGCCACCGCAGACTTCGCGGTCTTGCAGCATCTTGTTGGGGTAGCAGTTGAACTTGCTCGCCTTGAAGGTGATGGGCTGGGTCTTGCCCAGCAGGGTCAGGTTGCCTTCCACCGATGCCAGCTTGTCGCCGTCAAACACGAACTTGGTGGACTGGAAACGCGCCTTGGGATGCTCGGCCACGTTGAAGATGTCCTTGCTTTGCAGGTGCTTGTCAAAGCCGGGCGTGCCGGAGTTGACCGAGGCGATGTCGATGCTGATATCGACGGAGCCGGTCTTGCCTTCGCGGTCCAAGGTCAGGGTGCCTTCTTTTTTGTCGAAGCGTGCACGGTTGGTGGTGGCGCCGTTGTGGTCGATTTCGAAGGTCGCAAAAGTGTGCGTAGGGTCGATCGCGTAGGTGGCTGGAGCCGCGTGCACAGCACCGGCAAACAGGGAAGCAGCGGCCAGGGCCAACAGGGATGTGCGCATCAGATTTCTCCTAAAGGGGTAAAGGAACAGGGAAACACAAAAAAGCTTAGAGCTTGCCAACACCGGTCAGCGCGAGCTTGAACTGCACCTGCACTTCATCGGCCACCATCGAGGTGTCCTTCCAGTCGCCATCACCGATGGCATAGGTCAGGCGCTTCAGCGGCAAGGTGCCGGCGGCCGTCGTGGTCGTGCCCGACTGGGTCAGCGTCACGGGCAGGCTGACCTTCTGGACGTTGCCCTTGATCGTCAGGTTGCCATCGACCTGGTACTTGCCGCCGCCCAGTGCCTTGACAGCAGTGGAGTCAAAGGTCGCTTGCGGGAACTTGGCGACATTGAACCATTCTGCCTTGGGCAGCTCGGCATCGGTTTCCTTGACGCCCATCGTGGCGCTGCCGGTATCGACCGAGAAATGGATCTTGCTGGCTTCAGGCTTGGCGGTGTCGAACGCGATCTTGGCATCAAACTTCTGGAAGTGGCCTTTGATCGGCACACCCATTTGCTTGGCTTCGAAATTCACGGCGCTTTGCGCAGGCACCAGCGCTTGCTGGGCCATTACCGGGGCGGCAAAGGCAGCCGCAGTCAGCGCGGCAGCGAACAGGGCGGTTGGGGAGAGCTTGGACATCGGATCAGACTCCAGTAAAAAAACGGTACGAATCAAGAGGCGCGGCCGGGCAGCATGCGGGAGAGCAGGCCGTCTCGGTCGATCAGCTGGTGCTTGAGCAGCGCAGCCACATGCATGACCACCAGCGCCGCCAACGTGTAGGCCAGGTAAGCATGCCAGGGCTTGAGTGTCTCGGCGAGTTCCGGGCTCTTGCTCACCAGGTCTGGCAGCGGCATCACCCCAAACAGGACGATCGGAAAGCCGGCTGCAGAACTGTAGATCCAGCCGACCAGCGGTACGGCAAAGAACAGCGCATACATCAGGTGGTGAACGCCGTGGTGGGCGACATGTTGCCAGGCGGGCATCGCGCGGGCGGTCGCTTCGGGCAGTGCCGGTGGGCGGTGGGTAAAGCGCCACAGAATGCGCACAGCCGACAGGATCAGGATCGTCATGCCGGCCCATTTGTGCCAATTGAAGTATTTGAGGCGCGTGGGGGAGAAGGGCAGGCTGGTCATGTACAGGCCAAAGGCGAAGATGCCAATCAGGGCCAGGGCCAAAATCCAGTGCAGTGCAATCGCGGTGCCGGTATAGCGGGTGTTATTGGTCGTGGTAGCCATAAAAAACGCTGCAGCGAAGGATGCAGCGGAATTGTTTGAAGCGAGTGTAGGAGCGGATCAACCGGTAGAAGTTCAGCCCGATTGATGGCGAAGTTCAAATTAATTGAATTGATCGACCTTGCCCTGGATGGTTCCAGAACCAATCCTCATAAGCATATGCTGAGCAGGCTAAAACAGGCAGTTCTCAACGCGGTCCTTACAACAGTTAAGACCGGGTAGTTTGTATCGCCTTGTACATCGGCCGGCGCAAACCGGCCCCGGCAGGGTCGGTGCCTCAGCTTTGCTCGCCCGCCAGTGCCGCCTGCTTCCAGGCCTGGGCGGCGGCCGCCGCATCGCCGCGGTATTCGGCCTGCCGGGCCAGATGCTGCCAGGCGCGGCGGCGCAGCGACTCCTCCTGCAGCGAAGGCGCTGCCTGCTGCAGCCATTGCTGCGCCTTGCCCCAGAGCTGGCGCTGCAGGCAGGCGCATCCGGCCAGGTACTGCAGATACGCATCGTGCGGGCGGCGCTGCTGGGCCGCTTCGATGCGGGCCAGCCAACTGGCATCGAGGGCACCCATGCTGTCTTCGAGCACCCGCACCAGACGCTCGGCCTGCAGGCTGGGCAGGCCGTTGTTGCTGTTGGTGTAACGCTCCCAGGCCGGCAGCAGCCATTCGCGCATCTGCTGCGGGTCGCCACCCAGTTGCTGCAGGCGCCGCGCCGCATGGATGCCAACTTCAGGCAGATTGCGCTCGGCGGTGTCCAGGCTGCGCCAGGCCTGCATCAGCTGCTCGGGGTCATGGGCGTCGTTGATCAGCTCGGTAGCCAGGCCCTTGATGATGCTTTGCGCTGCAGCCGCAGAAAAAGCGCGGTGCTTGGCCAGCAGCCGGGCGGTGTCCAACGCGGTCAAGGCTCGGCGCAGCTGGCGCGCGGCCTTGAGCTTGAGGCGCAATGCCAGGGTGCGGCGCGCTGCGCCCTGCGGCAGGCGCGCCAGTTGTTCGATCGCGCTGTGGGCGTTGTGGTCATCCAGCGCCCACTGGGCGGCGCGCAGCTGGGTGCCTTCGGCCAGCTCAGGCAGGTGGCTGGCGCGGGGGGCGGTGGCTTCCTGCATCGCCATCTCCCAGTGCTGGTCGCGCTGGGCCTGGTCTTGCAACGCGTGTGAGCTTTCGGCAGCCAGCACATGGCCCAGCACACGCAGTTGCAGGCCATTGGGGATCGCGGCGCCGCTGTCCTGCAAGGCTTGCTCCTGGGCCAGCGCCGACAGCGCGGCCTTGCGGGCCCGCACAAAGCGGCCCGCCTGCAACTGGGTGACGGCATCGAGCGCGGCGCCATGCATCGCCCGCTCCTTTTGCTGGATGCGCCAGCGCTTGGCCTGGCGCGGCAGCTCGAACATCGCGCTGACGCCGCGCAGCGCGCCATAGACCAGTACAAAGGCCAGCAGCAGCAGCACAACGACCAGGTTCAGCGAGAAGTCTATGCGGTAGGGCGGCCAGTGCAGGGTGACGCTGCCCTGGTTGCTGCCGGCAAACAGCGCCGCCGCCACTGCAACGGCAAACAAACCGATCAACCAAATTGCGGCTCTCATCGCTTAACGTCCTGCGGCGGCGGTGGCCAGCGCCGCCAGGGTGTCATTGGCGCGGGGCACTTCCACATCCTGCATCGCCTGCTGGAGCTGGTTGATCTGCTGGGCCGCCTGCTGGCCACGTCGCGACGAGACATCGAAATACTTGTGCACTGCATCGGCGGCAGCGGCCAGGTCATTGCGCGACGCATTCATCTGGCGGCCCAGCAAGGCCATGCGGGCATTCATGATGCGAAGTTTGAGGTTTTCGCGGACAAAGAATGCCTGGGTAGGCGAGAGCAGCACGGCATCGGGGTAGTCGATGCGGCGCACGCGCACCAGGCTGCGGGCTTCCTCATGCACCACGCCCCATGCGGTGGACAGCGCAGAAAGCCACCAGCTAGGCGCGGCGGGATCGTCCGCGGTCGCATTGGCGCTGGCAGAGGCCGTCGCGGCTGCGGCGGGCGCTGGCTGGCCCGTCCGGCCCCGGGCAGGTGCGGAACGGCGCGCGTTCTTATCCAGCACATCGTTTTGCAGCGGCAAATCATCGATCTGGCGCAGCACATCATCCATGCGGGCCAGCAGACCGGCGGTGTCGAGCGATTTGCTGGTGGCGATGCGGTCCAGGTCACGGGCAATGGCGCGCTGCAACGGGGCCAGCCTTGGTTGTGCGGAGACGCTCACGCGTTGCTGGGCGATCTTCAGCGCGCTGACGAGCGGGTCGGGGCTGCCGCTCAATTGGCTTTGCTGCATCGCAAAGCGCACGGCACTTTCGATGTCGCCGACCATCGTGTCATCGCGGTTGCGCGAGAGGCTTTGCACCAGCTCTTCCAGCTGGCCGCGCTGCAGCGCGACTTCGCCGACACGCGCTTCCATCACCGACATGCGTGAGGCGGTATCGCGTGAGACGTCATCAGCCTGGCGGGCCAGGGTGCGGGCTTCCACCGCCTGGGAGCGTGAGTCGGCGCTTTGCAGTGCCAGCTGCTGCTGGATATTGTTGAGCCGTTGCCAGAGCATGGCCGCACTGATGATCGCTATCGCTGCAGCAACGCCCAGGGCCACGGACGTCCAGACCCAGGCTTGCGGCAGGCGGGTACCAGCAGGGCTGACCGGGCTGGGGGCGGGGGTCGTTGGGGAAGGCGTGGGGTTCAGTGCGTGCTCGGGCAGCGTCATAGCGCAGATTCTAACGACGCCACCACGTCTTCCAACGAAGGCCTGCACTGCTGAATGTGGACAAATCCTGCCGCGCGGGTGGCTTGGGCGATGCGTGCATGGGTGGCGAGCGCCTGGGCAGGTGCCAGAGCGGCAGCGCCGAATTTGTTGCGTAAATGCATCACTGCCTCGGAACTGCTGAACAGCCAGATGCTGCCATCGGCCAACGCCTGCGTGGCCAGAGCCAGCTGTGCCGCTGTCCACGCGGGTGCCTGGCGCTGGTACACGCCGACAAAATCCACGCCGATACCGGCCTCCTGCAATTGGCGGGCCAGCCATTCGCGGCCCGAGCCGGTGACCAGTTGGTCGATGGCAGTGCCCGCACTGGCACCCCGCACCACCAGCACGCGCCGGCCCGATGCCGCCATCGCGGTGGCTTGGGGCCCCACCTCGGCCCATAGCGATTCAGAGTCGAACTGCGGCGCATCGGTCGCTGGCTGGTCGATCAGCGCGCTGGGAATGCCCAGTGCCTGGGCTGCGCGTGCCGTACCGGGCCCGGGGCACCACAGCCGGGTAGCGGAGGCGCTGCGCGGCTGCCCGGCCAGCACCTGCACCAGCGCCGGATCCAGAAAAAAACGGGCTGCATTGGTGCTGACCAGCATCAGCGCGCCATAGCGTGCCCAGTGCTGACGCGCATCCATGCGGGCTGCCTGGTGGGCCGGGCTGTCGGCCGCCGCAATGTCGATCAGCGGCAGCGCCTCGGCCGCCCATCCGCGCTGGCGCAGCTGGGCCACCCAACCGTCCGCTTCAGGCTGCGGGCGGGTGATGATGATGCGGCGCTGCTGCTGACCCATGGCAATCGCGGGGCCGGCGCTCAGCGGCGCACCTGCGCACCTGCCTGCTGCAGCAGGGACGCCACATGCTGGCCTAGTGCATCGGCGCTGGCCAGGTCGGTCACGGCGGCGCTGGCCTGGGCAGACACCAGCGGCGCATTCGGGTTGATTTCGTCCCCCCAGGCGGCGCGCAGCCACAGCTGTTCGCCTTGCCATTCGCCGTGTGCTGCCAACGGCATGGAGCAGCTGCCGCCCATGCAGCGGCTGACGGCGCGCTCGGCCGTCACCGTCTGCCAGGTGGCCTGGTCGGCCAGACCGGCAAACAGGTCCAGCAGATCCTGCCGGTCGCTGCGCACCTCAATGCCCAGCGCGCCCTGGCCGGCGGCCGGCAGCATGGTGTCGGTGCCGAAAGCGTGGCGGATGCGCCCATCCAGCGCCAGGCGCTTGAGGCCGGCCGCCGCCAACACGATACCGTCGTACTGGCCTTCGTCGAGCTTGCGCAAGCGGGTGTTGACGTTGCCGCGCAGCGGCTGGACATCGAGGTCAGGCCGCAGCGCGCGCAGCAGCACCTGGCGGCGCAGGCTGGAGGTGCCGACGACCGCACCCTGGGGCAGATCCTGCAGGCTGGCGTAGTGGTTGGAGACCCAGGCATCACGCGGGTCTTCGCGTTTGAGCACGGCGGCCAGCGCAAAACCCGGGGGCAGCTCCATCGGCACATCCTTGAGCGAGTGCACGGCCAGATCGGCGCGGCCGGTCTCCAGCGCCGTCTCCAGCTCCTTGACGAACAGGCCCTTGCCGCCGACCTTGGACAGGGTGCGGTCCAGAATCTGGTCGCCCAGGGTGGTCATCCCCAGCAGAGCGACCTGGTGGCCCAGGCGTTGCAGGATATGTTGCACATGTTCAGCCTGCCACAGGGCAAGCTGGCTTTCGCGGGTGGCGATGGTCAGGGACAAGGAGCTCATGGGATGGGGCGCCACGCCTGGCCGGTCTGCGCTTTACAGGCGGCGGGCACGATACGTGGTCAACAAGCGGTTCACAACAGGCGGCTGATGCTAGCATGTGCAGCGCCGCTCTTTGGCGCAGTGCGACTTTGGGGCGGCGTGGATCTTTCAGCCCTTTGCTTCTTCGCCCATGACCACTGCCAGCAAAAAAGACACCCCTGCAGTCGCCAAGCCCTCGGCGCGCAAAACCAAGGCGGGCAGCACTGCCGCCACCCAGGCCGTCACCCGCCGCGCCGACAAGGACCAGCCCTTGATGGACGACATCCGGCTTTTGGGCCGGATTCTGGGCGATGTCATCCGTGAGCAAGAGGGCCAGGCCGCCTTCGATCTGATCGAGCAGGTGCGCCAGCTGTCGGTGGCCTACCGCCGCAATGACGACCAGGATGCGGAGAAATCGCTCAAATCGCTGCTCAAAGGCCTGTCAGGCGACCAGACGGTCAGCGTGATCCGCGCGTTCACCTATTTCTCGCACCTGGCCAACCTGGCCGAAGACCGCCACCACATCCGCCGGCGCGAGATCCATGAGCGCGCCGGTAACACGCAAGAAGGCAGCATCGAGGTGGCGCTGGCGCGTCTGCGCTGGGCGGGCATTCCCGTCAAGGCGGTGTCACAGACACTGGCGCACAGCCTGATCTCGCCCGTACTCACCGCCCACCCGACCGAGGTGCAGCGCAAGAGCATTCTGGATGCCGAGCGTGCGATTGCCGCGTTGCTGGTGGAGCGCGACGATATTGCCCAGCGCGCCCAGCTCTTCAACAGCAGCAAGGATACGTTGACGCCGCGCCAGCTGGCCGACAACGAGCTGCAGCTGAGCGCGCAGGTCACCCAACTGTGGCAGACGCGGCTGCTGCGCTACTCCAAGCTGACGGTCGAGGACGAGATCGACAACGCGCTGAGCTACTACCAGGCCACGTTCCTGACCGAGATCCCCAAGCTCTACGCCGCGCTGGAGCGCGAGCTGGGCGAGCGCGACCTGGCCACCTTCTTGCGCATGGGCCAGTGGATTGGTGGCGACCGCGATGGCAACCCGAATGTCACCGCCAAGAGCCTGCAGGAGGCGCTGCGCCGCCAGTCCGACCTGGTGCTGCGCCACTACCTGACCGAGGTGCACTACCTGGGCGGTGAGCTGTCGATGTCCCAGCGCCTGGCTGGCACCACCGCCGCGTTGCAGGCGCTGGCGTCACGCTCCCCCGATACCAGCCAGCACCGCGAGGACGAGCCTTACCGCCGCGCGCTGATCGGCGTCTATGCGCGCCTGGCCGCGACCTTGAAGAACCTCAGCGGCGGAGAGGCCGCACGCCATGCGGTGGCGCCGCAAAACCCCTATCTGGCGAGCGAGGAGTTTCTGGCCGATCTGCGCGTCATCGAAGACTCGCTGCGCGACAACCATGGCCGCGCACTGGCCGAGCAGCGGCTGTCACCGCTGATCCGTGCGGTGCAGGTGTTCGGCTTCCACCTGGCGACGGTCGATCTGCGCCAAAGCTCGGACCAGCACGAGGCCGTGATCAGCGAGCTGCTGGCTACAGCCGGGCTGCAGGCCGATTACAGCCAGCTGAACGAGACAGCCAAGCGCGAGCTGCTGCTGCAGTTGCTCAGCGATGCCCGCCCGCTGCGCGTGGTGGGTGCCAGCTACAGCGAGCGCTGCCTCAGCGAAATGGCGATCTTCGAGCGTGCACGCCTGTCGGTGCAGCTCTACGGCCAGGACGCCATCCGGCACTACATCATCAGCCACACCGAGTCGGTCAGCGACCTGCTTGAGGTGCTGCTGCTGCAAAAGGAGGTGGGCTTGCTGAGTGGCCGCATCAACGATGGCCAGTCGCGCGCGACCTTGATCGTGAGTCCGCTGTTCGAGACCATCGACGACCTGCGCCATGCGGCTACCATCATGCGAGAGTACTATGCGCTGCCCCATATCGCCGCGCTGATCCAGCGCAGTGGTGCCGAGCAGGACATCATGCTGGGCTACAGCGACAGCAACAAGGACGGCGGCATCTTCACCAGCAACTGGGAGCTGTACCAGGCCGAGCTGGCGCTGGTGGCGCTGTTTGACGAGCTGAGCCAGCCCAACCCGGTGCAGCTGCGCCTGTTCCATGGCCGGGGCGGTACCGTCGGGCGTGGCGGCGGCCCCAGCTACCAGGCGATCCTGGCCCAGCCGCCAGGCACCGTGCGCGGCCAGATCCGCCTGACCGAGCAGGGCGAGGTGATTGCCTCCAAGTACGCCAACCCCGAGATCGGCCGGCGCAATCTGGAGACGCTCGTGGCCGCCACGTTGGAGGCCACGTTGCTGCAGCCCACCAAGCCTGCCAGCCAGGCATTTCTGGATGCGGCCGCTGATCTGTCGGCCGCCAGCATGGCTGCCTACCGCGATCTGGTGTACGGCACCAAGGGCTTCGAGAGCTATTTCTTCAGCTCCACGCCGATCCGCGAGATTGCCGAGCTCAATATCGGCTCGCGCCCTGCATCGCGCAAGGCCAGCCAGCGCATCGAGGATTTGCGCGCCATTCCCTGGGGCTTCAGCTGGGGCCAGTGCCGCCTGACCTTGCCGGGCTGGTATGGCTTTGGCTCGGCCGTGCAGGCCTTTGTCAGCCAGGAGGGCAAGACCGCCAAGCTGCAATGGGCCTTGCTGCAGAAGATGTACCGGCAGTGGCCCTTCTTCCGCACCCTGCTGTCCAACATGGACATGGTGCTGGCCAAGAGCGATATGGCGCTGGCGCTGCGCTACAGCGAACTGGTGGCAGATACGCGTTTGCGCAAGCGCGTGTTCCAGGCCATCGAGGCCGAATGGAAGAGCACCGCCGAAGCGCTGGCGCTGATCACCGGGGAGGCCAACCGCCTGGCCAACAACCCGGCGCTCGAGCGCTCGATCCGCCACCGCTTTCCCTACATCGATCCTCTGCACCACCTGCAGGTCGAGCTGATCCGCCGCTGGCGCAATGGCGAGGACAATGAGCGGGTGAAGACCGGTATCCATATCTCCATCAATGGAATCGCGGCTGCGCTGCGCAATACCGGTTGAGGTGATCCGGGCGGGGCACCTTGCCATTGGCAAGCGTCTGCCCCAGCGTGATGAGGCCCTGGCGCCACGCCGGGGCCTTTGTTATTTTGACGGGGCGGCTGGCTTGTCTGCCTTTGCAGCGCAGCTACCCACCAGAAAGAGAAACGAAAAAGGAATCGTGATGAATGCCTATGTCTACCTGGGTGGGGCCATTGCGCTGGAAGTGATGGCCACCACCGCGATGAAGTCCTCCGAGGGCTTTACCCGCCTGGTGCCCAGCCTGATTTGCGGCATTGGCTATGTGCTGTCGTTTTACCTGCTGGCGCAGACCTTGAAGACGGTGCCCACCGGCATTGCCTATGCGATCTGGTCGGGCGTGGGGATTGTGGCGATCTCGCTGATCGCCTGGGCCTTGCATGGGCAAAAGCTAGATGCCGGAGCGATGGCGGGCATGGGCTTGATCATTGCCGGGGTGCTGGTGATCAACCTGTTCTCGAAGTCGGCAGGGCATTGATGCTTGGTGTCCATGGATACGCTGGCCGCAGCTATTGACTCGCAAACTTCATTAGCGATTTCTAAAATAAATCTTAGAATGCTTGGTTTTGTATCGATAGCACTGAAGGGGTACCGGCATGGGGTGGATAGCAAAAATAAGCGTGGCCAGTCTGGTCAGCTGCGGCGCGATGGCGGGATTGGCTGCTGCGGCGGGTTCGCCGGGCCAGACCGATCAGGTCTTCAAGGTGCCGGCGCTGGAGCAGCCAGCGGGTGTGCCGCAGGAGTTTGTGCGTACCAAGAGCATGGAGGCCGGTCTGGCCATCCAGCCCGTCGCGATTGACCTGGGTGAGTGGGCAGGCCTGAAGTCCACCCCTGAGTTACCTGTGCGGATCATGGGTGCCTCGCGCGCAGTGCCGCAAGCCCAGTCGGCCACGCAGACGGCGCAACTGCTGCAATGGCGCGCATCGGCCAACGGCGGCGCCGTGGCGGCCTTGAGCGTGCGCTCTGGCGGTGCCCAGGGCATGCGCCTGGGACTGGTGGTGGAGCAGTTGCCTGGCAGCGCGATGCTGCGCCTCTATACCGACCACCAGCCTTCGGCGGTTTTCGAGATCGCGGGCCAGCGTGTCATGCAAATCCTGCAGGCCAACCTGGATGCGGGTGACCACAGCGAAGCGGGCCGCACCTGGTGGACACCCAGCAGCTCCGGCGAGCAGGTGACCCTGGAGATCGAGTTGCCTCCAGGCACCTCGCCAGCGCAGCTCAAGGTGTCGCTGCCGCAGGTCATGCACATCTACGAGAACCTGTCGCTGCCGCTAGGCACGGATGAGGTGGATGCTGCGCAGGAGGACGCCAAGTCCCTGCCGCTGGGCAATCCGGTGGATTGCCATCTGGATGTCAACTGCTATCCCCAGCTGCAGCTGGAGCGCAAAGGCGTGGCCCGCATGGCCTATGTGACCGAACGCATGGCCGATGGCAGCTACTACTATGGGCTGTGCACCGGCAGCCTGCTTAATGACGCCCAGGGCTCGAGGACGCCGTATTTCCTGACGGCGGCGCACTGCATGTCGACCCAGACGCTGGCATCGGCGCTGGAGACTGACTGGTTCTATACCTCCACCCGCTGCTCCAGCAACAGCCTCTCCCCGAGCAGCGTGAACCTGCGCAATGGGGCCCAGCTGCTCTACAGCAGCGCCAACCCGGATGTCACCTTGCTCAAGCTCCATGACACGCCGCCGGCTGGCGCCGTGTTCCTGGGCTGGGACAGCAGCATCGTGCCGAACAACACGCCTGTGGTCGGTGTGCACCACCCCGATGGCGGCTTGCAGAAAATCAGCATGGGGGTCATGTCCTCGCGCTATGACTGCCACCTCGATGGCAAGAGTGTGTTCTGCACCTCTGCGCCCAATTCCGGCAACTACTACTATGTGCCCTGGTCCATGGGCCTGACCCAGCAGGGCAGCAGCGGCTCGCCGCTGTTCAACAACGGCGCCGTGACCGGTGTGTTGACCGGCGCATCGGAAGCGAGCTGCCGCGCCAATGGTGCCGGTGCCTACAGCTTCTACCCCAGTCTGAACAGCGTGATGCCCGCCTTGCGCAAGTGGCTGGTGGATGCCGGTGGTGGCGCGACTACCCCTCCCGCATCCGGCCGCATTCCGGTTTACCGCTTCTACAACACGCAAAATGGCACGCACTTCTTCACTGCCAACGCGCAGGAGCGTGACGCCTTGATCCAAGGTGCCCCGAGCTTCCAGTATGAAAATATCGGCTTCTATGCGTCCACGCAGACGGCTGCAGCGCCACAGGCGGTCTACCGCTTCTACAACACCCTCTCGGGCTCGCACTTCTATACCATCAACGCCGACGAGCGGGCGTTTGTGATCGCGAACTATCCGCAGTTCAATGCAGAAGGGGAGGCCTGGTATGCGCGCCAGGCAGCGGGAGAGGGCTCGGTGCCCATGTACCGTTTCAACAATACCCTCACCGGTGCGCACTTCTACACCACCAATAGCGCAGAGCGTGATTTTGTGGAGCGGACCTATCCTCAGTTCAGGTTCGAGGGCGTGGCCTACTACGTCTGGGGCAGCCAGTAAGGCGGCTGCACCGACCGCGCCTGACCGCCGGCTGGAGGGTGGTCAAGGCTGGGAATCAGCAGCGATTCATCAGCCTCGCTCGACGGGGCGCGATGGGTCGCTGCACCATTCGCTCCAGCTGCCGGCGAAAAGCGCCGTCGGCGCGTAGCCGGCAATCTCCATCGCCATCAAATTGGGCAATGCGCTGACCCCGCTGCCGCACTGGTGCACCACCGTCTGCGGATCTTGCCCGGCCAGCAGTGCCTCGAACTCGGCGCGCAGTTCGGCAGCAGGTTTGAAGCGGCCGTCAGGTCCGATATTCGTTGTGAACGGGCGGTTGAGCGCGCCAGGAATGTGGCCGGCCACCGGGTCCAGCGGTTCGACTTCCCCGCGGTAACGCGCCGGCGCACGCGCATCGATCACAGTCTGCTGTGCGCCCAGCGCCTGCTGCACCTCGCTGGCAGTCTTGAGCGTGCGCAGCGCCGGGCGCAGTTCAAAATTGCTTTGGAAATGGCTGGCAGGCTCGCCCGCCTCCACCGCACCACCCGCCGCCTGCCAGGCCTGCAGGCCGCCGTCGAGCACGGCTACGGCATCGTGGCCGGCCCATTTGAGCATCCACCACAGGCGGCCAGCATAGTTCACGCCATTGCGGTCGTAGACGACCGCCTGCATGTCATTGCGAAAGCCGACCTGCGACAGCCACACCGCAAAGCGCTCCCGGCTGGGCAGCGGATGGCGGCCGCCGGAGGCTGGCGGGCCCAGGTCGGTGGCCGCAATGCTTTGGCCGTGGCTCAGGGCGCCATGCGGGGCGCTCAGGTCCTTGTCGAGATTGGCGTAGACGGCGCCCGCAATATGGGCCTGGGCAAACTGCTCGGCGCCAGCGGTTGGCTTGGTCAGGTCAAAGCTGCAGTCAAACACCATCACCTGCTGCGGGCTGGACTGCTGCAGCGCCTGCAGCTGGGTGACCGTGATCAGGGTGGTGTAGGCAGCGGTAAGGGGTGTGGTGGCCATGGCAGAGCTCCAGGAAGAATCTTGCAAACATTATGTGGCAGTGCCGCGCCCGCTGCAGCCAACCCGGGTGGCATCACCATGCCGCAGGGCGTCTGCCTGGATCAGCGCTTGCGCAGTACCGTCGCGACGATGCCGCTGCCGACGATCAAGGCCATGCCCATCCAGCCGATGGCCGGAATCTGGTCGCCAAAGACGACGATGCTGAACAGGCCCGCAAACACGATGCCTGAATACTGCAGGTTGGCGACGACCAGGGTGGCGCGGCGCGTCGTGGCCGATCCGTAGGCGCGCGTCATCGCCAGTTGCGCACCGGCGGCCAGAATGCCGACGGGGATCAGCCACAGCGCGGGCCAGCCGGGGAAGCTGGAGGTACCGACAAACAAGGTGGCCAGGCCGCCAGCGATGGCCGAACCCACGGCAAAGTAGAACACCACGCGCTGCTCGGGCTCGCCCATGCGCGACAAGGCCACCACCTGCATGTAGGCAAAGGCCGAGATCAGCCCGGACATCAGCCCCACCAGACCGGCAAACATCTGGTCGGCCTCGATATTGGGGCGCAGCATCAGGATGACGCCGCAAAAGCCACTGATCACCGTCAGCACCAGCGGAATATTCAGCGCGGGCTGGTCGCCCTCGCCCTTGGGGCGCCAGGTGAGCAGGGCGCTGCCCACAACAAAGGCCGCTACCCAGAGGCTGCTCATATAGTTCAGGGTCATCGCGGTGGGCAGCGGCAGCTTGCCGATCGCATAGAACCACATGCCCATCGACGTGACGCCGATGCAGCTGCGCCAGGCATGCATCCTGGGGTAGCGGGTGGTCAGGGAGATATTCTGGCGCCGGGTGAGCCACCAGATCAGTGCCATGCTGATGAGCCCCCGGTAGAACACGATCTCGGCCGCGTTGAAATATACAGAGGCGAACTTGATGCACACGCCCATGAGTGCAAACATGAACGCCGCGGCCACCATCCAAAGGGCTTGCATGGGAAACTTCTAAATAAAAAAGCTGCTATCGCAAAGCGGAAGGGACCCTCTGCAAAACTCCCTGCCGTGGTCTGAACGCGGTCTCGGGCGATCCGCTGCGTTGTCTTTCTTGTCAATAGCTACGGCTATTGACTGCAAAAGACGCCTAGCGTCTCATCCCGATCCGCATCCATCCCGCTTGGCGAGGGTTATGCAAAGCGTCCCTGACAGCTATATAGGTCTAGAGCGGTCTAGATAGTTGGGAGTGCCTGGCTGTGGCAGATCACTTGTCTGGAACAGCGGCCTGCATCATACCCCGATACCACTCGTGGAAGTGCTGCATGCCGTCTTCCATAGGACTCTGGTAGGGGCCCACTTCGTTGTCGCCGCGCTCATACAAGGCCTTGCGGCCGGCATCCATGCGCTCGCCAATCTCGTCATCCTCGATGGCGGTTTCCATATAAGCGGCGCGCTGGGCCTGCACGAACTCGGGCTCGAAGGCGCTGATTTCCTCAGGGTAGTAGAACTCCACGACATTCAGGGTTCGGTCCACGCTCAGCGGGTGCAGGGTCGAGACCGTGAGCACATGCGGGTACCACTCCACCATGATGTGCGGGTAGTAGGTCAGCCAGATTGCGCCGTGTTCGGGCATTTTCCCGTCACGGTAGTTCAGCAGCACCTCGTGCCAGGTCTTGTAGATATCCGAGCCGGGCTTTGCAAAGGTGGGCGCCACGCCCACCGTCTGCACCGAGTACTCCTTGGCAAACTCCCATCTCAGGTCGTCGCAGGTGACGAAATTGCCCAGTCCGGGGTGGAAGGGGCCGACATGGTAGTCCTCCAGATAGACTTCGATGAAGGTCTTCCAGTTGTAGTTGCACTCATGCATCTCGACATGGTTGAGTACAAAGCCGTCAAAATTCAGTGCAGCGGCCGGGCCCATGTTGGCGAGGTCTGCCTGGATGTTGCGGCCGTTGTCCTCGAACAGCAAGCCATTCCATTCCTGCAACTTGTAGTTGTTCAGGTTGAGACAGGGGTCCTGGGCAAAATGCGGCGCGCCCAGCAGCTCGCCGCTGGGGCTGTAGGTCCAGCGGTGCAGCGGGCAGACGATGTTGCCGCCGGCGCTGCCTTTTTGCTGGTGATTGAGCGAGCCGCGGCCCTTCAGCATCACCGCCTGGCGGTGGCGGCAGACGTTGGAGATCAGCTCTGCCTGGCCCGCAGCATTTCGCACCAGCGCGCGCCCTTCCTTCTCATGGGGCAGGGCGTAGTAGTCGCCAATCTCGGGAATCGCCAGCTGATGGCCCACGTACTTGGGACCGTTCTGGAAGATGGTTTGCATCTCGCGCTCGAACAGCGCTTGATCAAAGTAGCTTGAAACTGGAAGTTGGCTTGCGGCCTGCTGCAGTTGAAGACTTAAATCAGACATGGGTGACCTGACCTAAAGACTCCCCACAGGGAGGGTGCGTGTGCGCACGCTGAGAAAAAATAAAACCGGCAGCAACAACAAAGGATGGCCGGTTTCGCGAAAAATGGGATTATACCCAGTGGGGTTATTCCCGTTCCGTCCATGCGTGAATTGAGCCATGGTGACCTGGGTCGGCCACGTTTCATCCTCCCATCGACAGGCTGGCAATATTATCAAATTGATAGCTGTGGCCTCATATTTCACAATAGATCGCCGGGATCTTTTGTGGGAATTGGCCCCGGCCTGGGGTCCGCCGTCAGGCGGGCGGCGGCGGCTGCGCCCGCGTGTGCTTCTGCTGCGCCTAAAATCGAGCCTTTACATCCATGCACCAGGGCAAGCTGTTTGCCCTCTTTGCCCATGCCCAAGGCCACTGCTCCCAAGACGTCTGCCACGCCGGACCTGCCCGAACCCGACAACTACGAAAGTGCGCTGCAGGAGCTCGAAGGCCTGGTCGCCCGCATCGAATCGGGTCAGCTGCCATTGGGCGACATGCTGGCCGCCTACCAGCGGGGCGCTGTGCTGCTGGCCTTTTGCCGGGGCAAGCTAGAAGCGGTGCAGGACCAGATCAAAGTACTGGATGAGGGCCAGCTCAAGCCCTGGACCAGCGAGGAATAAGCGCTAACAATGACATCACCGCACGATAATTTTGCACTCTGGTGCAGCCAGGAACTTGCCCGCGTGGAGGATGCCCTCACACTGTGGATTGCTGCCGATGCCCCGGCCAACCTGGGCGAGCCGATGCGCTACGCCGTGCTCGATGGCGGCAAGCGCCTGCGCCCGCTGCTGGTGCTGGCAGCGGCCCAGGCCGCTGGCAGCCTGGCCGCAGGCCCCGCCGAGGCGGCCTTGCGCGCTGGCTGTGCGGTGGAGTTGATCCATGCCTACTCGCTGGTGCATGACGACATGCCCTGCATGGACGATGATGTGCTGCGCCGAGGCAAGCCAACGGTCCATGTGCAGTTCGGCCAGGCCCAGGCACTGCTGGCCGGCGACGCATTGCAGGCGCTGGCTTTTGAACTGCTGGTGCCCGAGGGCAGTGCCATCCCCGATGCAGTGCAGGCGCGCCTGTGCCGGCAGCTGGCGCTGGCGGCAGGCTACAACGGCATGGCTGGTGGCCAGGCGATCGACCTGGCCAGCGTCGGCAAGCAGCTCAGCCGTGAGCAGCTCCAGCAAATGCACAAGCTCAAGACAGGTGCGCTGCTCCAGGCCAGCGTCGAAATGGGCGCTACCTGCGCAGGTATCCAGGGCGCGGCCCTGGTCGCGCTGCAGCAATACGGCGCCGCGCTGGGGCTGGCCTTCCAGGTGATCGACGATGTGCTCGATGTGGTCGCCGACTCTGCGACGCTGGGCAAGACGGCCGGCAAGGATGCCGACCACGGCAAACCCACCTATGTGTCGCTGATGGGCTTGCAGCCTGCCCGTGACTACGCCCATGAGTTGCTGGCCGAGGCCCAGCAGGCGCTGGCGGGCAGCGGCCTGCCGCAGACGGCTGCGCTGGCGGCGCTCGCCGACATGGTGGTGCGCCGCAGCCATTGAGTAGGCCAAATGCGCCTGTGACCGCTTAACCGGCGTCAAGGCGCTAACATAGCCCCTTGCCATTCCAGTAAAAAAACTGCGCGGATGCTTCCGAGGTATGCGTAGCAAGTGACCAAACCATAGTATGTCCACGAAGACCTTTCCCCTGCTAGCCACCGTCAACGACCCGGCGGATCTGCGCAAGATGTCGCGCGCCGAGCTCAAGACCCTGGCGCGTGAGCTGCGGGAATTTGTGCTCGAGAGCGTGTCCAAGACCGGCGGGCACCTCAGCTCCAACCTGGGCACGGTGGAGCTGACCATTGCGCTGCACGCCGTCTATGAAACGCCGCATGACCGCTTTGTCTGGGATGTGGGCCACCAGACCTATCCGCACAAGATTCTGACGGGCCGGCGCGACCGCATGCAGGGCCT
>Ga0308165_1002289_pt1 | contig 23447 bp, 8 predicted proteins | sample PhyWR2_FD_201032 | JGI IMG/M metagenome (GOLD analysis project Ga0308165, IMG submission 201032) | Phyllosphere microbial communities from UC Gill Tract Community Farm, Albany, California, United States - DLSLW.R2 | ecosystem: Host-associated > Plants > Phyllosphere > Unclassified | place: USA... | reverse complement strand
TCTATAGGGCCTTTAACCAAAGTGAGTGGAGTTTGTATTTCGTGAGCGATATTGGTAAAAAACTCAATTTTAGAATGATAAATTTCTTTTTCTTTATTTAGCGCAAAAAGTTGATGCTTACGCTGATTTTTGATCTCGATAGATCTGTGGTAAAAATAGATAATCAAAGAAGTTAACGAGATCAACAATATTCCGTAAAGGATGTAAGCGGCGGTGGATTTATAGAAAGGCGGCAAAATTTTTATGAAAAGCACTTTTTCCGGAGTTTGCCACAAGCCGATATTACTTCTTGCCTTAATTGCAAACTGATATTTACCAGGTGCCAGATTCGTAAAATAAGCTTTTCTATTGGTGTTAATCTGTGTCCATTGTTTGTTCAGGCCCAACATTCGGTATTGGTATCGGATAAGATCGGGCGCAGCATAATCCAGTGCAGCAAACTCCACATCGAACGTCGATTGATCGTAATTAAGCACAATAGAATCGGTAGCCAGAATAGATTTTTGAGTTTGGTCTGTATTTTCCGAAACGCTATTGCTACTGATATGGAGTGAAGTGATATAAATTGGCGGTGTTGGTGTTTGTTTCCTCAAAGAGTCTGGATGAAAAGCAATCAGCCCCTTAACCGATCCGAAATACATCTTGCCATAACGATCTTTATATGCCGAATTGTAATTAAACTGATCGGTTAACAAACCGTTGGCCTTTGAATATACTTTAAACTTTTCTGTTTTGGTATTGAAACAAATCAGTCCTTTGAGCGAACTAATCCAAAGATTTTGATGGTCGTCTTCCAGTATCCTAAATACATTGTTGGTAGGAAAACCGGTTTTGGTGCCAAATCGCTTAAACGTTTTTCGATTTTTCGCCACCTTGATCAATCCACCGCCTTCAGTACAAAACCAAAGTGTTTGCTGTTTATCTTCATAAATCCCCTGAATCATGTTTTCCATGGAATTAGGGTCACTTTTGTCTTTGAACCTGATACTTCCGTATTGCTTTGTTTTAGGATTAAAGAAAAAAGCACCGTTTCCTAAACTGCCTGTATAAATGGTTCCTTCGTGATCTTCTGCAATAACATAAACGTAAGAATTTCGGGGAATTTGAGGAACAGGCACCAACTTTTTGGTTTTCGGAAGATATTCAAACAAACCTGCCCCGGTTGTGCCTACAAGAATCTGCCCTTGTTTTGTTTTGGCGATAGACATTACAAAAGCTTTGGCATGGCTTTTAGGACGGGTAATATTGTTAAATCGCTTGGAAAGTTTGCCTGTTTGTCTGTTTAAAATTTCCAGTCCCTGCAAAAAAGGGCCGGCAAAAATCTGATCGTCATCAACCAGTAATCCGTGAATATTGGGGTAAGATAAACTTGAAGAACGCCCACCGCCCGAAAATCGTTTAAATAATTTGGTTTGGGGATCAAATCTATTGATTCCTGCGTCTTCTGTGCCCAGCCAAATATATTGATCTTTATCTCCGCAAATTTCGCGAACAGCTTTCCCCGAAATAGAATTTTTTAAATTGATAGGAAAGTACTTTTCGAATGCATTGTCTTCTATGGATAAATGGTTTATCCCGCCAAAAAAAGTACCTGCCCAAATGCCTTTTCTTTGGTCTTGAATTAAACAATAAACGGCATTATCACTAAGAGAATAATAATCGCCGGTTTTATGCTGGATATTTTTATAGGTGTCATGCGCAAGATTATAAATGTAAATTCCTCTTTCGGTGGCCAGCCAACATTCACCATTCGAAAGGATTTTGAGATCCCGAACATATACATCGGTTCCATCGGCATTTTTGGTCAGTAGTGCCCTGGTGCTGCCATCTTTTACGTTGTACTTATAAAGGCCATGTGTTGTAGCCATCAGTACAAATTGATTGGCAGCTGCAATGCGGGTTATAGGCCAACGCACACTGGTTCTCCATTTGGTTTGCAGGTTATTTAAGCTACTCTTTCTATCGCCGGTTTTAAGCGTTTTAAGTACCCCGTTATGTGTGCCTATCCACAAAAGGCCATTGCGATCTACCTCCGTACTGCTGCCGCCAATTTTTGTGTCGAAATATTTGCCGGTTGATGGCTGATAGTGGTAAACTTTCCCGTTCGAAGTAAGCCAGAGGTTATTATTTTTATCGCAGGTTATACTTCCAACATAGCCCAATGGCAAAGTTAGCCTTTGCACTTTTTCTGAATCTGCGTTTAAGAAAAACAGGCCATTCAGTGTCCCAATCCACAAAACCCTCTTTTTATCCTCTTTTAAAACCGTTATCGAATTTTCTCCGGACAACTTTTCAGTGATAGAAAAATCTCTGAAATAATAGCCGTCAAAACGGTTAAGCCCACCCTTTGTACCAATCCATAAAAAACCCCTGTAATCTTGGGCAATTGCCGTAACCGTATTGTGCAACAACCCATCATCAACCTGGTAATTTTGAAAGTAATAAGATTGAGCCGAAGAAACGACAACTTTTAGCATCAATGTAAAAAGGAGACAAAAATGCTTCAACATACCATTACCGTTTTATAACTTTTCATCAGAGATAGCTTAATCATCATATTTGGCTAGTAAAAAGGGAAGATTTGCAACGTAAAGATAACGCTAAGCGTACAATGATAATAATTGTAAACTATTATCCATACCAAAGCCTGGTTGATTTTTATAAATGAGACAAATAGGCATCAAATTGATCGAAAACGTTCAGATTGTTTGTTTTAATTTGTAACGGAGCTTCCACGTTTCGGGCATAGCCAAATATAATTTAATGATTACACGGATGCGGTTTCCAGCAAATTCAATATTCGAAAATGAACAAAGAACTTGGGATGACAAGTTTTTCACCGAGTCGTCATTGCGAGGCAGGGCCTTTGCGAGCCGAAGCAATCTGATTTACGGAATGAGATTGCTTCGTTCCTCGCTACAAAGTAGCCCCTTTGGGGCAATGACGATCTTTCATATGTCTGTCATTGGTAGCTTGTACCGATAGCTATCGGTAGGAGAGCCTAATGCAAAATTAGGCACCTTGCATTAATTTCGTACGTACGGCACCGCCTCCGCGGGAAAGACGAACAGTCGAAGGAGATGTCTACAAACCATAGACCACCAGCAGGAAACAAATTGATTCCAGGGCACAATTGTGGTTGGAGGTTATTTGCTAAAGGTGCAAACTGAATTTTAAACGTTTAAAATGATGAGGTATATTACAAAATTATCAATTGGTTTTGCCACAATAGCAACTACATTTATTACCGGGGCATCTTTTACAACTTCTGATGGTGTTAAAAAATCATTAAAAGTCGATAAGGCACCAAACATCGTGGTTATCCTTGCCGATGATATGGGTTATTCGGATATAGGCTGTTACGGCGGTGAGGTGTCGACCCCAAACTTAGATCGTCTGGCATCAAACGGATTACGCTTCAGGCAATTTTATAACGGAGCGAGGTGTTGCCCAACGAGAGCTTCACTGCTTACAGGCCTTTATCCACACCAGGCGGGTATTGGCCACATGACAAACGACCCGGAAGATAGCACCGCTTTCCAAATGAATTTACCAGGCTATCAGGGCGCTTTAAATACCAAATGCGTAACTATTGCCGAGGTTTTAAAAACTGCCGGCTACCAAACGCTTATGTCGGGCAAGTGGCACCTGGGGTATAATGGATTGCAAAGATGGCCATTGCAAAGGGGCTTTGATAAATATTATGGCATTCTTGCTGGCGCTACCAATTACTTCGAACCAACTGGATCGAGAGGGTTAACATTGATGAATGAGCACGTTGAACCAAAGGGCGAGAACTTTTACCTAACCGATGCCATTACCGATAATGCCATTGATTTTATGCAACAAAGCAGTCAAAAACCCGATTCTCCATTTTTTATGTACCTCGCTTATACAAGTCCGCATTGGCCTCTACAGGCTTTTAAAAATGATATCGACCGATACAGAGGCAAGTATAAAACAGGGTGGAAAAAGTTAAGGGAAGAGCGTTTCAGCCGAATGAAAAGGATGGGTGTGATTCTTCCATCGGCAAAGTTAACGGATGAAGATGGTGTTGACTGGGAACAGCTTACACCGGAGAAAAAAGACGAAATGGACTATAGAATGGCTATTTACGCTGCCCAAATTGACAGGATGGATCAAAATATTGGGAGAATAATTACAATGTTGGAGCAATCTGGACAGTTGGATAATACGCTGATTCTTTTTCTGGCCGATAATGGAGCCTGTGCCGAAGGTGGCCAGTTAGGTGGTGGCCTGAAAGAAAACCTGGGCTCTAAACGCGGCTATTTACTCAGTTACGGGCAATCGTGGGCGAATGTTTCAAACACGCCGTTCAAAAAATATAAGCATTGGGTAAACGAGGGTGGAATTAGTACCCCGCTTATTGTGCATTACCCAAAAGGTATCTCCAATGCAAGAAAAGGGAAATTTACCGATCAGTATGGCTTTCTGCCAGATATTATGGCTACGATTGTGGACATTTCTGGCGCTAAATATCCGACTCAATTTAAGGGAAATTCTATTATCCCCATGGAAGGAAAAAGCCTGATGCCAATTATTCAAGGAAAGGAAAAATCAGTTCACCAACAGCCTATTTTTTGGGAGCATGAAGGGAATGCAGCCGTGAGAGATGGCAATTTTAAGCTTGTTTGCGAATATGAAGCAGGAAAACCAAAAAAATGGGAATTGTATGATTTACTTAAAGACAGATCGGAAACAAATGATCTGGCCAGTGCCCTGCCCGATAAAGTGGCAACGATGTCTGCTGCTTACGAAAAATGGGCTTCGAGAGCAGGAGTAGAATCTTTTGATAAAATAAGAGGCATTATGGCTGCAAGGCAAAAGAAATGATCGATAAATCTGATTTTTATTAAAAAACGCCCTCATTTGCAATTATTCAGCTATTTTAAAATGAACGGTCATCATCCTCAGAGGTCAGTTTCTGAAAAAACAAAGGAGTTTTTGTGCCAGTTTTTTTAGGCTGTAATCCTGAATTGTAATTTCAAGGAAAAAAATCAATATGAATGACGTCCTTTTTTAGAAGAATGCTCCTAAGAAGGGTCGTCATCCGATAGCTATCGGATTCGAGCGCCCGCCCAGTGTCATTTAGTTAAGGATAAAATTAAAGAACATTGTCACCCTGAGCGGAGTCGAAGGGCGGATGTTAATGGTTTTATCCAATAAAAAAGGTCTTCGACTCCGCTCAGACTGACACCGAGCAGGCTTAGCTAAACGACATTGAGCGCCCGCCTGACCGGACGGGCAGGCAGCCGAGAACCACGAAGTGCTCAGCGCAGCTAAATCTCTATCCAAGGTCCAACGATTTCTCCTCCAAAGGAGCTCCTACGGAGCACTCCGGTCGAAAGGACGATTTTTATAGTATTTACGGAAGAGGTCAATGGTAGTTATAATTTCAAGGAAAAAAATCAATATGAATGACGCAAAAAAACCACCCCTTGCCCCTCCTTGAAAGGAAGGAGGGGAGTTGGACAGTGCTAGCTTTGATGGTTTTGCAGGTTAAATGGTTGTGCAGTTGCTACTCCCCTCCTAATTTAGGAGGGGTTGTGCCAAAGGCATCCCTTTGGGAGGGGTGGTTATCGTAAAGTACTACATAACAATAAGTTGTGTAAAACGTCAATGGTAGTTGTAATTTCAAGAAATTGAATCTATTCGCTGGCAAAAAACCGCAGCAAAGCAAGCAGCGTCGATCGGTTATTAAACAAATCACCTCACTTATCGTTGTGGCAGCCGCATCACCTGATCGGTTTTGGTTTGTCATCCGGTCTCAGGTTCCAATCACATTGATCATTCAGCTTCAATTTTCCGCGTCCACTTGACACTTCGATATGATTGATCCCGTCGCTTAGCTTCAGGTTGTCCCACTGAATGATGTGCAAGTCGTTTGCTTTTTCTTCACTGATAAAAACACCATTTACCCAAAGTTTAGCACTGATTGCAGTGCTAAACACTTTTACATTCGTGAGCGATTTGCTTCGCTCAATATTCCTTTTTTCGGCAATATAAAGCATGGGCTCGGGGTTCCAATTGGCTTTGTAAAAGTAAAATGCATCCTTTTTTATGCCCCTGTCATAAGTAACCAGGCCTTTATCATTAATTGCATTCTTATCTCCCTCTGTTCGAATAGAGGAACCGAAATCTGCCAGCACCCAAATAAACTTGCCCCAAATGAATGGCCTTTTCTTAAACGCTGCCCAATGTTGTTCGTGAAATGCCGTTTGCCATTCCTCAGGATGAAACCTGCCTTTGGGCGAGGGTTTCTCTAACACTTCCATATGTTTAAAGGGACTGGCACCGGCCCCATACTCGCTTACCGCGATGGACTTTTGAGGCAATTCTCGATGAACCTTGTCTGCCCAGGCGCCCACCTCATCAAAATAACCATCATACCACCCAAAATACTGGTTCCACCCCATCAAATCTGTCAAATCAGAAAATTCGCGAGCACCCAAATTGGAGGCCAACGTAGTTAAACGACCGGGATCCTCTTTCTTAGCGAGGGCATTAAGTTCTCGTATAAACGGTTGCGGGTCATCGTAATCCAGTTTCAATTCATTAAATATCCCCCAGAAACAAATAGCGGGATGGTTATAGTTCTGCCGGATCAGCTCGGTAAGCATCGTTCGGGCATTATCTTCCAAATTGCCGTTCTTTACATACCCCGTACCGCTATAGCCTCCGGGCCCCACGAAGGGAATTTCTGACCACACCACAATGCCATTCTGATCGCAAAGGTCGTAAAAGTGCTTGTTTTGAGGGTAGTGTGTCAATCGTACCGCCGTAGCGCCTAGTTCTTTAATTAGTTCCATATCACGATCGTGATCTGAATTTTGAAGTGCCGACCCCTTTCCTGAAACATCTTCGTGTCGGCCAACACCATAAAGATCAAGGTATTTACCGTTTAAGAAAAAGCCCTTATCCGGGTCAACGTTAAAATACCTGAGACCCAAAGGCTCAACCACCCGGTCAATTACCTTTTTATCCTTAAGTAACGAAATTTCAACGGTGTATAAATACGGATCTGACCTGCCTTGCCATAAGTGTGGCTTATCAAGCGAAAGAGATTGCTTAACTTCTTTTGTATCAGGATTGTCAATGCCGCTTACCTTCGAAAATATGATCTTATTTTTTTGGTCGTAGATTGTGGTCTTCAATGATAGCCCGACAGTATTTTTAATGGATAACTTACTGGCAACCTCTACCTCTGCCGATTGGTGGGAAACCTTTTTCTGTGTAATATAAACGCCCGAAGAGCCGTAATCTAATGGAGAAATGCAATCCTTACTTGTTACGATGAGTGATACGGGACGATGAATACCGCCATACACATTGAAATCGCCATGTAAGGGAATAACATCAAGGCGGTAGGCGTTGCTCACCTGTACGGTGATCGAATTTTCGCCAGGTTTAACATAATCGGTAATTTCGAAACAAAAGCCGGTATAGCCGCCAATGTGGTCTCCTATAAACTTATGGTTCAATAATATAGTGGCTACGCTGTTTACGCCCTCAAAATAAACGAAAAGCCGTTTGTTTTTCCATTCCGGCTTAACATCAATTGTATTTTCATATATGGCAGCTGTTCGGTTGTAATCGGCAATTCCTTTGAGCACTTCCGCTGCATTCCAGGTATGGGGAAGATCTACATTTTCTTTTTGAATGTTTTGTTCAAAGTTGTATGCAAAATAAAATTGCCATTTGCTATTTAAGGGAAAAGATTGTCGGCCAGGATTAATTGGGGTTGCCACAGCCTTAATGCTTATGGCCATGATAAAAATAAAAAGGGAGATTAAATTGGTATTTTTACTTTGCATACAATTGTTTTTGCTACGGTTTAATCGGTAAAAAAGCCTATTTCAGCTATTTGGGCAAAGACCTGTCCATCCCAGCTGGATTGAGGAACGATCTTAAAATATCTAAAAGTAAGCGGGGTATTAAAAGTGAAATTTTGTTTTGAGCTTGATTTTGCAATCACATAACTGGCTTGGGAGACGAAGTTAACCCCATCTGTGCTGTACAGGATATCTGCATTTTTTATCGGTCTCGACGCACCGTTCTGAATGGTAAAACCTTTAAGGGTATGGGCCGACCCCATATCGATGGTGATATAGTGTGGATAGGTTGCGGCCGGAGATACGGAGTATTGGCTATGCCAGCCGCTTCCGGTATTGTTATCGATAATATTGACTGCCGGCGCTGTAGTTTGTTGCGAACTATAGGCGGCTATGCTCCATCCTGCCTTACTGATTTCGTTCTTTGTGCCAAATTCAAGCACCGGCAGTGCATCTATCCATTTATAATTGTATATCGTTTCCTTAACGGTTCCATTTTCGGCTACGAGCTTAACTTTCATTTCATACGGACTGGAATCTTTGTATTTGAATTCGGAAACGGGCATTTCGACATAAAAACTATCAGTTCCGATTACTTTCGACTCCCAGGTGGTCGCATTATAATCTTTATTGGTACCGGTGCCCTCGTTGTTTACATTGGGGTCGTTGTAATACAGCACACTATTAATGGGCGTATTAGTGGTAAACTTACCCGAAACTACGATGGCATTTTTAGTGCTGGAATAATCTGCATGGATTCTGCTTATGCCAGCGGTAACGGCTCCGTAATAGGTTGCGGTATTGTTGTTAAAGATCTGATTGACGTTTAGAATAGCACAATCTGCAGCAGTAAGAAAGGTAGGAGATTTACCTAATGTTCCGTTGCCGGCCCACATTAATGCCATACCCAATGTTGCGTTTTCGGATACTTTCTGACAGTTGTGCGGCAGGTTGAGACCATGCCCGAGTTCATGCACTAAGCCACCGAACCATACGCTGAATCTGTTTCCATCGGCATCGCTTTTACCAAGGTTGGTTATATCTAATCCCTCGTAATCCAACGCAAAGCACCATTTGCCCAATCCATAAAAAGGCCCGCCGCTGGGTGTACCATCCGTTTTGAAGCTATATCGTGGGATGATAACCAAAGTGTGGTCGCTCGTTTTTTCGTCTGGATGTGTACTGAAATACGCATTAATTTCTGATTGCACAGCCGAAGCGCCATTGGTGTAAGGGTAACTTGTTTTTGGTAAGGTTCCTCTGATGGTTATTATTTTTACACGATTAATCACCGAATCCTTAAAAAGGCCAAAAGTTTTGTAGCCGTAGCCATTTCTGTTCATTTCATTTTTGAAATAATTTTGAGTCCACAACATCAGCTCGCTCAATCGCTTTTCATACGAGGGAAGTGTATCCAGGTCATTTGGTACAAAATAAATCAGGTTCAGGTTTCTGGGTTGGTTGCTCACATACGCAGTATCATGTGTTACATTGATCAAGCTCTCGGTACCTTGATCGGAATTGACGATCATATCTGATTTTTTACAAGATGACAATATCCAAAACATGGACAGGCAAATCATTAATGTTCTGATTTTCATAGGATTTAATTATTTAGGTTTGATTGTTTAGACCGCTTGTTTGATTTGACAAGGTTAAAAGTAGCCTCTCAAAGCTGAGAGGCATACTACATTAACTAACCTGGTATGCTAACCAAGATCTTTATGCGAAGGCATTTAAATGCTTTCTAATGGGCTTTCGCCTTATACTTCACCGCAAAACGATACCAATATTTAAAGCATTTGGGCTGGCTATCATTTATCAAGCTTTAATTTTTTTAATAATGACCACGGATACTGTTTAAAATCTTTATCCTTGACAGACACATTGCCTTCGGTAACATTTAATAATTTTTCTTTCCCTGTGATGTTCCCTTCAAGCGCATTTTCTTTCCAAAACAGATGGGCGTACTGTTTTTGGTTTTTGCTGAAGACCAAAGTTGAAGAATTTACGAAGCGAACAATGTTGTGCGCAAAGACCACGTTTTTTGGGCCACCATATTCGATATCAACGAACTCTATTTTCACAGAATCAGGTGTATTATTGTAAAACACATTATCTGAAATGAGTGTGCTGTCGGTGGCCAGTGCAAAATTAAAAATGCGTTTCCGGTTATTTCCGTCATTAATACTCAGATTATTTCTAACAATATTGTTTTTTGTCATCCAGCTCTTTGCATTAATGGCATCTGAGATGATCAGCATAAACCCTCCATCGTTATCATGACTGTAGTTATTTTGAATAATGGTGTTGTTGCAGTTTCCGTCTATATCGAACGATTGTCCGTCGTTCGATCGGTCTCGGTTTTGAGTATAAGCAACTTCGTTAAACTGAATAATGGTATTATCGCTGCTGTGAGGCCAAATACCTACGGCATTATCTTTAGCCCGCGTGCGGATGTGAAATAATTTATTGCGTTCTACCAAAGAACCGTCGAATGCCTTAATTACAATTCCGTCTCCACCGATATCTTCAAGGGTACAATTGCGGATGACGAGATTTTTATTTGGAAACCAGTTATCTCTAAAGCTAAAGGTTCCATTTCCCCTTATTCCATTTCTATCTACCCGCTCAAGCTTGCAATTCGCTATCAAAAGATTTTCGATATTACTTGGTTTCGGGCCCTGGCAGTCCCAAAAAATTCCATGTCCTTCTTTACTGCCCTTTTTATTATCGCCATTAATATCGTGCACATATAAATCTGAAATGCGGATATTTGAAATCGTTCCGATATTTTCTGCAAGGATGCGCAGCCCCGTGGGCCCGGTTTTTTGCTCCTTTACGGCTGGGTTACGGTTAGAAATGTCAAGAAACTCAACGGCCACATTGCTAATGTTTTTAAGAAGCACCGCATCTGTAAACATCCCGTTGGCGGCAATTACGGGCAAAGCACCTTTACCATAAGCGCTAAAAATAATCGGATTTTCTTTGGTACCAGAGCCTTTTGGCACAAGCTGCCCGTCCCATTTACTTCCACGTTTAAACAGAATCTGGTCGCCAGGTTCAAACGTTTGTTCGTTTACCTTAGCCAGCGTTTTCCAGGCCCGCTTTTTAGTGGTTCCTGTTTCGTTATCGTTTCCATTTTGGCTATCGATATAAAACTTATGGGTAACCATTGGATCGGTTATGCTCCATGCTGCCGAACTTGTTAAACTGATCAGCAGAAAATAGAGCAACAGTGGTATTCTCATCATTTTCTTTATTTTTTACCTTAAAAATTGTTTCAATACTGCTTAAGATAGGCAATTATTAAAACCTAAAATCACAACTATAAATTTTACCATCCGGGGTTCTGTAATAATTTCGGGTCTTTGGATATTTCTCCTTCCGGTATTGGAAACAAATAAAAATTATTGGAGAATTTATGAGGAATAACATCAAAAATCTCATAGGTAAAGGATGTACCCGTTTTAGTAATCTTCATGCCGCGGGATGGTCTGTTAAAATAATCCTCGGCTATTTTCCACCTGCGGGCATCCCAGATCCGATGTTCCTCAAACGAAAGCTCTACCCTACGCTCATTTTGAATAATCAGTCTCATTTCATCCTTCGACATGTTTTGTTTGAGGCCATAATTATTGGTTGCCCCGGGGTTGATTCCGGCTCTTTTTCTGATTTGTTTCAATGCGTCGTACACCCCTGCTACCGGGCCTTCATATTCATTAAGTGCCTCTGCATAATTCAATAAAATCTCAGCATATCTGATCAGGGGCCATACCCGTTCGGTATTTCCTGACGAGCTTTCCTGAAGCATCTTTCGGTTGTAGTAACCTGTGGTTTGGGCTTTCACGCCAACGCCATCGGGACTCGAGCCATAAAACGTATTTACCACCTGATTGGTTGATGAAAGAAACCACAATGAGCCATTATAGATTACACTATTATAAAAACGCGGGTCTCGGTTTACATAGGGGTTTTGAGGGTTGTACTTTGAAGCCGGATCGGTAATTGCCAGACCATCTGCAGTGCCATAAGCATCTACCATGTTCTGAGTCACATTACTGGCATAGCTTCCACTTCGCGAAGAAGGGAGAAAAAGGCTTTCAAAGTCGCGGTTTAAGCCCCTGTTGGCCTGAAACAGATATTCGCTATTTACCCGCATGGTAAACACTTTGTAAAACCCGTAGCCCATTCTGGTGGTATTATCCTCGTAAAGGCTGTACGCCCCCGAAACAATAACATCATTGGCGGCATCGGCAGCGGCTTTCCATCTCTGCTGGTCGGCATCGGTATAACCTGTAATGCTTTTTAGCGTGCCCGAACCTGCGTTTCCACCATTAAATAAGGGGCTTGCCGCATAGAGCAAAACCCGTGATTTGAGCCCCATGCAGGCGCCCTTGGTTACCCGTCCGTAATCGGTAACAATCTGGCTTTGGCTGCTAGGAAGATCTTTCATGGCGGCATCCAGTTCAGATACAATATAATTTACGCATTCCTCATAAGTATTCCTTTCTAAGTTAAAGTCGTCTGCGGGCTCAAACACCTTATCGCCGATTAACGGCACGCCTGCATAATGCTTTAAAAGAATGGAATAATACCATGCCCTCAAAAAGCGGGCTTCTGCTTTTAAGCGTGTTCTCAATGTTGCACTTAATGGCGATTGGTCTACTTTGGACAAAAATTTGTTTACCCTTCTGATATTTGCCCACGCGGTACTCCAGTTATTTAATATTTGTACGTTTTTGGCAACGTTTGTGGTAGCAGCAGATAATGCACCCGAAGCCATCACTACTGCATCATTTTGCGGCCCGGTATATTGTACGGGCACTGCCTCATCGCCAACCACCGGGTGCCCCCCGGCTTCCCATCTGCCAGGATTAAAACTATAGCCGACGTCGGCATAAACCCTCGTTAAAAAAGCAACCGTATTGGTACTGTCCTTAAAAGTACTTTCCTCATTTAAAACGTCGTTCAACTTGGCGTCTAAAAAACTGTCGCCTTTTTTACAGGCATTTGCTATTGTAATCAAGAGCAAAGCGTAGAAAAATATGTGTTTTATTTTCATAACTGATTTTATAAAGAAAATGAAAGACCGAAATTATAGACTCTTTGATTGGGATAAGCTGAAATCTTGCCTCCCGTATTGGCTTCTGGATCAGCTTGATAAAATTTATCGATGTTAGTCCAGGTCAATAAATTATACCCGTTAGCATATACCCTTATTGCGTTCATCCCTATTGGCTTTACCCATTTAGCGGGCAGTTGATAGCCAATTTCCATCGTTTTAAGTCTTACATACCTGGCATTTACCTGCCAAAAATCTGATTGGGATACATTTGCGGCGCTAATGGTACTAACGGTTCTGGAAATAATCGGAAATTTGGCCGCATTGCCCAATTCGGGTGTCCACGCTTGTTGGTGGATAGGCTGAAAATTGGAGGTAAAGGCTGAAATTGCTTCAGAAGCAAAGGCCAGGCTATAGCCCGACGAACTTGTTAGCAGGGCACTGAAATTGAAACCTTTATAATTAAATCCAAGTGTTACCCCAAGTGTTGTGCTCGGAAGATTGGGTTTGCCAATGGCTTTTCTATCGAATGCATCGATAATGTTATCGCCGTTTAAATCCTTATACTTTAAATCGCCCGCCCTAAAAGCAGTGGTTGGTTTGGCTACCGACGGGTCTGTTACATCTGTTTCGCTGTAAAACCCATCAAAAACATATCCGAAATTTTGCCCGACCGGATTACCAGTAGCCTGTAGCCAGGGGTATCGCTGCTGGGCCTCATCTCTAAATACCACTTTATTTTCAGCAAACGAAAAAGTTCCCCGTACAAAATAGTCAAATTCACCCATCCTGTCTTTAAAAGTGATCTCGCCATCCCATCCTTTGTTATTTACCTTACCCAGGTTTACTGGTGGCAGGCCTATACCAATAAAGGCAGGCACACTTTCTCTTCTTGTCAGAATATCATAACGGTCATTATTAAAGTAATCTACCGTCAGGGCTACCCTACCTTTAAAAATGTTAATATCTACGCCGATATCGAGTTTCTTCTCTTTCTCCCAGGTAATGGAATTATTGCCCAGGGTGCCTTCGGTAATGCCGAGCGCATTTGTAGGCGATGGACCAAAATTATAGCTGGTTGCCGAACTCGAATAGATCTGATCGTAAGCATACGCAAAGGTGCTTCCTGTAAAATCAGATCCTACAAGCCCGTACGAACCCCGTAATTTGAATAAATCGATAAAAGGAAGCGCTTCCTTAAACATCTTTTCTTCTGCCAGGTTCCACCCTACAGACACAGCAGGAAACCAGCCATAACGGTTTTGTTCGGCAAACTTATCTGTGCCATTGTAACCGGCATTAAATTCTATCAGGTATTTTTGCTTATAGTCATATCCTGCCCTAAAGGTTAAGCCCCTGTAATTTACCGGAACTACCGGCCCATCGATATAGCTGTTTTGATTTAACAATACCAATCCGTAAGTATTATGATCGCCAAATGAGCGTCTGTAGTTTATGGATGCCTGAACGTTGGTGGTTCGCTGGGCGTTTCCCGAAGAACTGGTTAAGTTAAACGGCGGCAAACGATAAAGGTTTGGATCTTTGGGGGTATAGGCCCCGGTTGCGATGTTGTAGCTGTACTGTGGAAAGCTGTTCACCGTTCCTGATCTTACCAAACCACGACTATTGGTTTGTGCACTGGAATAGGCAATTAACGCTTTCGCACTTAGGCCTTTGGTTAAAAAATCGAGCAATTGCGTTCCACCAAAAGTGATATTTAAATCATTATCAAAAGAACGATTGTATCCCTGGGTAGCCAGTCTGCCGATTACGTTGGTTGTGTTCAATCTTGGATTATATCCGTAACTACCATCGGGATTGTAAATTGCATATGCAAATGGGGGCAAAAAGTTGTAACTGTACACTTCGCGGATTAATCCTTCTCCCTCGGGGCTGTAAGTAATAGGATCGTTGGTTTCCCCAAAGCGCCCGGTCATATCTAAACGAAAGCTCAGTGTTTTCGTTGCCTGAACGTCTAAGTTCGACCTGAAGTTATAGCGTTTATAATAATAATTATTATTCACATCACTTGCCGAGCTAAAGTCTTTCATTAATCCATTTTGCCATAAATAGCCCAGGGAAACAAAGTACTTCACGCTTTCCGTTCCTCCCGATATATCGAGGTTTGTTCTCGACTGCTGCGAGGTTGGATTAAAAATTTCATCAAACCAGTTTACATTCGGGTGCCCGTATGGGTCGGTTCCATTTTTAAACAATTCAAGATCCTGTTCGGTATAAAAAGGCGTTTGTCCTGAATTTATATACCCTTGATTGGTGAGCACGGCTGCGTTATAAGCATCGAGAAAGTTAGGTTTGAAAGTCATCTCCGATAGGCCAAGTTCCGATTTGAAGTTAATGCCCGGTTTGCCGGCCCGTCCTCTTTTTGTAGTAATTACCAGTACGCCATTGGCCCCCTTTATACCATATATAGCTGTTGTTGAGGCATCTTTTAATATGGAGATGGTTTCAATTTCGTTCGGATCCAATTGCGCCACATCGGCATAATTATATTCAATATCATCAACAATGATCAAAGGTCGCTGACCACTTACGTAGCTGCTTACTCCGCGAATAAAAAAATCTGCCCCGTCTTTCCCCGGCTGTCCGCTTCTTTGTTGCGATGTAAACCCTGGCAAACGTCCTGCAAGTGTGTTCTGAACACTCGCCGTTGGGTTTTGCCTTACCTCTGCGGCACTAATCGAACTCACGGCACCGGTATTGGTTATTTTTTTCTGTACGCCGTATCCTACCACTACTACCTCTTCCAAGCCTTTTGTATCTGCTTCCAGCAGTACTTCAACCAAATTTTTGCCGGCCACATTTATTTCCTGACTCAGATAGCCAACACTTTTTACAACGATAACTTGACTGGTGCCCTTAAGTGCGAACCTGAATTTCCCTTCTCCGTCGGCCACTGTACCATTGTTTGGCAAACCTTTTTCTACTATTCCGGCACCCGGAAGTGGTCCTGCATTATCCCTTACTACCCCTGTTACCGTCCTGGTTTGTGCCATTACCAGGCCACAAGAAACACAGGTGAGCATATATATTACTATTAAAAATTTTTTCATAAAACATGTATATGTAATGTCTGTTTAATTTGTTTATCCTTTTTTACCATCCTGTATTTTGAACCAGGTTGCGGTTCTTTGTAATTTCAGTGTAGGGTATTGGATAGCTATACATTTTTGGTGCTGAAAAGCTCACCTTCGCAGCCTCATATCGTTCATATACAAGTGCATTTCCATTTTTGGTTATGCGCATGCCGTGTAGCGAACCGTTTAATACGTTCTCAGCAATCTTCCATCTTCGAATATCCCAGAATCTTTGCTCCTCAAAAGCCATTTCAACCCTTCTTTCGTGCCTGATTATTTCCCTCATCTGCTCTTTGGTAAGATTAAGCGGTAAGGCAAAAGGCACTAAGCCAGCACGCCGGCGGATATCCTCAATGGCCTTGTAAACATCTGCATCAGGCCCTGAAAACTCATTTTGTGCTTCTGCAAAATTTAACAGGATCTCTGCATACCTAAAAAGCATAAAGTTGTGTGTCTGGCTGCTGAAAACTGTACTCGACGTAAAATCGCCCATAAATTTTCGCATGTAATAGCCTGTACGGGTTTGGGTTACAATTCCGCCGGGTTTGTCTTTTCCACCCTCAAAAGTTTCCACATTTCTGTTAAGCCATTTTAAGCCATTGTGAAATATGGTGAGATAAAAACGTGGATCGCGATTTACATAAGGGTTGGCCGGATCATACAGTGCTGATTGATTGTAGGGCTTACCATCTTTCATTTGGAAGGCATCAACCAATTCTTGCGTAGGGCTGGTGTAGCCATTCGCAGTAACCGGCCCTGCGTAGCCAACTGGTGTATTGTTGTTTTCTACATCGGTGCCATTTGCCCTTTGAAATGCAAGAATAACCTCCGTATTTTTTCGGGTGGTAAAAAGTGTACCGAAACTGGCGTGAAGAGAAAATACGTTCAATTTCATTACCTCTCTGGCAGCATCTGCTGCATCTTTCCACTTCGGATCGTTGGCCGTTGCACCGGCATTATACAAGGGGCTGGCCATATATAAAAGCAGCCGCGACTTTAAGGCCAATGCTGCTGCCTGGGTAGCCCTTCCCAATTCTGCATCGCTTACCGGATCTTTCCTTAAAGCGCCTTTAATGGCATCGCATTCGGTTAGGATGTATTCGACACATTGGGCCAACGTATTTTTTGGAATGGAGAGATCATCGTTCAACGTCAGTACCCTATCGCCCAATAAAGGGACACCGCCGTATCGCTTCACCAGTTCAAAATAAAAATACGCCCTAAGAAAACGGGCTTCTGCAATCCAATAATTTTTTTCTGTAATCATCGATTGCTTAAAGGGAACCTTGCCTATATTGGCCAGAAAGATATTGGCCCGGCGAATACCTGTATAATTTTTGGCCCACTGGTCATCGGGATTGTTGAAGGGACTAATTTGCCCGTTGGTAAACCGTTCAATTGTACTGGATGTTTGCGAAGCAATAGCATCATCAGATGCAGACGCTAATATATTGCCCCCAATGCGGTTAAAACCGGTAGGCAGGTTGCTATAAGTTTCAATTAAAAATCCTTTGGCAAAATCTCCAACCGAGTCTTTTTCATCAAAAACATATTCCTCCGTCCATTGATTTAAGGGCGTTTTCTCAATATCATTTTTCTGGCATGCCGCTAAACATCCTGCCGCCAGTGCAATAACGTATATATATCTTTTCATAAGATTTAAAATTTGATGTTAATACCCATGTTGATTACGCGTTGGGCGGGGTAAATGCTTCCTATGGTTTCGGGGTCTACCCTGTCGAATTCTGATTGGGTGAGCAGGTTGAGCCCGTTAGCAAATACACGGATAGAAGAAAGCCCAATTTTATGGCTTAATGAACCCGGTAAGGTATAGCCAAGCTCAACGTTTTTAAGTCTTAAGTAATTGCCATTTCTAAGCCAGAACGAAGAACTTGCCTGATTATTGACATTGCTTCCGACGGTTAACCTGGGATAAGTTGCAGTACCTGCAGTTGCAGGCGTCCAGCGGTTTAAATGATGTTCAAACGCCTGTCCCAATCCGTTGTTTTGAAACTCCCATTCGGTTGTACCCGATACATAAATGGTACGGTTTCTGGCGCCTTGCAACAAGGCCGAAAAATCAAACCCCTTATAATTAATGCCCAGATTGAAACTATAATAAACCATCGGTTTGTTTGATCTGAGGGCGGTTACATCAAATTCGTTAATGATCTGGTCTCCGTTTAAATCTCTGTATTTAATATCGCCCGGAACAGGATTATAACCTGCAATTTTTGGGCTGGCATTAATTTCCTCAATCGTTTGAAAAAAGCCGTCGGCCAGATAACCAAATGTTTGGCTACCGCTTTGTCCGGTTCTTTTCATCCAGTCGTATTCCCGAAAAACTTCGTCCTGATCAATCACTTTATTGCTTCCGGCAGAAATTATGGCAGAAACAAAATAGTTTAGATTATTGATATGGTTTCTATAGGTAGCCTGCAGGTCCAGTCCCCTGTAATCAGTAATTCCGATATTCTCCAGAGGATAAGTATTGCCTATAATCGATGCGCTTTTGCCTCTTTGCTGCATCAAATCGTAAAACCTGTTTTTATAGTAATCTACAGTTAAGTTAAAGGTGTTGTTAAAAAAATCGGCATCCAGCCCGATGTTCAGTTTTCTTGCCTTTTCCCAGGTAGCATTTGGATTGGCCAGGCTGCTTTCTGTTTTGGTATAGGCGAACGTAGCACTTGTGCCAAAGTAATAGCCTACACCATCTGTATAATATTGGTCGTAAACGAAATATCCGATATTGGCGTTTCCTGTCTTCCCATAAGAAGCACGAAGTTTGAGGTTATTTATCCAGCTTACATTTTCCTTTAAAAAATTTTCTTTAGAAATATTCCACGCCACCCCCACGGCCGGAAAATAACCGTACCTGTTGTTATCGAGGTACCTGTTTAACCCACTATAACTCATGGCTACCTCAAACATGTATTTCTCATCATAATCATAAGAGAACGAGCTGGCCAGTGTTTTATAATCGAGTGGCAAATTGGGGCCGTTTACATAAACGTTTTGAATGTTTCCGTTAAGCAGTGCACTTACATGATGCTTTTGAAAACTTCTGTCGAAACCCGCCTGAAACTCGCTGTATAGATTTTTGTTCTGAGCGGTATTTGTGCTCGATCCTGCATTTTGAACACCATCTACCTTAAATTTCTGGTAATCGTACTCGCCGGCAGCATTTGGCGTTTGCTTATACACAGCGAATGTTTTAGTTCTGTTTGTTGCATCTCCCAGCCCTGTATTAAATGAAAGGGTTGCTTTTACAAACAAGCCTTTCAAAACATCATCGAGCGTTCTTTTAAGAGAAAGATCGGCAGTAATGGTTCTATTATAACTCAGTGTATAACCCGATCTGGTACTTAAGCCCCAGATATTGTTTTGAAAATCGTTATTTCCGCCAAGAGATCCGTTGCTGTTAAAGATAGGATAAGCATTATTCGGCGTAGTTGCCAAAGCGCCGTATATACCCCCGCCTCCCGGGTAATTTCCATTTTCTATAGCACCAAAAAGATTAAGATTTACAGATAAATTTTTGGTAATATCAACGTCGATATTTGATCGTAACAAATACCGTTTGTAATTAACATTGGTGTTATATGAATTCTCGTCTGACGTTTTGTACAGACCATCTTGATTTAAATAATCAACTGATACAAAATATCTTGCATTGTTCCCTCCGCCTGACGTATTGAGGTTGTAACGAGAAAATATGGATGATGGCTTAAGTATTTCATCATACCAATCAACATTGGGATGGCCAATAGGGTCCGAGCCATCCTTATAAGCCTGTAAATCGGCCTGAGTATAAATTTCTGCCTTACCATCATTTCTTAATGCCTCATTAAATAACGAAGCATAATTGTAGGCATCCAGCGTTTTAGGAATAGTTGTGGATGACTGAATGCCTCTTTGAGCAGTAAATGAAACTTTCTGCTTCCCAATCTCCCCCTGTTTGGTTTTGATTAGTATAACGCCACCCGACGACCGTTGGCCCAGCATAACAGTACTTAAGGCATCCTTTAAAATAGTGATGGATTCGATTTCTTCAGGATCTATGGAAGTAAGATCTCTGGGAATGCCATTCACCAGGATCTGCGGAGCAACTCCTCTGATAGAAGCGCCCACAAAATCGTTGCCCGGTTCGCCATTTGCCTGTAGCGTTGTCAGGCCCGGAAGTCGGCCGGTAAGGGCATTTAAATACGATACAGTTGGCGATTGGGCCAGTTCCCTTGAATAAATATCTGCATAAGATTGAATACTGGTCGATTTCTTGCGTGGTCCGTATAAACTATTAAATGTTTTTTCGGTTTGCGTACTTTCTGTTAAAGAAAGATTTAGGTTTTGCCCTGCTACCTCAACTTCCTTTGTTAAGTATCCATTAAGTGAAAAGACCAGTATTTCACCCGGCTCTCCTGTTATAGTGTACTTTCCGCTTCTGTCGGTTAAGGTGTGCTCTCCTTTAGATTTGTTAAGTACGGTTACGCCAAACAATGGCTCTCCGTATATATCAGAAATTATTCCCTTTAAGGTGCCCGAAAGTAAGGTCTCTTGCGTCTTCCTTACAGAACTGTTTTGGGCTAATCCGCTGAACGGGATTAAGCCCAGGCAAATTAATTGCAAAAAAAGTAACTCATGCCTTGGTTTAAGGTACATTACCTTCTTTAAGTAACGTTTCATCATAGTTTGTTTTGTTTAGGGTTGATATTGCTAGCGCGCAACAAATATTTGGCTTGGGTAAAGTTGTCGAGATGCAAAAACTTAAAGGGGTGAAGAATCTGTTTATCTGGGTAGAAAATCTTGTTTTTCCATCAAAACATAAAATTCATGCGTTTCAAAGTCATTTAATACTTCCCGAAATTGTATTTTTATCGACCATACTGCCCTAAAAATCCCTATTGTCTTTAGAAATCACATCCCCAGATGAAAAAAAGAATCCTTTTCATATTTTCTATTGTAATTTTAAACTTATACTGTAAAGCACAGGAACTCATTTTCAATCATTTTATGACGGAGAATGGCTTATCGCAGAATTCTATTTTCGCAATTACACAAGATAGCCACGGATTTATGTGGTATGGTTCCAGGTTTGGGCTCAACAGATACGACGGCAATCAGTTCAGGTTATATAAAAGCAATGCGGCTGATTCGAATACCTTAACAGACGATTACATTACGGCATTGTACAGCGACACACAAGGAATATTGTGGGTTGGAACGGCAAACGGCTTAAACAAATTCAATCCCAAAAAAAACACCTTCGAAAGAATCTATTTAACCGAGGAAAGCCCGGCTCACGCTCATAATGGAATCAAAAATATTTATCAGGACAGAACAGGCCATTTGTGGGTTGCTACAAATTATGGCCTTTATTTACTCGTTAATAGCAACAGAAATCAATTTCGCTCTGCCTTACATTTTGGATTGCCCGGCAATATTGCAAAAAGCGAAATATTAAGTATTTACGAAGATAATGACGGCTTTTTATGGATTGGCACCAACAAAGGCCTTAGCCAGGCGCTATTTAACAAGCGTCTTTATCTTAAAAAAACATATACAAACACCGAAATACCGGGCAGCATAAGCGATAATGCGGTAACTGATATTATAGAAGATAACCAGCACAACCTTTGGGTAGCTACAGAAAACGGAGGGCTGAATATGTTTAATAAGAAGCGCCAAACATTTACGCCGTTTTTGCATCGTGAGGGCAACAACAACAGCATTGTACACAATGCCATTCGTAGAATTATTAAACATTCGTCTGGCGAACTCTGGATTGGCACACAGGAAGGATTGAGCATATTTAATCCGATAACCAAAACCTTTCGCACTTTCCAGCACCGCAAAGCCAATTTACGCAGCCTTAATCAAAATTCGATCTATAGTATATATGAAGATTTAAACGGGTCGGTGTGGATTGGCACCTACTACGGCGGTGTAAATGTAGTCTATGCCAACCCTACCGACTTTAAAAGCTGGCAATACAACGATAAGCTTCCGGGGATTAGCCATAATGTAATCAGCTCAATTTCGGAAACCAACGCTAACAATCTTTGGATTGGTACAGAAGGCGGCGGGCTAAATTACTATGACTGGGCTTCGGGCGGGTTTACAGCGTACAAACACACATCAGCTGACTACGGAAGCATTGGCTCCGACCTTATAAAAATTCTCTACAAAGACCGCTCTGGAAATTTATGGATTGGCACCCATGGCGGCGGATTAAACCTCTTTGACCCACTAACTCGTAAATTCAAACGCATACTCAGCTATAAATCAGATTTAAATATTACACGCTCAGAGATCGTAACCATACTTGAAGATAGTTATGGAACATTTTGGGTTGGTAGCCAAAGTGGATTAAGAATTTTTAACAAGGAAAAAACCGACCTGAAACCTTTAATCGCACCCCCGGTGCTTAAAATGTTTGAGGAAAAGAATATAAAGGTTCTCTTTGAGGATTCGCGTAAAAACATTTGGATCGCCGCAACAACCGGCCTATACGTATATTCGAAAACCTTTAACACCATACGTTCCTATAAGCTGCCAAAAGGCAGCAACAGCGTAAGTACTAATTCTAATTATATAAACTGTATAATGGAAGATGTCCGGGGCAATATCTGGCTTGGGTTGTATTACGGGGGATTGACTTACTACGATCCGAGGATTAAAAAATTTGCCGAAAATTACACTACAAAAGATGGGTTATCACACAATAATGTAGTAGGAATAATTGAGGACAACAAGCAACAGCTTTGGATCAGTACATCAAACGGCTTAAACAAGTTTGATCCGATGCATAAAACCTTTCAGATTTATACTACAAGCGATGGCCTTGCAGGGGATGAATTTAATTATAACTCATTTTTCGCGAGCAAAAATGGGGAGTTGTTCTTCGGCGGCTACAATGGTCTTACGCATTTCTTTCCAAACCAGATCCAAAAAAATAACTACAAAGCGCCTATTGAGTTTACCGGACTCAGGTTGTTTAATATGCCTGTAAAAATAAATGCAGCGGATGGACTGTTACAGGAAGACCCTGGGTTTACCAAAAAATTAAGGTTTAGGCACGATCAAAATGTTTTCACTATTGAATTTGCGCTGCTCAATTATATAAAATCAGACAAAAATAAGTATGCCTATAAGCTGAAAGGGATTAACGAGCAATGGATAGAAACCAATACTCCTGCCGCCACTTACACTAATCTCCCACCCGGAATTTACAGTTTATTGGTAAAGGGAGCAAATAATGACGGGGTATGGAGTGTGCCCATGAGCCTGCAAATAGAAATACTTCCACCATTTTACAAAACGTGGTGGGCGTTTTGCATTTACGCCATTTTAGTGACAGTGATTTTGTTTTTTATTACGAGGTTTTTTTACCTGAGGCAGCTGATCGCCAAAGATAAAGAGCTTCATCAAGTGAAA
>Ga0308165_1002287_pt1 | contig 23456 bp, 20 predicted proteins | sample PhyWR2_FD_201032 | JGI IMG/M metagenome (GOLD analysis project Ga0308165, IMG submission 201032) | Phyllosphere microbial communities from UC Gill Tract Community Farm, Albany, California, United States - DLSLW.R2 | ecosystem: Host-associated > Plants > Phyllosphere > Unclassified | place: USA... | reverse complement strand
TTACGCGTTACGACAGCAGCAAAAGCAGTAGCAAATTTGCGGGAATAGCTCAGTTGGTAGAGCACGACCTTGCCAAGGTCGGGGTCGCGAGTTCGAGTCTCGTTTCCCGCTCCAAAATTTGAAAAGTGCTTTTTAAGCACGTACCAACCAATCGAAGAATTTTGAGTCGCTATCATACGGCAGCTTAAAAGACATAGATTATGCGGGAATAGCTCAGTTGGTAGAGCACGACCTTGCCAAGGTCGGGGTCGCGAGTTCGAGTCTCGTTTCCCGCTCCAAAATTTGAAAGTGCTTTTAAGCACGTACCAACCAATCAAAGAATTTTGAGTCGCTATCATACGGCAGCTTAAAAGACATAGATTAAGCGGGAATAGCTCAGTTGGTAGAGCACGACCTTGCCAAGGTCGGGGTCGCGAGTTCGAGTCTCGTTTCCCGCTCCAAATTCTTCTCCAGTCTCCAGATTATCCACAGCGAATTCCTTCGTTGGGGGCATTTTCTATTGTATTTGAAATATTCTTGTAAACAGAGTTATCCACAGTTAATACCGCTTTAGCGAAACGACCAAACGCTTCGCAGGGTGAAGAGTTATTTTTTAACTACATGAATAATATCAATAAAATTTCATTTCAAAATGTTATCCAGATCACTTGACCTGTTTGCAAAGCCTGATGGTATCTGGCTTGGTAATTTTATTCACAGGCTGTGAATATATCAGGCGTCGCGGATAAGCCCTTTTTCGATCACTCTGACCAGTCGCTGTTTCTTCGGTAATTGCACCTCGACCACGCAGGCATTTCGCTTCTCGATTTGCTGCGCAATCGCCCATTCTATGTGCTCATCGAGAAGTGGGTGCTCACCTCTGCGACTTTCCAGCGCCGTAATATTCGCTTCATCCCAGGAGGCGTTTCCTAATGCAACGGCAATATTTCGCAGCCAGCGCAGATGACCAATGCGTCGAATCGCAGACCCTTCCGTTATCCGCAGGAAATAAGCTTCGTCCCAGGCGAATAACTCGATGAGCTTCGGCGCGTGCAGGGCTTTTCGTGGGCTGAAATCGTCTTCATCAGTCAGCTGCGAGTAGCGATTCCACGGGCAAATCAGCTGGCAATCATCGCAGCCGTAAATTCGGTTACCGATAAGAGGTCGAAACGCTTCCGGAATTGCGCCTTCCAGTTCGATAGTGAGATACGAGATGCAGCGACGTGCATCAACGGTGTAAGGCTCAACAATCGCACCTGTCGGGCAAATCGTCATGCAGGCCACGCAACGCCCGCAACCTTCTTCAACCGGGCCATCAACGGGCAGCGGTAAATCAATCAGCAATTCGCCGAGAAAAAAGAATGAACCCGCATCACGGCTGAGAATAAGTGAGTGCTTACCTGTCCATCCGAGGCCTGCTTTTTCGGCGATTGGGCGCTCAAGAATAGGCGCAGAGTCGACAAAGGGTCTAAAATTCAGCGAGCCACAATGCTCCTGGATGGTTTCCCCGAGTTTTTTGAGTCGGTTACGCAGAAGTTTGTGGTAGTCACGCCCCAGGGCGTAACGGCTGACGTAACCCAGCGACGGATCTTTCAGCGTGCGGGCAAACGCCGCGTTGGCGGGAAGATAGTTCATGCGAACGCTGATGACGCGCAAGGTACCCGGCAATAGTTCATGAGGGCGCGCGCGCATCATACCGTGGCGCGCCATCCACTCCATTTCGCCGTGGTATTGTTTGTCCAGCCAGGCCTGCAGTTTTGGCTCGCTCGCGGAAAGATCGGTATCGGTGATCCCGACTTTCTGGAAGCCAAGCTCAGCGCCCCACTGTTTAATGTTTTGCGCTAACTGATTGAGATCGAGGGGCTGTGACATGACGGACCATACAATGAAGAAAATCCCCATCAGTATACCACATTCCATTTGGCCTGCGGATGACCTCCGTCGCGCTGAAAAAGAGGCCGCAGACAGCCTGGGTATCACGCTGTATGAACTGATGCTCCGTGCAGGCGAGGCGGCGTTTTCCGTGGCGCGCGAGACGTGTCCCGGGGCACAACATTGGCTGATTCTGTGCGGGCACGGCAACAACGGCGGCGATGGTTATGTGGTCGCGCGTCTGGCCGTTGCCGCTGGTCTGCGCGTCACGCTGCTGGCCATCGAAAGTGAAAAACCGCTGCCGGAAGAGGCGAGCGAAGCTCGTGAGGCGTGGCTGAATGCGGGTGGGGAGATTCATGCCGCCGATATCAGCTGGCCAGAAGGGATTGATCTGATTGTTGACGGGTTGATGGGGACGGGGCTCAGGCAGGCTCCGCGCGAAACAATCGCAACGCTCATCGATAAAGCGAATGCCCATCCGGCTCCTGTCATTGCGCTGGATATTCCGTCGGGTCTGATTGCCCAGACGGGCGCGACGCCGGGCGCAGTCATTAACGCAAAGCTTACCGTCACGTTTATTGCGCTCAAGCCTGGATTACTGACCGGCAAAGCCCGCGATGTGGTGGGAAAACTTCATCACCATGCGCTGGGGCTTGAAAGCTGGCTTGCCGGCCAAGAACCGCCCATCGCTCGCCTGGATGCGAATCAGCTTGAGGCGTGGCTACCGCCGCGCCGTCCTACGTCGAATAAGGGCGATCACGGCAAGCTGGTGATTATTGGCGGCGATCACGGTACTGCGGGGGCGATTCGTATGACCGGAGAGGCCGCGCTGCGTGCGGGAGCCGGCCTGGTCCGAGTGCTAACGCGCATCGAAAATATCCCTTCCATTATTACCGCTCGCCCTGAACTGATGGCTCATGAACTGACGCCAGAATCTCTTGATGCGAGCCTGGAGTGGGCCGATGTGGTGGTCATTGGTCCTGGACTGGGACAACAAGCGTGGGGCAAAAAAGCGCTACAAAAGGTCGAGAATTGTCGTAAACCGATGCTGTGGGATGCCGACGCGCTTAACCTTCTGGCAATCAATCCTGATAAACGTCACAATCGCATCCTGACGCCACACCCCGGCGAAGCCGCGCGGCTGCTTAGCTGCAGCGTCGCAGAAATTGAAAACGATCGCTTACTTTCTGCGCAGCGTCTGGTAAAACGTTACGGAGGTGTTGCAGTTTTAAAAGGGGCGGGCACGATTGTGGCCTGTGAGTCCGGCGCGCTCAGCATTATTGACGCGGGCAATGCGGGAATGGCGAGTGGCGGAATGGGCGATGTGCTCTCCGGTATTATCGGCGCATTGCTGGGACAACAATTCACTCCTTATGAAGCAGCCAGCGTCGGCTGCGTGGTCCATGGGGCGGCAGCAGATAAGCTCGCTGCTCGCTACGGAACGCGCGGTATGCTGGCCACCGATCTTTTTGACACGCTGCGGCGTGTTGTTAACCCAGATGTGATTGACGTAGAAAATGACTAATCGAGTGATGGCTTTACCCGACGAGCAGGCAACTTTGGATCTTGGCAAACGCCTGGCGCAGGCCTGTGAGGGCGCGACCGTCATTTATTTGTACGGTGATTTGGGGGCGGGTAAAACAACGTTTAGCCGAGGGTTTTTGCAAGCCCTGGGCCACAAAGGGAACGTGAAAAGCCCGACTTACACGCTCGTTGAACCCTATACCCTCGACAATCTAATGGTGTACCACTTCGATCTTTACCGTCTTGCGGACCCTGAGGAGCTGGAATTTATGGGGATCCGTGACTATTTTGCCAACGATGCCATTTGCCTGGTGGAGTGGCCGCAACAAGGTGCGGGTGTGTTGCCTGACCCGGATGTCGAAATTCACTTAGATTACCAGGCTCAAGGGCGTGAGGCACGCATCAGTGCAGTTTCCTCATCAGGTAATTCCTTGCTGGCGCGTTTAGCTGGCTGAACTCAGGGATAACGGGATGATTAATCGCGTTAAAGGTTGGTTGTTAGCTGCAACGGTGCTGCTGTGCGCGCAGGCCGGAGCCGCAAGTTTATCGGATATTCAGGTCTCCAACGGTGATTCGCAGGCGCGGATCACCTTCAGTTTTATGGGCGATCCGGATTATGCGTTTTCACAGGTTGATAAGCGCAGCGTTGCGCTGGATATTAAACAAACTGGCGTGATTCAAGGCCTGCCGCTGCAATTTAGCGGTAATAACCTGGTCAAAAGTATTCGTTCCGGCACGGCAAAAGATGCTCAGTCTTTACGGCTGGTGGTCGATCTTACCCAAAACGGTAAAACCCGCGCCGTGAAGCAGCAAAACGGTGCGAATTACACCGTGGTCTTTACGATCAATGCTGATGCTCCGCCGCCTCCACCGCCACCGCCTGTCGTGGCGAAACGCGTTGAAGCGCCGATTGTTGCATCGCGTCCGTCTGAACCCGCGCGTAATCCGTTTAAAGCGGAAAACGATCGCATGACCAGCGTCACCAGCAGCAATACGGTCACGCGCCCTGCGGCTCGCGCTCGTCCTGCCACGAATACCAACGGTGAGAAAGTGATTATCGCCATTGATGCGGGGCACGGCGGGCAAGATCCTGGCGCAATTGGCCCGAGTGGTACGCGTGAGAAAAATGTCACCATCGCGATTGCGCGCAAACTGCGTGAACTCTTGAATGATGACCCGATGTTTAAAGGCGTAATGACCCGCGATGGCGATTACTTTATCTCCGTCATGGGGCGTTCTGACGTTGCACGCAAGCAAAACGCTAACTTCCTGGTGTCAATTCATGCGGATGCTGCGCCAAATCGCAGCGCGACCGGCGCGTCCGTTTGGGTGTTGTCGAATCGCCGCGCGAACAGCGAGATGGCGAACTGGCTGGAAGAGCATGAGAAACAGTCTGAACTGTTGGGTGGCGCAGGTGATGTGCTGGCAAACAGTCAGTCCGACCCGTATCTCAGCCAGGCGGTGCTGGATTTACAATTCGGTCATTCCCAGCGCGTCGGGTATGATGTGGCCACTAATGTGATAAGCCAGTTGCAGCGTGTGGGCGCAATCCACAAACGCCGCCCTGAGCATGCCAGCCTTGGCGTGTTGCGTTCGCCGGATATCCCGTCGATTCTGGTCGAAACCGGTTTTATCAGTAATAACGGCGAAGAGCGCCTGCTGGCGAGCGACAGTTACCAGCAGGAAATCGCCGATGCTATTTACAACGGTCTGCGCAATTACTTTGCGTCACATCCGTTACAGTCAGCGCCGCCAGGGGGCGGGGGACAAACTGCCAGTGCAGCCCTCCCCGGTGAGATGAGCGCGACCCACTAAGGAGAATTCATGCCGATTCAGGTTCTGCCGCCGCAGCTTGCGAACCAAATCGCCGCCGGTGAGGTGGTGGAGCGTCCTGCATCGGTTGTGAAGGAACTCGTCGAAAACAGTCTTGATGCGGGCGCGACCCGCATCGATATCGACATCGAACGCGGCGGCGCAAAGCTTATCCGCATTCGTGACAACGGCTGCGGCATCAAAAAAGACGAGCTGGCGCTGGCGCTGGCGCGTCATGCCACCAGTAAAATTGCCTCGCTTGACGATCTGGAAGCCATTATTAGCCTCGGTTTTCGCGGCGAGGCGTTGGCCAGTATCAGCTCCGTATCCCGCCTGACGCTCACTTCCCGCACGGCTGAACAGCAGGAAGCCTGGCAGGCTTACGCCGAAGGGCGTGACATGGACGTGACGGTCAAACCCGCTGCCCACCCGGTGGGCACGACGCTGGAGGTGTTGGATCTGTTTTACAACACCCCCGCGCGCCGCAAATTCATGCGCACCGAAAAAACCGAATTCAACCACATCGACGAGATTATTCGCCGCATCGCGCTGGCCCGTTTTGACGTTACGATTAACCTCAGCCATAACGGTAAGGTGATGCGCCAGTATCGCGCGGTAGCGGAGGGCGGGCAGAAAGAGCGCCGTCTGGGCGCGATCTGCGGTACGGCTTTTCTTGAACAGGCACTGGCGATTGAGTGGCAGCATGGCGATTTAGCGATGCGCGGCTGGGTTGCCGATCCTAAAACGATGAACGCGACGCTGGCTGAGATTCAGTATTGTTATGTGAATGGCCGCATGATGCGCGATCGCCTGATAAATCACGCCATTCGCCAGGCCTGTGAAGACAAACTGGGTGCCGATCAGCAGCCCGCGTTTGTGCTTTATCTTGAAATCGATCCGCATCAGGTTGATGTCAACGTGCATCCGGCCAAGCATGAAGTGCGTTTTCATCAGTCGCGACTGGTTCACGATTTTATTTATCAGGGCGTGCTGAGCGTGTTGCAGCAGCAGGCTGAACCGTCGCTACCGCTGACTGAAGATGTTGTCAGCCCACGGCCGATCCCGGAAAACCGTATTGCAGCGGGGCGCAACCAGTTTGCTGAGCCTGCGGTTGCGCGACAGCCTGAAGCGCCGCGCTATTCATCGGGCGCAAGTGCGCCGCGTCCCACTGGGGCGAATTATCCCCATGCGCCGGTTTATCAAAAACAGCAGGGTGCGCTTTACAGCAAATTACTGGATACTCCCGCAGTTGAACGTAAAGAGAATGTTGCGCAGTCGGCTCCGGCACTCGATGGGCACAGCCAGAGTTTTGGCCGCGTGCTGACTATTATTGCTCCGGACATGGCCTTACTTGAACGTGATAGCCACCTTGCGTTGCTGGCGTTACCCGTCGCGGAGCGCTGGCTGAAACAAGTGCAGCTGACGCCGGGAGCAAACGCTGCGTGCGCACAGCCGCTGTTGATTCCCGTCCGGCTTAAAGTGTCGACAGAAGAAGTGGCGGTTTTACAGCGTGCGAAAGCGGTGTTGGTGGAAATGGGCATTGAATTTGTTGTAGAAGCACATCATGTGACCATTCGCGCGGTGCCTTTACCCTTACGCCAACAAAATTTACAAAACTTGATTCCTGAACTGATAGGCTACCTGGCGCAGCAAACAACCTTTGATGCTGCCAATACCGCGCAGTGGATCGCCCGCCATTTAGCGAGTGACCATCCTCTGTGGAGTATGGCTCAGGCCATTACCGTATTGGCGGAAGTTGAACGTCTTTGTCCACAGCTGGTCAAAGCTCCGCCGGGTGGTTTATTACAACGTGTTGATTTGCATTCGGCGATGAAAGCCCTGAAAGATGAGTGATGTGAGTAAGGCGAGCCTGCCTAAGGCGATTTTTTTGATGGGGCCTACGGCCTCCGGTAAAACGGCGTTAGCCATTGAGCTACGTAAAGTTTTGCCAGTAGAGTTGATTAGCGTCGATTCCGCCCTTATTTATCAAGGGATGGATGTCGGCACGGCGAAGCCAAATGCAGAAGAACTGCATGCGGCACCGCACCGGTTGCTGGATATTCTCGACCCGGCGCAGGCGTACTCCGCAGCGGATTTCCGTCGCGATGCGCTCGCTGAGATGGCCGAGATAACCGCGGCGGGACGGATACCGTTGTTGGTTGGCGGTACCATGCTTTACTTTAAGGCGCTGTTGGAGGGGTTATCACCTTTGCCATCAGCGGATCCTGAGGTAAGAGCCAAGATTGAGCAGAAGGCGGCAGAGCAGGGATGGGGCGCGTTGCATAAGCAACTGGAAGAGGTTGATCCGGTTGCCGCAGCACGGATTCATCCAAATGATCCGCAAAGGCTTTCCCGAGCACTGGAAGTTTTTTTCATTTCGGGTAAAACTTTAACGGAACTGACGCAAACGTCAGGCGAGGCTCTGCCGTATCAGGTGCATCAGTTCGCCATCGCCCCGGCGAGCCGTGAACTGCTCCATCAGCGAATTGAGCAGCGTTTTCATCAGATGTTAGCTTCAGGTTTTGAAGCAGAAGTGCGGGCGTTATTTGCTCGCGGAGATTTGCATACGGACATGCCTTCCATTCGTTGTGTCGGATATCGCCAGATGTGGTCATACATTGAAGGTGAGATCTCATACGATGAAATGGTTTACCGAGGTGTTTGCGCCACCAGACAGTTGGCGAAGCGGCAGATTACCTGGTTGCGTGGTTGGGAGGGGATTCACTGGTTAGACAGCGAAAAGCCTGAACAGTCATACAACGAAGTTTTACAGGTAGTGGGTGCTATCGCAGACTGAGTGTGTACAATTAAGTCGTACCGTGCGCAATTTTTCAGAATCGCAAGGTTCTAAGTACAAAACAAACATATAAGGAAAAGAGAGAATGGCTAAGGGGCAATCTTTACAAGATCCGTTCTTGAACGCACTGCGTCGTGAACGTGTTCCAGTTTCTATTTATTTGGTGAATGGTATTAAGCTGCAAGGTCAGATTGAATCTTTCGATCAGTTCGTGATCCTGTTGAAAAACACGGTCAGCCAGATGGTTTATAAGCACGCTATCTCTACTGTTGTTCCGTCCCGTCCAGTTTCTCATCACAGCAACAACGCTGGCGGCGGCACCGGTAGTAACTTCCATCATGGCAGCAACGCGCAGGGTTCTTCTGCTCCTGCGCAAGACAGCGACGAAACCGAATAAGGTTGCGGGCTGTTTTTCCACACGGGGAGCCAGGTCTTCTGCGTTCCCCGCTGATTTATATTGAGGATAATACGCTTGTTTGACCGTTATGATGCCGGTGAGCATGCGGTGCTGGTACACATCTATTTTACGCAAGACAAAGATAAAGAAGATCTCGAGGAGTTTGAAGCTCTGGTCTCTTCCGCTGGCGTCGAAGCAATGCAGGTGATTACCGGTAGTCGTAAAGCACCGCACCCGAAGTTTTTTGTAGGCGAAGGTAAAGCAATCGAAATTGCGGAAGCCGTAAAAGCAACCGGCGCGTCAGTCGTGCTGTTTGATCATGCGTTGTCTCCGGCTCAAGAGCGTAACCTGGAAAGTCTGTGCGAATGTCGTGTTATCGACCGTACCGGCCTGATATTAGATATTTTTGCTCAGCGTGCACGTACCCATGAGGGGAAATTGCAGGTTGAGCTGGCGCAATTGCGCCATCTGGCAACGCGCCTTGTGCGGGGCTGGACCCACCTTGAAAGACAAAAAGGCGGTATTGGTTTGCGCGGCCCGGGTGAAACCCAGCTCGAAACTGACCGTCGATTACTGCGTGGCCGTATTACCCAGATCCTCTCGCGACTGGCAAGAGTCGAGAAACAGCGTGAGCAAGGACGTCGTTCGCGAACCAAAGCTGACATCCCAACGGTGTCGCTGGTGGGGTATACCAATGCCGGTAAATCCACCCTGTTTAACCAGATTACGAATGCTGAAGTCTACGCCGCAGACCAGCTGTTTGCGACGCTCGATCCTACGCTTCGCCGTATCGATGTAGCGGACGTTGGCGAAACCGTGCTGGCGGATACCGTAGGGTTTATTCGTCATTTACCCCACGATTTGGTGGCTGCGTTTAAAGCGACCTTGCAGGAGACGCGTCAGGCGACCCTGCTGCTGCATATTATCGACGCCGCCGATTTCCGCGTGCAGGAAAATATTGATGCGGTGAATACCGTACTCGAAGAGATCGAAGCGGATGAGATCCCAACGCTGTTGGTGATGAATAAAATCGATATGCTCGAAGATTTCGAGCCGCGTATCGACAGAGATGATGAGAACAAACCGATTCGGGTCTGGCTGTCTGCGCAGACCGGGATTGGCGTGCCACTGCTTTTCCAGGCTTTAACAGAACGTCTTTCCGGTGAGGTTGCTCAGCACACGCTGCGTCTGCCACCACAGGAAGGCAAGCTGCGCAGCCGGTTTTATCAACTTCAGGCGATAGAAAAAGAGTGGATGGAGGATGACGGCAGCGTGGGGATGCAGGTGCGTATGCCAATCGTTGACTGGCGTCGCCTCTGTAAACAAGAACCTACGTTGATCGACTACGTAGTCTGATCAGATTAGGGTAGTCCTGAAGATATTCGCCCTTGCATAACAAATATGGAGCATATACATGGCGTGGAATCAGCCCGGTAATAACGGACAAGACCGCGACCCGTGGGGAAGCAGCAATAATCAAGGCGGCAACTCTGGGGGAAATGGCAACAAAGGTGGTCGCGAGCAGGGGCCTCCTGATCTGGACGATATCTTCCGCAAGCTAAGCAAAAAGCTTGGCGGTTTTGGTGGAAAAGGGTCCGGTTCGGGTTCCGGCGGAAATGCCCCGCAGGGGCCGCGCCCGCATATTGGTGGCCGCGTAGTGAGCATTGTTGCCGCTGCCGTGGTGATCATTTGGGCCGCCAGCGGTTTCTACACCATTAAAGAAGCGGAGCGCGGTGTCGTCACTCGCTTCGGCAAGTTTAGCCATCTGGTTGAACCGGGTCTGAACTGGAAGCCAACGTTTGTCGATAACGTGACTGCGGTCAACGTAGAATCGGTTCGTGAACTGGCGGCGTCCGGCGTGATGCTGACCTCTGACGAGAACGTGGTTCGCGTCGAGATGAACGTGCAGTATCGCGTAACCGATCCACAGCATTATCTGTTTAGTGTGACCAGCGCGGACGATAGCCTGCGTCAGGCGACGGACAGTGCGCTTCGTGGTGTGATCGGTAAATACACCATGGACCGTATTTTGACTGAAGGTCGTACCGTTATTCGTAGCGATACCCAGCGCGAGCTGGAAGAGACCATTCGTCCATACAACATGGGTATCACCCTGCTGGACGTCAACTTCCAGGCTGCTCGTCCGCCGGAAGAGGTGAAAGCTGCGTTTGATGATGCGATCTCCGCACGTGAAAATGAGCAGCAGTACATCCGTGAAGCAGAAGCCTACACCAACGAAGTTCAGCCTCGTGCTAACGGTCAGGCGCAGCGTATCCTCGAAGAGGCGCGTGCGTATAAGACTCAGACCGTGCTGGAAGCGCAGGGTGAAGTTGCCCGCTTTGCTAAGCTCCTGCCTGAATATAAAGCCGCTCCGGAAATTACCCGTGAACGTCTGTATATCGAAACCATGGAGAAAGTGCTGAGCCATACCCGTAAAGTGCTGGTGAATGACAGCAAAGGTGGCAACCTGATGGTTCTGCCGCTGGACCAGATGCTGAAAGGCGGTAATGCGTCCGGCGCAAAACAGGATAATAGCGGAGCCAACAATCTGCTGCGCCTGCCTCCTGCGTCCGGGAGCAACTCTAACGCCAAAAACACGTCGTCTTCAACCGATGGTGACATCATGGACCAACGTCGCGCTAATGCGCAGCGTAACGACAGCCAGCGTCAGGGGGAATAACGATGCGTAAGTCAGTTATTGCGATTATTATCATCGTGCTGGTAGTGCTTTATGCCTCAATCTTTGTAGTGAAAGAGGGCGAACGCGGTATCACCATGCGCTTCGGCAAAGTTCTGCGTGACGATGAAAACAAACCGCTGGTTTTCGAGCCGGGTCTGCACTTCAAGCTCCCGATGATCGAATCAGTGAAAATGCTCGACGCCCGTATTCAGACCATGGATAACCAGGCCGATCGTTTCGTGACCAAAGAGAAAAAAGACCTGATCGTCGATTCTTATATCAAATGGCGTATCAGCGATTTTAGCCGCTACTATCTGGCTACGGGCGGCGGTGACGTCTCTCAGGCAGAAGTACTGCTGAAACGTAAGTTCTCTGACCGTCTGCGTTCTGAAATTGGTCGCCTGGATGTAAAAGACATCGTAACCGATTCTCGTGGTCGTCTGACGATTGAAGTCCGTGATGCGCTGAACTCCGGTTCTGCGGGTACGGAAGACGAAGTCGCAACGCCAGCAGCAGATGATGCGATTGCGAAAGCAGCTGAACGTGTTCAGACCGAGACCAACGGCAAAGCGCCGGTAATCAACCCGAACAGTATGGCGGCGTTGGGTATCGAAGTTGTCGACGTGCGGATCAAGCAGATCAACCTGCCTACCGAAGTGTCCGAAGCGATCTACAACCGTATGCGCGCTGAGCGTGAAGCGGTTGCCCGTCGCCACCGTTCACAGGGTCAGGAAGAAGCTGAAAAGCTGCGCGCAACAGCCGATTATGAAGTGACGAAAACGCTGGCAGAATCTGAACGTCAGGGCCGCATCTTGCGCGGTGAAGGCGATGCAGAAGCTGCGAAACTGTTTGCTGATGCATTCAGCCAGGATCCGGATTTCTATGCCTTTATCCGTAGCCTGCGTGCGTATGAAAACAGCTTCCAGAGCAACCAGGATGTGATGGTGCTCAGCCCGGATAGCGATTTCTTCCGTTATATGAAGACGCCAGGCAACGCCACGCGATAAACTCAAATCCGTTTGAGTGATCAAACCACCGCTCTCTTCCGAGGCGGTGGTTTTCTTTTATAAGGATCCGAAATGAATTCAACCATCCTGTTGGCACTGGCGTTAGTTTTGGTGCTGGAAGGCTTTGGACCGATGCTTTATCCGCGTGCCTGGCGACGCATGATCGCCACCATGAGCCAACTGCCGGATACTATTTTGCGTCGTTTTGGTGGAGGTCTTGTGGTTGCAGGTATCGTTATCTACTACATGTTGAGGAAAACGATTGGCTGATCAAAAAGTGGTCGGATTTGCCTTATATTGCGGGCAAAAAGTGCTGTATATCTGAAAAAGCGGTGGTAGAATCCATTTTTAAGCAATCGGTGATTTTTAAAATGGGTAACAACGTTGTCGTACTGGGCACCCAATGGGGTGACGAAGGTAAAGGGAAGATCGTTGATCTTCTGACTGAACGTGCTAAATATGTTGTACGCTATCAGGGTGGCCACAATGCGGGCCATACTCTCGTAATCAACGGTGAAAAAACCGTCCTCCATCTCATTCCATCAGGTATTCTTCGCGACAATGTGACCAGCATCATCGGTAACGGTGTTGTGCTGTCTCCTGCTGCGCTGATGAAAGAGATGAAAGGCCTGGAAGACCGTGGTATCCCGGTTCGTGAGCGTCTGCTGCTCTCCGAAGCTTGCCCGCTGATCCTCGACTATCACGTGGCGCTGGACGTGGCGCGTGAAAAAGCGCGCGGCGCAAAAGCTATCGGCACCACTGGCCGTGGTATCGGCCCTGCTTATGAAGATAAAGTTGCCCGCCGTGGTCTGCGCGTTGGCGATCTGTTCGACAAAGCCACCTTCGCTGACAAACTGAAAGAAGTGATGGAATATCACAACTTCCAGCTGGTGAATTTCTATAAAGCTGACGCTGTTGACTACCAGAAAGTACTGGATGATGTCATGGCGGTAGCGGATATCCTGACCGGTATGGTTGTGGATGTGTCCGATCTGCTGGACCAGGCGCGTAAACGTGGCGATTTCGTCATGTTCGAAGGCGCACAAGGTACGCTGTTGGATATTGACCACGGTACCTATCCGTACGTGACCTCCTCTAACACCACCGCGGGTGGCGTGGCGACCGGCTCTGGCCTGGGTCCGCGTTATGTGGATTACGTTCTGGGTATCATCAAAGCTTACTCCACTCGCGTGGGCGCAGGTCCATTCCCGACTGAACTGTTTGATGACATCGGCGAGTTCCTGTGCAAGCAGGGTAACGAGTTTGGCGCGACCACCGGTCGTCGTCGTCGTACCGGCTGGCTGGATATCGTTGCGATTCGTCGCGCAGTGCAGATCAACTCCCTGTCTGGCTTCTGCCTGACCAAGCTGGACGTGCTGGACGGCCTGAAAGAAGTGAAACTGTGTATCGGTTACCGTATGCCAGATGGCCGCGAAGTGACAACCACGCCGCTGGCTGCTGACGACTGGGAAGGCATTGAGCCAATCTACGAAACCATGCCTGGCTGGTCAGAAACCACCTTTGGCGTGAAAGAGCGTAGCGGCCTGCCGCAGGCGGCGCTGGACTACATCAAGCGTATTGAAGAACTGACTGAAGTGCCGATTGATATTATTTCTACCGGCCCTGACCGTAGTGAAACGATGATCCTGCGCGACCCGTTCGACGCATAATTTTCGTGAATCCTGGCCTGCGGAGCGATCCGTAGGCCGGATAAACGCCGTTCCCTCTGGTTTTTGTCCTCTGTTTCCGCTTTTACCCCTTTCCGTTTAAATAAATTCGCCGTTAACTATCTGGCTGGTTTATCATCATTATTGAATATCTCTGCGGTTACACCGCGTTTTTCCCTTTTCCTGAGGTTGATGTGCAGTTAACGAGTTTCACCGATTACGGCTTACGTGCGCTGATTTACATGGCGTCGTTGCCACAAGGGCAGATGACCAGTATCTCTCAAGTTACAGAGGTCTACGGCGTGTCCCGTAATCATATGGTCAAAATAATCAATCAACTTAGCCGTGCGGGATACGTGACTGCCGTCCGCGGGAAAAACGGGGGAATTCGTCTCGGTAAGCCCGCACAGAGTATTCGTGTAGGGGACGTGGTGCGCGAACTGGAGCCGCTGTCTCTGGTGAATTGCAGCAGCGACTTTTGCCACATCACCCCCGCATGCCGCCTGAAACAGGCACTTTCTAAGGCTGTGCAAAGTTTCCTTATGGAACTGGATAACTACACGCTGGCCGATTTGGTTGAAGAGAATCAACCGCTGTATAAATTATTGCTGGTGGAATGAAGAAAACTTTCGCCGGAGCTGACAACGGAGGAACCGCTATGTCACATGATCCTTTCCAGGACCGCGAAGCAGAAAAGTACGCGAATCCTATCCCAAGCCGCGAGTTCATCATCGAACACTTAACAAAACGCGAAAAACCCGCCAATCGTGAAGAACTTGCCGTTGAATTAAATATTGAAGGTGAAGAGCAAATTGAAGCCCTTCGCCGCCGTCTGCGCGCTATGGAGCGTGACGGTCAGTTGGTCTTTACCCGTCGCCAGTGCTATGCACTGCCAGAACGTCTCGACCTGCTGAAAGGCGTCGTTATTGGTCACCGCGATGGTTACGGCTTCCTGCGCGTCGAAGGGCGTAAAGACGATCTGTACCTTTCCTCTGAACAGATGAAAATGTGCATCCACGGCGACCAGATTTTGGCTCAGCCGCTGGGGGCCGATCGTAAAGGCCGTCGCGAAGCGCGTGTGGTGCGTGTGCTGGTGCCAAAAAACAGCCAGATTGTCGGTCGTTACTTTACCGACGCCGGCGTGGGCTTTGTGGTGCCGGACGACAGCCGTATGAGCTTCGACATCCTCATCCCACCGGAAGAGGTGATGGGCGCACGAATGGGCTTTGTGGTGGTGGTTGAACTCACCCAGCGCCCAACGCGCCGCACCAAAGCGATCGGTAAAATCGTAGAAGTGCTGGGCGATAACATGGGTACCAGCATGGCCGTTGACATGGCGCTGCGTACGCATGAAATCCCTTACGTCTGGCCCCACGCGGTGGAAGAGCAGGTCAAAGACCTGAAAGAACAGGTGCCGGAAGAGGCCAAAGTCGGTCGCGTGGACTTGCGTGATTTGCCGCTGGTGACCATCGATGGCGAAGACGCGCGTGACTTCGATGACGCCGTGTTCTGCGAGAAGAAACGCGGTGGCGGCTGGCGTTTGTGGGTGGCGATTGCTGACGTCAGCTATTATGTTCGCCCTAACACGCCGCTCGATGCCGAAGCGCGCAGTCGCGGTACCTCGGTGTACTTCCCGTCGCAGGTCGTGCCGATGCTGCCAGAAGTGCTCTCCAATGGCCTGTGTTCTCTGAACCCGCAGGTTGACAGGCTGTGTATGGTCTGCGAAATGACCATCTCTACCAAAGGGCGCTTAACCGGCTACAAATTCTATGAAGCGGTAATGAGCTCTCATGCCCGTCTGACCTATACCAAGGTCTGGCATATGCTGCAGGGCGATCAGGAGTTGCGCGAGCAGTATGCGCCGCTGGTCAAACACATCGAAGAGCTGCATCATCTCTACAAAACGCTTGAGCAAGCGCGCGAAGAGCGCGGCGGGATCTCCTTTGAGAGTGAAGAAGCCAAATTCATCTTTAACGCTGAGCGTCGTATCGAACGTATCGAGCAGACCCAGCGTAACGATGCGCACAAGCTTATCGAAGAGTGCATGATTTTAGCTAACATCTCGGCGGCGCGTTTCGTTGAGAAAGCCAAAGAGCCTGCGCTGTTCCGTATCCACGATAAGCCGACGACCGAAGCCATCACCTCTTTCCGTTCAGTGCTGGCGGAGCTGGGTCTTGAGCTGCCGGGTGGTAGCAAGCCAGAGCCGCGCGATTATGCCGAACTCTTGACCGCGATCGCCGATCGTCCTGACGCAGAAATGCTGCAAACCATGCTGCTGCGTTCGATGAAACAGGCGATTTACGATCCGGAAAACCGCGGTCACTTTGGCCTGGCGCTGCAGTCATACGCGCACTTTACTTCACCAATCCGTCGTTATCCGGATCTGTCGCTGCACCGCGCCCTTAAATATCTGGTGGCGCAAGAGCAGGGGCATAAGGGCAACACCACCGAAACCGGCGGCTACCATTATTCCATGGAAGAGGTGCTGCAATTGGGTCAGCACTGTTCCATGGCGGAACGTCGCGCCGATGAAGCAACGCGTGATGTTGCTGACTGGCTGAAGTGTGACTTTATGCTGGATCAGGTGGGGAACGTCTTTAAAGGCGTGATTGCCAGCGTGACCGGTTTTGGTTTCTTCGTCCGTCTCGATGAGCTGTTCATTGATGGTCTGGTGCATGTGTCTTCGCTGGACAACGATTACTATCGTTACGACCAGGTAGGACAACGCCTGACCGGTGAGTCCGGCGGTCAAACGTATCGTCTGGGCGATCGCGTCGAAGTGCGCGTTGAAGCCGTCAACATGGACGAACGTAAGATTGATTTCAGCCTGATTTCAAGCGAACGCGCGCCGCGTAATGTGGGTAAAACCGCGCGTGAAAGTGCGAAAAAAGGGTCTGGCGGTAAGAGCAACGGCAAACGTCGTCAGTCCGGCAAAAAGGTGAACTTCGAGCCAGACAGCGCTTTCCGGGGTGACAAAGGCAAAGCGGCACCTAAACAGCCAAAATCTCCGCAAGCTCCAAAAGCGAAAGCGGAGAAAGGCGCGAAAAAACCGTCGGCTAAAACGCAAAAAATAGCTGCTGCCACCAAAGCAAAACGCGCAGCGAAGAAAAAAATCGCTGAGTAATTTTTACCCTCACTTCCATGGAAGCATTTCCCCCCTCTTCCTGTGGGAGAGGGCCGGGGTGAGGGGAATCCGTTAACAGAGTGAAAGACGAGTCCATTAATGAGTGAAATGATTTACGGCATCCATGCGGTGCAGGCCCTACTGGAGCGCGCTCCGGAGCGTTTTCAGGAAGTGTTTATTCTGAAAGGCCGTGAGGACAAACGTCTGCTCCCGCTGATCCATGCGCTTGAAGCTCAGGGCGTAGTGATTCAGCTGGCCAGCCGTCAGTTCCTCGACGAGAAAAGTGAAGGCGCGGTACACCAGGGGATCATTGCCCGTGCGAAACCGGGTCGTCAGTACCAGGAAAACGATCTGCCGGATTTGATTGCCCAGCTGGATAACCCGTTTTTCCTGATCCTCGACGGCGTGACCGATCCGCACAACCTCGGCGCGTGTCTGCGTAGTGCAGATGCAGCAGGTGTGCATGCGGTGATCGTTCCACGAGATCGTGCGGCACAGCTGAATGCGACGGCGAAGAAAGTGGCCTGTGGCGCAGCGGAAAACGTTCCGTTGATCCGCGTGACCAATCTGGCGCGCACCATGCGTCAGCTGCAGGAAGAGAATATCTGGATCGTTGGTACGGCGGGTGAAGCCGATCATACCGTTTATCAGAGTAAAATGACCGGCCGTCTGGCGCTGGTGATGGGTGCAGAAGGCGAAGGTATGCGTCGTCTGACTCGCGAGCATTGCGATGAGCTGATTAGCATTCCGATGGCGGGGAGCGTGTCGTCTCTGAACGTCTCCGTTGCGACAGGTATTTGCCTGTTCGAAGCGGTTCGTCAGCGCACGAAATAAACAGTAAGGCCGTCCACAGGACGGCCTTACTGTTTTCTCTCTTTCCCACTGGGAAAGAGCCGGAGTGAGGGCCCCAGACGGCGGCAACCTTACTCCTCTAACGACCGCAGATGGTCATCTTTATTGAGCGTCATTAGCGCCGCCATGCTGACCACCGCTGTAGCCATCACGTAGTACGCCGGAATATCGAGATTACCCGTCTGTTTGATCAACCCTGTAATGATTAAGCCCGCACAGCCTGAGAAAATCGCGTTCGACAGCGAATACGCCAGTCCAAGCCCTGTGTAACGCACGCGCGTCGGGAACATCTCCGAGAGCATTGCAGGCCCTGGCCCTGCCAGCATCCCCACCAGTCCGCCAGCAATCAAAACCACAATGGCTTTAATGGCCAGCGTGCTGGATTCTGCCTGCAACACTTTGAGCAGCGGTAGCGCCAGAATCAGTAATAGCCCAGTGGCGATGAGCATCACCGTGCGCCGACCGATTTTGTCGCTCAATATCCCCGATGGAATAATGGTCAGCGCAAATCCGACATTCGAGATCACGGCAATCAGCAGCGCCTGGTTAAAGCCAGTATGCAGCGCCGACTGTAAATAGGTGGGCATGATGACCAGATAGGTGTAGCCCGCAGCTGACCACACCATCACGCGTCCTATCCCCATCACGATCGCTTTGAGCGTTTCCGCAGTCTGCGCCTTCGCAACGATCGGTTTTTCCTGTTGTTTCACAAAGCTTGGCGTCTCTTCCATGCTCACCCGCAGCCACAGGGCGACCACGCCCATCGGCAGCGCGAGGAAGAACGGAATGCGCCAGCCCCAGTCGTGCAGCGCTTCGGGCGTGAGGACGGCGGAAAGCAGCGCCACGATCCCCGCACCGGCTAGTAGACCCAGTGCCACGGTAAAGGACTGCCACGCACCGTAAAGCCCGCGTTTGCCGCGTGGAGCGAATTCGGTCATCAGCGACACCGCGCCGCCGTATTCACCACCCGCAAACAGCCCCTGTAAAATGCGCAGACCGGTGATAATCAGCGGAGCGGCAATGCCAATACTGGCGTAGACCGGCACGACACCAATCGCCGCCGTCGCGAGGGTCATCAACACCAATACGATGATCAGCGTCGGCTTACGCCCAATGCGGTCGCCTATTCGCCCGAACACCACCGCGCCCAACGGGCGGAAGAAAAACGCAATCGCGAACGAAGCGTAGGTGAGAATCAGGCCGGTTGTTCCCGCTTCACCTTCAAGCTGGAAGAAATTTTTCGCAATAACGGTGGCCATAAAGCCATACACCGCAAACTCATACCATTCGATAAAGTTACCAATAGAGCCTGCAATTAAAGCGCGCTTATGCGCATCCGGCGCACGTTGGGAAGATTGCATAATGATTCTCTTCTGGAAGGTGAGAATAAATTATTCAACAGAATCGCCGGAGTGAAATAGTTTATTCTTATATTGTGTGACCTGTTTCACGAATGATCTCAGCAAGATCGCTGCCTTGTGACCCGACTCCCATGCAGCCTTCGCGCAGGTTGTCCATAATGACCTTCATTGCCATTGAAGGAGGGACGCACCATGCACTGGCAGACTCATACTGTTTTTAATCAGCCGTTACCCCTTTCCAACAGTAATCTGTTTCTTTCCGATTGCGCGCTGCGTGACGCCGTCATCCGAGAGGGGGCGGAGTGGGACATGGAGCTGCTCGCGAGCATCGGCCAGCAGCTAGGCACAGCGGAATCGCTGGAGCTTGGCAGGCTCGCCAATGCAAATCCCCCTGAACTTTTACGCTACAACGCCGCGGGTGAGCGGCTGGACGATGTACGTTTTCATCCGGCGTGGCATCTGCTCATGCAGGGACTGTGTGCGAATCGGGTCCATAACCTGGCGTGGGAAGATCAGGCTCGCAAGGGATCGTTTGTCGCGCGCGCGGCACGGTTCATTCTCCATGCCCAGGTGGAAGCCGGAACGCTTTGCCCAGTCACCATGACGTTTGCCGCGACGCCGTTGTTACAGCACTCCCTCCCTAAACCTTTTCACGACTGGCTGACGCCGCTGATGAGCGATCGTTACGATCCGCATATCGCGCCTGGCGGGCAAAAACGCGGACTCCTGATCGGGATGGGGATGACCGAAAAACAGGGCGGCTCAGATGTACTGAGCAACACCACGCGCGCCGAAAAATGCAGCGACGGCAGCTATCGGCTGGTGGGGCATAAATGGTTTTACTCAGTGCCTCAAAGCGATGCGCATCTGGTGCTGGCGCAGGCGAAAGGGGGGCTTTCATGCTTTTTCGTCCCGCGCATATTGCCTGACGGGCAGCGCAACGCTGTTCGTCTGGAACGCCTGAAAGATAAGCTCGGCAATCGCTCAAACGCCAGCAGCGAAGCGGAGTTTATGGACGCTTCCGGTTGGATTGTAGGGGAAGAGGGCGAAGGCGTACGTCAGATCCTCAAAATGGGGGGCCTGACGCGCTTTGACTGCGCGCTGGGTAGCCACGGGCTGATGCGCCGTGCGCTCTCTGTTGCGCTGTACCACGCCCACCAGCGCCAGACGTTTGGCAAAAATCTGGTCGATCAGCCGCTGATGCGCGAAGTGCTGAGCCGCATGGCGTTGCAGCTCGAAGGGCAAACCGCGCTGCTGTTCCGTCTGGCGCGTGCCTGGGATCAGCGCGAGGATCAGAAGGAAATAGCCTGGGCGCGGCTCTTTACACCCGCCGCGAAATTCAGCGTCTGCAAAGCGGGGATCCCCTTTGTGGCGGAAGCGATGGAAGTGCTGGGCGGCGCAGGCTATTGCCAAGAGAGTGAATTGCCGCGTCTTTACCGCGAAATGCCGGTGAACAGCATCTGGGAAGGGTCGGGCAACATTATGTGCCTGGATGTTTTGCGCGTCCTGGCGAAGCAACCTGCCATTCTCGACGTATTACAGGAGGATTTTGCCCAGGTAAAAGGGCAAGACCGACATTTTGATCGCAGCTGGCGACAACTGCTGCAAAAGCTACGTAAGCCTCAGGAGTCCCAGGGGCGGGAGATCACCCAGCAGATATTTTTATTGGGCGCAGGCGCACAAATGCTACGGCACGCATCGCCACCGGTGGCGCAGGCGTGGTGCCGCATGATGCTGGATGCCCGTGGCAGCCTGGTGCTCAGCGAGCAGGTCAAAAATGACCTGCTGCTGCGCGCCACGGGGAGGGTGGTTTAGTGTTTTAAGCGGAAAATGCTGACCACTTCAGCCAGGTGCGATCCCTTCTCACGCAGCGTTTGTGCCGTTTGCTCGCTGCGTGAAACGCGATCGGCGTTGATATGCGACGCTTCGCCAATGTGGGTCATCGCCAGGTTGACCTGATGGATGCCCGCAGATTGCTCATGCGACGCGTGGTTAATCTCGGTCACCAGTTGGTTGATATTATCGATATGCACAATGATCGACTCCATCGCGTGCTGGGTTTGTTCGGAAAGCTGGTGGCCTTCGCTCACTTTTTTCAGCGTGTCACCAATCAACTGCTCGATTTCTTTCACCGCATTGGCACTGCGGGCGGCCAGCGCACGCACTTCCTGGGCGACAACGGCAAAACCTTTGCCGTGCTCACCCGCACGCGCGGCTTCCACCGCGGCGTTCAGCGCCAGAATATTGGTCTGAAACGCGATCGATTCGATCACGCGCGTGATATCTTCGATACGTTTCGATGCGTCGCGAATATCATCCATGGTGGCGACCGCGTTTCCGACGGTTTCGCCACCGTGATGCACGGCGCGTGAGGTCTCGCCTACCAGCTGCTGCGTTTGTTCCATGTTCGCCGCATTTTGCTGCACAGTTGCCGCAAGTTGTTCCATACTCGCCGACGTTTCTTCAACGCTACTCGCCTGCTTATTTATTTGCTCAGAGATTTCTCCGGTATCGGAAGCCAGCGCGTTAGTCCCCTGGTGGATTTCACCTGCCGCTTCACGAACCTGCTGAACGATCTGCTGCAATCCAGCGCCAATGCCGTTAATCGCGCCAATCAACTGGCCGACTTCATCCTGACGGGTGACGGGGAGTTCCGCCCGCAGATCGCCCGCGGCGTATTGACGAGCCAAATCGATGACGTCGCGCAGTGGACGGGTTAACCAGCGACGGATAATCACAACGAACAGTGCGGCAAACAGCGCAGATAGCACAATTCCCGCCAGCAGGAAGCGATCGCGCAAGGCGTTGACGTTGGCCAGCAACACGGATTTATCCACTTCACCAATGATCGTCCAGTTCCAGCCTGGCAGCGGGGTATACGCCATTTTAAGGGTACGCCCATCGTCGCTTTGACGTTCCAGGGTGCCGGATTTTCCGCTCAGAAGCTGTTGCTGAATTTCGTTATCCCACTTCGGCAATTTTCCTTCTTCGCTAGAGTGGAACAGATACTGCCCGCGCGTTTTGCCGTTGCCGCGATCTAACACATAGAAATGACCGCTGTCGCCGAGGCGGCGATTCAGGATCTTTTCACGCATCACGTTCCAGGAATTCGTGATATCGACCCCGACAAAAACGATCGCAATGACCTGGCCGCTCGCATCTTTAACCGGCTGATACTGGGTGATGTAGCGCTTGCCAAACAGCAAAGCCAGACCGCGATAAACTTCGCCTTTGGTCACGGAGCTAAACGCGGCGCTGGAATTATCCAGCACGGTGCCGATGGCGCGCTCGCCGTTTTCTTTACGCAGCGACGTCGCTACACGAATAAAGTCATTACCGCTGCGGACAAACAGGGTTGAAATCGCACCGGTACGATTCAGGAAATCATCAGAGAAGGCATTGTTTTCGTGGAGTTCGGTGTCACCGCCTTTCAGCAGAGGTGCATTTTGCCCGTTAATGGTACGCATTTGACTGGCATCGCTGCTCAGCGGCTGGGGCAGAAATGTGCCAAAGAGTTTGGTGTAACTCTCGACTTCTTCGCTGAGGCTGGTGTTGAACATCTGGACCATATCCACCACGCCCGTGGACTGATTATGCAGATCTTCCACCGCAAGGGCTTCGAGCTGTTGGCTGGCTTTTTGACTCAGGAGAAAGGTGAATAACAGGAAGAGCGTAGCAACGCTCGTACCGGTAAGCAGCGAAAGCTTGGTGCCCAAACCAGAACGGCGGAAAAAATTGATCATAAATTGCTCATTGTCGAAAAGGTATGGCAGTTCAACGGCAGAGCGGGGATAACATTTACCAAACTTATGTAACAAAATGTTACATTGATGTGATGAATGAGCAACAGTCAGGGTAAACGATTTGTAGAAATAGAAAAGCCACTAATATTAAGTGGCTTTTATGGACGGGCTTCAGGTGTAGAGAATCGCTTGCACTCGCCACTGGTCGGCATGTCGGTCCTCCTGCATCTGGACGATGCGATACCAGGAAGCACCTTGCTCATCCGCTTTTAAGGCAATCACACGTTCAACATCTTGCGGGCTTCCTGAAATGTTAGTCACGGAGATCAGACCCATTTCATTTAAGCCTGTGACGCAATCCGCACTGGCAAATTCCGCTGACTGCGCGGTGGTGCTCATCAGTCCCGCTGAGAGCAGCAGTGAGGTCAAAGCAAGAGATCGTTTCATTGTCAGCTCCATTTCACATGTCTCCGGTATCCGCCGGGCAATCCTTCGCAAATAAACTCACTTCCTATGTCACAGGCATGGAGTTTATTGTGGACAGGAAAACGTCTATGGACGCAAAGCAGTGTAAATGTCGTTTAAATGCTGACAGTTATTTGCGGTACAAAATGGCTTGTGAGTACCACTGTCCCGTTATG
>Ga0308165_1002285_pt1 | contig 23467 bp, 19 predicted proteins | sample PhyWR2_FD_201032 | JGI IMG/M metagenome (GOLD analysis project Ga0308165, IMG submission 201032) | Phyllosphere microbial communities from UC Gill Tract Community Farm, Albany, California, United States - DLSLW.R2 | ecosystem: Host-associated > Plants > Phyllosphere > Unclassified | place: USA... | reverse complement strand
TTTCGACCAGTATGAATCACTCCATCCTTCTGATACCACATTATTAAATTTAATGCTCGAAGCTTTACGGATGGCGTCTCCAGCATCGTCGAATGCTTTTGATAAGCTATTGGAAGGTGTGTTAAACCTTTTCCATCCTGTTCCTACCAATACACTTGGCATCCAGTTTCCATGTAAACCTCCGTAACCATCATATTGCATTTCCCAGATGGCCTCGGTATTGTTTTTGTGGGTAGAATCCCATAGGAAATCGTAGTTTGATACTAAAGAATATCCTCCATTTATTACGGCATCACAATAGGTGATCACCTTGTTCCATTCTGGAGTAGGTTTGCTCGCATATACTTTAGCCAATAGTGCATTTGCTACACCTTTTGTCATAATGCCTTTAGTAGCAGCAGTAGCACGGGCATTTGTTGCTCCATATTCTAAATCGCTGATGATTTGTGTGTAAATTGCATCTACACTGGCTTTGGCAGGATAAAATTCGGCATCGGTTGTAGGCACTTTAACCACTAATGGAACCGAACCCCAGGTTCTAACCAGGTTGAAATACATATAGGCCCTTAAAATGCTGGCTTCTGCAAGGATTTGTTTTCTTCTGTCGCCGGCATCAAGTTTGACATCCACAATGTTTGGAACGTTGGTTAAAATCAGGTTGCAGTTTTTAATATCACTGTATAATGAGTTCCAGTCTCTTGTTACGTTTCCATTTGTAGAGATTACTGTAAATAAATCTAACTGAATGTTAGCCGGGTTGTCACCACCAGCATAAGCATTGTCCGATCTTACGTCGCCATTGGTCATATAATCCCAGATATGGAAATCGTTGTACATCCCATCATATGCACCCTGAATTAATTTTTCGGCAGCTGCTGCATCAGCAAAAGCTACATCCGGACCAACCTGTGTAATTGGGCTTTGATCTAAAAAATCTTTTTTGCAGCTGCTTAATGCCAGGGTAAGAGTACCCGCTGCGATTAATGAATATATTTTAAGTTTCATTGTTTTCTGAATTAAAAGCCTACGTTAACACCAAATAAGAAAGTTCTCGATTGCGGGTAAGTACCGTAATCGATACCCATTGATGGTCCATTTGCGGAGTTTTGATTAACCTCTGGATCGAAACCTGAATAGTTAGTAAAGGTTAAGAGATTATATGCACTGGCATATATCATAAATTTGCTCATCTTCAGTTTGCCTAAGGCCATACTGCCAAAGTTGTATGATAGTGTAGTTGTTTTTAAACGCAAGTAAGAACCATCCTCTACAAAGCGGCTTGAGGTTAGCGTATTGCTGCTATTATCTTTTATCGCTTTTGGTACGTCTGTAATCTGCCCTGGCGTAGTCCATCTGTTTAAAACAACTGCCGATTGGTTTTTAGAATCGTTCATACCTTCAAGTTCCATCCTGGAAGCATTAAACATCTGGTTACCCTGAACGCCTTGGAATAAGAAGTTTAAGCCAAAGTTGCCAAATGTAAATGTATTATTAACGCCATAGGTGAATTTTGGTTGTGCAGAACCAATAAAAGTTCTATCATCTGCTGTAATTGTACCATCGTTATTTAAATCCTGATAAACGATATTTCCAGTTTGAGGATCTACACCGTTTGAAACGTAACCATAGAAACTGCCCAAAGGACGGCCCGGAACTACCCTAATTGCTGCATCACGCTCATAAATATCGCCAAAGCTAATCGAACCTACTTTATCACCTAAGCTGGTTACTTTGTTGCGGTTTAAAGTAAAGTTGATATCCGTTGTCCAGGTAAATTTGTCTTTTACAAAGTTTTTAGTAGTTAAAACAAATTCTAAACCTTTATTTTCCATGTCACCAACATTAGAGGCAATACTTCCAAAACCGATTGAATTTGGTAATGGCTGGTTAATTAAAAGGTCTTTCGTCTTTTTCAGGTAAGCATCAGCAGTAAAAACTACGCGGCTGTTGAACATTGATAAATCTAAACCAATGTTGGTTTGTGTGGTTTCTTCCCATTTTAAACCAGGGTTTGGCAATTGAGAAAATACATATGAACCTTGGGTAGTTGGTGTGTAAAGCTCCAGGTATGAATAATCTCCAATACCTTCATCATTACCTACTTTACCCCAGCTTGCCCTAAGTTTTAAATCGTTAATCGATTTAACATCTTTTAGGAAGTTTTCGCCAGAAATTCTCCATCCAACTGATGCTGATGGGAAATAGCCATATTTATTTTGCGGGCCGAAACGTGATGAACCATCTGCCCTGAAATTTGTGCTGAACAAATATTTACTATCGTATGCATAAGTTAAACGGGCTAAATATGAACGTTTAGACCATTCTGATGCTGTTGGTAGCTGCGGTGGGATGGAGGTTCCATGATCTAACAGTTCACCGTTTGCACCAATAAAATTTTGCTCGTTATAACTTAATTTATAATATTTAGATTCTTGCAAAGTCATACCACCTGTGGCAGTGAAAGCATTTTTACCCCAGTTTTTATTGTAATTTAAAATGTTTTCGTTTAGCCAAACATGATCAGTACTAAAATTAGAGTTGATAATCCCTTTTTGTGTTCTGCCATAATCTGTTGAATATGGATCTAAGGAATATGCATATCTGTTGTCATTGTTATTTGTGCTTATGCTCGATTTGAATGAGAAATTCTGTGTGAATTTGATTTCAGCAGCAAATGCACCCAAAAAACGGAAATTTCTGCTGTTGTTTTTTGCCGCCATTGCGTTTGCAACAGGATTTTCCGATCCGCCTTTGTAGGGGTTAAATGCATATGTACCATTAGCAGCATACACACCGATAGTTGGAGGAGTAGTTAAAGCAGATAAAATGGTTCCACCTCTTGCAACGTTGGCATTATCGCTAACATCAATAGAGTTACTTTGCGTAATTGCCGCATTACCGGTTAATTTTAACCATTTGGTAATGTTTTGCTGCCCATTGAAGTGAATGGTGTATTTATCTAGTTTAGCTGGTGCTACTACACCTTTATTTTGCTGGTATCCAGTTGATAATGAATATTGACCGCCTTTAATTCCTCCAGAAATTGAGGCTTGGTAGCTGTTTTGAACACCTGTACCAAAGGTTAAATCTTGCCAATCGGTATTTTCATTACCTAAACCATTGGTATCGTAACCCAATTCTTTCATCAGGGTGATATATTGATCTTTGTTTAACACATCCTGTTTTTGCCAAAGATTAGAAAAACCTGTAAATGCATTAAATGTTGCACGGATTTTATCAGATGAACCTTTTTTAGTCGTGATCAGAATTACACCATTTGCACCGCTCGAACCATAAATTGCGGCTGCTGAAGCATCTTTCAATATGGTCAGGCTTTCAATATCTGTTGGGTTTAAGAAACTAGCATCTCGTGAGGTAACACCATCAATTACATAAAGTGGGCTGTTCGATGCGTTGATTGAAGTATTACCACGGATGGTAATTGCAACACCAGCACCAGGCTTGCCCGACTGTGAACTGATTTGAACACCCGCTGCCTTGCCTTGAATGGCCTGTAGTGGATTGGTAACCGGTTGATTTTCGATATCCTTAGCTGATAACGATACTACAGCCGTGGTTAAATCTTTTTTGGTTGTTGTACCGTAGCCAATTACGACCACCTCATTTAACTGTTGGTTATCATCAGATAATGTCACGTTTACTGTTGTACGGTTATTTACCGCCTCTTCAATCGTTTTGTAACCAATAAAGGTAAATTCTAAAGTTGAATTTTGAGGTGCTCTAATGCTAAATGCACCGTTATCTGTTGTGGAGGCACCTTGGGTAGTTCCTTTCACTTTTACAGATACTCCAGGTAATGGTAAACCTTGTTTGTCTTTTACCAGACCTTTTACAGTTATATTCTGTGCCATACTCAGAGAGATACCGCATAGCATACACACTATAAGCAATGTAAACTTTTGTCTCATAATTTTTGCTCTTGTTAATATTATGGCGTAAAGTTAACACTCATTTAATGTTAAATACAAGTGTTTTGGATGTTAAATTTTGTGTAACTATCTGATATTTAGATTCTTGTGTTGAATTCGATACGCTTTAATACCATAGCATAAATGGCCGTTTTAAGCCTGATAATCAGAGGTTAAGTGGCTTCAGTAAGTAATGCATCGGATAGAATCTGATACGCTTAAATACCTCTCCAATTTTCTTTCAATTAAGCATAAAACAAACAAATTTGTGACGGATAAAAGGCGGTTTTATTCGATTACAAGCTGACTCCAGCCGTTTTTGGCTGTTTTTTTCAAAATTTTCTTGCGGTCATCCATCACCTTTTTGATGCGCGATCCGAATGTCCAACAGGTGCTTTGCCTAATGGAAAGGAGTTCTGATAATTTATGTGAGGATATTTTGCCTTTTGAAGAGTAAATTAAGAAGATCATATAGAATGCCTTGTTAATTGGAATCCTGGTGTTATGGAAAATAGTATAGGTAGTTACCGATTCTTCATAACCACATTTGCTACAGCGGCGACTATATAAAATATGTCCATTAAAATAATGATCGTTACTACACTTTCGGCAATGGTAACCATTGTTCCATTTAAGTTCGGCTAAAAATTCATAGCAGGTTTCTTTGTCCGGATAAATTTTACTGAACTCTTCAAAATCTACTTCTGTAGACATTACCCTATCTCTGGTAACCTTTTCTACACTTGTTTGCAGTTCTTCATTATCGTGCTCCAATAGTACATTCATTCTCGAAATTTCTTCAGCCTGTTGCTGTAACAAGACATTTGCTTCTACCAGTGCCTGGTTTTTGCTTTCGATGATTAGCGATTTATGGTAAACCTCGCGTGTACGCTCCTCTACTTTATGTTCCAACTCCTGATTAATGTTATCTTTCAATTTGGCATTAACAGCCATTTGTCTGATGATTTTTTGTTGCGCTTTATCCTTTTTTATTTTAAGGATCCGTACTTTATCGCCTATGGCAAATGACAAAAAGATCATCTCGAGTACAAAGCAGAAACTTAAACTGTAATAACTGATGGCACCAAAATTAAGCCAGCCAATACCCAGCATAATCAGAAATTTGAGGGTAAAACCCGCAAATAAAAAGCTATAACCTAAAACAAAAAAACGAGCGGGTTGATATCCCGTTTTGTAAATATAAATTCCGGTAAAAAAGGCAACAGCTAATGGAATGGCCTCAATAAATTTATAACTAAACAGTGTTTGATCGAAAAGATAGCAATAAGCGAAAAATAGGATTCTACAAACAATAATACCTACAATAAACCGGTTAAGTTTCGGTGCTTTTGCTTTAACATATAAAAGTTCGCGCGTAAAAAGCAAGGCAAAAATACTGGTGGCACATAAGGCAAAGGCGTAAGCAACCTGATTCCACGCTGGCGCATTCGGCCATAAATATTGATAGGCTATTCCATCGGTACTCATTTCGAAAAAACCAACACTAAGGTTGTAGAGTACGTAATAAAGGTATTGCTTTTGCCTGATGGCAATAAACATAATAAGGTTGTAAAAACTGAAAACCAGGATCATTCCATAAAAAATACCGAAATAGAAATACTCGTCTAGGGCATAAGAGATAAACCATTCGGTGGTTCTCAACACAATAATTACATCAGCTATTTGGGAAGAACTGATCTTAAAATAGTAGGTCTGTGTTTCATTTCCCTCATTTTGTAGTGGGATTTCAAAATTTTTATGGTGGATCAACCGTTTGTCGAAACGATTGGCGTCGCCCAGGTTTTCGACCTTGTATTTTTCATTGTCCTGCGGAATATAGGCTGTAATGTGATCGATAGTCTGATCAAAAAATTCCAGCAAAAAAGTTTTATCCGCTAAATCATTCTGTTTAATTTTTATTCTGAACCAGTATGTTTTATTGAGTTGTTTAGTTTGTGGGGTACTGCTTAAACTAGCCTTAAACTTTTGATCGAATGCGCTGCTTTTGATCTCGTTGAAAGTATACCGGTTACTGGCGTCTTCCAAAACTTCGATTTCTTTAAAAGTAAAAATATGCTGTGCAACTGAATCCTGCATTTTTACTATTTTCTGTGCTTTTAAGCCCGAAATAGAAAAAAGTAAAATAATAACAGTGAAAAAAGAAAAACGCTTTAAATAAGTTAGTGCCAGCATGAACTGCAAAGGTACAAAAATGTATTTAGGTGATATCTATAAGGTTATCAGCAGAGTTTCATTTTAAAAAATTAATGAAATACTGGTTCCTTTATGTTCTTCAGATTTAATTTCGATGTCGATTCTGTGAAACTTAGCAATACTTTGAACAATAGCTAAACCTAAACCGAAACCATTTTCTTCTGTATTTCCTCTTTTAAAACGATCAAAGGCATCTTCTACAAGTGCTTTGCTCATTCCAGATCCGGTATCAGTAATGGTTAATACATATTTTTCGAGTTCGGGTTTGTCAGTTATCGAAATACTACCACCATCAACATTGTATTTAATCGCATTATTGATAATGTTGATCAAAAGGGTGTGAATCAGTGCTTTATTGCCTGTGAAATGAAAATCTTTACTGAGATGAGCTGTATAATTGATGTTTTTATCAGCTATACGATCTTCCAGATCTTCGTAAATATCTTCAATTTCCTGTTTAAGGCTAATTTCTTCAGTTTTTAAGTATTGATTGTTTTCAACTTTCGAGATCAGCAACAAACTGTTGATAATGACCTTTAAACGGTTTAACGTTTTTAAAGAAGCGTAGATTTTGTTTTCGTGCTCCACCGGAATATTTGGGGTATTGAGCATATTTTCGAATCTTGTACTTAAAATCGAGATAGGGGTGAGCAACTCGTGCGAAACATTGGCAATAAACTGTTTTTCTAAAGCAAAAAGCATGTTTATTTTTCGCATCAGGGAGTTGATGCTGTTATCAAGAATTTTAAAATCTTCGGTGCTGGTTGGTATATTCTGGTAATTATAATGTGAAGGATCATCAACAAGATTGATTTTTTTATCAATAATGAGGTAAAATGGCTTCAATAAAAAGTTAGAGAAAGTGAAGTCTGCAACCAGTGTAATCAGCAATGCAGCTACCAGTACGATGAGCATGTAAAAGCGGATCGAATTTTTAATCGATTGCAGGGTTGTCATCGTTTCCCCAATTTCGAGGTTATACCAGTTTGTATGGTAAGAGAATTTATAATTTAAGATGCGGTATACCTCAATATCGCCTTCAATTTCCCGCTTTTCGGTAAATACTTTTGCTGTAGAATCTGGTTGATGATCAGGAATATCTGTTAAAACAATAAATTCTTCCTTTAAAATGTTGTAATCGGTAAATGATTGCTCTTTATTTAAAAGACTATCGATCTCATCATCATTTAAATTCTCGATAATTTTGTTCTTCTTTTTGATCAAACGGTTATCAAGCTGATTATAGGCAAGTCTATCTAACGAAAATAAAATAATAGCCCCCAAAACCAAGATAATTGCGATTTTGGTTACTGCATTGTATAAAGAAAACTTAACCTGTAACTTCATTTTAGTTTAATAGTTCATTGGCCATTTGTTCATTGGTGGTAATCGGTTAACTGAAGCCAAACCCGGAGCCAAGCTTCCGACCTCCGACTTTCCGACGCGCTAGCAATTAATCCTGTAACCAATACTCCTTACCGTTTCAAACCAATCTGTCGGGCTAACCGATGCCAGTTTTTTTCGCAGGTTTTTAACGTGTACATCAACAAAATTCGAATCAGAATTTACTTCTAAAATATCACCCCAAACATGTTCTGTCAAACTCATTCTTGAAACCACACGGTTTTTATTCAGCACCAGGTAGTTAAAGATTTCGAATTCCTTTTTGGTAAGGTTTAATCTTTCTTCGCCAAAAGAAACTGTTCTGTTCTGGATATTGAGCAAAAAGTTGTGAATATTAATCTCATTCTTCTCTAGCTTATGTTTTCTGCGCGTAATGGCGTGCATCCGCGCCAAAAGTTCATTTAAGGAGAATGGCTTTGGCAGATAATCATCCGCACCTTCATCCAGGCCTTTAATCCGGTCATCTACAGCGCTACGGGCCGTTAAAATAATTACAGCATCATCGCGATCTTTGATGGCTTTCAATTGTTTTAAAATATCGAAACCATCGCCGTCAGGCAAGCCTAAATCCAATAAAATGAAATCGTAATTGTTTACGAATATCTTTTCCTCCGCAGAAGATTTTTTCCAGGCATGCTCTACAATAAATCCTTCTTTGCTCAAGAATTCATCCATTTCAAGCGCTAGGCTCTTTTCATCTTCAACTATGAGTACGTTCATTCAATTTATAGTTTTCAGTTTACAATTTTCAGTTTATGGTAGCTTAATCGGTGTTCCGCTTTAGTTTTCCAGAAATCCTCTGTTTTTACTCTTCTCCCTATGCTATTACCCTGCAACTAAGTTAATATTTTTTAGAATGATCGCACAGGCTTCTTCAATTTCTTCTTTGGTGATAATTAAAGGTGGAGCGATGCGCATAGAATTGCTGCAATGTAAAAACCAATCGGACAATACACCATCTAAAATACAGGCATCGATAATTTTTTTATTGATCTCAAAATTTTCAAATTCAACAGCTAGCATTAAACCTTTTCCTCTTATCTCTTTAATGGCCGGATGTTGAAGAAGTTGTTTAAACAATTGTCCTTTTTCTTCAACCTGACCCACAATGTGATTGTCGACCAAAGTGCGTAAAGTAGCCAATCCTGCCGCACAACAAACCGGGTGACCGCCAAAGGTAGTCATGTGGCCCAAAATTGGTGTATGCGATAAAACCGACATAATTTCTAACGAACTGATGAATGCCCCAATCGGCATTCCTCCGCCTATTCCCTTTGCTAAAAGCAAAACATCGGGTATAACATTGTAATGTTCGAAAGCAAACATTTTCCCGCTGCGACCAAAGCCTGATTGTATCTCGTCAAAAATTAGTAGTGTTCCTGTTTCGGTACATTTTGTACGCAAAGCTTGCATATAGCTTAAATCAGCCACTCTAATTCCAGCCTCACCCTGAATTGGTTCGATGAAAACAGCCGCAATTTCTGTCGTGATTTTATCTAGATCAGCTAAAATATTATGTTCGATAAAACTTACATTCGGCAAGAAAGGCCCATATCCTGAAGAATAGAAATCGCTTTCCATTAAACTTTCTGCACCCTGTGTACTGCCATGGTAAGCATTTTTACAGGCAATAAAGCCTTTTCGGCCTGTATATCTTTTGGCCAGTTTCATGGCGCCTTCTACAGCCTCTGTTCCTGAGTTTAAAAAGTATGTACAACTTAAACTTTCGGGTAAAATACCGGCAAGTGCTTTTGCAAAATTTACTTGGGGTGTTTGTACATATTCGCCGTAAACCATCAGGTGCATATAGGTTTCGGCCTGTTCCTGAATGGCCTTAACCACAGCTGGATGGCAGTGGCCCACATTACTTACACCAATACCGGCAATAAGATCGATGTGTTTTTTGTTTTGGGCATCGTAAATATAAATTCCTTTTGCCCTCACAAATTCGAGCATAAGTGGTTCAGGAGAGGTTTGTGCATTGTGTTGTAAAAACAACTGACGTTGGGTAAGCATGGCACAAAAGTACGGATTTAAGGAAGATTCTACTTCTTCTTATACATCTTATGATAAAAATCAAGGTATTTTCTGCCAATAGAAATCTTTAGGTCGTTATTCAAAATGATATATGCTCTCTCTAAAGTTTTAATTTGATTTTCTGCAATAATAAATGATCTATGGATTTGTGAGAAACCTCTGTTTGTCGTCAGCAGCACTAATGCCTCAGAAAAACTTGACCTCGAAAAAACTACTTCATTCTCAAGGTATATTTTAGTTAATCTCTCTTGGGCCTCTATCGCATAAATTTTATCTAATTTGATTTTAATAAGTCTGTTTCGTTGTTCATCGCTCTTTAAAAGAATAGAATCATTAGCTTTTTCTGCTTGAACGTTTGAAGAATTTGAAAATAATCTTCGAATGATTTGATCAAATTTTACCTGTGAAAATGGTTTTAATAGAAATGCATCTGCTTCCAGTTCATAGGAGTGAATGGCATAATTGGCATGGGCTGTAGTAAATACCAGCTTGTTAGTTTTGTGTTTGATTAGTTTCGCAAGTTCAATGCCGTTCATTGTTGGCATTTCAATATCAATGAAAATAATATCAATCGGTTTTTTAAGATTTTCAATTTCTTTGAGCGCAGCTGGAGCACTACTGTACGACTTGAGTAATTTAAGTTCAGGTTGCAAGGCAATATAATCAGTTATAATCTCTAGAGCAGAAAATTCATCATCAATGGCAAGACAGGTATACATATTTCATAAATATTTGAGAGGTTAATTATTAATTCTGAGATGATTTAGACTAAAGTAATAGTTCTGTTACAGTTTTCCAAATCTATAAATTTAAGAAAAGAGGAGAATGGTCGTTCATGTCGTTTAGTTGGCTGTTCATGTTGATTAGATTGTAATTGGTGCATAAAATTTTATTTTAGATTTTCATCAATGAAGTTTGAGGTAATTAAACAAATAAATTAACCTTAAATCTTAAAAAAATGAAGAAAATTTTAGTTGTAATGATGATGTGCTTGATGGGCATCGGTGCATTTGCTAATGAAATTATGGTCATTACAAAAAACGTGCAGAACAGCTTATTTATGTGTAGAGCGACGATTATGCAATACGATGCAGATGGAACACATGTTTGTAATTACGTAGCGTATGGGGAGACTTGCGCTGAAGCAATGGCTAACGCAAGGGAGTTACAGGTTGAATGTCAATCCTAATTATTTGCTATCAACACTTTTTCAATTCTTTGAAAAAGTGTTGATTAATGTGTTATAAAAAAAAATCTAAATAAAATGACTTGGAATAATCGTGTTATAATTACAGTTGTATTTTTATTCGTCTCAATTTGTGCAAAAGCACAGGTATCAGGCACTATAAATTATAAGCTAACTATCGTTGATCCAGCTTTAAGTTCAACAAGTACAATAAATTCTGTATTATACATTAATGATAATAAATCTTTACAAGTTAATCTCGGTAAAGATATTAAACCGCAGGAGGTGGATGAAAATACTAGAATTGACGTTTTCAAAGGTCGGACTAAGTTTGTTCTTAAAGATTTTAAAAAAAAGACATTACTATTATCCGATAACATAGTTGTTAAAACCTATTTGATTAGTGATACACTGTTGAATTTTAAATGGAGCATTACCAAAGAAAAAAGAAAGATATCAAATTTTACTTGTACGAAGGCATTATTGAATTTTAGAGGAAGATCATATATTGCATGGTTTGCAAATGATATTCCAATTCAAAATGGGCCATGGAAATTTTGCGGACTGCCTGGTCTTATTATCAAAATTAATGATGATAAGAATATTTTTACTTATGAACTAACAGGTATAGATTTAAAAACTAAATTAGAAAAAAATATTGTATCAATTCCAGTAAGCTATTCTAAGGATCAGCCTATAACACACAAAGAATATTTTTTATTATTGAATAAAAAAGCTTTAGATTTTGAGAAAATGGCCAAGGTAGTTCATACAGGAAAAACTGGTGGTTGGTCATCGGGTACTGTAGTTTTACCTACAAAACAAGAGAAATTTTAATGTGCAAATATTTCATCTTATTGTTTGTTGTTTTTATCCACCATCTATCTTTAGCACAATCTGTACAGTTAAACGGTTCTGTAATATCAGAGACTGAGAAACTTCCCTCTGCTTCAATTCAACTTAAAACTTTTGGAAACGAAGACCTCTTATTTTATGGTTTTTCTGACGATGAAGGAAATTATAAACTTATAGGCCAAATAGACCAATCCGATAAATTCCTTTTGATTGCCGCCTATATTGGTTATAAAAGAGACACAGTGATTTTAAGTCGGACTGATCTTTTAAAACAAGCTACCTTTCAGCACATTTTCAATTTAACAGAAGATAAAAAACAGCTTGATGAAATTTATATCAAAGCACCTAATGCCATTCAGGTAAATAACGATACCACAACCTATAACGTTCAGCGTTTTACAAGTCCTGAGGATCGGAACCTGGAAAGCGTAATCAGAAAAATGCCCGGAATGGAGTTGAGCAAAGACGGAACGATCTTTTTTAAAGGTAAAAAAATCAGCAAAGTATTATTAGAAGGCGATGATTTAACGGGTGAGGGTTATAAAGCTATTACCAAAAACCTAAAGCCCGAGTTTGTTGAAGAAGTACAGGCTTTAGAACATTATATTGAAGATAATCTCCTTAAGGGTATTATTAATAGCGATGATATTGTTTTAAACTTGAAGGTAAAAAATAAGCAAGCGAAAAAAATAATTGGAAGCATCGATGGAGGTTTGGGTACGATCGATCGGAGATTGTTGTCTACAAATCTGATTTCTTTCATTAATAAAACCAAGGCTTTTGCCTTTGCCAATCATAATAATTTAAGTACGGAGTCAAATGGAAATGTTTTAGATCTCGTAGATGAGAATAGGGCTTTTACTGGAAATAATCAAATTATCCGTCATGGAGTTGATACCTACAATCCTTTTGATGCTACTTCGTATACCCTTAACAATACCACTCAAGGAAGTGTAAATGCCATAACAAGGGTAACCGATAAGTTTAAGATTAGCTATGCACTATTTTATTCTTGGAATAAACTGTACGGACAAACGTCTATGCAGAATATTTATTTTCCACCAAATTCGATATATACTGAAGACAACGATAGTAGAACAACGTTGAATAAAACCTTTAAAGGTGATTTTAGTACAGATTATCTGGTTAAAAGCAATGCCCGTTTGTGGGCTAAGTTTGCATACAAACAGATACCTGAGCAATTTAATAGTACCGCTTTTTCTATCTATAATCAAATAGCTGGTGATAGTGTTTTGCAAAATCAAGCTGATTTAAATAGAAACTTTAATGCACAGCTAAAATATACCGTAAAGGCAAACCAAACCACAGCTTATTTATTTTCGGCTAGAGTTTTAGCAGATGATCTGAATCAAAACTACCAAACAAGCTCAAAACTTTATCAAAATGTTCCGATATTTAATTGGAGCCAAAATTTATATCAAGTAGTAAATAATAAAAATTTCAAGTTGAAAATAGATTTTGAGGGGTTAAAGAGATATAATACCAGCTTTCTATATTTAAATGTGGGCAATGAAATTAACCATTTTAAAATAAAATCAAATCTCTTTGGCGAGTTTCAAAATAATCAGGTATCAATTGGTGATGCTTTTATCAATGATAATCTCTTCAAGTTAAATCAAAGCTATATCACTGGTAAATATGTTTACGACCATCAACCCGTTAAGGTATTGGTACAATTAAAATCTACGGTTCAATTGTTAAAAAACATGGGTAAGGATAGTACCTATCTGATTTTGGAACCAAGTTTATCTTTTTCTTATAAGTTAACGGATATACAAAATATTTCTTTAAGTTATAATTATAAAAATTCTAACCCCCAGCCCATTGAATATTATGAAAATTATATCCTTACTGATCTACGTAGTTTAAATAGTGGTTTGAATAATTTTTTTAATTATAATTCTCATCAACTTGGGATAAATTACAATTTAAATGACTTTGCTAATAGTTATTTTAACCTTAATATTGCTGTAAATAGTAGCTACAGTAAATATGGATTTCTATATAGCAATTTCTTCGAGAATTCTTTGAACTACTCACGGAAAGAACCATTTCGAGGTGTAAAAACATTAAATTCAAATTTTTCTATCAAGAAATTTTTTCCGTTATTTTCGCTATCAATTACAGCAAACTATGTGCCTTCATATTCGACGTATTATGGTAAAATAATAGATATGGCAAAAGAATACCGTGCTTTCAATCAAAATTCCTTATTAAAAATAAATACAGGCTTTAATCTGCCAATAAATTTTGGATTAGGGGCTGAACTCCAAATTAATTCTACTAGAAGTGAAGGAGTGCAAATCGCTAAAAATAAAGCTTATAAATATACATTCGAGTATAGATATAAGATCAATGATAAAATTTTCAATATATCATCCTACAATAGGTATAGTTTGAATAATCAACATTTTGATTTAGTGGATACAGAAATTCAGTATAATCCTAACAAGGGGGATTTTAAATACAGTATTCAGGGTAAAAATCTGGCAAACCTCAAAGCTTTCACTAATTTAAATATTAATGAGGCATACTCTTCTAATTATTCATCTTCTATACTAGGCAGATATATTATGTTTAATGTATCCATGTCGATTAAATAATCCCATCAAACAAAAAAGACTTACTGCTGTAAGTCTTTTTATTATTGCTTTTGACCGCCTTTAAATCTATTGAGTAACTCTCGTTTAAAACCTTCCTGAGCCCTGTAAAACTTGCCTACCACTTTAATGGGTAACGCAGATTTGAGCCTGTTATAATATTTCTTGTCAAGATTGAGGTCTTTTTGTTTGAAATCAAATTCACTGGTAATCAAGCTTTGTACCTGTGCGTCGGTTAAATTATCAATCTCGGTTGTTTTGCGGAAAGATATCATTTTCTGCATGCGTTCTTTGCGCAGTGCATTTTGTTCTTCTTGCATATCGTTGTAAATTGGCCAGAAAATTTTAGCCTCTTCGGGTGATAAATCAAGTTTTTGAGTAAAAAACGCTATTTTAAGTGATTCTATTTCTTCTCCCTTTGGTCTTTGTGCCAATAGGGTGGTGGGTAATAAAAACATTAAAGCAACAAAAAGTAAATTCTTCATTTCTGTATTAATTATTTAGTTCCTGAGATAAATCGTTTGACGAGAAATTGCTCAAGATGTAGTTTTCCATTTCTGTATCTGACGCAGAAGTAGTTTTTATATTAGATGTTGTTGTATTTTCTGCTTCTAAATGATCAATAATTGTACTTTCATCAATATCGTACAACATTTGCTCATTTACTGCTTCTGCAGATTGCACCTGTTGAACTGTTGTTGTTGAACCATTTTGGTAAAAATAAACCCCAAATGAAGCCATTAATACGAAACAGGCTGCACTTGCATATTTAACAATATTCCGTCTCCATAAAGGAATAACTTTGGCCACTTTTTTAGGCTCAGAAGCAGCAATTTTCTCTGCAATTCTACTTTGTAAAGTATCGAAGTAATTTTCTGGTACTGCAAAGGCCTGTCCGGCTTTGGGAAGCGCTTCTAAAGTAATCCGCGTTTGTATGCGTTCCGTTAAATCTTCAAAATAATTCTGTGGAACCTCAAAATTATTGTCACTGGTTTTCTGTTTCAATCCATCTAAAAAGACAGCAGAAAAAATGGCCTCATCACAATTTTCGAAATATCCATCAGGAACGGAGAATGGATTACGTTTCCCCATTGCCGAGAGGGCAGGAGTTTCATTTATCCAATCGTTATTTTCTATATTTTCGTTCATCACAGATATATGATACAATTAAAGTGAAAAGGTTTAATAGTCTATTTCATCATTTGTAATAAAAGCTTCAATTTTTTTTGCCGCAATGTGAAATGATGCTTTTAAAGCACCTACTGACGTTCCGAGTACTTCCGAAATCTCTTCATATTTCATATCATCAAAATATTTCATATTAAAGATAATCCGTTGTTTTTCAGGAAGGGTAAGGATTGCTTTTTGCAATTTAAGTTCGAGCTTATCGCCATTAAAATATGATGATGCAACCAGGTTGTCGGCAAGCTCAGATGATACTTCATCTAAAGGTGTGTTATTACGTTGCTTCTGCTTGTTTAGGAAAGTGATCGATTCATTGGTGGCAATGCGATAAATCCAGGTATAGAGCTGAGAGTCACTTCTAAATTTATCCAGGTTTTTCCAAACCTTTACAAATACCTCCTGCAAAAGGTCATCACAATCATCGTGGTTTAAAACCAACCTGCGGATGTGCCAGTATATTTTTTGCTGATATTTTTTTAATAACAGGTTAAAGGCTTCATTTCGCGTGCGCTCTACGGCAAACAGAGCAAGAATTTCTGAATCTTCAACTTGTTTCATAATAATATAGATTTGAGATGTGAGAATTGAGATATGAGATTTGATTTCTGTCTCAAACCTCATATCTAATGTTTCAAATCTATTTTTTCCTGCCGATTACTTTTTGAACAGCTTCAACAATGTTTACAGCATCTAAGCCATATTTAGACATTAATTGATCTGGTGTTCCGCTTTCGCCAAAAGTATCGTTAGTTGCTACAAACTCTTGTGGAGTTGGCAATTCAGTAGTTAATAAGCGTGCAACGCTCTCACCTAAACCGCCAAATTTATTGTGCTCTTCGCAAGTAACTACACAGCCTGTTTTTTTAACCGATTTTAAGATCGCTTCATCATCCAAAGGTTTAATGGTGTGGATATTGATGATTTCGGCATCGATACCCAATTCAGCTAATTTTTCGCCTGCTTCAATTGCTTTCCAAACCATGTGGCCCGTAGCAATAATGGTTACATCAGTACCTTCGTTAACCATCCATGCTTTACCGATCTCAAATTTTTGATCAGGATCTGTAAATACAGGAATTACCGGGCGGCCGAAACGTAAATAAACCGGGCCTTCGTATTCTGCGATAGCCAAAGTTGCTGCTTTAGTTTGGTTATAATCACATGGATTAATCACCACCATTCCTGGCAACATTTTCATTAAACCGATATCTTCTAAAATCTGGTGGGTAGCACCATCTTCGCCTAAGGTTAAACCCGCGTGTGATGCACAGATTTTAACGTTTTTGTTAGAATAAGCTACCGATTGACGGATCTGATCGTAAACACGACCAGTTGAGAAGTTGGCAAAAGTACCTGTGAAAGGAATTTTACCACCAATGGTCATACCTGCTGCAATACCGATCATGTTTGCTTCTGCAATCCCAACCTGTGTAAAACGCTCAGGAAAATCTTTAATAAAAGCATCCATTTTAAGCGATCCAACTAAATCGGCGCACAAAGCAACCACATTTTCGTTTTTCTTACCAGCCTCATGTAAGCCAGCACCAAAACCCGAACGTGTATCTTTTTTTTCTGTATATGTATATTTTTTCATTGTTTTTTAGATATGAGATATGAGATTTTAGAGGTGAGATTGAGCGATAGTTTGTCTCAAATCTCATGTCTACAGTCTCCAATCTGATTTAGTAATCCCCTAAAGTTTCTGGTAATTGCGCTAAAGCTAAGGCCAATTGCTCATCGTTTGGCGCAGTACCGTGCCATTTATGCGAACCCATCATATAATCTACACCAGCACCCATTTGTGTGCTCATTAAGTTTAAGATCGGTTTACCTTTTCCTGTTAAAGTTTTAGCGTAGTGTAATCCCTCAACAATAGATTGCATATCGTTACCATCAGTATTGATTACATGCCATCCGAAAGCTTCGAATTTTGCTTGTAAACTATCTAAAGAAAGGACCTTTTTGGTTGGACCATCAATTTGCTGACCATTATAATCTACACTGCAAATTAAAGTATCCAACTCATGGAATGGCGCAAACATAGCTGCTTCCCAATTTTGGCCTTCTTGTAATTCTCCATCGCCATGCAACGTGAAAACGTAAGATTTATCACCATTTAATCTTTTGGTTAAGGCTGCACCAATGGCTACAGACATGCCCTGACCTAATGAGCCAGAAGCTACACGGATACCTGGTAAGTGTTCGTGTGTGGTTGGGTGGCCCTGTAACCTTGAATCGAGTTTACGGAAGGTTGCCAATTCACTTTTATCGAAATAACCTGCATGCGCAAGCGTGCTGTACCAAACCGGAGAAATGTGCCCGTTAGATAAGAAGAATAAATCTTCACCAATACCGTCCATAGTGAAATCTTTCTTGTGGTTTAAGACTTCAAAATATAGGGCGGTAAAAAAATCGGCGCAACCTAATGAACCACCTGGGTGGCCTGATTGACATCCGTGAACCATTCTTACGATATCTCGTCTGATCTGAGAGGCAATATCTTCTAGCTCTTTAATTGTATGTTTCATTAAAATAAGAGGTTGTTGTTACATAGCAAAGGTAGTATTTTACCCGCTATATCATAATTAGTTATTGATTAAATCGAGTACTTGTTGTGTTGAGTTTTTGGTGTCAACTTTTTTGATGATATGCGAAATTTTTCCTTCGCCATCTATAATGAAAGTGGTGCGTACTGTACCCATGTATTTTTTGCCGTACATATTTTTCTCTGCCCAAACGCCATAGTCGTTTACAATTTTCTGATCGGTATCTGCCAATAGGGTAAACGGTAGGTTATGTTTGGTTACAAACTTATGGTGCGATTTTTCATCATCAACACTTACACCTAAAACAACTATGCCTTTTGCCTGTAATCCTTGGTAGTTGTCTCTAAAATCGCAAGCTTCTGCTGTACAGCCAGAAGTATCATCCTTTGGATAAAAATAAAGCACAACTGTTTTACCTTTATAATCGTTTAACGATACTTCAGTGCCGTTCTGGTCTTTTGATGTAATTGCAGGTGCCTGATCACCTTCTGTTAACTCTGCCATATATAATGATTGAATTTTGAATTTTTGAATGAGAGAATGTTTAACCATTTGCGCAATTTAAACAGTTTAACTTATTATACTGTTCGATATATGTTAAAAGATGACATTTTTTAGTTTAAATCATTCCGTTTTGACCGCACTTTGATCATAGCATCCTTAAATCTTAAAAATCCTGTTCCTATTTAAAGAACGTTACAGTATATTTTCTCGTATTCTCTTTCATATCCATTACCACCAATTCTAATGTATGTTTTCCTGCGCCAGTTCTTTCATCGAAACTGTGCCAAAGGGTTGCTGTTTTTGTATCAAATTCCATCAAAGCCCATTTGCCATCAATGTAGCCATTAAAACTTTTGATACCGGATAAGTTATCACTTATTTTGAAAAACATTTTCGATAAACCTGCCATGTTTTTTCCCTCAGCTATATTTACGGGTACAATTCTGGGTGCAATGGTATCGGTAGCAATATAAAAACTGTCGAAGTTTTTTGGCGTAGCCTTAACATAACCATTTTCAAAAAAACCACCTTGTGATGAACCATTCGAATTTACAATTAGTGCCTTGTTTCTCAGGTTCTCAGGAAGATTATCTGCTTTGATTGAGATATCGAAACCAGTATGTAAAGGTGTATAACGATTGTGAATCTGATGTACAGCCGACCATGCGTTTCCTCCTGGTTTAGGTAGTTTTTTATAGGTGAAATTTAAATCACTATATAATGTCCCCAGCGGGAAAACAACCTTAATATCATCGGTATTAAACTCATTTACTTTATTATAAGGATAAATTATTCCGGGAGGAACAACCGGACTTGCAATAGGGGCTGAGCCCGCATTTACGGTGAAGGGTAAAACGGATGAGTTTCCTTTTGAATCGGTAATGATGTAGCGGACTTGATGTGAAGCTCCATCGTTAAAATTGATTCTGCCACTATTCACCAAGCCACTATAAATTTTTAAAGGATTGCCAGGCTCTACAAAACTTTTTTGAATGCTTCTTTTGGTATTCAAGTAAGTAGGGTAATCGATGTGCGAATTAATGGCTTTACTGTCTTCAAAGGCAAAACGCTCTAAAGCTGAAGTATATACTTTTTTGCCGTCAACTTCTAATTGAATAGAATACACCCCATTGGTGCCCGATAAACCATTATGCCTGTCGGTAACCACTATACCAAAACCAACCTCGCCTGTTAAGCTGATCGGGGCAGTAGTTTTATAACTGCCATTTGCTCCGGTAATACCTATGGCTTGTTTCGGTGTAGATTCGTTAAAAGTCTTGCCATTTAGGCGATAAACATATAAACCATGGATCACAGGCGGGATATTATCTGGAATGATAATCCCGAAAAACTGTGGATTTATCGTTTCTTCTGTTTTGGTATCCCTGATTTCAAAATGTAAATGTGGACCGCCAGAACTACCACGATTGCCAGACCAGGCAATAATTTCGCCTTTATGTACCGGAATTAATGTGGCATCGGGAAATTCATCAATTTCGAATGATTTTTTTTCGTATTCGAGGTTTTTAACAATCGTGGCAATTTTAGGAGAAAAACGCTGTAGGTGACCATAAACAGTTGTAAAACCATTTGGATGATTGATATACAACGCCTGTCCAAAACCACTGTTCTGCACCCTTAATCTCGAAATATATCCATCGGCTACTGCATAAACGGGATAACCTTCGCGCTGGTTGGTTCTGAAATCAATTCCGGAGTGAAAATGGTTGCCACGAATTTCACCAAACGAGCCCGCTAGGGCAGGAGGAGTAATATCCAGCGGTTGTCTGAAATCGGTTATGGGATATTTATTCGTACTGAATATCTGTTGCGCCTGAACGCAAACGGAGGCAAATAAAAGGCAAATTGAAATGGAAAATTTTAACTTGTAGGGGATAGTGTTTTTAATCATTCGTTACTTTACATCAAAATTTAAAAGTTGCTTTCCTTCTAACCAGGCTTCTAATTTATCACCTCTGTTTATTTTGCCAACACCTTGTGGCGTTCCGGTGAAAATTAAATCGCCTTTTTTTAAGGTGATGTATTGGGAAACAAAACTGATTATCTTCTCGAACGAGAATAGCAGGTCTTTAGTATGGCCTATCTGGCGGCTTTCTCCATTTATCTTCAACTCGAAATTTAAATTATAAAGGTCTTCAAAGTCGCTTTTTGGAAGGAAAATACTGATAGGCGCTGAATTGTCAAATGCTTTGGCAAGTTCCCAAGGCAATCCTTTTTCCTTGTGTTTGGCTTGAATGTCGCGTGCGGTAAAATCGATACCTAAACCAACTTCGTCGTAATAATTGGTTGCAAATTTTTCAGCAATGTGTTTTCCTTCCTTGCAGATTTTTAAAACTACTTCTAGTTCGTAATGAACATCGTCGGAAAAATCAGGTAAATAAAAAGGTTTATTATCTTTTAAAACTGCTGTATCAGGTTTTAAGAAAATTACCGGTGTAGTTGGAACTGGGTTGTTCAGTTCTTTTGCATGTTCGGCATAGTTTCGGCCAATGGCGATGATCTTCATTCTTAAGAATATGAAATGTGATAAAATGGACGGAAATTAAATCCGCATCAATCAAAAATAGAAAAGAAAATGGGCTTATAAAACTGAGATCCGTTTTACTTGACTTTCTGACCCTGCGATAACTCTTAAAAAGTAAATGCCAGGGTTTATTCTGTTCGGAATAACGAAACTTTTGGTTTGCTCGCCTGCATTTAAGCGTTCGTTTGCCAACGTTGCTACCTCGTTGCCCAATAAATCGATGATTTTGATTGTCGTTTGAGTACCATCTTTTCCAATAGATAAGATAATATTTAACTGATCTTCTACCGGATTAGGATATATTTTTACGATGGTTAACAATTTATCTTTTGCTGCAACCGTTGTATTTTTTGAAGTTGTGGAGTAAGTATTAAACATTCCTGAGCCACCGATAGACATATAAAGTGGTTTATAAGGTGTAATGTTGGCCTTAATTTCAGGGATTTTATTTACTTTTTTAGTTCTATTTTTTAAGCTAATGTGAATACTATCAGCTTGTTGTGCCCAAGAATTTATTCCGCATAACAGCACAATGCACAATGTGCAAGCTAGTTTTGTGAGGAACGTTATCTTAGCGTAGAGTTTCATCAAATTGGTATAGCAAATGTATTAATTTAAAACAAAGAAATTAAACATTTTGTTTAAAAGCCATAATTTAACACAATTTAACAATAATATTTAATTTTCATAGTGTTAAAAATACACAATAATTTGGTTGTTAAATTGTTATAGTTAGTTTACTTTTGCTCGCAAAAAATAATCAACGAAGTGTCAAATCATAAAAATGTCAACGCGTTAACCGCCGGCGGTGTTCTAATTAGTTTAGGTATTGTGTTCGGTGACATTGGTACCTCACCATTATATACACTTAATGCAATTTTTACCAGCATTCTGGGCGTAAAAGGTGGAGTGGTTGGAAGTCCGGGATCGATAACTACTGATGTTGTTCTTGGCGTACTTTCTTGCATCATCTGGACGCTTACTCTCCAAACCACCATTAAATACGTTATTATAACTTTAAGAGCTGATAACAAAGGTGAGGGCGGGATTTTCTCTTTATTTTCTTTGGTAAGGAAAAAGGCAAAATGGCTTATTGTGCCAGCAGTTGTTGGTGGATGTGCACTGCTTGCCGATGGGGTAATTACCCCAAGTATCACGGTAACATCGGCCATAGAAGGATTAACCAATAAGTTCGATATACCCGTTGTTCCGGTAGTAATTGCCATTTTAACAGTACTTTTCATCATCCAGCAGTTCGGAACCAATTTAGTTGGAAAACTTTTCGGTCCGGTAATGTTTGTTTGGTTTACGGTTTTGGGTATAGCCGGACTTTTATTTATTGTTAAGGATTTTAGCATTTTAAATGCACTTAATCCTTATTATGCGGTACATTTACTGGCTACCAATAGTAAGGCCTTTATTATTTTGGGTGGTGTTTTTCTCTGTACTACAGGGGCTGAAGCATTATATTCAGATTTAGGACATTGTGGACGTAATAATATACGGATTAGCTGGATATTTGTGAAAATAACGCTGATTCTAAATTATTTAGGTCAGGGTGTTTGGATATTGCAGAACGAAAGTACTTTTATCCCAAGTTCTAAAATGAATCCTTTCTTCCAGATTATATCAAGTCATTTTCAGGTACCAATGGTTATTTTAGCCACTATGGCGGCGGTTATTGCAAGTCAGGCACTAATTAGTGGATCCTTTACTTTAATCTCAGAAGCGGTTCGTTTAAACCTTTGGCCAAAAATCAAAATTGTTTATCCATCGGTTCAGAAAGGCCAGTTATATGTACCTTCTATTAACTGGATGCTTTGGTTAGGTTGCTGTAGTATCGTGTTTTTCTGGAAAGAATCTTCGAAAATGGACGCTGCATATGGTCTTTCGATTACCATAGCGATGTTGATGACCACGATTTTGGTAAGTGTTTATTTAAGAAGTAAACGTTTTCCAAAATACCTGATCGCGATCTTTATTTCTGTATATGTAATTATTGAAGGTACTTTTCTTTTTAGTAATCTGCACAAATTCTCTGACGGAGGCTGGTTAACGGTATTAATCGGTTCGGCACTTTTCACGGTGATGTGGAGCTGGTTTGTGGCACGCAAAATCAAAAACAGATTCGTAAAATACGTTGAGATTGAAGATTATTATGAGATTTTAAGCGAGTTGAGCAATGATGAATCGGTACCTAAATATTCGTCTCAATTGGTTTATTTAACGAGTGCGAACTTTAAAACAGAAATCGAATCGAAGATTATCTATTCCATTATCCAAAAGGAGCCAAAGCGGGCTGATGTGTACTGGCTCGTGCACGTTGATGTAATGGATGAACCTTATACCTTAGATTATAAAGTTGAATTCCTCATCCCAGGTAAATTGATCAGAATTGATTTTAGATTGGGTTTCAGGATTGAGCAACGGGTAAATTTATT
>Ga0308165_1002283_pt1 | contig 23500 bp, 35 predicted proteins | sample PhyWR2_FD_201032 | JGI IMG/M metagenome (GOLD analysis project Ga0308165, IMG submission 201032) | Phyllosphere microbial communities from UC Gill Tract Community Farm, Albany, California, United States - DLSLW.R2 | ecosystem: Host-associated > Plants > Phyllosphere > Unclassified | place: USA... | reverse complement strand
AAGCTCTACCCTGATATACACATTGACTGGTGCTGGGGTCTGCCACTTAATTTGATAGTCCGGGTACGGCTGCACATAATGCTCATCGTCATAAACGGTGTAGGTGTTATTCCCCATCATCGGCGGTCCGGGCGGTAGTTTCTTGAAGATGGCAGTGGCGATATCTTCAGGCGCGCCGCCGTATACGGCTACGTACAGAGCGTGAGGCGCAAGGGGGAAATTTGTCGCCCCTTTGTTAACCGTGTTCTCTGTATTGTTCTGTGTGACATAAGCATCAGTTACGCCCGGCACGGCAAGCACGCTCGCGTATATTGAACCGAGCTGGTTGTTTGCATTGCCCGCCACCGACTGCCTGCGGCGATATTCGAAGTTAGCGCGTCCTTCAACATCGTTACCCAGCACACCCGCCGCCGGGTTGGTGATGCCAGACCAGCCGGTAATCGCTCGATAAATCGTGTTCAGTGAACCAATCGGGCACGCAATCGCCCCGGTCGCCTGATTCTGGAACACAACATCTACTGCGCCACTCTCTGGAATGACCGCCTCTGCCAGCGAGTAATACAGGAATCCGGCGCTGTCCATCGCGGTACTGTTTGCCGGTATTACCGTACCAACAAGGCCAGTACACGTAGCTGTTACTGTGGTTCCGATTGCCGGGATGCGATCAATAAAGTAAATCTGTCCAATGGCATCCTGCATGCGGCCTGATGCGTAGTCAGGGTTTATCTGGTTGCTCAGCCATGCGAGATTGTCATTCTTGTCAGCGATAATGGCCGTAGCACTCATTGCCATCTGACCCTGCGGTGTGGTCAGGCTTTTGCTCATCCCGCCACCGGATGCTACGTCCAGGTCAGACAATCGGCCATTTAGAATATCCACCTCATCAGGAACCGAAATGCCAATATCGGAGAATGTGACGGATGGTACGGCTGTGGATACGGTTACTTCAGCCATTATTTACCTCAGAATTGCACTGTAGATTGGTTATAGTTCGTGTCTGTTATGGTCATCACGCCTGATGCGCTGCGGGTCTGCTTATCGATAGTCACGGTGCAGAATGCGTCCTGAACGTAAGGAAGCTTTTTTGCCTCACTCTGCATCTTTGTATTGATGAGCTGAGTTCCCGGCCAGTGACCGAGAATGCGCTGGTAATAGGGGATGCCGAGCGTAGTGTCGTACCAGGCTTCTCCGAGGAACGTTGAGCAGGCGCAGGCCACATCTTGTGCGACGGCTAATGGGTTGCTGGCTATCGCGATATTTCCGGAATCATCGAGCTGGATATCCCAGGTTTCAGTGTCGAGCAGAAAGGATTTAGTCAGCATGGTTTTCTCCGGGCATAAAAAAACCCGCCGGAGCGGGTTGATAAATCTGGTGTGATTTGGGTCGACTGGCCTAGATTTCAGCCGAAAAAAATCAGATTGGAATTACAGCTGAGTTTGGCTAAATTTTGTAATCAAGATTTGATACATCAAATTCATATACTACATCGCCAACACTTTGAAAAGATGCTGATACTTTCAGTTTCTTTGCTTTTTTGAGGCGCTCATAAAAGCGAGATGATTCGTAAAAATACATTAAACTTTCGTCCATTGACTCTGGAGGCTTTATAATAAAATTTTCTGCCTTATCATCATCGAACCTGACAAGCACCGTGCAAGGCTGCCCATACTGGAAGCTGCACGTATAGTAATATTGATCATGATTTTTCCCTCCTTGAAAAGTTATCCCAGCTGCCACGCCCTTTTCGGGGTAGTTTCTCATGAAGATGACCATCTGATACCTTGACTTAAAAATTGCGCCTATAGCTTGCGATTCTAAAGATTCGTTATATGCAATTTTTATTTTTTCATCTGTCATTTTGTCTTTATATTCTTCGTACTCCCACTGGGCATATGATGAGCTCGAAAGCAAAGTAAGAGTAATAAAAAGTATTTTTTTAAACATTCCGTGGCTTCTCAGTGGTGGCGTTGCCTGATTCTACACCACCGTGAACGTGAGTTGAAAGCTCTATGCCTTTTGCTGTGATCTCACCTGCAGCTGTGAGGTTACCCTGGAAAGTAACGTTACCCTGGTTGCTGCCGGCACCTTGTGAAACGTTACCGTTCAGCTCGATTTGAGGTGAGTTGAGAGCAATCTTGCTTTCGGCATTCAAGCTAAGCATTTCTGCACTGACGTTGACCACCAATGGAGATACGATATCAATACCGTCCTCTTTGAACCGTAGGTACTGGATTGGCGTCATGTTTAACAGACCGCCTAAATAAACTGCATCGCCAAGGCTGTGGTTTCTCCCTGACGCTGGGAGGGCAGGCTTCAAGCTGTCGCGAACTGTCCGGCTATCCTTGTCGCAACATAGCATCAGTCCTATATCGCCTACCTTTGGATCCATTATTACCGCGCTAGCGCCGCTTTGAAGTCTCCACACAGGAATGTTGAAAACTGTACCTCTCTCAAGCAAGTTCCCGCTCCCGTCCTGGTCATGGATCATCGGTTGGGCGTCGATGAAGCACATCTCGTTTTCATCGCTGGGCCGTACATCTTTTACTATTCCCAGCGTGATAAACGCTTTCGAGTTCAGAAACTTTTCCATAATGAAGTTCTGAACATTGGCTTCTGAGTTCAGGTCGTGTGGGCCGATTGTATAACGATTAGTCATCCTACCGTCCTGCGTTGTAAAAGGTGCCTGAGCACATAGTCATCCAAGGGCCGCCTTCAATCCATGATGACAGGTGGTGCACAGCGCTATTGATGTTATATACGCCTGAAGCGTTTGGCAGGTCTGTTTGCACCTGTACATCGCGACCCTGAATCAATAGCGGGCTAAACATTGCCGTAAATTCAAGCCCCCAACCATCGAATCGAGGATATCCCAGCAATCCTGTCTCTTTAGATACGTAAGGAACGTTGTTATCAACCGGCTTACCTTCAGGCCAGACAAATATCGCCCCAAGTCTTATATCAATCAGAAGGCCGTTATTTCTGGCGCAGGTTCTTATTTGATCGATGGTGTTGCCCGTATAATGCGGATCTTTCTCCACCCCATTAACATCAGCGTGGATAACTACTGTCAGTTTGATGTAGTTCGCCATTGCCGTGATTATGTCGGCTATTTTGACGATACCTTGCTGCGAAAAATCTACCACCGGTTCTGATTGCGCATATCCTGTTGTAGATGCCTGAATTATTAACGGGGCATCTGGCATCTGGTTAGCGTCTACATACGCCCAGCCTATCGTTCCAGAGAATAAGGCTACATCCTCAGCCCAGACCTTTACTGAGTTCTGAGTCACTACTCCGTACTGAACACCCTTATAGCCAATCAGCCCCATATTTTTTAGGCTCATGCCATAAATCTTTGCGTCAAGCGTGTTTGCTGATAAGCCGCCAAAGGCTGCCACCTGCACTTCTGCCTTCACATTCTCCAGCGTCAATATGTTCGCGCCTTCATCATTAAACTGCCCACTGGACAGACCAAACTGAAATTTCAGGTTTCTCTGTTTGTAGGTCATGTCGTCATCTCTTCAGGGGTTGCGTAGAACAACTTAAATCTCGTTCCAAGCTCGTCATACATTGGGTCTGCGTTGCTCTTAGTATCAGCAAAGAAAAGCTCGCCGCGAAACTTGAGGTAGGAATACCTGATGATTTTATTACCATTCAGACAAAGAACTCCCTGCGCAATCCAGGTATTATCAATGCCTACGTCCATGTAGAGGCCGCTTGCTCGCTGAACTATGCGCAAGGTTACCGATTGCCCGGAAAGTGTTACCGTGACGATCTGTGACTTTACCGGTTGCAATGTGATGTTTTGCATTAGGTCAGCCCTTTAACCAATTCTGTGACTGATTTAGCCAGGTTATTTATCGATGATGTTGCAGCGCCGTTTATTGCCGTTGTCGCTGGCGAGGTAACAGAGTTAACTGCGCTTGATACGGAAGTGGCTACGTTTGTGGCTGCGCTAGATACTGAGTTTTTCAGGCCGGTTAGCGCCCCTTTAACATCGTCGATAGTTGAAGGCTCGACTGAAGATTGAATCTTTTGTGGCTGCCCTTCACCTTTACCGGGCTTTCCTTGCTGCGGGTTGTTTTTGGCATTTGCGTTACTGAGCGTTACGTCCGCGGTCTCCAGAACCGCCTGGAAAATTGCCTCCACAATAAGAAGCGTAACTTCCTGGCTTGAAGTCCTGTAGTTGTAGCGCACCAAGTCGTAATCTTCATAAGTGGTATCAGGCGTTTCAATGTCATAGAGTTGATGTCCGGCAACCATTGCATCAAGCATTGCCAGCATCGACGTTCTGCTTTCCAGAGTGAAGTTGGTTAGGTTCGGCACGGCCCCACTTAGACCAGTCCATCCCTCAAGCACAAAAGCCACTCTGAGAATTGGAGGCCTTCGAACTTTGTTATAAGAGGTGTAGGAGCCTTGCTCTAACGGAGAAGAGGCAATTGACGCATCGTTTCCGTAATCTACGCCCAGGAACGATGTCGGGTTAATGGCTTTTGCACTACCATTGCTAAGGTAAATTCCATAGCCAGGGCTGATAACGCTGTTTATAACCGAGAAAAGGTTACCGCTGTTTATGGCGTTTATTAGCGTTGTTTCATTCAATGAGAAAGCCATCTGTCACCTCTGACCGGTACTATAGGCAGAAACAAGCGCACTGCGATTAACCCTGGATTGCACATCCTGACCCAGCTGATTAATGCTTCCCGCACTTGAGCTAACACTCATTTCGCTAATGTTAATTTCTGTTTTATTGTTTTGGGATGGCTGTGGCTGCATAGATTTTTGACGCATCGCTGTAGCGGTAGCGCCAACCTGAATTCCGCTGCGAATATCTTGGTCGGTTATATACTTTTTGCCATCGGGCCCATTCTCATGATTGATGATGCCCCTCATGAGTTTGAAAATAGTTTCAGTATCGCTACCTGAAAGCTTCTCATTGGCATCTTTCCCTGTGGCACCAACCAGCTGGCGAACGTATGCCCCAACATTGTTATTATCACTTGCGGGGGCGTACTTGTTCACTATCGACTCAATAGTATTTACGCCGCGCCCGATATAGAGCTGGAGCTGTTTATAGAGTGCAGCTATGCCGTCTCGCATGTTGCCGAATACAGCAAACCGACCGTTTTCTCCACCTTCCTTAGATGCACCAGCCTGCCTGGCGTAATTAAGATTCCCTGGGTTGTTATTCCTTATACCGCGTGGCTTTAGAGTTCCATAAGCATCATATTTATTACTAGCTCCACCGGTGTCGGACATTGAATCCCACAAGGCGTATGCTTTTTTAAGCCACGTATCAGCCTTTCCTAAAATACCATCGCTGCTACCGTTGTTCTCATTCATCTTATCAACGAGATACTGCCCGGTAGTCTTCCCTTGCTTTTTTGCCTCCTCAGCATTTGACCCCAGCTTATCCCAAGCGCTAACCGTAGCCATGGCAACAAGCAATGGTGCAAATGATTTACCCACTCGCGCTACAGCAGAAATAATTTTCAGTGCCCAGCTTCCGGCGATAAATGCCGCCAAAACAGATAATGCATTCTGCCACCCACCAACAGCATCTACAGCTTTGGAAATTTCATCAGCTGAATCACTGAAGAACTTCTCTATTTGGGGGCCGTGCTCTGTTATCCAGTCAGAAATCTTGATTAATGCCGGTATCAGGTATTTGTCGATATACGGCACAAGAGTTGAGTAAAGCGTTATAGCTGCGGATTTGAAGCTCTGCTCCATGTCAACAATTGACTTCTGCATGTCCTGCGCTTTTCGTAATGACTCATCTGTAATTCCAGAGTTAGCCTCAGCCGATCGCTGATTAGGCAGGAGCGTGCCTTCTGACAGTGTCATCAGGAGTGCATTGCTATACCCCATGTCATTTGCAAACTTACGCTGCGCGTCTTTACTCAGCTTGTGAAAGTTCTCAGCCACAAACTTCATGATGTCGCCAGAAGACATATTCTGGAGGTCTATGTCGCCGCCTACTGCAGCCGCAAATCCTTGCAGCGCCTTATTGATAGGGTTGTCACTGACGTTACCGCCGCCTCTGAAATCGGTGATCAGATTCTGAAGTGCTTGTAGCTTCCCGGTTATCTCTTCGGCAGAAGAGCCGGCCATCTCTGCGGCACGCTGCCATCCATCAAGAGACCGCGCCGACATATCAAGAGCTTTCGAATTAACAGCCAATGTTTGCAGGCCGCCAGTCATGTCTTTGACGAAGTTTTTAATTCCGTTCACGGACAGGCTGACGCCAACCAGCGCCAGCAATTCTGTTTTAATTGATCCAAAGAATGAGGCCGCTCTTTTACCTGCGGCCTCCATATCTTTTGCTGTCCGGTCAGCGTTATCTCTGGTTTCATCCAGACCTTCGCCAACCTCTTTCCTGCCCTTGTTGAAACCGGATGAGTCGAGGCCAAGCGTGACCACTAATGCATCAATAATCGTATCTGCCATCAGCCAGCCTCTCGCGCTTTGTTAATGACCATCTGGTTGTAGTTATCCACGGTGATAATCTCCAGCCACCACCACATATCCTCGACGCCCAGCGTTGTGCTCAGCTCGGTAAGAGAGCATTTCCCGGAGGAGAGCACAGTCGCTATGGTTTTCGGCATGTTGACGTAATCGACCAGACCATGAACCGTGTCATTCATGATTGGCGGTATGTCTAAAGGGAGGCGGCGGTGAAAAAATCTACGTGGAGTTTAAATACTTCGGCGCGCAACTTCAGGCGGGTTGCGACTTCTTCGGTGTCATCGTCAATCAGATTTCGCTGGATGGAATGGTTATCAGGATTTGGCACGGCTTTAACGCAGGCCATCAGCTCATCCAGCAGCGGCTTTGCATCCCCTGGTGGAATCTTGGCAACCATTTCGAGACCAACCTTCGCCATGCCAGCCATCCCCATTTCAGAGAAATTATCTGGCATGTTCACGCCGTTCTTCGCCATCGCCATGCCTGCACGAATAGCCCACCACTCAGCAGCAGAGGCTGACATTTCTTTGATGTAGAAAACTTTGCCCGCATCGCGGCCTTTACTTTCTACGGTATAAAATAGTTCTTTGCGCGCCATGTTATTCCTTATGCGTTGTACGCTTCGCCAGTAACGTTTTCCCAGTTAATTTGGTATGTCATCGCCTGCAGCACTCGCTGAGCGTCAGGCATCGCCTTAACGCGCTGCAATACACCATTGGTGAGTGTGAACTTGCGGCTGATAGCTGGCAGGATGATTGTCGCGTTACAGCGAAATACTGCTACTGAGGTGCGTGATGTCAGCGCCCAGGTTTCGAAAAGCTCACGGCTCGGGCTGTCAGGCATGATGGTGATTGTTTGCAGGTTCTCGCCGAAAACGAAACCGGCAGATAGCTTGCCATCAGCGCCACGAACAGACTGCGCAAGCTCAGTATCGCCGAGGGCAAACATTGCATCAGCAGCGTACCCCTCAAGAATCTGCGCGCTGGGAAAGAGGTTGGTGACGGTCAGCGAGAAAATTGCGTCAGCGCTTGTGATTGTATTAGCCATTTACCTGCTCCTATTGAACCATGATGGACGCTAACGTTAATTTCTGGACGCTTCCGCCATCCGTGTAATAGAAGGAGCAGCCGGGACGAATACGCTGTGCGCGCTGCTCTGCCGTTGCTCGTGGGATGAACAGATACCAGCCTTTCGCCAGAATCGATGCCGCCACATCCATACCCACCGCGTTGTTAATCTCAGAAATCTGAGAGCTGGACAGGTCAATGCCGGTACGGATGCCGCCAAATGTGATGCCCTGGTTGATGGTGTCAGCGAAGGAGGCCTCAATAGCTGCATTACCACGAGTGTTATACGGCAGAGAACGGTTGGACTTAAACAGCTCAATAGTGTCCTGCATCAGTCGCGCATTCAGCCAAATCTGGAAGCAGAATGAATCCAGCCATTTGAAATCGCCGGTTACGGTTCCGTCAGCCCAATAGCGGGTATCGTAGTTATTTGCTGCGTATGAACCGTAGAAGTTATAACCGTTGGCAATCAGAGCGTCGTAGTTAGCTGAGGATGCGACTGTTGCCAGCAGGCCGGACAGTGATCGGAACTTAAACGGCACCCGGCCTTCCTGCCGGTCAAAATCAAGAGACGCCGCATAGCCAAGTACGGCCGCTGCATGAGCCTGTGAGCCATACACCGGGATGATGTTGGCGTAGTCATATACGTTGATTATCTGATGCGAAAGAGTCTCTGTAGAGCCTGCAACGAGCGCTGATTCATCACTTGTGAATGGCACGTAGCCAAAGCGATAGTTCTGCGCGTTATTCCACGCTGAGAAGGCCAGAGCCTGTGACTCTGTCGGCGCGAATGCCGTGGTGAAAATCGCCCAGTTCTGTGATGAGTCCAGCACGTCATTCATCGTATCCGTCACAACAGATGGCGCAGCGCCTTGAGACAAGACAGCCCCTGTTGCGGCAGTGAGCTTGAGTCCTGCCGAAAGGGTGCCGCTGGCGTAACCAATAGTGCTGTTAACACCCTCGCTTACCGCAGTAATGATGAATGCTTTTTGCGTGGTGTCGAACTCAACGGCCACGTCATCGCCCAGGCCGGTTTCAATCAGAGTCGCAGCTTGTGCGAAACTGGTCGCGCCACTCAGGTCAATGCTCGAAGATGTGACTGCAGTTCCGTCGACGGTGATTGTGAGTACGCCGCTAAGCAGTTTCAGCTGCTCCAGCGTGACTGTAGCCATCGAGCCAGAGCGAAGCCATGCGGATGCCGCCTCAGTGCTGAACCGTCCAAAAAGTAGCGCGCCAGGTGTCTTGGTCGAATTGTCATAGCCGGCGTAATAAATCTCCGCCATGCTGAACTCAATCGACGCGCTGCCAAAGTATGATGCTACGTCTTCCTTTGTGGTAAAGGTTGTGACGCTTCCTACCGGAGCGTAGGCGCTGTCGGTAAGGATAAGGCCATTCAAATCTAACGCTGAGCCGCCAGCAGGCAGCACGCCAGGGTTAATCTGGACGTCCTTTCTTAATGGGATTGCCATTTATGCATTCTCCGGTGGGTATTTTAAATCTGCGGCGATGACGCCAACAGTTATGTTGTCTATGAAGTCTCGCGGGGTAGTGACTATCGGGTTGTACTGTCCAATGAATTCCATCGTCCAGCGACTTTCGTACTGCTGCTCGCCGTTAATCATCGTGGTTTGATGCGGGTCAGAGCAGTAATGAGGGGTCAGCGGGCTATTGTTATTTCGGAACCATTCACAGGCGTATTCAGAGCGGACCATTGTGCCGATAATCGCCGCATTGTCCGCCGCAGCAGGACCGTAGCAGTCAATCTGGCAGGGCCACTGAATGCTACGCTGCGTCAGCTCTTTACCCTCTCCACGCACACCGTTATCGTCGTACTGCACACGGTTGGTAGATAAACCCACATGTCTCATCGGCGTCATGATGATGAAATCACCGGTTGGCATTGGCGTGAGGTTTTGCTGACCATCCAACACGTTGTCCACTGGAAGACCGGTAAGCTCCATCAGGAACGCCTGTAGCGGGATGAGCAGTTCCAGCTCTTTAACGCTTACTGTTGCCATCAAGTCACCTGCTGATTCAGAATGAGCTTGCACCAGTCCGGCCAGACCTCAACCACCTTCACGACCAGCCACTTCTGTTCCCCGAGCATCAAAATATCGCCACCTTTTTGCTCTGGCCGGTTAACGCCGCTGAAATTCCCATTCAGGTATGCAACACGCAAAATCCCCTGAATGTTCACAGCATCAACCTGCCGAAGGTCAGTAGATGTCAGCTCCTGCAGTTGCACCGTTACCGGCACGTCTATGTAGGATGGGTGCCTCTGGCCGCCGGGTAGAGTGACGGCGCCGTTATAGACTTTGAAGACTGCCTCTGTGTCAGGGTTAACCCGGGTGATGGCTCCGCGAACAATTCCGTGCAGGTTCATCAGGTCACCTCATAGTTCACGTCGGCAAACATTTCCCCAGTGTCCACGAGTGGCTTGGTTGAGTTGTTTGGCCTGTCTTTTCTCGTACGTCTTCGCTCGAGTGTTACTGGTGACAACTCTGGCTCCATAAGATCTGAGATTGACTGCTGGATATCGCCCTTGATTTGCGCGCCAGCAACCTCAAGAACAGACCTTGCATCAATACCACGTTCAAGACCCCGCGCTATTGTGTCGGCCCACTCCTTTTTGTGATCGGAGATGGCTGTACGGAAGAATGGTCGCGGAGGTTGGTTATTGGCAGGGTCGCCATACTCATTTCTGGCGGCAACCATCGAGATGGGCGTGCCATCTGGATAAGCGGCACCGCTGTAAAAACCAGACTTCACCTCGGTAGCATTGAGCCGCTCTGCCATCTCTTGCAGGTAACGATCCAGACCGCTAGTCATAAGCACTCCCCGGGTAGTAGTTCGCCATTCTGTAAACCTTGGTGGCCTGCCAGTAGTCCATTCCGTAAGGGCTTTGCGTGTACCATGCGTAACGGAACTCGGTAGGCCCCATGTCGGATGAAACTGACACGCTACCTTCCGATGCAGATGCGATGCGCCCTACCATTCCCGATCCACCGTTACCTTTCGAATCCCCATACCTCAGATGCGCGATATGCGCCATCAGCAGATAGAGCAAACGCTCCCGCTTGACGGAGTCAATGACGAGTGAGAAATCGGTGTTGTCGAGGTAATCAGTAGCCTGGTCGAACAGGAATGGGAGTAACGCGTTGTCTACATTGGAAAACCCGGGGAGCATGGCGCGGAATCTGGGGATATCCAGAGTCACTATCGCCATGAGTTATTCCTCTTTCAGTGGCTCCACGCCAGCGGCTTTGGTGCTTGCCTGTTCGAGTCCGGTCTTCTGTTTTGACCGCTCCAGTGAAGCATCAGCAACTGATTTATCGTCGGTCACGGCGAACACGATGCCGTTCTTAATAAACTTGGATTCGGCATGGTTTTTCGCGAAAGTTTCCCATGCTTCCGCTGGGACATCGCGAGTGATACCGAAGCCGTTAATCAGAGCGGAGCTGTTAACCCCGTTCAGAATAATTTTATGTTCACCATGATTGAACGAAAGGCCGTTAGGCAGTTTGCAGCCAACGATGTATGAATCGATTTTTGCAGCCATCGGTTAAACTCCCAGCATTTGAGCAAACAGGAACGGCTGCGTGATTACAGCGCCGTAGGTTGTGCCAGAGTGCTTCTGCTTCCAGCTTGATGTCATGGTGATAACGGGGTGGGCGCGAAGCTTCTCGCTGTAGGCGCAGTAGCCAGCCTGCTGGCCCTGAGCGGTTTCAACGAACATCTGCACCAGCTCACCGGCATCAGTATCATACTGAGGTGCTACTTCAACGCGCAGGTTGGTGAACGTGTCTTTCACCATTTTTTCTACGGTGTTACCGAAGATTTCGTTCGACTTTTTGAACCACACAGACGCTTTAGGGCTCATTGCCAGAACAAGCGGCGAGGCCATATCCACGCCGTCACCTACTGCGCCATTGGTGCGGGCGATCAGGTCAGCGTAAAGCGCCAGAATGTCGTTGTAGACATCGACAACCTGCTTGTCTTTCCACTGCGTCGCCCCGCCCACAGTAGCAGGGGTGATCGGAGTTGGCAGTGCCGGGTCGTTCAGGATGCCGAAGTTCAGCAATCCAGATACGCCGTAGAAGTAGAACTGGTTCTGAGCCTGGTTAAGAGTCCACGCAGCAGCACGCTGCTTCTCTGCAACGTATGGCAGCATAGCGAGGCCATAGCGCTCCTGCTCCAGTTCGCCGTAGGTAACCATGGTCTGGTAGCGATATACCTGACGGTTTTCCCAACCGTTGGTCACCTGGTTAGCACCCTGCTCACTGTAGTCGTCATACGCTACAACGTCGCCGGACTGCTCTACGCGCTGGATCATCATAGTATCCTGCGCCCACGAACCTTTTTTCTTCTCGCCCAGAATATCGGTGGCCTTCTGCTTGGCGAAGATGGTGCGCACAATTTCAGGGTCGATGAAGGTTGAGACAATGGCCGGGATGCCGCCGTTGGGTGGCATACCTGGCTGTACATCCGCATCCATCGCAAAGCGAGTAACAGTTGGCGGGATAAACATGCCGCGAGATTCGGCTTCCGCTTTGAAGGCCGCGAAATCAGCCTGATTCAGTTGAGGCATTATGCTTTGCTCCAGGTAGAGATAATCAGTAGGTCACCGATGGTAGCAGGCGATGCCACATACCAGTCAGTTTCAACAGCGCCATCAATGGTTGCGCCAGCTTCGCCCGTAGCCAGAAGCCCGGTAGCCAGCACAGCAAATACTTTCTGCCCCACGGTTGCGGCAGTAGTCGATCTGGCCCAGAAGTCACCACCAACAATCGGTGAGGCTTCACGTCCTGACGGAATCAGCAGGCTGTTGCTCTGCAGGTAGTTGATCGTCGCATTGGCGTTGTTGTAAATGAATCCAACCGGCTTGCCGGTGCCGGTGTTGTTGAGTTTTTTCGGGTCAGTCGCATCGCGCCATGCGAATCGGCACATGTACAGGCCATTTGTGCCAGCCTGGAATGCGCCTGGGCCACCTGCGGCAGCGATAATGGGGCTGTTTGATGCTGGCTGACCTTCCTGGCCTACGCCAGAATAGAGTCTTACTTCATTCTGAAACGCCATGGTTATTTGCCCTCGAAGAAGTTTTTCACGTTATCGCGTGAAGTTGAGGTGATCGGGGTGGAGTCTTGCGCCATTGCCGCAGGTCGGGCATATGCTTTGAAAACAGAGCTGAGAGCGGCAGCAGGTAGTGCTGCATGGTCATCGCAACCCAGCTGTTTCAGCGCGGTGCGATAGACCTCTTCAGCGCTGTCACAGGCCAGCTCACCGACTACCGGACGCACATCACGCTCGGCCTGACGCAAAGCAGCATGTTCTGCACGCAGCTCTTTGCGCATTGAGTCCATGGCAAGCTTGCTGTCTTTCGCCATTTTCTCTTTGTCGGCGTCGTTGTCTTTTGCTTTTTTGTCCTTGTCGTCTTCGCTGTCATTGGCCTTGCGGTCAGCGTCGCGGTCTTTGTTTTCACGCTCTTCACGCTCTTTCAGCTCTTTCTCTTCGCGCTTCAGGCGCTCTGCTTCAGACTCGTTGTCGCGTTCTGCTTCGGTGGCGCTGTCTTTGATGACTTCTTCCACTTTGCTTTTTACTTCATCAGGGTCGGCATCGCTTGCCAGTTTCGGCAGGATATAAGTCCAGAACTTGTCTAGTTTCGACATCAGGTTTTTTCCTATTGATGGTTTGGAGTCATAAACAAACACGTCGGGGCCAGCCCGACCACTTGGCACGATAGCCACGTGATTACAAACGATGTCGCGCATAACTCCATCGTATGCCTCTCCCTCGTACACGCCTGGCGTCATGTCTAATCGGTAGCGGTAGGAGGATGAAATTTCTTTTTGCTTCTCGCTTTCCACGCCGATGATGGAATTGACATCCCAGATAACCAGCGAGTTTTTCAGGTATTGGCCGTCAAATTCAGCGTTTCCACCGGTTGCCCCGATGATTGCCTCTTTTGGCGGGTCGATTACTGAAACGGCCACGTGCTTATTGAGCAGCGGCTGATTATTGAAGGTGGGAATCGCCTTGCGCAGCTCTTCAGGGTCACGCAGCAGGCGATACGCTTTATCAGGGATAAGCCCCAACGATTCACCGTCGGGAATTTCTTTGCCGTAGTAGACGCAGACATTCGATTTACTGATGGGCGTCAATTCGACGTGCATCTTCCCGTCTGCGTCATAACGGCGAACACTCGCCCGGTCAAAGGCAAGCTTCACGTCTTTCATGTGGTCACCTTTCTTCAGGCAATAAAAAAGGCCACTGGAGTGACCTGTTTAAAATGGCAGCCTTGGCCGCCACGAACACCCGCAGTTTGGAAGCTGGCCGGGCATGATGTACTCGCCGTCAATCAAACACCCCTTGTCCAGCCTGAAAATGCGCTTCTCTTTGCCGGCTTTAACGTGACTGTGGCGTGGCCTATTGCTGCCACCACTGTGCAGCCACTCGCCCTCTTCGATACCTGCTGCCATTTGCCGGGCAGCTGACAGGGCGCTGGTAGCCTTTCGCACCTGGTCACGAGCGATGAACTCAGCACGCCGCCGGGTGATACCGTGTCGCTTACTGAAGTTACGCTCAATCTCGTCGGCCAGCATCTTGCGATCGCCTCCTCGCGCCACTGCCCGGAACACCATACCCTCCACCTCAGTGAAGTATTTCTCCGGGATTGAGCGAATCAGCGATACGTTCTCAGCAATGATAGCGTCACGCTTCTGAAGCATGGCTTCCGACCACTGCATGTTGATGGTCATGCCTTCGGTTCTGGCTGCTGCCAGCAGGCCGCGATCGACTGCTTCACCCGTCCTTTTTTCGATGGCCTCAGCCATCGGCAGGGAACGGGCAATGAAGCGGTCTACCCATTTCTTTGCAAGCGATTTCAGAGCAGTGCGGAGCATGCTGACAGGGTTAGCATCCATCGCCAGAGCGGAGTCAGTAGCAAGGGGGTTGTCGCGAACGATATCCACAATCTGCAACCGTACATCGGTATTCATCTCGCGGATTTCGGCGAGTAGCTCGCGTCGGTACCACTTGATGTTCCCGGCGTTATAGTTGACCGGCCTCAGCGTCTTCCTCTTCTTCCGGTTCATAATCGCCATCCAGATTCTCGAAACCGGAGCCCTCAATGGACTTCAGTGCGTCGCGTGCTTCTTCGCTGCTAACCAGCTGGGAGTCAGCAGCCTTGGTTACTGAGGTGATACGGATATCAACGATCTCCGCTTTCTCTTTCTCACTCAGCTCATCCAAAGGGCGGAACTCGAAGAAGATGTTCTTCTTGATTTCACCGAACTCAGAGAGCTGGATAATCTTGAAGATGTTCTCAAGCGCCCGGCGGATATCGCGCTCTTGCATACCTGAGATAGTTTCGTGCCATGTCTCAAGCTCAGAGTCGCCCGATGCATTCAGGCCAGCAGGAGCGTTACCAAGCAGTTTCAGGTTGGTGATTCGCGCCGGGATACACATCTGGTCCTGATAGTTCGACAGGAGGTTTGACAGCTCGCTGAGAGAGGTCTGCATGTGAAGCAGGTCTTCCTCTTGGTCTATCGCCCAAACGCCGAAATTATCTTGGTATTGCGTGAATAGCTTGATGCGCTTATCGAACTCACCGGGTGACTGCAGCCGCGCATCCATATCCGTCTTCAGTGCCCTCATGCGCAGAGTGCGGAGTATCTTAATCACGTTTTTCTTGGCATCGCGCCAGTCGTCAACGTAATCCTCCATCAACTGCGTCAGAGACAAGCCGCCGAAGTTATATGACGGCTTAAGGATGTCCGGCACCGGGCGACTAATGATGTCGAGGAATCGCGACTCATGCACCGTCTGGCCCATCACAAACCAAGCTTGCGGCTTGTAGAAGTCAGCAGCGAGCGGCCAGCGTGTGTTGTACATCGCAGGATAAATCCAGGTCGGGTCTACTACGCGAATGCCTTTCAAAGAGTTTTTCGGGATTTTGCGTGGGTCGAGAAACAGTGGCTTCTCAAGCTCAAGGTCATTAGCGCCGACATCGATAAAGATTCGGGCCACACCGAACATCGAGTCCTGCCGTACGGCCTCATGGATAACGCGCTTGATGTCGTACTTATCCAGCGCAGCTTCCATCAGGTCGATGTCAGGGTCGCCTTCCTCAAGGCTCTTCACCTCAATCCAGTTGCGCGTCATCTCGTCGGCCATCACGGTGTGCATGTTGGCGTATTCGACTTGCTGCGACATCGTGGCGAGGATTGGATAGCCCCGGAACCCAGAGTACTGGTCGCCGATAGAAAGCCCGTTAAGCGTGGCGTATGGCGTCGAGTCCATTGCCAGTGTTGCGTCGAGCTTAGCCTCAGGAATTACCCCAGGCAGTGGCTCATATCGCTGAAACTGCGCATATTTTACTTCCTGCTGAACTGATGCCATTTCCAGGTGCTGGGCGGTAATCTTTACTGGCTCCCGGCGAGGCGATTGCGCAGTCTGTTTTCTCGTCATTGCAATATCTCGTCAGGGATGCGGAATGGTTTGTGTACCGGTGCGAACGCCATAATCAGCGAGTCGGCCATGTTCGGGGATGGTATCCCGCGCTTCTTCATGTCCTTTTTGCTCTCAACCTTCACGCGACCATTGTTGTCGTAGTCTACCCACGGGCGTGACAGCTCAGCCTTGAGGTATTCAAGCTGCTTAATATCGGAGCTGATGCTGATTAACTGGTCGTCGGTGAACTGCTTTGCAAACTCGATGTCTTTCGGGTTGGCTTCAAGGTGCTTAATGACTCGCCATGTGTTGTAAAAGCGGTCACGCACTCCCCACCAGGCTTGTGCCTTGATGTTGGAGAACATGTCTTTGTTCGTTTTGCCGTCGGAATACTTGGCGTCAGGCTTGAATACTGCTTCCCCGGCGTTAAATCCGGTGGCGGTGATTTTGCAAACGCGCTTCAGGTGAGCTTTCACGCCAGCGCCAACACCGATCGAGTCATAAACAATCTCAGTTGCCTTGACCTCCTCGGCGTAATTCTTCACGCGGTCAGCAGAGGTAATCACATCGCCCTTGTGCCACTGGTCACAGTCGATGACTACAGAGCCATAGGCCAGCGTGGTAGCGTTGCTGTCCTCGCCCTCATCTGCCACGTCGAACCCGACACGCTTGCGGCCTGATGGCTTGAAGCCGATCTTAAGGTGAGCGTCGATAGCAGCAGCAATCCAAGACGGCTTGATGATTGCCATATCACTATCAGCAACAGGCTCACCCTCCCAGATATGCAGGTAGAGGTCGTAATCGCGCTCTTTGCACTCTGCCATCTGAGCAGGCAGCGGTGAGTCGTGAAAATGCGGGTTGTTGTTGTAGTTCGCCTTCAGCACGATAGCGCCAGCGGGAGGCTTGACTATGAAACGCTGATAGGTGTCGTCAAGAATGTTCTTCGGGTTGAAGCTCACCCATATTTCAGAGTGCTTGTCGCCACGGATTGAGGGAATTAGCACATCCCATGAATCTTTCGTAACAGCTTCAGCCTCTTCCACCCAACAGATACCAACTCCCTGAATTGATTTAATCTTAGTGACGTTGTTCTTGATGCCTGAGAACACGAAGCTCGCGCCGGTAGCAAGGTGGATGATCGTGCTCTTCTGAATCTCGAACTCAGCAGTGTATCCAAGCCGATCAATCGTCTCGCACAACAGTTTGTGAACTGAGTCGCTGATAGAACCCTGGAACTCTCGCGTACACAGGATGACGGTATTTATGCGACGGGATACTTCAACAGCTAACTCCGCAAAGAAATATGACTTGCCACTACCACGGCCACCGTAAGCGATTTTGTATGGTGCGCTCTCAGCAAATGGCCTGAAGTATGGGTTAGCCATCGAAGATATCCTTGATAGATTTATGTTCGACCTTAATGCCGCCGGTCATCTCGATTACCACTTTGTCGAGGCCGGTCAATTTGGCTTTGCCCATAGTCGCAGCAACAGCTGCTGATGATTGCGGCGTCTCTGCGTCTAAAGCGGCTTTTCTGGCCTCTTCCAGTTCTGCTATAAGAGAGTCCACTGTGACGCCATGACGCTCCTTAATCTCACCCTGCAATTCAGCGACCCTTACCGCGACCTTACCGTTTGTGAGCAGTTCAGATGCCTTAACGTGTATTGCCTCTGCTTTCATCTTGTCAGCAGCATACGCCGACCGATAAGCCTCAGAAGCATTACCCGTTTCGATGTATGCCTGACAGAAAGCCTCTTGCTTAATTGTCAGACCTGCCATTTCATTTCTCGTAGATTGGTGTTACGTGATAACCGATGAGATTAGAGACTACGTAAACAGCATCTGTGCCATCATCTTCGCCGATGACCAGTAAGCCATTCCCCATTTCTGGTTGTTTGTGGGTAAGGTGATTCCAGCTGGACTCTTCAGAGAATACTGTGATGTTGTAGCTGCTGATTTTTGGATTAGCCATTACATCATCCCCGCCGCTTTCAACTTAGCGAGCAGAGCGTTGAAGTCAGTTACCAGGCCAGCAACATCAGTCGCCGCTGTATTCGCCTGATTGGTCATTTTCTTTACGCCACCAACTGCAGCAGTCGTCGCTACTGGTAGTGTGTATTCATCACCTTCTATATCTTCAGGCGTGGCTACGTCGGCAGGATAACCGCCAACAGTCATACATTTGATAGTCATTTGGAATTTCCTGCTGGTTGCCTTCATATAACCTCGGGGTTTGAGTTAATCGCCACCCCACAAAACCCATATAAACCTCTGTCAAGCGCACCTTAACGACACGCTTTGCAGAACTTTATAATTACTATCCTGCTCACTCTCCTGACTAGCAGGACTTGTGAACCAGTACCTTCCGCGTCCCATACTTTTTAATGAATCGGCCTATCCGAGCCTCATCCGGCCTGACGGGAAAAAGGCGACATAGCTTCCTGATTGCTGAACAGTAAACTGGCACCCACCATGAGGTGGTGTAGTGAACCTCGTAACGATATGCCATCCGTATACCTACTTGTTGCGCACTTGCTCTGCCCTGCGTATCGCTGATAGTTTCCCGTTGCAGCTGTCGATAGCATCAATCAACTGAGCATTCAGAACCAGGCTGTCACCAAATGTCATGCCCTGAGGTATTGCTGGCACAAGGCATTCACTGAGAAGGGCCGGCGGCAATGGCGCTGGTTGCGCCCTCACTATTTCGTACTCTGTCTGCTTGTTGGCGCAGCCCGTCAACAACAGAATCAGGAACAGGGATGAGGCTGCACTGATTGTCTTTGAGTGCCTGCTTGATTTCATCCTGTAACCTCTGGTTCTTTTGCTCAGCCAGTTCGCGCCGGTGCGTCTCGTCGCTAGCTATCTTGTTGGTTTTCTCAAGAGCTTTCGTGAAGTTTGCGAAGGTGTTAGCAAAGTCATCGTTCTTGCTTCTGAGGTTTTCGATACGCTCTTCTTTGGAGGTGTTCGCCTTAACCAGGTTTACATTATCCAGCTTCAGTTGCTCATTAGTTTTGTGCAGGCTGTAGAGGAAGAAGAGGATGATTACTGCGAACAGAAGCGGGATGTAATTCTTCAGTGAAATGAGACTCAGCATAGAACCTCCAGAGCTTTTCTGGTTCTGTTCTTTCTGTCCTGCAGGCCATTAAATCCACCGTTAATGCGGCGAGTCAGCTCGTTGATATCATCGGCGTCCGCAAGCTTATTGCACCCTCTGGACATCCAGTACCACGCAGCGGATAACGCAGCGTTGGCGTCGGTTAGTAACAGGTCAGGATTTTCAATAAGGTTTAATGACAGTGCTTTTCCGCACTCCGCATAGTTGTCGCGAAAAGTAATCTGCTTCAACCCGCGACCTCGATACTTCCATCCGTCACCGCTGAGATTATTTCCGTACCGACCGCCGTAAACGATGTTGGCGATAGCTTCCTGGTGCTGTGCACTTAATGCTGGCTCGCCTGGTTTTCTGCCAAGTTGCTGTCGCTGAACGGGCGTCAGTCGTGCGCCGAATATCTCAAGGCCAGCTACCGAGTAATTCAGGCTCTCACGCACAGTTGAGAACCCGCCTGATTCAGTGCCTATCTGGCCAATAAAATAGGCCTGACGCTTTGGCGTATCAATGCCGAACTGTTTCATTGCGGCCGTCAGTGGTGGGAACCATTTATCAGCAATTGACTGTGAGAGATTGGCTGCTTTCCTGAACTGGTCTTTAGTCATTTATCTGCGCTCCACTATCACCGGCCGCCTTTTGAAGGAATCTCTTCTCAAGCGTCTTAATGAGGGATGAGCCAGACCAACCGGCCATGCCGCAGATTGCGCCGGTAAGCTCCTGCGGCCAGTTCCAGTAAATGGCTAAAAGCATCATCAGGAAACCAGCAAAAACTGAGACGATGATTTGCAGGCAAAGAGTTCGCCAGCTGAATGCGTCTCCGCTTAAAACTTTATAGGCATATGCCGCAACCGAGCCAAGCACAGTCATGCCCAGCGCGATCAGCGCGGCGATAAGGCCAGGATCGGATTTGTAAGGCATATTTTTCATTTCCACCCCCACGAAGGGGACTTGTCCAAAATATAAGATTTGTCTAAACGTTAACCTGAACAAGTCCATGTAAACTTCATCTTGTCGACAGAAGAAGCTCAGCCTTGTGTTATGAGGTAGCTAACTAAATGAACCCGCCACTGTGCGGGTTTTCTGTTTAAAGTGCGCCGTCCCGAGCTAGCAGGGGTGAGTGAGGGTGATTCGGGAGGCGCAAAAGAAAAAGGCCGCCCTATGGCGACCTTGAAGTTTTGGTGCAAACTAGTGGTATCGAACCACTCTCTCAGGCTCTTCAGGCTAGCGCTAATCCATCTCAGCTAAGTTTGCAGGTGTAGAAGGCCGCAGCATAACAATCACAGGTGAAAGCTGGATTGCCAGTTAAGGCTGCGGCTCAGTTTTGTGTGTGGTGGCCGGTGCTGCTATCCGGCATTCACGGCTATCGCTTTACGACGCCATCGGTACATTCACCACATCGGTTAAGAGCACTGATTACCACAGTGGAGCATTTACGCCGTTGCTTCCGCCAATGCTCTTACCGATGCAATAAAAAAGCCGCCGCTGCAACTAAGAGTCACTAACGGCAGCTTACCTAGATATTATGGGTAAATGGGTATAACAAAGTCAAGACATATTATGCGACATGCTTAATTTTCTCGACACGTTTGCGACTGTTGAACGCATTTTGCATTGGTTGATACAAAATAAACAGGCTGGCGTTGATAATCTGGGCAACCTCTTTCCTGCAGGTTTCCTCGGATGGTTTGCGCCAACCCTCACCCAAGCGACCCCTGTCGATTTTGCGAGGCTTTGCAGTCTTGTGGTAATAAGATGCAATGGCTCGCTTAGATGAGCCGTGAGCGTAGTAACTTAATAAAATACCAAACGCCCGCTGGTCAATGCGCATGACGGAATCTACGACCTGAGAAATCAACATTCCATCATCATCATTGCACATCGGGCGGCTTGCCGTTCTGGAAGGCTCAACGCTTTCCATCCACTGAGCGATCATACTGCTCATCCGCTTTTCCAGTCTGCCCGTATATACCCACGCACCCCACAACTCCAGCCATCCATTCAGCCAGTCGCGTTGAGGCTTGGTTAGGTTCAATTCTTGAGTTCTCATTTCCCCATCCTCATCAGGTGGCTGAAGTGCTGGAGTAATCGGTAGTCACACATGAAAGAGCTTTTAGAGCGGTAGAGTCTGATGTGTAGCCACTTGCGCTGAAGGTATTCGGTCATACTGCCTCCTTCGGCTTATTCTTGCCGACATAGCTGCTTGCTCTATATGACGAATGGGTTTTTTTAGGGCTAAATAGCGCGTCTTCATCGCTCATTCCACGGCGTTTCCTTGCAAGAATGGTCGACATTGAAACCTGTGTGCGCGGGTCTCTTTGCCAATCAGTGGCAGTTTTTGTTTCGCCATTGAATGTCAGCATTGGTGTGGTTAGGGCGTATTCCCTGTCACGCTCTGCCCAGGATTTGTGGTAGACAATATCGCTAACGTTAGTGCGCGAAATTCCAAATATTTCGGCTATATCTTTGTTTTTTACTCCTGATGCGAACATTGCCCTGACCTTAGCGACGACATCCTCATTGCAAACTGTTCGGGTGGTGTTTCTAGCTTGCTCCTTGTCGGTAGACCATCGGCAATTTTGCGGAAAGTAACCATTGCTGTTATTGATGCGGTCAATAGATCGATTTTCGTCATAGCCATTAGCCATCGACCAATCACGAAATGCTTCAAATCGCTGCCATTCTTCGCAAACCGTAATTCCTTTTCCACCGTAATATGGGTAACTTTCAACGTTTGGGTTGTAGCAGCGGCTCTTCATGTGTCTCCATATCCGGTAGATCCTGCTTTTCGACATCCTGTGGCTTCCGAGAGTGTCACCTCGATGGCACCCGCATGACTTAACGCCGCCTCTCCTTAACTCGTCACCCTTTACTGATTTCTCCTTGCCGCAGATACAAACGCAGTCCCAGTGAACTTGATTTCTATTACCAACTGTTTTGGATTTGGCGATAACAGTTAGGTGACCAAACCTTTTCCCTTCCATCGGTATCAGTTTCATTAAACCCCCATCTCTGTGATGATGATTTCCAGCCGACCGCCCTTCACGACTCCACAGCGAACCATGCGCACATCGTCAATCAGGCTGTCGTCGGTAATGACGCCAGCTTGCGTTAATGAGTCGAGCGGAGCCTTGAACAGGTTGTCAAGGTCACGTTTAGCGCGTGTTGGTGGATATGCGAGAATTTTTACTTTAAGACTGCCGGCGAGGTGGTATTGCTGGTTTTCTTCGGTGATTTGCCTGACTACTACTTCTGTGTACTGCCTGCCCTTCTTACTTTTAATTTTCCTACCGCGAAACACTGAGAACAGATGGTTGTTTCCCGGTGGCCAGGGTAGCGTAATTCTATATTCGTTCACCTTTTCACCTTACCCTCTCTCAGTAGCGTGCTTTGCGTACGGATTACGGCTTCAAGATGAGCGAGTCTTGCATCTGAAGCATCTGTGAGCATCGTCCTGCGGTCTATCTCGTCATGGCACCCTGAGCACGCCCACGCACCGAAAAGGTCGTCAGGCTTCATTCCTGTGCCGCATATCCCTGGCATCCGGTAGTGCGCGAGAACTACAGTCTCTGAATTGCCATTGCATATCCCCGGCAAGCGAACCTGGCATTCCCTGCCCCGCGCCTCTTTGCGTAATTCACTCATCTTCCCTCCTCACTATTTCAATAACTTCATAGCCGTTAAGCTCGTAGAATGCGCAGCAGTCGCTACAGCACCATGTCTCGTCAGCGCTTAGCGGTAGTCCACAATCAGCACAGATGCTTTCAGCTTCCATTGCCCGCCTCCTTTTGCTCGTCAAGCCACATCAGGAACAATAAGCAGCACACTGCGTGCGCCAGGTGGGGTAAGTTGCTTTCACTGTCGTTTGACTCTCCTGACCACCAGGCAGTGATGTGACGAATCGATGCATCGAAATAACGATGTCTGGCATCAGGCACTGTTTTCCAGTTGTCTACTGCGTACTTAGCTGCCCCAAATTCAAGAACGGACACGACAGTTTTAATGGCATTTAACGGCAGCAGGCTAAACCTCCATTTCCCCGAGTCATGCTTAGTTGTCATATTCGGCTCCACATAGGGTTCTGCCAGCGCCGGGTCGGGCGAGGCTCAGTTTTCTCTTCGGGTAATAAAGCGCTTACCGTCCATGACTTGTAGTCAGCGGCAAGATGCTTTTCGACTTTGATATTGAGGGATTGGTACTTGAGAATTAGTTCGTTGGCTTCTTCGGTGGTGCAGTCAGGCTGATGGTGCCAGCTCATTTTCATGGCCTTTCCTCCCTGCACTTTCACCCCACGCGCCACGGTGAACCATGAGAACGCCATTGACGATTGCGTGAAATCTGGCTTTTTTGTCACGATGGTACTTTCTGATTGTGGTGCGGTTAGACTTGAGAATTCTTGCCAGTTCTGTCT
>Ga0308165_1002282_pt1 | contig 23500 bp, 31 predicted proteins | sample PhyWR2_FD_201032 | JGI IMG/M metagenome (GOLD analysis project Ga0308165, IMG submission 201032) | Phyllosphere microbial communities from UC Gill Tract Community Farm, Albany, California, United States - DLSLW.R2 | ecosystem: Host-associated > Plants > Phyllosphere > Unclassified | place: USA... | reverse complement strand
CAGCCTTTTGATGTGTAGAACCATGCAGCCGAACGCGCAGCTTGTTGGTCGAGCTCCAAGAGTTCAGGCTTGGTCACTAAATCAAGCTTTAACGCGGCGCTACATGCGCGATAGTTATCAAGTCCAGTAATTTGGATAAGGCCACGGCCTCGATACTTCCAACCATCGCCGGAGGCTTTATTACCTAAGCGATTGGCATAAACCAAATTAGCGATCGCATCTTGTCGAGCAGGTTGCGCTGTCGTTCGTCCGAGAGCATTGGCCTGCTGCTGAGTAATACGCTTACCAAATACCGCTACCAAAGCACCCGGTGTGTAATTCAGTGATTCAACAACCTGACGGAAATCACCAGATTCATGCGCCGTTTGAGCAATAAACATCGCCTTGTCGGCTGCCGCCGTAATACCAAATTCCTTCATTGCAGCATCGATGTGCGGTAACCAGCGCGCAGCTAATCCGGCGCTAATATCAGCCGCCTGTTGAAACTGTTCGAGATCCATTGAATTGCCTTATTGTTGAGGGGGGGCACCTGTTTTATTGCCGACCACACGACGCAGCACGGAACTAAAGTAATCGATACCTAAAAAGCCAATAAATACGCTGCCGATGTATGACCATTCGGTATCTACGCCTAATAGCATTAGTGCATCTTTAATAAAGAAAGCTAAAACAGCACAAAGAGCGGCATCGAGTAAACGACGCCACACAGGAGAATCCCCAGAATAAACGCCTCGCAAAAAGGCAACCATGAATGCTAAGGCTGAATAACTTCCTTCCGATTTATGACCTGCAAGCCAAGCGAGTACGGGAGCCCATAGGTCAGGGTTCTTATCCATTTTCATGTTCTCCCCCATCCACCAGCGCGGTAGGGTTAATTAGTGGAATAGCGCCCAGCCGTAACCACTCTCAGCTAGAAGGTGTTTAGTGTATGGATGGTTGTTGTCTGGGCGCTAGATATGAAAAAGGCCGCGCATGTGCGTAGCCATCAGGTGGGTCGCTGGATACTATCTAGCGGCGATCTCCATCATCTGATATCGTTAAATCGCCAGAAATAACCATACAAAAATAAAGGAGAAAAAATGAAAATTGAAGGACTGAAAGAGTTATACAGGGACATGAGACGTAATAATGTCGCTCGTACTCAGTTCCAGTACCAACACAACAACGTCATATTTGATGTCATTTTTTTCATTGACGAGGCCCCATTCCAACTTTTATTTGGAGCGGTAGGACATCAATGTAGTTTCTTTGTAAATGTCGCTGAAGGATTCAATATAAGCACCGTAATCTCGCCAAGGTCTGCTTATTCTGACCTATGTAAGGCCCTTGGTTTAACCTATGACCCTGCAAATCCTTTTAGCACAACCAAGTTTTTTGCTGATTTCGCCCTTCATATTCCTACTAATATATCCCCACAAAAAGCGCCAATACTTCCCGTTAATTACCAAGCATTAGCCAACGTTGATGGAGATAAAAATTACTTTAGCCATTGGAAAAACCATAGCGATAAGAGCGGAAATGTAACGGAGGACAACTTAATAAAGACTAACAATGCTTTTGGCTGTGAAATTAAAGATTTTTGCGCACGTAAAAATATTAGCAGCTGTTGGTCGGTTAAAGACAAGAAATCCAAAGATTAAAATATAAAAGCCTCGATCGGTTAGGAATCGAGGCTTTATGATTTTTTTGTGGCGCGCCTAAAACAACGCCCACTATTTAGTCAAATTAAACCAACTTCGGACAAAATGCAAGTTTTATATCTTAATTTGTCGCTATTGTTGTCAAAAAGCATCTAACGGGTTACTTCATTAAACACGCTATCCGCATAGCTCTCCTCAATATCACATTTCGCCACCAGCGCCTCAAAGTAAGGCTTCCAATTACGATTCCATGTCCTTTCCTGCAATTCTGGCACCCATGCTGTAATGGCTCTGTAGGCTTTAGAGGCTGGCGTACGTTTATATCCTCTTCCAGAGCAGCGCTCACACGTTTTATCTATCGGTCGGCCAAGCAGTGCTGACTTCTCTAAATCCCGCACTCTCCCTGTACCATGACAGCGGCAACGTTGAGATACTTTGCCTTTACCGTTGCAGTGCTTGCATAACACACCTACTCGCTCGCGTTTGATGGTAGGAGAATAAACGACCTCACCATCAGCGTTCGTGATGCCGGGATGTTTCACAACATCTTGGTAGCTATAGATGAGTCCCTCACCTTTGCACTCCTCACATTCTGACATTGACGCTGCCGATCTGGCATATTCTTCAAAGGCAAGTTTTGCAAGAAGAGCCATGCACTGCCCTAACCGATTGCCCGCAGATTTAACAACCAGTTTCGGCGCATGACGCAAAGCGTACTTGCTCAATTCTTCGACGGTGCGGATCTTATCTTGGGGACTGATACCACTTTTACCGAGGAAAGCCGCCATACCAAAGCTGGCTCTAGCTTCTGCCATGCCCATCGCCGCCATCAGGTCAGTGCCCGTAATGCGATCGGGCGATGTCCCGCCAGACATGCCGGTTATATTCATCCCTTTAGGCCCAAAGTGCTTTAACGCATTTTCGATTTTCATAGCAATACCTTATGGGGATTTCTGATGCCTTATCATCCCACAATACGCAACACAACTTAATATTATTGCATTTATTGCAATCAATATTGTTAAGTAGCTTCACTCTAGATTCAGAGGAGATAAGGCGGCACTCAGGCCGCCATGTCTCTTACTGGCGACGACTACCACCGCTGCGCACCGTTTTTGCACTGATGACCGAATCCGCCAATACCTGATACCCGGTGTTCACTTGCCCATCCTGCCCCGTCCATTGGCTGATATTCATTGAACCGGAAACGCTAATGAGGTCGCCTTTTCCATGTTTAGCTAAGAAATCAGCCTGTTTTCCAAAAGCGGTGACAGCAAGCCAGAATGTGGACTGCCCATCATCAGCGGCATGGCAAGGTAGCGACACGGCCATACGCGCCAATGCCATTGGGTTGCCATTGGTTGTAGCTTTTGATTGCACGTCAGACACAAGGCGTCCATGTGCGGCAATATGTGCGGTCATTAGTCATTCTCCTCATCATCTGAATCATCAATGGGCAAACTCAACACAACGAACCGGCATTGTTTCCCCCCGTGGCTAAGTGTTTTTTTACTGATACCTTTGCTGGGTTTATCCAACATTCCCGCATCTGACAACGCTTGGGCAAAGGCCGTGTAATTAGCACCCGCCGCTATTTCGTCCTTGAATACCGTTGGCCATGTGTGGAAAGCGATAACATCCGTCACACGGTTCGTGACACGATACCCTGCAAGGTTTTTAATGGGTAAATCTCGCGGATCAGAGTCTGGGTAAGGCAAATACCGACTCAAACCAAACTGCTGTAGAAATGCAGTGGCCTGCTCAACCCATGCTTTGGCTTCGCGGTTACCCATGCCAAACTCACTAACCCACGCATTAAAGCTATGCAGCAATGCATCGTGGCTTACGGACTCGTCCCACCCCGTTAAATCGGAGGACAGACGCAATGCGGAATCCAGAATGGCGAAGCGACTCGCGACACGTCGAACTTGCTCACTCGCTTCAGGGGGTAATAATGACAACCAGCGACGTTCAGAATCTCTGACAACTTTCACTGCTTGATCGCGGTGCTCTGCCAGATAAGCGATCCATTTCCGACCAATAGCACCGAAGTTATTCTGGTACCCATCCTTCATCGCATCTGCATGCGCCTTACCATCTGCGTAGCCATGAAACTCTGTCGCTTTACTGATAGGAACGTTAAGGAGTCGGACTAATTGCCCCGCATTGATCTTCCCACCATCGGCTCGAATGTAGCTCTCGAGGTCGATTTCCCCAGTACTAAAGGCCATCGCTCGCCAACGTTTAAGGTCGCGATTTCCGCCCTCTTTAGCACCTTGAATTTTCCCTACACCATTAAATAGTGCATAAGCCGATTCCGCCACCGCACGACGGTTGCCACCCTGACCGATTTCATCCAACGGCATAAAACCATCATTATGTGCAGCGGCTTCATTCACGAGGCCGAGTGCCGTTGAGTACCATGTGAGTTTCAATGCATCAGGTTCACCGTAAACACTACTGGCTGCATTTGCGGTGGTCGTTTTACCCGCAGAAGAGCCCCCAAACAGATGAACGCCAAAACCATCAGCCCCCGCTAAACCGATCAACGGTGCAGACAAGGCACAGGCAATGCCCAGCATCATTGATGGATTACGATAAGCCAGCTTCGCAACAGTGCCTTTCCAACTCTCGACCGTACCTTTTACGCAGTAACCTTTCGCCGCTGCCGATCGACCATTGAACAAGACCGGCCTTTCTGGACGCCCAATAATGGATGCATCCGGCATAATGTAAGCGCCGTACTGCCAACCGGTCGCATTAGCGATAGACCACAGTTCGCGGTTGCCACTACGTTGAAGGTGATCGGCTAAGAGAGAACGCAGACCACTTTTCGCAGTGATCAGCATTCCGCCCGACTTCATCCTTGCCCAGCCTTCTTTTTCGCCAATATCGCGCAAAGGGATCGCTTCAATACGCTCTTTGTCCGTTCCCTCGGGTGTCCATGCGAGTATCAAATAGCGCTCAGCATCATCCTCACCCACGCCAACAACGTTGACTAATGTCGATAGCCATGATTCCTTTTCGAGGATTTCTTTCGTACTGCTGTCCATCTTGGGCTCTATCCAGTACAGCCCCTCTCGGCGTTTATCCACGTAAGGCTTGAGATCGTTCTCTTTCTGGTCTTTAGTGGGTTCGGATTGAATATCCGCCTGAGGTTGATAGAGGGCAGATGCAAAAACTTTTGCGGCTGCTTCTAGCCCATGTTGCTGGCGGTAGTCATCCCAGTCCGCCTTTTTGTCTGTCGGCGGTGCCGATACCCAGCCAGCCACGGCAACAGCTGCTTTTTCTGCGTGTTCGATCCCGACGTTCTTTGCACCTTCGGCTAAATCATTATCAGCGGCGATAATAATTTGCGCGTCAGGATGACTGACTCTCAAAACCTGTGCGACGGGTAGCAGATTACCTGCATCAATAGCCGCCACAGCAAGGGCGTCAGGGCGCATGAGATGAACACTTAACGCTGTCGCCAGCCCCTCTGCGATCAAAATATACGGCGGGGTTTCCACGGCATTAATGGTGTAGAAGCTCCCCTTTTTAGCCGATCCCGCTATTAATCGTTTTTCCCCCGATGGGCTAATCGTCTGCGCCGCAACAACTTCGCCTGATTCATCACGCAATGGCAGTAATAAACCGCCATCAGGCAGAATAGAGAAAATAAAACCCTCCAGCCCCTTGCGCTGTAAATACGGGCTTTCGCCGAACGTGACCTTTTGCCCCAGCTTACGATAGCGGTCGGCAAACTTGGTGTGCTGCTCTTGCTCCAAAGCGCTTTTTTGCTCCTTGGTTGCGGGCAAGCTCTTTCTCTGGCTGGATGATTCCGGCATTTTGGCTGCCCGGTAATCAATACCCAACGCATCGGCTGCAAGCTGCGCGGCTGTTGTGATATCGCAACACCTGACCTTGGCTATCAGGTCTAAGCCATCCCCCGCCCCGCACTGGTTACAGAAGTGAGAACCACGCCCGTTATCATCAAAACGGAAACGGTCTTTACCGCCGCACGCAGGGCAAGCCGTATGTGTACGCGGTGACGCAGGGACACTTACGCCGATAAAGTCGAGGATGTCTGGCCAACGATCAGTGGCGGCAGCCGTCACCTCACGGATCAGGTCAATATTACGCATGGAATGTTCCTCCTCGTCTGGCGACTGAATCACCCATATCCGCCCGCATGGATGTCCAAAGTTCAATGCCCCGTTCGGACAATTCACCACCAACAACGCACTGCGACAGCCATTTGATAGCGATCCCCTCCCACTGAGGGCCAATATCTTTCAGAGCCGCGAGAAAACACGCATCCACCAGCTCACGTATTCCTCTGACGCCACCAATAATCTCCACATGGATATCCTGTCCATCTGCATTAACAGTGAACCAGTCACCGCCGTTCTGCTGCCGGATAAGGTCGAAGATGGCTGTAGAGAATTGGTTTGCCAGCGCATTCAGGCGAAAATTCTTGGTAATGAGTTTCATATTTCCTCCTTAATGAGCCGTCGGCGCAGTGGGTAAACCTTCACGGTTCAGTTGTTCAATGAAGCTATCGTGCAAATCCGCCAGTATTTCACGCCCAACCTTCGATAGCCCTTGATCGTGACCAACCATCATCGTGTAAAACTCGATGGCGTTCTTGACACCTTGCTCAGGGCCGAAACGCTCAATCAGTGACCCTTCGATGTTATTCGCCATCGCCAAGCGTTCGGTTAGGGGATAGAGATTCATGCTGCCCTGTTCGCCGACATAAATTGCACAGTCCTTGAATTCGCCCGGTCGCCATTCAACTCGCTCAGTGCCGTTTTCCTCGCGCTGCTCACGTATAAATGCGGTAGCAATCAGCCAGCGCCACAGCAGTAATAAATCACTGTCCGTTACGTTTTTTCGGCTACTGCCCCATGCTTTGATAATGTCGAATGGCAACGTGATCTCTTCTTCCCATTCGCCAGCATCCAGTCGGCGCATTACATCGGAAAATGGCACTAAATCGACGCGTTCAAATATACCCTTATGGTTGGAGCGCATAATATTGACACCATCCGTAGTAGCCTCTACACGGTATTTACCGACAGCTTTATTTTTTCCAAATTCGGCATGAATAATATTGTTCATTAGTACATCTCCAATCCAAAGTGATTGCCTTTCGGGTCCTTTAACGCAATTTCGACGGCGTTAGCCATAAGCGATGACATAAATTCAATTCCTTCTGGCGTCAGCTTTGTATTGTCCTTATTCAACATTCCCGGATAGGTCGACTCCAATAAACTCTGGCTACTTGCCTTTCCGTATTTTTTGATGCACTCAACCTCAAAGCAGTCCTTCAGGAAGCGATGCACCCCGTCAGCCGTCAGGTCACCCAAGATAATCTGCTTACGTCCGACCGTAACGACACAGACGGAATGGCCGCAATTACGGCGCTTGCAATAATCCACAAAAGCATTAGCAATATGCTTACGATTTGATTCAATGTTTTTATTCATAATATGAACCTCTCCGGATTCAGGCCGAGCGATACCCCGGACTGAGTCCGTAATGAAAATAGTTAAAAGAAAATAGGCGTTAGCGTTTCGGTGTTTTATCGCGTTCCTTAATATTAAAGTCCGCTTCATCCGCATTAAATTTCAATGCTGCAATAATGCCGGGTATATAAATCATCATTTCACCAATACCGCGTAAGTCCTCTTTTGCTTCCGCCTCGGTATAATTTTCATTATCGCAAGCCCAAAATATGGCATTACCCATAGCACCAAGCCCCGAGATTAATCCATCGTAAGCCGCTTCAGAATGCTGGCGAATATATTTTAGGGATTCTATGTTCTTTTTATTTAAATCAGTCCGAGATAAAACATTTTCGATGTGGCTCATAGGTTACCCCCAAATAATACGTTGAGGTCGATGTTATAAACTGCCAACCATGCTTGTGCAGGCCAAGCTTTCACGCTTCCCCAACGATCATCAACGACATCCTTTGCATCCATACCGTTATCACGACACCACTTACGTAGCGGAACAAACTTGTAAGTATCCTTTACACCCGTAGCCTTCTCGACTTTCTTGATGGTCGCGTGTTTAGCACCTTCACCGAGTCGCTCTTCCAGCTCCTTACAGCGGCGACTCTTGGCACTCAGTTTGCCGAGTGCGGAGGCCTCACGCTTGCGGCTAATCTGACCTTTGGTTCGTTCGGCGTGATCAGCGCGTTCTTTCTCCGCCAATCGGCCTTTTTCAGATTCCAGTGCAAGCTGTATGATCTCCAGTTTGGAAAGCTCCACCGGTGCAGGTAATGCCTTGGCATCACGCTGAGTAAAGTAGAACTCGGTCAGGTCGTTGTAGTATTCCCAAGCCTGATCGGTTTCCAGCATCTTGGCGTGGTTGGCTGCGCCGCGTTCAGTCCACAGCATCAATGACCGAGTTTTCGAGGAAATTTGTAAGTAGTTAAAAGCTACTCGCAAATTATTTAGCTCAGCACCTACCACCTTGAAGTAATGTTTCCCCTCAACAAATCTGTCTTTATTTTCGTGATAATTCTGACGAATGCGGATTGGATCAGTTCCGTATCCGCTGGCCATCTGCTCATTGGTCACGACACGCTGGTTGCGATATTCGATAACTTGCAGATCTTTGGCTTCAACAGCCACCAGCTCAGTTTTCTTAGCCATTGCACACCCCCTGTTCATTTTTGTTCTGTGGCTGTTCACCAAAATCCAGTGCGTTCACTGCCTGCTGGGTCAATTCCTGAGCAACATCAACTAATGACTGCACGTACATTTGCATTTTCTTGTCGCCACTATTGAGGATCAGTTGGGTGCAATTCATCAGGTCTAATGAGCGCTGCAAGCCAAGCAATACATTTGAGTCAGTGTGATAGATATAGGTGTTAGGCATTTTCTTCCTCCAGCACTTTGCTTGCGATCCCTTCAATCAGGTCAATAAGCTCGAAGCACAACTGGGTTTCGCGTTCAGTAGAAACGAGGTATCCGGCCGCGGCTGCCAATGCTTGGATCTTGCCCAAGGCATCAACGGGTTCAGTTCGATTAGCTTTACGCATGGCTGGCCTCCTGACGTTGTTCGTAGATCCACATGAAACCGTCGTCAGTAGAGAACAATTGCAGGCGAGAAGGTGCAGCCGTGCGGATCTGTGCTGCAAAGGTCAGATCCCAATCAATAAATTTGGCACGTGCTTCTTCTTCCGTGTCTGCCTCGGCGCGAAGAACAGTGGGTGTGCAAGTAGGTAAATCACTTGGGGTGCCCAAGAACAGGTATGTAAATTTAGGGCGAGTTTGGGTACTATGAGTAAATGCCATAGTGTTAGCTCCGATAACATTGTGGTTAGGAGCCCAGACTGGATTGCCGTCCAACTGGGCTTCGCTGATAATGCACCATGATAACAACAAGGTGAACACCACCAATATATTCTCAGGTGAACACCACGTCAACGATTGTATTGAATAATTTTTCGTGCATACTGAACACCACCTACCACAGTGAGATCCAGTAATGGCAACGGGAAGAAAGAACAATAAGTCCTTACAAGTTTCTGTAAGGCTGCCACTTGATGACCTTGAGCTAATCGAGCAAGTTAAGGAAGATGGTGAAAGTACAGCTGGTTTTTTAGTTACTGCTGCTAGGGGCGAAATCAAACGACGCCAGCGCAAGAAAACCAAACAAGATAACGACTGATCCCAATCAACGTTATGCAAAAAGGCGGCATTCACAGTGCTGCCTTTTTCTTTTTGCGCCTTCTGCGTGTCATCCCTGCTAGGAAAACTGACAAAATCAGACTTCATCAATACATTAGGTGAAGTCCCTGCGGTGCAGGTTTTAGACATAATCAATGAGCTAGCCGATTCCGTTGAATCGACGGAATTAAGCTGGATCAACGAGTTAGCAGATTCTCGCGATTCGCGATAATTAAGCTGAATCAACTGGATGACTAACTCTGGTTCTCTGACAGAGATAAGGCCAATCAAAGAGTTATCTGCTTTCAGTTTTAAACTCGGCGTTTCACCAAGTTTGATTTGCACACATCCAAAAGAGTTGCACAAAGTTTGTGCTCCACTAATTGATAACCGCAACACCCCCTCTTTAAGAGGGTTAGCGTACTGGACAAAATCGCCGTAGCCCTTGTGCTGCAAGGCTCTTTCTGGACATACCCCATAGATATTAGCCATTATGCTGAACCTCCCACTTGTACTTATCGAAACCAATCTGCCCCATCGCATGTACTAACTTTTCAGCCGGACGCAGGGTTTTGAGTTCTTTCTTTCGCAGGTTCATGCCATTACTGCCCTGTGAGCCATGAAGTTGCTTAGAATGCTTGTCTGCGCGAGTTACAGCACTTTGCGCATCAGCAACCGGCATGGCAGCCAGCTCTTGCAGTGACGGTAGTTCCACATGATGGAAAGTGACTGCCTCCTGACAGCGGAAATAAGCATTCACCAATTCTTCCTGAACCAGCCAAGATAGATCGTCCTGAAAGGGCTTAACTAACAACAGGTAGCCCATCTCAGTAATCACAATCCCCTTGCGGGTATGCTTCGGGAAAAACTCTGAAAGCAACTGAGTACGTATTACGTCCCCAGTTAGCTCAAAAAAGTGGCGACCCAGAGCGAACCGCGAGCGATGACGACCAAAAGCCGCTTTCGCCGTACCTTTCGGGCGCTGGTGAACAGTATCAATCATTGAGAATGTCACTAAGCGTTGGCTATTAAATTCCAAGGTAGGAAGTTGTTTAAGCTGAATAAGGATTTCATTCTGACCAGCTTCCAGATTTAAATAAGCACTCATGCCAATACCTCCACCGGTAAGCCTTTAGCCGTGTAGCCCATGACCTGCTTACCTTCAACGCGCACACGTTTTTTGGTCAGAAAACGAATGTGGTCAGCATAGGCATGCAGCCATTTACCATCGACGGCGACACGCTTAAACGCCTTTTTCGGGTGCTCTGACACCTGCACAAAAACGCTGTAAGCCTTGTGCGGTGCGGTTTTCTCTGCGACAACCCCCTTGTCTTTGCCTGTAACACGGTACAACCAGAAACGACCATCCTTTCCAGTCAGTTTTCTCGTACGAACCGGTAAATAACCCGCCTCACGCATGGCCTCACTGAACGCGGCATCATTCAGGTAATACTGACGGCGCACTTCAGTAGATACCGATACGGCAAAACTTTGCTTTGTTGGATATTCGTTCCACTGGCGAACTAATTCGATAGGTAAGCCATTAACCAAAATACCGCTCGTGATGGTTTTGGGGTGAGTCTGTCCACAGCCAGTTAAGGCAGTTAATTTTTTCATCTCAAATTACCTGTGGTTAATTAAGCTGATTTACGGCTGTAGGGGTTATTGACGTTCTCAACGACTGGAGGATTACGAACCCACCAGAGCACGTCAGAGAGAAGCCATGCGCATGAGTTGCGCCCGAAATGGCAACGAGCAGGGAAGCGGCTTTGTTGTTCCATCTTCCAGCGAGTGGAACGGGAAAGGCTTGTGATTTCACTGCATTCATCTTCACGAATGCGGCGGTCAAACTTGAACCCATATTCATCGAGAAGAGAACGGCGCTGCTCAGGGGTTGGTGGAGTAAATTTTTCCATCAAGCAACACCTCCTCGGCGCTTTGCTAGCCAAATATTTATCTCGGTAGCATCAAAGGCCGATACTCGGGCGGAGAGTTTAATCGGAGATGGTAAGGTTCCATTTTTGACTTTGCGCCAAATAGTGGATTCACTCATGCTGAGCAACTTAGCTAGATTTTTGGGGCGGATCATTCCTTGTGTTGGAATGACTGGTTGTAACTCTTTATGTGTTTTCATTTTAGCTCCTGCCACGTAGTGATAGTACATGGCAGGATGCTAATGTATAAAAATTAGCAGTTCTACGTCATTCAAAATTAGTATGCGCACACCATTTAATGATGTACCTATACAACCTTGCCCGCCCTTTTCCTTTTATTTGGTAACTTATAGGCGTCACCTATAATCTCGGACAGAACTCTTATGTTTGATATCGGAGGCTCTTCTGAGTTGAAGAGGGTGTATGAATGATTACAAATGGCCTTTGCGATTGCCGCTAAGCTTTTTTTCCCATTTTTTCTACTGCATTCCTCAGGGTGCCTCTCCATTACATACATCGCTGCAAGTAATACCGCCTCTCGCTTAAGAGCATTTATCTCTTGATTTTTATGAGTTTTATCTAACTCTTCAGGCGTTTCAGCTTCTTTTTGATGCTGAATCTTACCATTTATGTAATTTGGTAGCGGCTCACCATTGCTTTTAATTAATCGGTCTACATCATTTTTCATTATATATATGACATTGCTTTCAAATTCCTCTGGCATTGCTAGGGAGTATTTAAATTCGTCTGTGATCTCATTACTGTAAACACAAACATCGGTATTTCCTCCAGATGATGTAAATTGTTTCGGAATTAACTTCCAAAATCCGGAGAGCCTAATGTTAACGTTATAATAGTGAGAAAACCTTAATAATGAAGGTATGTCATCTAACTCTTTTAGCGTTGGAGCAATTGCATTTTCACTGTCATTAACCCGCATCCTTGAATAGTTTGATAGGTCATAAGAAATTGAATTAGGTATTACTCCAGCAGAATAAAAACGATGTAAACTCCACCCGTTAATCTTATGCTCGAACTCTTCTGAACCATCGAAACGTATACATAGCTGTATAGCTCCGATCTCATGCCAATGAAATAAGTCCTCAACCTCACACATAAGTAAGCGTGACGCTCTATCCAAACTGCAATATTCTAAGGGAGGAAGCTTGAATTTATCTGTAACTATATGATGCATATCATACTCACTTGCGCTAATGCGCTATCAAAAATTTAAACATTAACTAAATAACTTTTATCTAGTTAACATTATCACATACCTAGACGTCCAAGTTTTAGCCTGCTGAATTGACAATCAAGTATCATTTTTTTGGTTAGATACTAGGCTTTCTAGTTTTTTAACCCACTTATTCAGCGCATCCAGCTTCTCTGGTAGGTACTGGCTACGGTTATAAATAGCCATTACACCCGGCATAGCGTGGCCTAAAAGTTGCTCTACCACGTGTGGTGCAATCCCCATATTGTTCATGTGTGTAGCCAAAGTTCGTCGTAGATCATGCATAGTCCACGGCTCAGAGTGTCCAAGCTTTTTATAAATGGCCCTTCCACATTGGCTAACAGCCCCGCTGCTCTTTACCTCGCCAAACAGAAGCCCAGTTTTTTTGGTTTCGCTATACAACTGCGCTATAAATTTGCGCAACGTTTCAGGAACCGGACGCACAATTTTCTCACCAGCTTTAGTGTGTTCCTTGGGAACCGTCCAGATCCACTCATCACGATCCCATTCTTTCCATTCCGACAACCTTGCTTCTTGTGTCCTACACCCAAATACTGTAATCACTTTTATTAAGTTGTTGTAATAAGGAATAAAGGTATTCTCGTTGGATATAGCTCGCCATACATCACCTATTTCGCGCTCACTTAATACACGATCTTTCTTGGCTTGAACCTTACCAACATCTGGGATAGTCAAATCATCAAGTGCAATGCAATTAGCATAGCGACGAACCCGGCAGAACTTCATTGCTTGTTTACACATCTGGAAGACATAGCCAGCAGCTACTGGTGTTTCCTTTTTCATACGGTCAAAGCACTGTAACCAATAACGTGTTTCACAGTCAGAAAGCGCCATATCCCCAATAAATGGATAAATATGCTTTTCTAATTGAGCCTTGTGCCATTTAACATTAGCTCTGTTATCTTCGGCGTATTCTGTGATCCAGTAGTGAATAGCATCTCTTACGGTTATCGGTTTCAGCGACTCACTTTTGGTCAACCTTAGCTGAAGCTTGGGGTCCTTCCCCTCTGCCAGCCAAGAACGACAATGATCGCGCATTTCTCTAGCTTGCTTGAGAGTCACATCAGGATACTTACCCAGATTAAGTCTATATGGCTCTGTGTCGCGTCCTCCGAGTCGATAACGGAAAAACCAGCTCACGGCACCATTCTTGCTTACCCTAGCCATCAGACCGCCACCATCGGCTAATTTAGACTCCCTCTCCGCTGGAAGCCCGAGCATTGATTTCAACTTTCGGTCAGTCAATTTGTTTATGCTGCCTGCCACTTAGCACCTCATTATTGGCAATTTATTGGCTTGATATGTGGCTAGGTCGGTTAAATGGAGCCAAAGTCGGATAAGGGTCGGTTAAATTCCAATACATAACTTAATGATTTATATATATATAGATACAAATAACCGACTTAACCAACCTAACCTACCTACTTTCTACGCACGTGAGAGAATAGCCATTAAAGAATTGTTTTACTGGCTGGCTAACTAAAAGCCAATCTGCGTGCCCCACCACGTGCCCCACATTTCGTTGTACAACAGCATAAACAACAAAAAGCACTGGAACAATGAACAGTATTAGAATTGACACAGTCCATTGATTTATATGGAAATTTAAAAAACATCCGATAACACAGCTACAACTAATAAAATCATGTAGCGTGAAGTTATAACAAAAAAGTGGTAAACAAACCGGGCCGCCTCTCCAGCGGCCCGTTTGCTTTTTATTCTGCTGATAATCTCAATTTCAATAAGCCATAGAGTCAAACGAAACATTCTGGAATAATGAGGCCGACGCAACAGGAGGTCATATGAGTTTCAATCTAGCCGATCTTCCTCAGGAAGAGATGGACAAAGTTAATGTCGACTTAGCCGCAGCTGGCGTATCGTATAAAGAACGCTATCACATGCCGGTTATCGCGGAACTGGTTGAGCGTGAGCAGCCTGAACATCTGCGCACCTATTTTCGTGAACGACTGGCTTATTATCGCACCCTACGTATTGATACCCTTCCATACGAACCGCCAATGAAATAATGCCTGCGTAAGCTACTTTCCACCGGCTAAATCAAGAAAACTGCCGGTGGAATAAGACGCCTCATCCGACAACAACCAAACGATGGCTGCGGCAACTTCTTCAGGTTCACCACCACGCTGCATCGGTAATGAGGCTTTTATTCGATCAACACGATTGGCCTCTCCACCATCTGCATGCATTTCCGTATAAATAAACCCCGGCCGTACACCGTTAACGCGGATCCCTTCCCCTGCCACCTCTATTGATAATCCTTTCGTCAGCGTATCCATCGCACCTTTGCTGGCCGCATAGTCTAGATATTCGAAGGGAGAACCACTTTTGGCTGCCGCAGATGAAACGTTAACAATCGCCCCACCGCGCCCTCCGTGGCGTTTCGCCATGCGCTTAACCGCTTCTCGGCAACACAAAAACGTTCCGGTCACGTTAATATGCAGAATCTGGTTAATTCTCTCTGCCGTTAAGCCTTCTATTGTGGACTGAGTTTGCAAAATTCCAGCGTTATTCACCAGTGCATCCAGCCGCCCCCAATGGTGTTCAATTTGGTTAAACATATTGCAGACGGCTATCTCATCCGCAATGTTGGCGCAAACCAGCAAACTTTCCTGCCCTAAAGCCTCTATTTCCAGCGCCAGCGCCTGTGCTGCCACATGGTTTTGAGAGTAATTGATACACACGCGATACCCACGTTTGGCGAGCAATAATGCTGTTGCCCACCCTATGCCGCGGCTGGCACCGGTCACGAGAGCAACGGGAGATGAATTCACGGCCATTCCTTGTTAAATTAATGTTTGTAAGCCAGTGTAGCTGAGGTTGAAACGCCTTCAAGTATGATGGGTATAGTGGTAAACGCCATGATGTCGTAATATGTAGTAGACGGCATGTTGCTAATGAGAACGATTACCGGAGAACGAATGACGCAGAACGAACGCAATATTGCCCTAGTATGTGCGCTAAGCGAGTGGATAGAGCAACATCTAGGCCGCGATATTTATCTGGATGAGCTAGCTCGCTACTCTGGATATTCACTGTGGCATATGCAGAAAATTTTTCGTGAAACCACCGGCATGTCCTTAGGCCGCTATATTCGCGAACGTAAACTGTCTGGCGCAGCAAAACGGTTACGCCACACCGAAGAGTCGATTATCGATATCGCGGTCTACTACGGCTTTGCCTCGCAGTCGCATTTCACCTACATGTTCCGCAAGCATTTCGATATCACGCCAACCAACTACCGGCTCCAGACCGACATTCAGCTGTCTACTATTCAGCCCCTGCACGTGATGTATAAACAAAGCGCCTGAATTCACTGAGAAACAGCACTATGCCAACCTCGTTACGTCACGTTCTCGGCGCTGTTCTGCGCGATCGTTTACTGCAATTTCTTTTGCTTGCTGGCGTCATTTTGGCCTGTTTTACGTCTTCCCCGCTGCGTGATTATCCTCGCTGGATTGATTGGCCCACGATTACCACCTTACTCGGACTGCTGCTACTGACGAAAAGCGTTGAGATGAGCGGCTATTTCGATTGGCTGGGCCGAAAAATGATGGCTCGCCTTAGCAATGAGCGAACGTTAGCGCTGTTTATGGTTGTGGCTTCTGCGCTACTTTCCACGTTTCTTACCAATGATGTCGCTCTTTTTATCGTGGTTCCGCTCACCATCACCTTAAAAAAACTCAGCGCCTTACCTGTTACCCGTTTAATCATCTTTGAAGCATTAGCGGTTAACGTGGGTTCTTTGCTGACGCCAATTGGCAATCCACAAAATATATTGCTGTGGAATCATAGCGGCCTGTCGTTCAGCGCCTTTATTGGGCAAATGTTGCCTTTGTCTGGCGTGCTGCTGTTTCTGCTATTGCTGTTCACGCTGATGTTTTTCCCAAACAAAACCATTCGTCCTCCCGCCGATCGCGAGAACAGCACCCGCAAGCGCGGGCTATTGCTGGCCTGTGCTGTGCTCTATGGCGTGTTTCTCATTAGCGTCGATTTAGGCATGCCCTACCTCGGACTGTTAATCGTGCTGGTCGCTTTATTATGTTTGTCCCCCAAAGTCATTTTGCTGGTCGATTGGGCGCTTATTTTCATTTTCATGGCGATGTTTATCGATGTGAAATTACTGACTCAGCTACCAGTGTTATTACCACTCACGGAAAACATGCAGCATCTTTCAACGCTCGGTACATACACGATCGGCATTCTGCTCTCTCAGGTGATCAGCAACGTACCGGCTACCATTTTGCTGCTGGGTTTTATTCCTGCCACCACTACGCTGGCCTACGCCGTAAATATTGGCGGATTTGGGTTTGCGCTGGGATCTATGGCCAATCTGATTGCCTTACGCATGGCAAATGAAAAACGCATCTGGCTGACGTTTCATCTTTTTTCTATTCCCGCTCTCGTTATCTCTGCGGCGCTTGGCTGGTGGTTAATCTAAACTGATAAGCACTGCGTGATTTTTAGGCTTTATTCCATTTGGTTATTGATAATCGCAGAATGTGATTTAGCAAACCGCAAACAATGGTTTAGCTTCATCATCAATAACGGAACGCAATTACCTGCGTTTTTTTTAAACAAATAATTTAAGTAAGACATTGGGATACCTATGAAAAAAATGACCTTGGCTCTGCTTGCAACCTCATTATTTGCTACCTCTGCACTGGCTCAAGCGGCCGATGATCTGGCAGCAATTAAGTCTGCCGGCGTGATGAAATTCGGAACAGAAGGTACCTACGCGCCTTACACCTACCACGACAAAAGCGGCAAGCTGGTTGGTTTTGACGTGGATGTAGCACGTGCCGTAGCAGAGAAAATGGGCGTTAAGCCTGAGTTTGTTGAAGGTCGTTGGGATGGTTTGATTGCTGGTTTGAGCGCCAAACGCTACGACGCGGTCATTAACCAAGTTGGCGTTACCGACGAGCGTAAAGCCAAGTTTGATTTCTCTCAGCCTTATATCGGTTCTAAAGCGGTGCTGGTTGTCCGTGATGACAACACCACCATCAAAAGCTTTGCTGATTTAAAAGGCCAGAAAGCGGCTCAAAGCCTGACCAGTAACTATTCAAAACTGGCGACTAAAAACGGCGCGGATTTAGTGCCTACCGACGGTTTCAACCAATCGTTGGATCTGGTGTTAAGCGGTCGCGCAGCGGCAACGTTAAACGATAACCTGTCATTCTTGGATTTCAAAAAACATAAGCCAGATGCGAAAGTTAAAATCGTCGCTACCGATGAAAATACCGAGAACTCAGCGATCCTGCTGCGTAAAGATCAGCCAGAATTAGTGAAAGCGGTCAATAAAGCGCTGGATGAAATGAAAGCTGATGGTACTTATAAAACGATTTCTGTACGCTACTTCGGTCAGGACGTTTCTCAGTAATCGTCTTTAACACTATCGCCAAAATAGTGACAAGCCTGCCTCTGTGAATCCTTAACCGGGTATCACTTCATGAGGCGGGCTGTTGTATTTAAGACGATCGTATTTAGGACGATCGTGTTTAGGCATACTGTTTTTAGACATATCGTTTCAAGACCTATTTTTTAGACTTACTGTATTAGGAGTACGGCATATGGCATGGCTACACAGCCTGACTGACTATATTCACGGCCTTGCCTGGCTACAGCTGATGATTGATTCGTTTTGGAGTCTGCTATCTGCGGGACTGCAATTCACGCTGCCTTTAGCGATCCTCTCTTTTATTGGCGGGATTATCCTTGGCTTTATCACCGCATTGGTGCGCCTCTATGCGCCAAAACCAGTCAAGTGGATTTTTGATTTCTACGTATGGGTTATTCGTGGCACGCCGCTGTTAGTGCAGTTGTTCTTAATCTTTTATGGTTTACCGAGTGCGGGGATCACCCTAGATGCGTTTCCGGCGGCGCTCATTGGTTTCACGCTCAGCGTGGGTGCCTATACCTCTGAAATCATCCGTGGGGCAATTATCTCGGTACCTAAAGGCCAGTGGGAAGCCTCTTATTCTATCGGTATGAGCAGTTCACAGGCCATGCGCCGCGTGATCCTGCCACAGTCGGTATTCGTATCACTGCCACCGCTGTCTAACTCATTTATCTCGCTTATCAAAGATACGTCATTGGCTGCGGTGATCACCGTTCCTGAGATGTTCTTGGCAGCACAGCGCATTGTATCTGTCACTTACGAGCCGTTGATTTTATATGTAGAAGCAGCGCTGATTTATCTGGCGTTCAGCACGGTGCTAGGTAAATTGCAAAACAAGCTGGAAGTGTATTACCGCCGCTACGAGTAAGTTTTTGTTATCTATTCAGTCACCTTCCACAAGGTGACTGGATAGAAATCTTCGCCACAAGATGCAACTGCAACAAAAAGAAAACCCGCCGTCATTTACTGAAAATCAGCAAACGAATCGAGCGGGTGCAAATGCATGAGAAACTCTATGTCGAAGTTATTCAACAACTCGATAATAGCATCACACATTTAATTAACAATTTGTTTTCCTTGTTTTGTGAGCAGGATCATTAAATTACCCTGTTTTCCGGTTTGGTATCGCCCATCCCATGTGACCCAAACTCCACCGGTACATCCCTACCAAAACTTAAACAGTTAAAAGAAAATAGAAAGATAGAAAATATCTTTCGTCTTTTTATCTTTGTTGTCTTTTTTATGTTTAAAGAGTGCGTTTTAGAGCCACCAGCAGGGATGCTGGTAGCAAGTTGAGGGCGCACAGGACGTACGCTCCGAGACCGGTCGGACAAACGACTCGGTAAAAAGCGCGAGAGTCGAGAGGTTGCGCGCTGGCAACCTTTCGTCGAACGCCTACGTCAGCCGTCTCATAGAAACGCAAATGCACACGAGCGGACGAAATCTTTCACCGCCCTCACATAAAAGATTCTATATACAAGGCGGCGTTGCTTGAGCCGCCTCACTCGGACACCCACGCCAGCGTTTTCATGGAAACACATGTGCTCATAGGCGTTCGAAACCTTTCACTGCTCTAACATAAAAGAACGTAGAGAGCTATATACTCGGTCTTCCGTCAAAACTAGTGTGCCTGCTCCTGCTGAGCAAACTTCAACTCAATCAGCGCTATTGCCTTTTGCACGCCGCGCTTGGTGACAGGGTCGATGCTGGCCTTGTCAAAATTGATACTCTTCAGCTGGCTGGCCATTTTTTCGCGCACTTCGGTAGGCGCAATCACATCAATGACGTCTAAAATCTGCTTAATCACCAGTTGGCAGGCAACCAGATCGGACGCCAGTTCTTCACTCTCAGTCAGCATCTGAGACATACTTTTTCCTTTTTGAATTCAAATTTACGCGTGTGAAATCAACAGGGATTTTATCCCTGCGGGTATTACATAAATGGCTTCGGATCGCCCGCGCCAACGCGCACCACTTCCGGTGAATCTTCGGTCAGATCAATCACCGTGGTTGGCTGTTGGCCTAAGAAACCACCGTGGATAACCAAGTCCACCACTTTACCCAGTGAATCTTGGATCTCTTCTGGATCGGATTCTGCAAAATCATTGCCTGGCAGCATCAGCGTGGTCGACATTAACGGCTCGCCCAGTGCGGCCAGCAGGTCCAGCGCGATCGGGTTAGACGGCACGCGCAAACCAATCGTCTTACGCTTTTCGCTCATTAGGCGACGCGGCACTTCTTTCGTGGCTTTCAGAATAAACGTGTAGTTGCCCGGGGTATTATTCTTGATAAGACGAAATGCGGTGTTATCAACAAACGCATAGGTCGAGATTTCAGACAGATCGCGACACACCAAGGTGAAGTTATGATTGCTGTCTAACTGACGGATACGGCAAATACGTTCCATCGCGTTTTTCTCACCCAGCATGCAACCCAGCGCATAGCCGGAGTCCGTTGGATAGACGATAACGCCGCCCTTACGCAGAACTTCCACACACTGACTAATCAGGCGCGGCTGAGGGTTATCCGGGTGAATATAAAAAAGCTGACTCATTGTAATTCCTCATTATTCAGGACGTGTCGATAGCTCAGAAAGATCAATAGCCTGAGTTACCAATCTCGCCATACAGGCTCAACGCCCGTCGGGAGCCACAATTTGCGGCCCAACTCAATCCACGCGCAGGGCTGGTGAAAATCGGAGCCCTGCGAAGCTAATAGCCCAAACTGCAACGCATACGCAGTCAACTGCGAACGCTCATTAGGGGCTTGTTGGCACTGTGCGACTTCCATCGCATCGCCACCCCAGCTTTTAAAATCGGCAAGCAGCCGTTTCAACCACTTGTTGCTTAGCTGATAGCGGCCCGGATGGGCCACCACGGCCTGTCCACCCGCATGGTGAATCGCAACGATGGCCTCTTCAATTGTACACCACTGAGGCGGAGCGTAACCGGTTTTACCACGCGCAAGATAATGTTTGAAAACACCCCCAACGTTGGTTGCATAGCCTTGCTCAACAAGATAGCGGGCAAAGTGACCACGTGTGATCTCAGCACCATCGGCGATACGCGTCGCTCCCTCAAGCGCTCCGGGAATACGCGCTTTCTCAAGCCGCAGCGCGATCTCTTTCGCACGCGCCTGACGCCGAGTCACCTGTTCACTCAGCAACGTTTGTAACTCAGCGCTGTCAATATCGACGTTAAGCCCAACAATGTGGATTTCATGATTCTCCCACAGCGTTGAAATTTCCACACCCGCAATCAGCTCAAGTTCAAGCTCTTGCTCAACAATAGCTTGGCGTGCGGCGGGAATGCCTGCCGTAGTGTCGTGATCGGTGATTGCCAACGTGGTCACGCCCATTTCTGTAGCGCGAGACACCAACTCTGCGCTAGAAAGTAAACCATCAGATGCCGTGGTGTGGCTGTGCAGGTCAAACAGGGGTTGAGGTGACAGCGTCACTTCTTCTGATTCAAGCAGTGTATCTTGCAAAATAGCCATCCTATTGCGGTATCTGGCCCTATCATACCTAGGATGCCCAGCCGAGCGCTAACCTATTCACCTAATTCCTAAATCATTCTCTTACGCTGTACTCCTTTTCTTATTTCTCCTGGATTGAAATTTATTCATTTAAAAGGTGTTGACACATAACCATGAAACTAGTTTACTAGTACGCAGGTTCGGTACTAACCCACACTTTTTTAGTATCGACAGAAAATTAAGGTGAATGAGATGCGTAAGATTTCTTTAAACGGTCAGTTTTCAAATCAGGTGCAGGTGTCCGCAATGACCCTTTCTGCACGTTGGTGGCGCGACTCATTCGGTTGGGCGGAGTAACTGTGTTACGGATATGACATCCAGCACATCCCGCCCGCACCCTGCGGGCTTTTTTATAGCCAAAATTCAGCAAAAAACTCTTTTTAAAGAACACTAGCGAACAAGCGGACATAATAATGACTTCAACAAAACCCACTTTGACCTTGTTAACGCAAACGGCAGCCTATCGTAACGATCCAACGGCGCTGTTTCACCTGCTGTGTGGCGCTCGCCCCGCAACGTTGCTGTTAGAATCTGCCGAGATCGACAACAAACAGGATCTGAAAAGCCTGCTGGTTATCGATAGCGCCCTGCGTATTACCGCGCTGGGCCGCAGCGTCACCCTTCAGGCATTGACCGAAAACGGTCGTGGCCTGCTTCCGTTGTTAGACGCGGCATTGCCCGCAGATGTTGAAAACGAGATATCCCCAAACCAGCGCGTTCTGCATTTCCCTGCCATTGATACTTTGCAAGATGAAGATGCGCGTTTGAAATCACGCTCGGTGTTTGACGCACTGCGTACTCTGCTCACGCTGGTTATCGTGCCTGAACAGGAACGTGAGGCCATGTTTATCGGGGGCCTGTTCGCCTATGATTTGGTGGCGGGCTTTGAAAATCTTGCGGCACTAAACAGCGATCAGCGTTGCCCTGATTTTTGCTTCTATCTGGCTGAAACCTTGTTGGTACTCGATCACCAGCACCGCAGCGCTCTCCTGCAAGCCTCCGTGTTTACAGAGAATGCCGCTGAAGCACAGCGCCTACAGGCTCGTTTAGAGCAGCTAACCCAGCAGATGACGCAAGAGGCTGCGCCAATTACCCATCCTCGCGTTGAGAATATGCAGCTGAGCTGCAATTTGAGCGACGACGCTTTTGGTGCCGTTGTCAGCCAAATGCAGCAGGCCATCCGTATTGGCGAAATTTTCCAAGTAGTGCCTTCACGCCGTTTCAGTCTGCCGTGCCCTTCTCCACTGGCGGCATACCATACGCTGAAACACAGCAATCCAAGCCCATACATGTTCTTCATGCAGGATAACGATTTTTCTCTGTTCGGCGCCTCACCAGAAAGCGCATTGAAATATGATGCGACCAATCGCCAGATTGAAATCTATCCGATTGCAGGCACCCGCCCACGCGGACGCCGCGCCGACGGTGAATTAGATCGCGACTTAGACAGCCGCATTGAGCTTGAAATGCGTACCGACCATAAAGAACTGGCGGAGCATCTAATGCTGGTCGATCTGGCCCGTAACGATCTGGCGCGCATTTGCGAACCGGGCTCACGCTATGTCGCAGACCTGACCAAAGTTGACCGTTACTCGTTCGTCATGCACTTAGTTTCTCGGGTGGTCGGCACCCTGCGCCAAGATCTGGATGTGCTGCACGCCTATCAGGCCTGCATGAATATGGGCACCCTGAGCGGCGCACCAAAAATTCGTGCCATGCAATTAATTTCACAGGCAGAACAAACTCGCCGTGGTAGCTACGGGGGCGCCGTGGGCTATTTCACCGCACACGGTGATTTAGATACCTGCATCGTGATCCGCTCGGCCTACGTAGAAGACGGGATTGCCACCGTTCAAGCCGGTGCTGGCGTTGTTTTAGATTCTGTTCCACAGGCGGAAGCCGACGAAACCCGTAATAAAGCCCGTGCAGTGCTGCGAGCCATCGCCACCGCTCATCACGTGAAAGAGGTGTTCTAATGGCTGACATTCTTCTGCTCGACAATATCGACTCATTTACCTACAACTTGGTCGATCAGCTGCGCTCTAGCGGCCACCG
>Ga0308165_1002279_pt1 | contig 23512 bp, 23 predicted proteins | sample PhyWR2_FD_201032 | JGI IMG/M metagenome (GOLD analysis project Ga0308165, IMG submission 201032) | Phyllosphere microbial communities from UC Gill Tract Community Farm, Albany, California, United States - DLSLW.R2 | ecosystem: Host-associated > Plants > Phyllosphere > Unclassified | place: USA... | reverse complement strand
CGAAATCGACGCGCATTGCTGGGACGACTGCGTCGATCCTGACAAACCGCCGGTTATCGTGGTTGATCCACGCGCCGGCCATGGCCCGGGCATTGGTGGCTTCAAACGCAACTCCGAAGTCGGCATGGCCATGCGCGAAGGCCATCCAGTTTATTTCGTCATCTTCTTTCCAGAGCCGGCGCTGGGGCAGACGCTGGCGGACGTGCTGCATGTGCTGCGGCGTTTCGCCGAAGAGGTGGCTCGCCGCCATCCTGGCAAGCCGCCTGTGCTCTATGGCAACTGCCAGGCTGGATGGGCGCTAACGCTGCTGTCGGCAGACTGCGCCGGCCTGATCGGACCCGTGGTGCTCAACGGCTCGCCCTTGTCGTACTGGGCCGGCGAGTCGGGGGCCAACCCGATGCGTCTTTCCGGCGGCCTCCTTGGCGGCAGCTGGCTGGCGCATTTGACGGCCGACCTGGGCAATGGCCGTTTCGACGGAGCCTGGTTGGCGCAGAATTTTGAGAACCTCAAACCCGAAAAGGCCGTTTGGGAGAAGTATGCGCAACTCTTCACCAACGTTGACAGCGAGCAGGCGCGCTTTCTGGAGTTCGAGCGCTGGTGGAACGGCTTTTATTTCCTGAGCCGTGAAGAGATCCTTGCGATTGTTGAAAACCTGTTCATTGGCAATCAGATTGAACAGGGTCTTTTTCGGATTTGCCAGGGATGCACTGCTGACCTGAGGCGGATCAAGAATCCACTTGTCATCTTTGCGTCCTACGGCGACAACATCACGCCGCCGCACCAGGCACTTGGATGGATTCCTGCCGTTTACCGTGACACCGAGGACCTCAAGCAAGCCGGCCAGCGCATCGTCTACCTCACCAACCCGCACGTCGGCCATCTCGGCATTTTTGTCTCGGCCGCAGTAGCTCGTCTGGAGCACCGGGCCATTCTGGAAAGCCTCGCTGACATTGAAGCGCTGGCCCCGGGTCTCTACGAAATGAAGATCGACAACCCGGCGGGTGACCCGGACTGCCATAAACCCACCTACAGCGTCCACTTCGAACCCCGTCAGGTGCAAGACCTCAAAGGGGAATACCCGCGGGAAGCTTTTGAGCGCGTCAAACAGGTCTCGACGGTCAACGAAGCGTTTTACCGGACATTCGTCAGTCCCTGGGTGCAAGCGCTGGCGACGCCCTGGACAGCCGACATGCTCAAGTGGCTCCATCCGATGCGCACCAGCCGGTATTTGCTGTCTGAAGCGTTCAGTCCGTGGATGCGAGGCGTTGCTTTGATGGCTGAGCCGCTTTCCAAGAACCGTCAACCGCTTGCACAAAACCACCCCTTCATCAAGCGTGAGCGTGAAGCTGCAGACCAGGTAACCCATGCGCTGGGACAACTGCGCGAACGCCGCGACGCTGTCTGTGAGCAGGCTTTCAACCTGATGTTTCAGACATCTGGCCTGTTCGCAAGCGCTTTGAGCGTGCCAGGAAAAGGCCCGTGACGGTGTTCCAGAACACCCCAGTGCAGGCCAAGTCCTGAGAGAAATTTTTTTACCAACTAAGAAAGAACCTGATGAAAAAAATAAATAACTGGATTTTGACAGCGGTGCAAATGGGTCTGCTGGCCTGGTCCGGCGCCACATTGGCCGCCGACAAGGTGTATGTGGCCAATGAGGGCGCTGACACGGTCAGCGTGCTCGATGCCGCTTCGTTCAAAACACTCTCAAACGTGCGCGTCGGCAAGATGCCGCACAACGTGCAGGCGTCGCCCGACGGCAAACTCGTGTGGGTGACCAACAACGGCGAGCCTGACCAGGCGGGCGACGCGCCTGCGCACAAGGGCATGGCCAAGGGCGACCAAGATGCGATGGGCAAATCCGGGGAGGTCTGGGCCATCGATACCCGTAGCGATGCGGTCGTGGCCAAGGTGCCGGTTGGCATGCACCCGGCCCATGTGGTGGTCTCGCCCGACGGGCGCTTTGCCTACGTCACCAACGGCGGCGACAACACGGTCAGCGTGATCGACACCTCGGCGCAGCGCCTCGTGGCGACCATTGCGGTTGGCCAGTTTCCCCATGGACTTCGGATCAGTCCGGACGGCAAGCAGGCCTACGTCGCCAACCTCAAGGGTGGCACGGTGTCGGTCATCGATACCGCCAGCCAGAAGGAGATCGGGCAGGTGCCGGCCGGCAAAGGGCCGGCACAGGTCGGCTTCACGCCGGACGGCCTTCTTGCCTTTGTCTCGCTGTCGGAAGAAAAAGCGGTCGCCGTGATCGACCCGGCCACGCGCAAGGTGATTCGCAAGGTGCCGGTCGGTTCGGTGCCGATTCAGCTGTACGCCACGCCGGACTCGCGCACGCTGCTGGTGGCCAACCAGGGGTCGCGCAAAAAGCCTGGCAACACGGTCAGCCTGATCGACCTGGCGAGTTTCAAGGTCGCAAAGACAGTCATGACCGGCGCCGGTGCCCATGGCGTGGTCGTCGACCGTGATGGGCGCTACGCCTACGTGACCAACACCTACGCCAACTCGGTTTCCGTGCTCGACCTGAAGGAGCGCAAGGTCATGAAGACCGTTCCTGTCGGCAAGGGCCCCAACGGCATCAGTGTGACGCCTTGACAGCTGCCCGGCGCTTGCCGCTGTCGGCCAAGGTGTTCCTGGTTTGCGGTTTCTATCTTGTTGCGCTGGGCCTGTACTTCGTCTTGCTGCGCCCGGCCTTGCTACCCGAAGATACGCGCTACATCGGCAGCTCGCTTGAGGCGATTCGCGCCGCAGTGCCGGGCTTGGAGCGTTGGCTTGGACACGTGTTCAAGGTCATGGGTGGCTTCATGGTGGCCACCGGCGCGCTGACGGTGCTTGCAGCCTGTCGTTGGCTTGCAAAGCGTGAGCGAGGCACGTTCGCCGCCTTGGCGGTGGCCGGTGCGGCCAGCGTCGAGCTGATGAGCGCCACCAACTTTTTCTTGCACTCGGACTTCCGATGGCTTTTGTTGCTGCCTGCGCTCTTATGGCTTTTGGGCCTTGCGTGTTATCTCAAGGAGCGCTGACTTGGTGGATGTAGAAATCCAGCACGCAGGAAAAGACGGCCGAGTTTCCTAGCGACGAGCAGGCGCGACAAGGCTGCAGCCCTGCCCTTTTTTTGCCAAGGCCATGCAGGCCAGTGCTGTTCCCGAGAATGGCACCATGGACAAGAGCGGCGCCAACAAGGCGGCCATGGCAAACCGATGTCGAATTTCTGATGAGGATATGGGTCGATTCAAGAATCGGCAGAGCTGCCTGATACACCTGTTTACAGGAAGAAAAAACATATACAGTCATGCCAGCTGAATTTACGAAAACCCGATGCCCAATACCCTTGCCTTGCTGATTGACCACTGGAAAGCGGACCCCTATAGTACGTATAACACCTGGTTTCTCTGGACAGAGCGACTGAAGAACTTTCGCTCCATTCGCCGCGGAATTGGCCAGGTGGTGCGTGATATCGATGCCGGTACTTTCGGCAACGTCTACCGCGGCTCAACTCTGCAGACCGTCGTGGGATCAGTCGCCGAGCAGCGTCAGATTTTTAAAGGCGCTGACCACGCCTTTTTGTGGAAACCCAAACTTCGCATCCCCGATATTTATGAAAATGCAGTGAACCAACGCGCTTTTGCCCGGTTGCTCAATGCCTGCGACTGCTGCGATACCGCGCAAGCCGTGATTGAGGCCATCCAAAAGATCGATGCGCTCAAGATCAAGGGTTTGGGTCCGGCCGTAGCGAACCTGCTTTACTTCATTCACCCGACGCTGGTGTGTCCTTTCAACACGGCAATCGTCAACGGATTCAACGCTGTCACTGGAAGCAATGTCAAACTGGGACGCTGGGACCACTATCTTTGCATGCGCGAGGGGCTGATCAGACTCAACGAGCAACACCGCCACAAGCTCTCGAATGACCTGGGCGCTATTGCCGGCCTGATGTTCGATGTCGGAAACGGCCGCTATGCCGCACCACCGCGCCTGCACGAGCCTGCAGTGGTCACTTTATGGGAAGCGGACTTGCAGCGCATACGCCAGGAGTCAGCAGCTGCGCAAAAGCAATGCTTGCTGGCCAACGAGAGCGATGCGACGCACACCCAGATTCAAGGATGGTTACGCGATATGGGGATGTCGCTCGGTTTTGATGTCTGGATCGCTTCCAACGACCGGAGCCGAGCGTATGCCAATGGGTTTCTCGCTGACGGGTGCTTACAGCGCTGGCCAGACGGCACAGCGCAGGGTCTGGACGCTGTTCGCCTGATTGACGTGGTCTGGCTGATACGCGGCAGCGCTCAGGTCGCAGCAGCGTTCGAGGTGGAGCACTCAACGTCCATCTATTCTGGCATCGTACGGATGCTGGACCTGGCCCTGGGTACGCAAGTGGGCGCTGCAAGCACCTTGTTCCTGGTGGCGCCGGACAATCGGCGCGACGAGGTGGCGCAGCAGCTCAAGCGTCCCGCGTTTTCCAGGGTGTCGGAGCTGGGTATACGCTATTTGCCCTATAACCAACTCAAAGAGCACCGGGAGGCAATCGGCCGTTTCGGCTCAAGCATCAAGCCAGTGCTGGAAATATCACAGTTGTTGTGACGCCGTTTGCAAAGGGGGCGAGTCAATCAGCGCATGATGCCAGTATGGCCTAGTGGGTCATTTGACAACGGCATCGGCATTCTTGTCGCAACTATGGTCTCGGTCATGGGGGGGCAGCACTTACTTTCCAAAGGGAATGCTGGTTTGATTGCCAACTACCCACTAGCCGTTTCATCTCACGCCAACGCCGAATACCGTGATCAAGGAAGGACAATTTAATCAGTATCAGTAGTGCTTGACTGCGTGGGGAGGCCCTGTAGGCCTGCCAGGCCCAAGCCAGGGCTGGTTTGAAATTTCGCAGCCTCAGGCACTGCAGGCTTTAGAGAAAAGCCTCTGCTCATCTCCTGCTGCAGCGCGATGGCGCCATGAATACTCAGGTGGTGTGCATCCCTGTAAAGCGATATGCCGTCCTTGACGACCTGACACTCATTGGCGCAGAGCCAGTCGATAGGACTCATATATTGAAAAGACACGCTTGTTTTAAATTCATCCACAACGCTGAGAAACGGTGCATTGTTCAGCTTTTCTTCACGGGAAGTTGAACGCATGAATTTCTTGCCGGTGACTGTTTCCAGCGCCAAAGCAGCCGGGACATTCTTGCTATAAGTGGGAACCGGCCCGATGAGCAATATCGCTCGATTGTTCTGCTGCAACCACTTCAAGGTTGCACGCAAACCTGTCTGGGCAGCAGCTACGCCAACAATCGATTTGTCGCTGTCCGAAATCATCTTGACAGGGCCATCTTGACGAAAATATCTGCTCCAAAAAGCCGCGACAAGCACCGTTTTTATCTGAGGATGCGCCACAAGGTAATTTTTCACCTCTGCTTGGGAATACGCACAGGCTGGGTTATAGAGGCTGGCCGCATCAAACAGGGGTGCGCAGCCCAGATACGGCAGGAAAACGGCCCGTGTATTGCCCTGCAAGAGAATTTCCTGTAGCACGGGCGCATAAGACAGGAGATGGCTGTCGCCCCACAGCAGCATGCTCGGCTCCCCCTTTGGAGCTCCCAGAAAACATGCGGCTTGGGGCGAAGAGTTGCTGCATTGATCATAGGGAATCAGCGGCGAACGGGCTTTGTCCAGACTCACCACTTGGGCATCGAAACGGTCTGGAAACCCGCTCTTTGCCACGCCTACGACGCAAAATAAGCTGAGCAAAAAGGCAAGACCTGCCTTTGAGCGAAGCGCCAGGCGTGATGTCCCCATTGAACCGCGACGAAAGGGCTGTTCGATGAAGTGATAAGAAGCACTGGCAAGCAGCAACGATGCCAGGAATAACGGCGCAAGATAAGGCGTGAGCGGCTCCAGGCCATTGGCGTACTGAGCTAGCACAATCAATGGCCAGTGCCAGAGGTATAAGGAATAAGAGATCAGGCCGAGATAAACGATTGGCCGCCATTGCAACATGCGCCCTGCTGCTGTCGGGCCACTTGTGCCGCCATAAATGATGGCTGCGGCACCCAGCACGGGTACAAGGGCCGTCAAGCCAGGGAAAGTTGTGCGTTCACTGTATGCGAAGCAGGCCATCAAGATAGCGGCCAAGCCGCTCGCCACCATTGCTTCGCGCACCATGCGCGAGCCAATGGGTGGCAAAAAGCCCAATGCCAGCAATGCGCCGGCAAGCAGCTCCCAAGCCCGCAAGGGCGACAGAAAGAATGCGGCTGTGCTGTTTTCCTTGGCCAGCCATGCGGCCCCAGACAGTGAGACCAGCGCACAAGCCGCTAAAGCCCAGGCGATGCGCTGGCGAAAGTAGCGATAGCCCAGCAGCAAAAAGACAGGAAACAGTAAGTAGAACTGTTCTTCCACTGCCAGGGACCACATGTGCAGCAGTGGATCGAGTTTGGTGTCTATCGTCTCAAAATAACCGGCTTGCTCCTTCCAGAGCATGAAATTGGATGCAAAAAAAATAGTGGCCACTGCCGCCTGCAAGGCGCGAGCGTAGTCGCTGGGCAAAAGCAAGAAATAACCGGCCATCAGCGTTGCAGCCAGCACTGCCAGCAAAGCCGGAAAAATCCGCCGCGCACGCCGTTCGTAAAACCGGGCAAAGCTGAACCGGCCTTCGCCGATCTCACGGCTGATGATCGCAGTGATCAAGTAGCCTGAAATGACGAAAAAGATGTCGACCCCAACGTAGCCGCCCGAAACAAGGCTGGATGACAGGTGGTTGAGCACCACAGCCAGCACGGCTACAGCGCGCAACCCGTCAATGTCTGGGCGATAGCTTGTCATCCCCTTGATGAGTTGGGTTGTGCCTGCATGCCCGCGGCCCGGAAGTTGGGTGTCCATGCTTTTTGCCTTCTTCACATATTTATATTTTTTCCCGCATGTAGCCTTAGTGGGGCCGGCGGTCTTTTGAGCAGTGCTTTTCTGGAGTACGAAAGTCAGACCCACGCGCCTGAGCGCATAGCTGCTCGTCCGCTATGCATCAGGAATTACTTTGCTGGCTCGATGTCGGTCACCACGATGGCGCCGCCGGCCTTTTCGGCCCTGAACATGACCTTGTCGTCCGTCTTGACCTTGTCCAGCATGGCCAGGTCCTTGACCTGGAACACCATGGTCATGCCCGGCATGTCCAGGTTCTTGATCTCGGCGTGCTTGATGGTGATTTTCTGGTTGTCCAGATCGACTTTGCGGATTTCGCCTTCGGCCATGTCGGCGGCCGCCGCCACCGGCACCGTTTTGCTCGCATCTTCCTTGATCATGGGGGCACTGCCGTGCGAGGTGGCTTAAGCGGGCACAGCGCCAGCCACAAGGGTAGTGATGATCAGCAGGGTTTTATGATTTTTCATGGTGTTTTTCTTCCAAGATTGCATTGAAGGCGTGGCCGGCCAACCGATATGGCCAGTTGTTACTTGGGATAGGCCCGGCGGACTTCTTCCTGGACCAGCTGTTTGAGTTCCTCGTCGCCAAAGACTTCCAAGGGCCTGCCGTTGACAAAGAACCCCGGCGTCTTGTCCACTTTCAAGGCCATCATGTCAGCGATATCACGCTGCAGCACCTGCTCGATCTCAGGGCTGCCTGCATCCGCCTTGGCCTTCGCCATATCCAACTTGATGTCTTTAATCGCTTCCCAGATCAGTTCGGGTTGTGGATTGCCGTGCGCGGCCCACTGCGGCTGATAAGCGAATGCCTTTTCGACCGCTTCCCAATACTTGTCCTGCTTGCGGGCCGCTTCCAGAATCTTGATGGCCGTGTCTGAGCCCTTGTGCAGGGGCGCGTACCGAACCACCAGCCTGACCTGGCCAAAGCTGGAGTTGACCATTCTCTTGACGATGGGGTAAAAATCCCGGCAGGTCTCGCAGGCGGGGTCAAAGAACTCCACGATCGTGACTTTGGCGTCCACGTTGCCGTAAACGGGCGAGTGCGCCCGAACCAAAGCCTCGGTGTTGCTTTGCGCAGCCTGAGTGACCTCGGCGGTGGAACGATCACGAAACACCATGGTGCCCGCAATAAAAGCCACCACGACAGCAGCGACTGTGGAAATGACAATCCATTTCTTATTCATTCTTCATCTTTCGTTTTGAAAACAAGAGCAGCGCCAGGATCGCTGTAAATGCGACCAGCGCCAGCAAGGGGATGGGCACGAAGCCCGCGACCTGAACGTCCGCATCCGCACAGGACCCGCCTTTGCCGCAAGGGGTCATCCCCTCAGACACCAGACCCCAAAAGATCAGGCAGTGGTACAGCGCGATACCCCAGCCAGCCCACACCAGCGGCAAGGCGTAGCGGATGCTCCGGCCATCGTGCTCGAGCAGGCCCAGGCCCAGAATGAGCACCAGTGGAAACATGGCGATGCGCTGGTACCAGCACAGCACGCAAGGCGTCATGCCCATCACCTCACCAAGAAAAAGCGCGCCTGCCGTGCCCAGCAGGGCAATCATCCAGGCCAGGAACAAGGGCATCCAAAATGCCTGGACTGGGTTGCCTTGCTGACCGTCATGCCGCGATCGCGCAGATTGAGCCGTCATGGCGCCGGCGGGGAAAAGCTGGCGATGGCTTTTACCTCTACCTTTGAAATGCTGGCGTCTGCCGCCTTGAACTCCAGCGTCAAGGGCACGGTTTGACCTTGCTTGATCTGCTGCTTGAGATCGAGCATCATCAGGTGGTAGCCGCCCGACTTCAGCTCGACAGATTGGCCTGCCTTTAACTGCAGGCGAGGGACCGCGCGCATTCTCATGATCCCGTTGTCCATGGTCATTTCGTGGACTTCGGCAAGGCCTGCCACACGGGAGCGCACACCTGTGAGTTCAACGTCCTTGTCCGCCGTGATTCGCATGAACGCGCCTGTCGCACTTTGATTTGGCACCGTGGCGCGAACCCAGGCCCGATCAACGGTGACTTGTGCCCAGGCGATTGACCCCAGTCCCAGGCACAAAGACAAAGCGATGCAAGCCGGCGCTTGGCGTTTGAAGAGAGTGATGATCATGTTTTGAAGATTGATATGGTTAAAGCTGTACAGCTGTACCCGTGACCATTGCACTGAGCGTGGAAGGGCAGGGCAATGAGCCAGCCCGCAAGCCGCAGTGCCTTTAGGATCAAAGACGTTTTGATGAATGAATCCTCATGGCGTGGCCGGCCGTGAGGGAAGGAATGAAGCGCCTACCAGCAGCGCTGCACCGCAGACAATGCCGATGTCAGCGACATTGAAGGCCGGCCAGTGCCAGCCAAGCGCATGAAAGTCGAGAAAGTCCACGACGTAGCCGCGCACCCCCCGGTCCAGCCCGTTGCCCAGCGCGCCGCCGAGCACCAGGGCGTAGCCCAGGCGCTCGAGCCTTGCCAGCGGTTGGCGCAGCACGTAGATCAGCCATGCGGAGACCAGCAGAGCCATTCCACCAAAAAAGTACCGTTGCCATCCGCCGGCATCTGCAAGGAAACTGAAGGCCGCGCCGTAGTTCCAGACATGCACCAGGTTGAAAAAACTCGTGACGGCTTGATTCCATCCATACGGGGTGGCTTCATGCACCACGTATTTGCTGGCCTGGTCGGCCAGGAAAATGAGGCCGGCGATCCAGTAGCCTAGGGAAGATGGGTAGCGATCAGCTAAAGCGCCAGGCGCGGGGCGCGCGGCAAGTGAAGTGGTTGATACCATGGTCCAAACTCAAAAAATCATGAAGTTCCGGCCCGGCAACAGGTCGGCTCGAACGCCAGGCGTGCCTTGAAGGCGCGCCCGATACGGAACTACACAATTGGAGGCTTGAAGCTGGGGAGGTGTTCAACACTGGCGTTGCCAGCAGAGGGTGGAGGAAACGCGGTCCAGGTGAAGGCAGTCAAGATTGCCGCAGACGGGGTTTGCACCATGGCCGCTTCATGGCAGAGCTGGCAGATGTTGCACATTGCGCAGGCTTGAGTCGCGCTGCAGCTGGCCGGCGCTAGGGAAGCGGATGCACGCGCGTCGCATGGGCGTGGGGCAGTGGATTCCCCTTGAGCAGTCTTCGTGCCGGCAGCGCTCACTTTTGCAAGAGATGTGAAGGCCTCGTACCCGACAAGCTCTTGCATGGTTGGCGCGGCAAGCTGAAAGGCTACCATGGAAAAAAGCGACAAGATGAATAAACGCAGCATTACCGGGCGAGCAGGGAAAACCGTGGGTTGAGAGGCCGGCAGTTTAACTCAGCGAGTTTTCCCGTCATGCCGTCACGCCCTAAACCACAAAAAATGCAAGGCACGTTCAATCCTATGCCTCATCAACCCATGAATTGGCCAAGGCTTAAGTCACGCGCCGAATGAAACTGGCCGCTGGTTGGCACCGCTAGCCAGCCGCAGAATCGATCAGCAGCGCCGATGTTCGCTGACGATTCGCGTTGTCAAACTACTTGTGGGGCGCTGTGCCGCAACCCGGCAAAGACATGCCCACTTGGGGATGCGTTCCCTGGATGTGGTCCGCATGGCTTGGCGCTGCGCGGGGGTGTGGGTGCTCTTGTGCGGCTTTTACCAGGCCCGAGAGGATGCCGCACTCTGCCGCGGCTTCTCCGTTCTGGCATTGCAGGCGCAGCGACTTGAGTTCTATCTCGAGCCCGCGCAGCTCTTCGATCCGGGTGGCCACATGCCCGATGTGCTCGTCCAGCAAGGCGTTGACTTCGCCGCAGTTTTCCTCGGGCGCATCCTTGAAGTGAAGCAAGGTCCTGATCTCGCCCAAGGTCATGTCCAGCGATCGGCAATGGCGAATGAAGGCGAGTCGCTGAACGTGACTTTCGTCATACATGCGGTAGTTCGCACCGCTGCGGCGAGCCTCGGGCAGCAAGCCTTCGCGTTCGTAATACCGGATCGTCTCGTTTTGCGTTTGGGTCAACTTGGCCAGTTCACCGATTTTCATCAGGGGGTCCTTTCATCCATAGCAATGCTGCTGGGAGGGTAAATTTCAGAATTGTCTTGACCTTAAGGTCGCTGCAGGGTTTCCAATTAAGGCATGAAAACTGAAAATTTGCCCGATACCCCTCTTGATGACTGCTGCAGCGCAGGTTCATCCTGCTCAGCGCCTATCAAAATGATTCCTATCGCTACTGCGAAGCCACCTGTAGCAGCAGCGACATTGACACCGGCTGCGGTTGACGACTGCTGCGCGCCAGGCGCAGCCTGCGACCCCAGTACGGCAGTGGCCGCCCCCGCAGCACGGGGTAGAGGGCAGGAATTTCGGATCGCCACAATGGATTGCACCGTGGAGGAGTCAGAGATCCGCCGGGCGCTCGAGCCCATCGCTGGGATCCGCTCGCTGGGCTTTCAGCTCAGCGCGCGCACGCTGCGCATTGACGCAGCGCCAGAAGCGTACCCCGAGGCCCTGGCCGCCATTCGCAAAGCCGGGTTCGATCCCAAGCCCTTGCCTTTGGCAGGCGCACAGCCAGAGCTGGCTGGCGCCGAGGCCGCCCACGATCATGAGCATGGGTTTTCCGGCGGCATCTGGCGCATGGTCCTGGCGCTGGTGTTCGCCATTGGTGCCGAGGCACTGTCTTATGCCGCGCCCGAGACCACGGCCTGGAAAATAGCCGGCATGGCGCTCGCTGGACTGGCCATTGCCCTGGCGGGTGTGGAAACCTACAAAAAAGGCATGGGCGCGCTGCTGCGCGGAAAACTGGGCATCAATGCGCTGATGGCAGTCGCGGTGACCGGCGCTTTCCTGATCGGCCAGTGGCCGGAAGCGGCCATGGTGATGGCGCTGTATGCGATTGCCGAGCTGATCGAGGCCAAGGCGGTGGACCGGGCTCGCAATGCGATCAAGGGCTTGCTGGAGATGGCCCCACAGGAAGCCTTGATGCTCTCAGCGGGTGGCTCGTGGGTGCAGACCCCGGTGGCATCGGTCGCGCTGGAGGCCACGGTTCGCATCAAGCCAGGCGAGCGCGTGCCGCTCGATGGCATGGTGATCAAGGGCACCAGCGCGGTCAACCAGGCGCCCATCACGGGCGAGAGTATTCCGGTCGACAAAGCAGCGGGCGACCTGCTCTTTGCCGGCACCATCAACGAGACGGGCGAGCTCGACATGCGCGTGACGGCTGGCGCCAGTGACACCACGCTGGCGCGCATCATCCACGCGGTCGAAGAGGCTCAGGGCACCCGGGCGCCAACCCAGCGCTTTGTGGACCGGTTCGCTGCCATCTACACGCCGGCGGTGTTTGCGATCGCCATTGGCGTGGCCGTGCTGTTTCCTCTTTTTGGCAGCTTGAGCTGGTTAGAGGCGCTTTACAAAGCCTTGGTGCTTCTGGTCATCGCCTGCCCCTGCGCGCTGGTGATCTCCACGCCCGTCACGGTGGTGAGCGGCCTTTCAGCGGCAGCCCGTCGCGGCATTCTGATCAAGGGTGGCACTTACCTAGAAAACGCCCGTCTGCTCAAAGCCATTGCGCTGGACAAGACCGGCACGCTGACCGAAGGCAAGCCCAAGCTGGTGGGTTGGCAAGCTTGGGCAGGGGCCCCAGAAATGCATGCCTCACAAGTGGCGGCAGCGCTGGCTTCGCGCTCGGACCATCCGGTGTCCAAGGCCATCTTCAGCGGCCTGAATGTTCAAGCAGGCGATGTGCAGGACTTCACCGCCCTGCCGGGCCGCGGCACATCGGGCGCGGTGGCTGGCCAGTCCTACCTGTTGGGCAACCACCGGCTGGTACGCGAAAAGGGACTGTCAACGCCCGAACTTGAGGCCGAGCTCACCAAGCACGAGCAAAAGGGGCACACGGTGACCTTGCTCGCCAGCCAGACGGCCGTGCTGGGAATGTTCGCTGTGGCCGATACGATCAAGGAAACGTCCAGGCAGGCGATTGTGGACCTCAAGGCGCTGGGCGTTACTCCGGTCATGCTCACCGGCGACAACGCCGCCACGGCCAAGGCCATCGCCGAGCTTGCCGGTATTGAAGACGCCAGAGGCGATCTGCTGCCCGAGGCCAAGCTCGAGGCGATCAAGGCGATGCAGCAGCAGTATGGCGCCACGGGCATGACCGGCGATGGCATCAACGATGCGCCGGCCCTGGCGCAGGCCGACATCGGGTTTGCGATGGGCGCAGCCGGCACCGACACCGCGATGGAAGCGGCGGACGTGGTCATCATGAATGACAACCTCGAGCGGGTGGCCGAGACCGTGCGCCTGTCCAGGCGCACGCATGCGATTTTGTGGCAAAACATCACCCTGGCCCTGGGCATCAAGAGCGTGTTCCTGCTTCTGGCCGTGTTCGGCACGGCCACGATGTGGATGGCTGTGTTTGCCGACGTGGGTGCGAGCTTGTTGGTCGTGGCCAACGGCCTGCGGCTGATGAGCGGCGTTAAGGCACGAAAAGCCAGCAAACAGGCTTGAAGCTGTGGAGGACGCTGTCTCAACCTCGCCGCAGGAGATTTACGCATTTCTGCTGCGGGGTTTGAACCGGGCTGCGCCCGAGCAGTTCGAAGACCGGTGGGATTGGCTGATTGCTGCGCATGTCGCTGTGCAGCCGCAGTATTCATTGCACTGGCGAGTGCATTGGAAAATGCTGCGGTACGCACTTGCGCTGCGCGACTACCGGAAAGCTGCGGGCCAGCTTTTGCGGCTGGTGCTGGTCCCGCTGGGCCATGCCTTTGGCAGGCTGCCAGCCGGGAACACTGGGCGGGCCGACGTCAATGCATTCCAGCCGGTGGCAGTGTCTGAGCGGACCCAAGCCTTTGTCAGCGCAGCCCGCGAGAGTGCCAAAAAGCTTCAGTAAGCCGCGAAATCAAGAAAAACCCGATGTGGAGCACAAGCAGATCGGCTGCCAGCCAATAGGTGATCGTTTAGATAATTACAGCTTTAGCTGTGTGAGTGGGGGAGTCGTCCATTGGGGCGTCGCCAGCGCCCTTTCGAACCCAAGCCAGCAGGGTGTGGATCAGCACATACAGGGCAAATACCGTAGCCAAGGTGTTCGCCAGCAGCGCCATAGCTGCATGTCGGCCTGCCCGACGCTCGGCCATACTGTTTGCAGCAGGCGGCGCCAGGTTGGACCGGTTAGCGGATTTTTAAAGCGGCGTACTCATCATCTCCAAGATTCGCGATTAGGCGCACGTAGATCAGCTCGCTGAGCAATTCCACCAGCGTTTGCGTGACGATGATCGCCGGCAGCAGGGGAACCGCCCCGGGAACTGCCAGAGCCAGTGGAAGCACTACAAGGGAATTGCGCGTGCTGGCACTGAATGCGATCGACCTCCCCGCTGCCGCCTCCAGGCTAAAACCCCTGGCTACCAGCCACCCCAGCAAGGGGGCGACGATCGCAAAGACAACGTATATCGGCACCACGCGCAAGGCCGCTTCGCCCGCCGCTCCAAGCTGGGGCACCACCGCAGCAATGACGACGAAAAGAACCAGCGCGGTGGCAGGAACAGGCAGGATGCCCAGCGACGCTGCCAGCTGCGCGCCGGTTTTACTTCGCGCCGCCCAGACTTGGGTAAGACCCGCAAGCACGAGCGGGACCGCGATCAACCAAACGAAGGCATGCACAAACGGTCCGGCCTGCACCAGCCGGGCAGCATCTTCGCTGAGCAATAGGCGCAGATAGCCCGGCAAGAGCAGCATCTGTGCAATGAGCAAGGCCGGGGTAGCCGCCAGCAGCAGCCGGGCGTCAGCCCGGCCCAGATGCGAAAACGTCACGACATAGTCGATGCAGGGCGTGAGCAGCACCAGCAGCACGCCGAGCCGCACCATCGGATCAGCAGGCAAAAACTGAACAAGGATCGCCACAAGAAGCGGAATCACCGCGAAGTTGGCCACGAGCAGTGCGGCCAGGAAACGCACCTGCCCGAACGCGCGTTTGAGTTCGGCCATGGGCACCTGCAGGAACGTCACAAACAGCATCAGCGCCAAGGCAGGATTAACGGCGGCTTCGAATGCAGTCGTCCCGGGAACGAACCAGGCGAGGCTTGCGGCGGCCGCAACGGCGGCGAAGTAGATCGCGATTTGCCTGTTCTCCAGAGCTTCCCGAATTTGTTGCAGTTTCACGCCTTGCCCAGTCCTGATTGAAACGTTCATTATCCAAGGGGGGATGCCATCGAACTGCGGCCATTGCCGCTTCGGGCGTCAAGCCCCGCTCGGATACTTCACGGCGCAGCCATAGGCCTGCGTGATGGGCCGGCTCACGGGCTTGCCCGACATCGCCTCGCCAAGCGCCTGGGATACATAGCGTGACGGAGGTGACCAGCACGGGTCGCTCGATCTCAAAGTGGTAGCGCTTCTCGTACCCCCAGTGGATGGTGACAGGCGAGCCAGGCCAGTAGGGACACGTCTCTTGCGCGGCGCTGTCGCACACGGTGATGACCACGCGCATCCGAGGCGCCCCAGGCGCGGTGAACTCATCCCAGCTCTTGTTGCGAAAGCCAGAAGTGTCCATGCCAAACTGTTGCAGCACCTCGATCGCCATGGGGTTGATGCGCCCGCTCGGGGCGCTGCCTGCGCTGTAGGCCTACTGGATCGCCGGCTTCATTTTCCTGGCCGACCAGGCAAGCAAATACGTGGTGCATGAAGCCACCCCATACGGATGGAATCAAGCCGTGACCAGCTTCTTCAACCTGGTTCATGTCAGAAACTACGGCGCGGCCTTCAGTGCGCATATCCTATCGGCGCTCAATCACAACGCAGGCCGTCACTGCGGGTGCCTGCTGGCTAGCCATCTTTTTCTAGCATGCACTACAGGACCGCATCATTCCACGGTACGGCCTGCCAGATGGCTTTGAGGGTCGGCTGTAGAACTACTGACGCTTAGCACTTGGCCACGGTCTTGTAGTCGATCCTGCGGCGCCTGGACAGCAGCGCCCCCAAGCCGCTTCAACTATTTTGTATTGCCCAGCGAGTCGCCTCTGTCGTGCTGGCGTAGAAGAGCCTGGCCTATAGTGCTTCCTTTCATTGCACGGAAAAGATTGCACCATCAGGCGGCAATTCGGGACACCTTCTGGCTTATAGGCTGCTGAGCCCGCCGTTGGCTCCCTAGGCTCGTTATCGGTGCAGCGTTTATTGACGTGGATCAATTACTTTTGGCCACGCCTGCGTACGATGAAATTTCCGTGATCTCAACCGCCATGAAGCTTTTTTCCAACACCCGCGCCAAGCGCAACACCGCATTCATGGTGTTGCTGCTGTGGCTGTTTGCGCTGGCTTCAGGGGTTGCGAATGCGTGCTTGCTGGAGGCGCGCCAAACGCACGCCCACGCTGCTACAGCCGCATCTTCCGAAGCTGCTGCGCATGCATCCGTCATATTGCCTGGTCACACGGGAGCCGTTGCCGATGCCGTTGGTGAGCAGCACTTCAAGGCGCCTTGCCTGAAGGTTTGTGACGATAGCACGCGCTCTTTCCCCAAGCAGGACGGGGCACTCGCCCAGAACGATGCCGGTCCCGCGCCCCTCGTTCAGGTCCTCTGGGGCAAAGTAGCGCCTAGCATTCCGACGCTTCGTTATATGGATGTCGAGCAGCCAGCCACGCCTGAGCTGCCCATCCGCGTTCGCTTCTCGCGACTGGCCATTTAGCGGCCTTCCGACGTTAGACCCCGAGCCTCGCGCTCTGCGGCCTGCGTTCGTATCTCCATCCAATTTGCTTTTGTGCCCCCGGAGCACGCAAAGCAAGCTTGAGCCTTACACCAGCAGAGTCTTTGCCTACCCAAGGCACAGCACCGCACACCGTATTTCATTTTTCTGTCACCCACCCAGGAGTCTGTCATGACCCACTTTCGATTCATTCCTCTTGCCGTTTCTCTCACCGCCGTTATTGCATTGACCGCCTGCAACACTACTTCGTCGATGATGCCCATGGGCAGCGCGTCTGCCAGCAGCATGGGCACACCCGCCCAGATGGGCGCACCCGGCCAGATGGCCCAGATGGATGCGCAAATGAAATCCATGCAGGCCATGCACGACAAGATGATGAGCGCCAAGACCCCTGAAGAGCGCAATCAGCTGATGGCCGAACACATGAAATCCATGCAGGACGGCATGGCCATGATGGAGGGCATGTCCGGTGCCGGCATGGGCGCAATGAAGGGCATGCCGGGCATGCCGGGCATGACGGGCGACATGGGCGCGCACCAGCAGATGATGGAAAAGCGCATGGAGATGATGCAGACCATGATGAAAATGATGATGGATCGCATGTCGGCGGCGCCCGCCAAATAAAGGAGCTCATGCCATGACGCCGCTTCGCACGGGCCTGGCTCTGGCCATCACCGTCGGGCTGTTTTATGCCCTGTGCGCATTGGTCTGGGCCTTGGCGCCCGGCCCGTTCTTGGGCTTCATGAACAGCCTGTTCCATGGCATGGACTTCAGCACCATGGTGCAGCCTCGGCCATTCGCTTGGCAGGGATTCCTGATGGCGCTCCTCGTACTGAGCACCTGGGCATTTTTTGCCGGTGTGTTCTTTGCGTGGTTGTCCAACCGATTGACGCGTTGATCAACTCCCGTTTAGAGAAATTTGCAGCCATCGCGCAAGGCGGTGGGGCCAACGGCCCGCACCCTATTTTGTTTAGCACGCCGCTGGTTTTGACGACCTGGCGGGAAGCGTTGAAGGTTAGAAAAGAAAAGTCATATGCTCAAGAGAAGACAATTGTTTCAGCTCGCCGGAGTGGCCGCCTGGATGTATTCCGGTGCGGGTCACAGCCAGGAAGTGGCCGCAGTGCCATTTCGCCACTACCCCCTTGATCCCGTCGACGCTGCCAACTTCCAGCAAACGCTTTTCATCCCGAGTAGCAGCGGTCCTTTCGGCGTGCTCGATGTCGCGGGGCCTTTGAAAATCCGCGCCACTGCGGCAAGTTTTCCGATCCTGCCCGGCCCTACTTCACCAATTCCTTCGCCGTTTTTGCTGTACCAGACCGAGCACGCGGGCAAGGCCTACCAAAATCCCATTCTGCGCATCGAAAGCGGGTCGCGCTTTACGGCCAGTCTGGACAACGCGCTGCTGGAGCCGACCATCATCCACTGGCACGGCCTGCACACGCCCGCCGCCATGGACGGTCATCCGGCAAGCACCATCGCTCCAGGTGGCCGCTACGAGTACGACTTCACGGTGCGAAACCGCGGCGGCACGTACTGGTACCACACGCATGCGCACGGGTTGACCGCAAAGCAGGCTTATAACGGTCTGGCGAGCTTTTTCCTGGTGGACGACGACGACCAACGCCGCCTGGCCAAGGCACTGAATCTGCGACTGGGCGTGACTGATCTGCCCCTGGTCATCCAGGACAAGCAGTTCGACGCGCAAGGCAAGCTGCGCTACCAGCCCAACGCCCAAGAGTCGATGATGGGCTGGCTGGGCGACGTGGTGCTGGCCAACCTGACGCCCAACGCCGTGCAGACCGTCACCCCGCGCACCTACCGCCTGCGGCTTCTCAATGGCTCCAACGCACGCATCTACCGGCTCGCGTTCGTCACCGGCAAAAAACAGCTGAAGTTCACCGTCATCGGCACCGATGGCGGCCTGCTTGAGCGGCCCGAAACGCTGGCTGAAGCCTTTCTCGCCCCAGGAGAGCGTCTCGATGTCCTGTTGGACGCCGGCCAAGCACAGATCGGCACGGACATCTTTCTCAAAAGCCTGGCGTTCGATCCCATGGAAAACGAAGGACCTGCCATGCCCGGCATGGCGGGAATGGCGCATGGCACCGGGCATGCAGTGCCTGGCGTGGCTTCGGCGCGACTGCCGCTGGGTAGCGAGTTCAATGTGCTCAAGCTCTCGGTCACGGCTGGGGAGCGCATCGTTGCCAAGCTGCCAGCCACGCTGTCCAAGGTCAGCGCCATCCCAACCCAAGGGGCCACGCAGCGCAAGATTGAACTGTCGCTGGACAACATGCGCTTTCTCATCAATGGACGCACTTTTGTCATGGACGAGATCGCCTTTGACGTCAAGCGTGGCGCGGTGGAGGTCTGGAGCATCAGCAATCCGGAGCTGGGCATGCCCCACCCGATGCACCTGCACGGCTTTTCGTTTCAGGTGCTGGAGCGGCTGGGCAGCCCGGCCCAGGTGTTGGCTTCGGCGCGTTTTGGCAAGGGGCGCACGGCGGGCGACCTGGGCTGGAAGGACACCGTGCTGGTATGGCCGGGCGAGACGGTGCGCATTGCGATCGACTTCACCCATGATTTCCCCGGCGATCAGACCTATCTGCTTCATTGCCACAACCTCGAACACGAGGACGCTGGAATGATGATCAACTTTCGCGTGCAAGGCTGAAGGCGATCCGATGCGCAGGCTTTAAGCAGTTCAGTTCAGGAGATATTTAAATGAACCAAGACCATTCCCAGCATGCCTCCGGGCCGCAGCCCTTCTGGGGCTCGCGCTATTCGATCGGCCTGATCGTCTTCGGCGCGATTGCCGCGTATTTCCTGCTCAGCGAGCACCGCGCGCACTTTTTTGGCGCACTGCCGTTCCTGCTCCTGTTGGCCTGTCCGCTGATGCACATCTTCATGCACCACGGACATGGCGGCCAGGGACACAACCACGATGGCCGGCGGCACCCGGAAACGTTGCCACCGTCGCAGCCACCCAAGATTGGAGAATAGTGATGAACCATGACACCCCCGCCTACGGCCTTTGGCTGCTTGTCGTCATCAATTCGGCCGTTTTCATCATGTTTGCCTACAGTTTTTTCAAGCCGGCAACGGCGCGGGACTGGCGAACCTTTGGGGCCTTTGCCGCTTTTATCGTGGCCTTGTTCGTCGAGATGTATGGCTTTCCTTTGACCATCTACCTGCTTTCAGGCTGGCTGCAGACCCGGTATCCGGGACTGGACATCTTGTCCCACGATAACGGTCACCTGTGGTCAACCTTGCTGGGCGAGAAAGGCGATCCGCACTTTGGGCTCTTGCACATCGCCAGCTACATCTTTCTCGCTGCAGGCTTCATCGTGCTGTCCAACGCCTGGAGTGTGCTGTACCACGCTCAGCGCGCGCACGCGCTGGCGATCACCGGGCCTTATGCCGTGATTCGCCATCCCCAGTACGTGGGGTTTGTTTTGATTCTGCTCGGATTTTTGCTGCAGTGGCCGACGCTGCTGACCCTGCTCATGTTCCCCGTCCTGCTGGTGATGTACGGGCGCCTGGCGCTCACTGAAGAGGCCGACATGCGCGCGCAATTTGGCCAAGCGTTCGAGCGTTACGCCCAGCGCACGCCCCGGTTTATCCCTCGCATGGGCAAGGCCGAGCCGACAGCTGACTCGGTGTCAAAAAGATGACTTGGGGTTTTCCGGCGATTTTTATTTAATTTTTTTAGGAGTTTGATATATGAACACGATTGATCTGCAAGTCGAGGGCATGAGCTGCGGCGCATGCGTCAAGCACGTCACGCAGGCATTGCAGTCGCTGCCGGGTGTTGGCGGTGTCGAGGTCGATCTTGCGTCTGGCCATGTCCGAGTGAGCGGTGAACTGGCGCCAGGCGGCAATTCCCTCATGACGGCTTTGACGGGCGCGGGTTACCCCGCGAAGCTGGCCACAGACGCTTCAACTTCTTCTGCAGCCTCGCCGCCGAAAGCCTCGGGCTGCCACAGCGGCAGCACGGGGGGGTGTGGTTGCTGCTGACTGCGGTGAAATCTGATGCCCGGACAGTTAACACTCCTTGAAAGAAATGACCATGCCCTCTAACGACCGCCCCCTACAGCCCCAGGTCAATGCGAAGCCCAAATCCCCATCGTACGGGTTTCACGCCCACCTCGAAAATACCGACTTTGCAGCCGCCGTCGAACAGGTGAGCGACGCACTGAAGAAGGAGGGTTTCGGCATCTTGACCGAGATCGACGTGCAGGCAACGATGAAAAACAAATTGGGCATCGATGTTCCTGCGCATCGCATTCTCGGCGCCTGCAATCCCACACTGGCTCACCGCGCGCTGATGGCTGAGCCTGACATCGGCCTGTTGCTGCCGTGCAATGTCGTCGTGCGGCAGGACGCCGACGGCAAGGTGACGGTCGGCCTTATTGACCCAATAGCAATGCTTCAAGTGACTGACAACCCGCAAGTGGCAATGGTCGCTCGCGAGGCCCTCGAACGATTGCAACGGGTATGCACCGCGCTGGCCGCAGGCTGATCTTTTGCAAAATCTATTTTTAAGGGAGATCGGCATGGTTTACACAAGAGGCTACATGATGGGAAAACGATGGATGCTCGCGGGCTGCATGGCTTGCGCTGGCCTAGGGCTGGTGATGTCGCCTTTGGTGGCGTTGGCCCAAACAAGCCTTGACGCCACCGCCGCGCAGTCGTCGAGTGAGCAGGGCGTGACGGTCAAGGTGACGGCGAAGTCGATCGGACTGCCGGGCAGCCAGTGGGAGTTCGCTGTCGTGTTGGACACGCACAGTGCCGACCTGAGCGATGACCTGGCTCAAAGCGCCACCTTGACGACCGACGACGGGCGCACGTTCAAGCCCACGGGCTGGCTCGGCGCGCCACCGGGCGGCCACCACCGTGAAGGTGTGCTGGCTTTTGATGTGCCGGCGCCGCGGCCAAAAGGAATCGAACTCCGGATCGATCGGCTAGGCGAATCCGCGCCCCGAACCTTTCGCTGGCAACTCTGAAGGAGCGATGCCATGAACCAGCTTGAGAATGACCCCCCTGCGCCCTCGTTCTGGCGACGCCCGGTCGGCATGGCGCTGGCAACGGCCACCTTGATCGCCGGTTTTTACCTGCTGCGCGAGCATTGGGGACATGTCCTGGAGTACTGGCCGTACTTGCTGCTGCTCGCCTGCCCACTGATGCACCTCATGCATGGGCACGGCCATGGGGGCCACGGCAGGCACCCGCAGGCGCCGGGGCGCACCCCCAACGACAAGGAATAACCCCATGGACATGAAAACACATCACCACCCCAGCGGCACCTCGCCAGCCAAGCCATCCTCGCCAACCGATCTGAAGGATCCGGTATGCGGCATGCTTGTTACCGAGCAGTCGCCTCACACGCTGACGCATGAGGGGCGGCCCTACTATTTCTGCAGCGCCAAGTGCCAGAGCAAGTTCGCGGCGAATCCGCTGCAATACCTCGCGCCCGCGCCATCAGTGGAGACCACTGCAGCAGCGGCCGGCACGACCTACACCTGCCCGATGCATCCGGAGATTCGCCAGGACCATCCGGGCAATTGCCCCAAGTGCGGCATGACGCTGGAGCCCTTGCTGCCGGAACTCGGTGACGATGAAAACCCCGAATTGCGCGATTTCCAGCGCCGCTTCTGGTGGACGCTGCCGCTGACGGCTCTTGTGTTTGTGCTCGCCATGTTCGGCCACCGCTTCCAGTGGATGGACATGAGCGTGCAGAGCTGGGTCGAACTGGTGCTGTCGATCCCCATTGTCCTGTGGGCCGGCTGGCCGTTCTTCTCGCGCGGCTGGCAGTCCGTGGTCAACCGCAGCCCCAACATGTGGACCTTGATTGGCCTGGGCACTGGCGCCGCTTTCGTCTACAGCGTGGTGGCGACAGTAGCTCCACAGGTGTTTCCAGCCTCGTTCATCTCCATGGGCCGCGTTGCCGTGTATTTTGAAGCGGCCGCCGTCATCATCTCGCTCACGCTGCTGGGCCAGGTGCTCGAACTCAAGGCCCGCTCGCAGACCTCGGCGGCGATCAAATCGCTGCTCGGCCTGGCGCCAAAAACCGCCCGGCGTATCCGCGCCGATGGCACCGAGGAAGACGTGCCGCTGACCCATGTGCATGTGGGCGATGTACTGCGCGTGCGTCCCGGCGAAAAAGTGCCGGTCGATGGCGTCGTGCTTGAGGGCGGCAGCGCGGTCGATGAGTCCATGCTCACGGGCGAGCCGATGCCGGTCAGCAAACGCGTGGGCGACAAGGTGATTGGCGCCACGCTCAACACCAGCGGCGCGCTGGTGATGCGTTCGGAGCGCGTCGGCGCGTCCACCATGCTGTCGCAGATCGTGCAGATGGTGGCCCAGGCCCAGCGCTCCCGCGCGCCCATGCAGCGCATGGCCGACGTGGTGGCGGGCTACTTCGTCGTCACGGTGGTGGGCATTGCCGTGCTGACCTTTTTTGCCTGGGGATTTTTCGGGCCTGAGCCCAGCTGGGTGTTCGGCCTGATCAATGCGGTGTCGGTGCTGATCATTGCCTGCCCCTGCGCGCTGGGCCTGGCCACGCCGATGTCCATCATGGTCGCCACCGGCCGGGGCGCGACGCAGGGCGTGCTGTTCCGCGATGCTGCGGCCATCGAGAACATGCGCAAGATCGACACCCTCATCATCGACAAGACCGGCACCCTGACCGAAGGCCGCCCGACGTTTGACCGGGCCGTCCCCGCGCCCGGCGTTGACGCCGACGAGGTGCTGCGTCTGGCCGCCAGCCTGGACCAGGGCAGCGAGCATCCGCTGGCTGAAACCATCGTGCGCGCTGCCCGCGAGCGCGGCATGGTGCTGGACAAGCCCGAGAATTTCGAGTCTGGCTCGGGCATTGGCGTGCGTGGACAAGTGGCCGGGCGTCAGCTGGCGCTGGGCAACACTGCGCTGATGGAGCAGATCGGTGTCTCGGTTGCTGCCTTGGTGCCGCAGGCCGAGGCCTTGCG
>Ga0308165_1002277_pt1 | contig 23530 bp, 20 predicted proteins | sample PhyWR2_FD_201032 | JGI IMG/M metagenome (GOLD analysis project Ga0308165, IMG submission 201032) | Phyllosphere microbial communities from UC Gill Tract Community Farm, Albany, California, United States - DLSLW.R2 | ecosystem: Host-associated > Plants > Phyllosphere > Unclassified | place: USA... | reverse complement strand
AGCTTGCTTTCCAGGTACTTCACATGGGCCTTGGTCAGGTTCTGATCCTTGCTGGTGACCAGGCAGACCCGCTCCCAGAAGTCTTTGCCGCCTTGCTCTTCCGGGCGGTTGTGCTGCTTCAGCCGCTGGGCCACGTCATCCGACTCGCCGATATACACCCGTGTACGCATGCTGTCTGCTGGGTCGGGACCGACCAGAAAGTAGATGCCGGTACGGCCGCACTCGGGGCGCTGCACCAGCTCGGCGAGTTTGCTGCGCGGGCCGGTCAGCACATGGCCGGTCCAGTTCATGATTTCGGCGGTCAGCAGGCCATTGGGCGTGCCATCGACCAGAAACAGACGCAGGCTGCGGCCTTGGTTCATGCTGATTCTCGTAAGTCGATTTGGCCAGTGACGGCGGCGGTGATTAAGGCGGAGCGGCGTTCTGTGAGGAGGGTGATACTGAGTTCGGTTTTTTTCGCGAGAGCGTCAATACGCGCTCCCTCCTGCTTCACTCTATCAACGATCGCGCGCTGTTCTTCGATGGGGGGGGATAAGAGCACTACGTCACGGAAAGCTTCCCAGTAAAGTCGCATCCTGAAGTCAGCTATTCCACGAGAGAAGCGCCGCATTTCCTCTACTGCCATCGGCGTTCGCAGCAGCAGCTCTATGTACTCGGTAACGATCTCGATTTTGGGCTCGGCGACGACGTAGGCGGGGCTAACTAAACCGTCTACTGCCACAGCACCGAACCCTCCTTGCCACGCTCGCATCATGTTGTAAGCAAGGTCACCAGGGCACACACGTTTGTATTTCTCTCGGTCTTCTATTAGCGATACTTTGCGGTCTCGCTCCCCAGCCGAAAGCTCATCATCCGAGATTCCCGAGTGGATGGAGATGCTAAGTACAGGAAGGTCCGATTCGCCGGGACGAACCACTTCTCTGTACATAGCGGCGACCCGCATCGCAACCCACTGCTCCGGTACCTTCCCCAGCCACTCCACGCCGGAGTCTTTCATCTTCGCGTCCGGATCGAGCCCCTTGGTGACGGCATGGGTGATCAGCGCTTGGCGCTTTTCGCGCAGCAGCTCGATAAAGCGGGTTTTCTTTTCAATCAGTGCGTCGATGCGGGCGGTTTCGCGGTCTAGCTGGTTGGCGATTGCACGTTGTTCATTGAGATCAGGAAGTGAAACCAGAAAGTTACGGGTGAACTCATCCGGCACTCGCTTCAACCCTCCCGCCCCTGTCATCGCGCCTGCCCCGAAGGCCCGAAAGCTGGAGTCTTGAACGATGTAATTGATGTAGCTTGCATCTGCCACAGCAGGCTTGGGCCGCAGCACCGTCAGCTCCGTAGTCCCGAAACCCGCTGCGCGCCGTAGACCCCGCATCAGTGCTCCTTTCCCATTTTCAAAACATGGTGTGACCTTAGCGAAGGCCACGTCGCCATCTTCAAAATAGGAATAGCCGTTTCTCACGTCTGCTACGGGGCGACTATGCTCAAGATTTAAAGACCCATCTTCGCCAATGGACTCCATCGCAAGAAAGGAAACCTCTTGTTCAGGAGCTTCCAGCAGATTATTGCGAACAGGCGGATTCAAAGTTGCGGCGTAGCGCATGCGCACTACTTTCCAATGTGCCGGCACCCGCCCCAACCACGCCACCCCCGATTCCTTATAAGCCGGATACGGCTTGTACCGACTCATTCCGTCACCTCACCCAGCAGCGCGGCAATCTCCGCCTCCACGGCCTTCAGATCGGCATCGATCTCCGCCAGTGAACGCGGCGGCTGATAGACATAGAAGTAGCGGTTGAAGTTGATCTCATAGCCAACGATGCCGACCTGACCGTCCTTCGCATCGGTCTTTCCAATGTCGATCCACGCATCCGGCACATGGGGCAGCACTTCGCGGGCAAAGTAGTCCTCAATGCGCTGATTCAGCGGCACGTTCTCGAACTCGCGCAGGTCGGCATCGACCTGCACATTGCCCTTGTCGTCCAGCACCGGCTGGGCATTCGCATCACGCTCGCCAAAACAAGCCAGCGCGGCCTTCAGCGCGCCCTTGCCGAGCTTCTTGATGCCTGCGGCCTTGAGGAAGGCGGGCAGGTTGTCGAACGCACCCTGTACCCCGGCAAACGCCTCCGACTGATCGGTTCCTTTGGTGTTCGTATACGCCGCGAGCTTTTCCGGCGTGACCGAGAACCGCAGACGCAACGGACGCTCGACGGTAATGCGCCGATAACCGAAGTCGGTGGTGGCAAAGATCTTGGAATTCGGACCTTCTTCGAACGCCTCATGCACCTTGGCGATCTCAGCGATCTGCCCTTCGGAAAGATATCTGCGCTTGCTGCCCAGGCTCTTGCGCATCGGCGCGTGCATAGCCGTTGCATCGATCAGTTGCACCCGGCCCTTGCGATCAGAGTCCTTGTGGTTGGACAGCACCCAGATATAGGTGCCAATGCCGGTGTTGTAGAACAAGTCGTTGGGCAAGGCGATGATCGCTTCCAGCCAATCGTTTTCCAGAATCCAGCGGCGAATTTCGGACTCGCCCGAACCCGCGCTGCCGTTGAACAGCGGCGAACCGGACAGCACGATGCCGATGCGGCTGCCGCCCAAATCAATCGGCTTTCGCTTGGACAGCAAGTGCATCAGGAACAGCAGCGAGCCATCGCCCACGCGTGGCAGGCCGGGACCGAAGCGACCAGCGAAGCCCATCTGGCTGTGCTCGTTCTGCACCTGCGTCTGGACCTTCTCCCACTTCACGCCGAAGGGCGGGTTGGCCAGACAGTAGTCGAACTGCTCATGCGGCAATTGGTCGTTGGACAGCGTGTTGCCAAGCTTGACGTTGCGGGTGTCGTAGCCCTGAATTAGCTTGTCCGCCACCGAGATGGCGTAGGTTTCCGGGTTCAATTCCTGCGCATAGGGCACGATGCGTGCGGGCGCTTGCCATTCGTCCTTGACCAGCTCGATGGCCGAAGAAAGGAAGCCGCCGGTGCCTGCTGCGCAGTCGTACACGGTGCGAATCGCGCCGTCCTGATTCAGTGCCTGATGATCCGGCGCGAACACCAGCGTGGTAGCCAGGCGCACCACGTCGCGCGGGGTGAAGAATTCACCCGCGGTGTCGTTGGCGGACTCGGCGAACTTGCGGATCAGGTGCTCGAACACCAGCCCCATTTCGTGGTTGCTGATGGTGGTCGGATGCAGATCAATGGCAGCGAATTTCTGCGTGACCAGGTAAAGCAGGTTGGCGGTTTCCAGCTTGGCCAGCCAGCCGTCGAAGGCGAAGTGTTCGAACACTTGCCGGGCATTGGCGGAAAACTTGGCGATGTAGTCTTCCAGGTTTGCGCGGGTGCTGGTGGCGCCGACGCTGGCTAATGCGAACTGCGAGAAATTGTAGAAGGTGGCGCCTGCCGTCGTCGGCAGGATCAGGTCCATGTCCACGCCGCTGGTTTTCATCGCCTGATACTGGCTGCGCACTTGGTCGCGGGTCGGTTCCAGCACGCACTCCAGCCGGCGCAGCACGGTGAAGGGCAGGATGATGCGGCCGAACTCTGACTGCTTGAAGTCCCCCCGCAGCATATCGGCCACGTTCCAGATGAAGTCGGCCAGGTTTTGCTGATTCACGCACTATTCCTTACTTGATGAGCAATAGAGGCGACTGGCGCCGTCCTCCAGCGAGGCGCTTATTCTCCCATGCCACCGACCTCAGAAGCTGACGTCTTTGGCTTTCAAATAAAGCGCCTCAGCCCCAGCCTATTCTCCAAGCCTGGGCCGCAATTCCTCGACCACGCTGTCGATGTTCGACGGTCTGACGCTCCAGCGCGATTTGTCTTCGTATTCAAAATCGACGTTGAACTTCCCGGTGACGCGATTGAACTGGATCAGCGTCTTGATGAATGCCTTCTGATCGTCCAGGCGCAGCCACGCGCGGTAGGCAATGATTGGATCGTTGATCTTGCTGGGGCGGCACGAAATAGCGACCGAATCGCCAGCGGTCGTGTAGGCATACCCATAGGTCTCGTTGACCTCGCTGTAGTCCTCATCGATGCCGGCGATCAGCGAAAACTCGGTCCAGTCGATGTCGTCCAGCTCACCCGTGGAAATAATCGCGCTGATGATCGGTGCCAGCAAGTCGGTGTTCGCGGTCATGGATCCATGCTCCTGAAGGTTATCGAAGCGTTTCTGGCTGGGCGGTGCATGCGCGGTTCAAGACTGCGCCGCCGCTTATCGTAGGCCATGCACCGGTCACGCGTTGTGACGGGACGCTGCTGTCGATCTCCGCCCAAGCCTGCAGCTTGAAACGTCGTGCCGACCTCTTGCAGCGTATCTCTGGGTTATCTTGACGCTTGGGCACGCTCGAGCCACGCCGGCATCACGCGCAGCCACCGTGCTGCATGTTTGCAGCCGGCGCTGCTGCCCTTTGAGACCTGTACGCAGCCATTCCCACGGCGGAGATGAACTTGGAAGACGATCGATCGGCAAGCGACGCTGACAGCCTGCTCGCCCATGCAAACCTCGGAGCGGTGTTCTCGGCCATCCCGGGGATGAACCTGCTGCTTGCCGCAGACGCGCCTCGCTTCACGATGCTGCTGGCCAGCGATGAGCGCCTGGCGGCCACCATGACCACGCGCGCAGGGACCTTGGGGCGGCCGCTCTTCGAAGTCTTTCCTGATGCGAATCCCGACAACCCAGAGCCCTCCGGCGTCGACAATCTGCGGTCCTCGCTTGAAACCGTGTTGCGCACGGGCAAGCCACATCGCATGCAGCATCAGCGCTACGATCTGCAGCGCGTAGATGGGTCCTGGGAGGAGCGGTACTGGAGTCCGCTAAACGTGCCGGTGACGGATGCCAGCGGCAAGGTGCGGTGGCTGATTCACCAAGTGACGGACGTTACGGAAGCAGTGCTGGGACGTGCGGCGCTGGCGCGCGTAGAACTGAGTGCGGCGAGCGTGCTGGAACGGATGACCGATGCGCACTTCCAGCTGGACTGTGACTGTCGTGTGGTGGCGATGAATCCTGCTGCGGAACGCATGACCGGCAGCGTTCGCCACCAAGTGCTCGGGCTGATTTACCGGGAAGCGTTTGCGACGGCGTTCGATCCGGCTACCCATGAGGCTTGCCAGCGCGTGGTGGCGACCGGGCGCGAGGAACATTTGCTGCAGCATCACGTGAGTGCAGGCAGCGATGTATATCTGGAAGTCGATGCCTATGCGACCGACGATGGCGGGGTGGCGATCTTTGCGCGGGACGTGTCCGAGCGCGTCCGGGCGGTGGAGACACGGCGGGAAATGGAGACGCAGCGCTTTCTTACCCGACTGGGCGATGCGCTGCACCGGGAAGGTGACACCGCAACCCTCTACGAAGGCGCCGCGCGTTTGCTGGGTGAGCATCTGGGCACGGGCCGGATCATGTATGCCGAGACCGGGCAGGAAGACCGTGCCGGGTTCATTGCGGTGGTGGCCCAGCACTGGCGCGAGGGCCTGACGCCGATCGCGCGTGAGTACCGCCTGGACGATTACTGCCCCTGCGTGTCGATCAGCTTGAAAACCATGCGCACGCTGGTCACGGCAGACGCCAATACGGACTCGCAGCTTGATGCGAATGCACGCAGAGCACTTGCCGAGGCGGGTGTGGGGGCAAGTGTCACCGTGCCGATTCTGCAGGACGGGCGCGTCTCTGCCTTCCTGAGTGCGGTGCAATCCACGCCACGCAAGTGGACGGCACACGAAGTCGCATTGATCGAGGAAACCGCGCAGCGCACCGCGATCGCGGCTGCCCGCTCGCGCGCCGAGTCCGCCTTGCGGGCGTCTGATAGAAAGAAGGATGAGTTCCTGGCTGTGCTTGCCCACGAGTTGCGCAACCCGCTTGCTCCCGTGCGAAACGGGCTGCAGATTCTGCGCATGGGACCGCACGATGCGCAGAAGACGAACAAGATCCTGGGCGTGATGGAGCGGCAGTTGACGCATATGACCCGGCTCATCGACGACTTGCTGGATGTGTCGCGCTTCACCAGCGGCAAGGTGGTGCTGCGGCGCGAACGGATTCCGCTTCGCGCGGTGTTCGACAACGCGCTGGAAGCAAGCCTGCACCTGATCGAAGCCAGCCGCCACGTGCTGGTGTCCCACTTCTCGCACGAGGCGCTGTTCCTGGATGCCGACGCCACGCGATTGGCGCAGGTGGTGGGCAACCTGATCAACAACGCGGTCAAGTACACGCCGGACGGTGGCCAGATCGATCTGTTCGGCGAGCGCGATGGCAATGACGTGCTGATTCGCGTGCGCGATACCGGCGTGGGTATTTCGCAGGAGATGCTGCCGCACGTGTTCGATCTGTTTGCGCAGGTCAGCGGCACCAGCCTGGCACGTGCGCAGGGTGGACTGGGCATTGGCCTGTCGATATCCCGCCAACTGATCCAGATGCATGGCGGCACGCTGCAGGCCCATAGCGACGGCCTGGGCCTGGGCGCCACCTTCACGGTGCGCTTGCCGATGGCCATGGAGCGCGATGCCGAGGGCGCGGCGCCGGGCGGGGCGGCGGGATCAGGAAGCCTGGCCTCGCAGGAGATCCTGGTGGTCGATGACAACATCGATGCCGCCGATTCCTTTGCGACCATGCTGGAACTGTCTGGCCATGTGGTGACGACGGTCTACACCGGGGCAGACGCCTTGGCTGCGGTTGCCTCGCGTCGCCCGTCGCTGGTGTTCTGCGATATCGGCATGCCGGGGATGAACGGCTACGAGGTAGCCGAGCACATCCGCGCCGATGCGTCCCTGGCGCCGGTGCGCCTGATCGCCGTGACCGGTTGGGGGCGCGACGAGGACAAGCGCATGGCGTTCGACGCGGGCTTCGATGCCCACCTGGCGAAGCCGATTGCCTGGGCGGCGGTGGAGGCGGTGCTGACCGAGCACGAGGCGGGCCGGCGCTAGGCGCCGGCGGCCGAGCGTCGGTTTTTACTCCACCGTCACGCTCTTCGCCAGATTGCGAGGCTTGTCCACGTCCGTGCCGCGCACACACGCCGTGTGATACGCCAGCAACTGCAGCGGCACGGTATGCAGGATCGGTGACAGCATCCCGTAGTTCTCCGGCAGGCGGATCACGTGCACGCCGTCTTCGCTGCCGATCTGGCTGTTGCCGTCGGCGAACACATACAGCTCGCCGCCACGGGCGCGCACTTCCTGCATGTTGGACTTCAGCTTTTCCAGCAGTTCGTCTTTCGGGGCGACGGTGACGACCGGCATCTTGCCCGTGACCAGCGCAAGCGGGCCGTGCTTCAGCTCGCCGGCCGGGTAGGCCTCGGCGTGGATGTAGCTGATTTCCTTCAGTTTCAGTGCGCCTTCCAGCGCGATCGGGTAATGCAGGCCACGGCCCAGGAACAAGGCGTTTTCCTTGGCGGCGAACTCTTCGGCCCAGGCGATGATCTGCGGTTCCAGCGCCAGCACGGCTTGCAAGGCGACCGGCAGGTGGCGCAGTGCCTTGATGTTGTTGGCTTCCTGTTCGTCGCTGAGCTTGCCCTTGACCTGGGCCAGCGTCAGCGCCAGCAGGTACAGCGCGGCCAGCTGGGTGGTGAAGGCCTTGGTGGATGCCACGCCGATCTCGACCCCGGCACGCGTGATGAAGGCCAGTTCGCACTCGCGCACCATGGCGCTGGTGGCGACGTTGCAGATGGTCAGACTGTGCGTCATGCCCAGGCGGCGTGAGTGTTTCAGCGCCGACAAGGTGTCTGCTGTTTCGCCGGATTGCGAGATCGTCACCACCAAGCTGCGCGGATTGGGCACGCTGGTGCGGTAGCGGTATTCGCTGGCGATCTCGACGTTGACCGGAATGCCGGCGATCGATTCGATCCAGTTGCGGGCGGTAAGTCCTGCGTAGTAGCTGGTGCCGCAGGCCAGGATCAGGACGGAGTCGATTTCCTTGAAGACGCTGTAGGCCTTGTCGCCGAAGAGTTCGGGCGTGATCGCTTCGATGTCCTGCAAGGTGTCGGCAAGCGCGCGCGGCTGCTCGAAGATTTCCTTTTGCATGTAGTGGCGATACGGGCCGAGTTCGGCCGCACCGGTATGCGCTTGCACGGTGCGCGTTTCGCGCTGTACCGGCTGGCCCTGGTCGTCGACGATCCACACGCCTTGCAGTTGCAGGTCGACGACGTCGCCATCTTCCAGGTAGATGATCTGGTCGGTGGTGCCGGCCAGCGCCAGCGCATCGGACGCCAGGAAGTTCTCGCCCTGGCCGACACCGATCACCAGCGGCGAGCCTTGGCGGGCGCCGATCACGCGCTGCGGTTCGTCGCGGCAGAAGGTGGCGATCGCGTAGGCGCCGGTCAGGCGGCGCACGGCCTGCTGCACGGCTTCGAACAAGTCGTCGTGGTAGAGGTGGTTGACCAGGTGGGCGATGACTTCTGTGTCGGTCTGGCTGACGAACACGTAGCCCAGCGCCTGCAATTCCGCCCGCAGCTCTTCGTGGTTTTCGATGATGCCGTTGTGCACCAGCGCGATCCGGTCGCGGCCGTGACGGTCTTGCGACACGTGCGGGTGGGCGTTGTCGGTGATGGGCGCGCCGTGGGTGGCCCAACGGGTGTGAGCGATGCCGGTGTAGCCGGCCAGGTGTTCGGCGGCGACCTGGGCTTCCAGTTCGGCCACGCGGGAGGTGCTGCGCGCGCGCTGCAGGCTGCCTTCGGGCACGCCTGCGGCGTAGACGGCCACGCCGCAGGAGTCATAACCCCGATATTCCAGGCGCTTCAGGCCTTCGACGAGGATCGGGGTGATGTCCCGTTGCGCGACGGCGCCAACAATTCCGCACATGGCTGGGCTCACGAATGTGGTTGAGAAGTCCGCATTCTGAGCGTGTTGTGGTGAAATCGGATTTCTTGTTTACGGTTGTTTTGGAATATTCTGTCTCAACACAATCTACATGAAATATACATTCATCTATCACAGGAGTTTTTTATGATTGATGAACTTGATCGACGCATCCTTGCCATCTTGCAGGTCGATGCGTCCATCAATAACCAGGACTTGGCCGAGCGTGTGCACGCGTCTGCGCCAACCTGCCTGCGCCGCGTGAAACGCCTGCGCGAGATCGGGGTGATCGAGCGGCAGGTCACGCTGCTGTCGCCCACTGCCTTGGGCCCCAGCCTGAGCGCCATCGTCGAGATCAGCCTGGACATCCAGTCAGCCGAGCGCCTGGATGCCTTCGAAGCCCGCGTGGCCGGCGAGACGGCCGTGATGCAATGCTATCGCGTGTCGCCAGGGCCGGACTTCGTGCTGGTGGTGATGGTGGCCGACATGCCTGCCTACCATGCGCTGGTGCATCGGTTGTTCAACGCGGCGGCCAATGTGCGCAATGTGCGCGCCTTTTTCAGTGTGCAGCGGACCAAGTTCGAGACCGCCTTGCCGCTTTGAATGCACGCAGTCTGGCGAGCCCACTCAGACGCTGATCTGGCCCCGCAGTACCGCCGTGCGCACACAATTTCGCCCGGCATGTTTGGCGTCGTACAGCGCTTCATCCGCAAGCCTGATCACCCGCTCGCTGTCACGGGTATGCGTCGGCGAATGCGCCACGCCTGCCGACAGCGTGACGTTGCCGGCCAGCGTCGTTGCGTGTTCCATCATCGAGCGCAGACGTTCCGCCACGGTTTCCGTCTGTTCTAGCGACACGTTGGGCAAGAGCATCACGAATTCCTCTCCGCCCAGCCGCCCCAGCACGTCGCCTGAGCGCGAACTGTGCCGCATCAGCGAGGCCAGTTGCTGCAGGATCTTGTCCCCCGTGTCGTGCCCATGGACGTCGTTGACCTTCTTGAAGAAGTCGATGTCGGTCATCACCACACCGAAGGGAATGCCTGCCGCGTCCAATTGCGCGCGCACCGCGTCGACGCCGCGCCGGTTCAATAGGCCGGTGAGCGGATCGGTGGCGTTTTCTTCGCGCAGGTGGCTGATCATCACGTCGATCGATGCCAGTCCTTCCAGCAAGGCGCGCTTGAGCTGCAGCGCTTCCACATACCAGGCGCGCACGTTCGAAATGCCTTCGCTCGCCTGCTGCGTGTCCATGCGCTGCGCGACTTGCGCCATCTGCGACAGGGGACGCGAGATCAGGCGCGACAGCCACCAGATCAAGATCAGCAGCACCAGCAGCATGGGCAGCGTCTGGCGCACCGTCGACCACAGCAATTCGTCCTGGCGGTTCAGGGTCACCGACAGCGGGCGTTGGGCAATCACCCCCCAATTGGTGGAATACATGGGCGCAAAGCCGGCCAGCATCTGCACACCGCGGGTGTTGGTCAATTCCATGTTGCCGGTGGTCTTGGCAAGTGCGGCGCGCACGGCCGGATTGCTCAGGACCACATCACCCACGCGCTTCGGGTCGGGGTGAAACAGCAGCCGACCACCCGGGTCGACCACGAACAGGTAAGAGCCATCACGATAGGTGTGCTCTGCCAGCATGGTGTGCAGCGCGTTCGTTTCGTGCAGATAGATGCTGCCGATCAGCGCACCCAGAAACTCGCCGGCGCGCGAGAACACCGGTTGGCTCAGGGTCACGATCCAGCGCCCGGTGATGCTGAGGAAGGGCTGCGAGAGCGTCGGCTGACGAGCAGCCACTGCGCGCTGGGTGGCAGGCGTGTCGATGCGCTGCCCGGCCAGGCCGAGCGAGATCGGGGAGGTGAAGACGACCACCTTGTCCGGATTGAGAAAACCCGTGGAATTGAAGGTGTGCGACTGCAGTTGCAGTCGCTCGACCTCATCGTGGATTTTCGCGGGCGTGGTGCCGCTTTCCGACAGCGCCATTGCACCGAAGGCCAGCGCGCGAGCAGCATCCTGCATGACCACGTCGGCCACGGCGGCAACCTTCACTGCATAGGCCCGATTGCTCTCCAGCGTGTTGCCGGTAAGGATGTCGCGTTGCACCCGATAGCTCGCGTAGAAGCTGTTGAGCAAGGCGAAGGCGATGGCCACCAGGCTCAGCCAGAGAATCAGGCTTTGCAGGTTGATGCCGCGAGAGATACTTGGGCGCATGCGTGTTTGAGGATGCCTAGCGCGTGGTCACGCGGGTAGCCGAAAAACCGGCCGGCAGCCCGGTCGAGGACCGGGTCGTAAAGAGCGTGATCACGGCTTTTGCGGGCGTTTCCAGCCAGGGAAGCTGACTTGTTTGCCGCCGCGCGAGACGGTCAGTTGTTCCGCTGGCGCGTCCTTGGTCAAGGTGGTGCCTGCGCCAAGGGTCGCGCCATGGCCGATGTGTACCGGGGCGATCAGCTGACAGTCCGAGCCGATGAATGCGTCGTCTTCGATCACGGTGCGGTGCTTCAGCGCGCCATCGTAGTTGCAGGTGATGACCCCGGCGCCGATGTTCACGCGCGCCCCGATGGTGGCGTCGCCGATGTAGGTCAGGTGGTTGGCCTTGGCGTCGTCGGCCAGGTTGCTGTTCTTGACCTCGACGAAGTTGCCGATGTGGGTGCGCGAACCCAGCACCGAGCCCGGGCGCAGGCGGGCATACGGCCCCACGCGCGAATCCGGGCCCACGCGGCATTCGTCTACATGGCTGTAAGCCTCGATGCGGGCGTTGGCGGCGATGTGAGCATTGCGCACCACGCTGTGCGGGCCGATGTGCACGCCGTCGTCCAGCGTCACGTCGCCTTCGAAGATGCAGCCCACGTCGATGAAGACGTCCTTGCCGCAGCGCAGGGTGCCGCGCTGGTCAAAGCGCGCCGGGTCGGCCAGCGTGACGCCGGCTTCCAGCAGCGCATCGGCTTGCGCGCGCTGGAAGATGCGTTCCAGCTGCGCCTGTTGCTGGCGGCTGTTGACGCCCAGCGTTTCCCAATCGTGGGCGGGCTGCGCGGCGCGCACGGGCACGCCTTCGGCCACGGCCATGGCGATCACGTCGGTCAGGTAGAACTCGCCCTGGGCGTTGTCGTTGCGCAATTGGCCAAGCCAGGTGCGCAGCTTGGCCGTCGGCACGGCAATCAGGCCGGTGTTGACTTCATCGATCTGCAATTCGGCCGGTGTGGCGTCCTTGTGCTCGACGATGCGTTCGATGGCGCCCTGTGCATTTCTCACGATGCGGCCGTAGCCGGCAGGGTTGTCCATGTGCACGGTCAGCACGCCCACGCCGGTTGCGCCGTCGCCACGCGCGGCGCCCAGCAGGGCGCGCAGGGATTCCGGGCGCACCAGCGGCACGTCGCCGTACAGAACCAGGGTGATGCTGTCGTCGCCGTCGCCCTGCAGCAGGGGGGCGGATTGTTGCACCGCGTGTCCGGTGCCTTGCTGCGGAATCTGTTCTGCGTATTGCAGGCTGGAATCCTTGGCGTACCAGTCGCGCACTGCCTGGGCGCCATGGCCTACCACCACCACGACGGTGTCGGGCGACAGCGTCTGTGCGCTGGCAATCACGTGGGACAGCATCGGTTGGCCTGCCAGCGTGTGCAGAACCTTGGGGCGCGCCGACTGCATGCGCTTGCCCAGGCCGGCGGCCAGAATCACGATATTAAGCATCTTCGATCACCTCGATGGGGCGGACGGCGGACGTCATCGACGTCACGGTCGGGCCAGCAGCTTTTCGAGTGCGGCGACGAGGGCAGGGTCCTCGGGCGTTACTTCACTCGCAAACGCGCTGACAGGCCGGCCTTGCCGGTCCACCAGATATTTATGGAAGTTCCACTTGGGCGGCGAGTTGGTCGCCTGGGTCAGTTGCGCGAACAGCGGATTGGCCTGCGCGCCGGTGACCACAGCCTTGGAGAAGATCGGGAATTTGACCCCGTAGGTATTGAAGCAGAGATCGGCGATTTCTTTCGAACCGCCGGGCTCCTGCTGCCCGAAATCATTGGACGGGAAGGCCAGGATTTCCAGGCCGCGCGCGTGGTACTTGCTGTACAGGCGTTCCAGCCCTTCGTATTGCGGCGTGAAGCCGCAGTAGCTGGCGGTATTGACCACCAGCAGCACGCGTCCGGCGTATTGGCACAGCGACTGCGGCACCTCGTCCTGCAGGCGCGGATAGCTGTTGTTCAACAAGGCCGGACAGGCGGCGGGAGCATCCGCCGCGTAGCTTGCGCGCGGCGCGGCGGCCGGCAGGATCACGACCATCGCCATGGTGGCGGCGAGCAGGGCAGAAGCAGATAGGCGCATGTCAGACTCGTCGGTGTCGGTGATCGATCGGCCGGCGGCGCGATCAGGTGAAGATGGTCAGGACGCCGGTTTGTGCAAAGAGCCGGTTGTGGTGGATTTCGCCGTTGGCGAAAAAACCGATCAGCGGAATGTCGCCCAGCTGGCGTTGCAGCAACTGCATTTCCGCAGACGGTCCGCCCAACAATGCGCCCGTACGGCCCAGACAGGAAATATAAATCGCGCCGCGTGCGGCCGATAGCGATCCACACTCGTTTTCGATCGTTTCACGCAGCTCGGTGCATGCACGGACCAGATCGGCGCGCGCGGCCTCGCGATCGCGTCGGCAAAACGCCACATGATCGGCCGGGTCGAGCTCGGACCCGACGGCCAGTGCGCGCGCACCGGGATCGACGCCGATCAGCGGGCGCACCACATAATCGCCGCGCTTGAAGGCGTCGCCTTCGCCCACGCCGATGAAGGTGCCCTGAAGCATGCGCACGGTCGATGCCGTCTGCTGTTTGCGGCTGTCTTCGTCCTCGCCATCGACCTTGCGCGCCAGTGCGTCCGGGTCGACACCGATGTCGCGCAGCAGCACGTCCAGCGCGGGGGCGTCGTCCAGCGTATGCAGCAATTGCCCGCTGGCCTGCGTGACACGATGCACCGGACCGATCGGCCGGCAGCCCTGGGTAATGCGGGTGGACAGCGCGATGTCTTCCGACAGCATGACACCCGACAGTCCGCCGGCCAGTACCTGGTCGGCGATCATGGTGTTGCGATGCCGACTGCTCGACAGCCCGCCAGCCAGGTGGCCGCTGGCCACCTTGTGGGCCATGTCGCGCACCAGTTCCGGCAGATCGGGCGTGGACGAGTCCCCATGCACCATGGCGGTCCACGAGGCGCGGCGTCCGGTGGGCGTGCGGGCATCGCGCGGCCGGGGGCGCGCCATGCCGGAGAAAACCTGGAATTCGTCGGTCGAATAATCGGCCAGCATGACCGCCATGGCCGGCTCGTCGATGTATTCGGCGCTGCCTGCCGCGATACCCATGCCGAGCGCGCCGACCCAGTGGGCGACGCCTGTGCGTTCACGCATCAGCGCCAGGATGTCGGGCGCGTGGTCGCCGTAATGGTCCGTCAGATACAGGAAGCCCAGCGTGGGCAGGCCCACGCCGCCGCTGCGGCTGAAGGCCTCGACCTGCGCCAGGCACAGGGCCGCCGCCATCCGCCAATCGGGATGGGTGGCATGCCCCCAGGGAAAGCGCGGCTTCATCGGCCGCCGGTGCCCGGTGTTTTCTTGGCAGCCGTCTTGCGCGCCGGTTTGGCAGACGCGCTGTCGTCCGATGCCGCGCTTCGGCTGCTTGCAGCCGCAGGCGGCGTGGCCGCGGCCTTCGCAATGGCGCTGAACTGGTCCTGCACCATGTTCCACCACGCCTGCATGGGGGCGGATGCGTCGCTCGAGGCCTTGCCGGCTTCTGCCGGCGGCGTGACAAACGACTGCAAGGTGGCGAAGGTGGCGCGCTGCACTTCCAGGCCCTGGATGGTGCTTTGCAGCAAGGCCTGGTTCACGCGCAGCCAGTTTTCCACGGCCTTGAGTTCGGTGATCCGTCGGTCCAGGTCTTCCGGCTTGAAGCCCGGGCCAAAGGCCGGGGCGGACGTGCCCATGGTGCCCAGGTTGGTCCACACCTTGTTCAGCATATCCAGTCCTTGCAGCACCGGATTGGCAGCACCGCTTGAACTGTCCAGGCCGGGAATACCGGGGATGCCGAAGGGGTTGGCGGCTTGGCTCATGACAAAGCTCCTGTAGGGGACGTGGATGCAGACTGCTTGAAGAGGCAGACTTTTCGGGATGCGGACGACGTTCGGTGCAGCTTCTTTCCGTGCTTTTTTGGATGCGCGCCGATAATGGGCACACACCCGGGACCTGCGTTGCACTCAGGCTGTCAGGGAGTCGGAGGTATCGGTTTCCGCGTCCTCGCCCGGTGACGAATCTGGGGTGTCGGCATGCGCATCGGTGTCGGCTTGCGCGCTGCCTTGCCCACCGATTTGCGCCCGTGCGCGCGACGCGCTGCTGGTCGGCGCATCGGCCGCTTCTTCGTCCAGCGTGTGTTCGATCGCGCCGAACAGGCTGCGGCCGTCCACGTCGAGCATTTCCAGGCGAACCCGATCGCCGGCGTCCAGGCCGCGCAGCGTGTCGCGCGTGCCCGCAGGCGCCTTTTCATCGAGCCCGGCGATCAGGCCCGAGCCTACCAAGGACCCGGCACGTGCCGGGCGCGTCTGCGCCAGCATCGCAATCAACAAATGCAGACCGGTGCGGGTGCCTGCCCCCGCATCGGGCCGACCGACGACCTTGCCATTGCGGCTGACCGTCAAGGGCAGGTGGATCTTTCCGCGCTTCCAGGCGGCGCCGATCTCGTCGGGTGTCACCACCACGGGTGCGAAGACCGTGTGCTGGCGATCCGGCAGCGTGACGCCTTCGGGGCCGGGCGGCGAGGGCAGACGCCAGTCGGCCGACAGCGCCAGCAGGCGCACGCAGTCGCCGGCTGCGTCCGATCGCACACCCGGCGGCACGTCACCGGTGATGGCCACGATCTGCGCGGTCAGGCTGGCCAACTGGTCGGCGACCGGGCCTTCGTTGGCGCCCAGCAGCACATCGCTGGGGCGTTGCGCCAAACCGCCTTCGGGCAGCGCGGCGGTCCACTGGAATGCGCGCGGCAACGGGGCGGCTGCCTTGGTGGGGTCGAAGGGGAAAGCATGGCGCGCACGGCCCGCATTCAGTGCGGCGTACAGGTCCTGCAACTGCGGCAGGAAAAAATTCCAGTCGTCGAGCGCGCGTTGCAAGGTGCCGGTGATGTCCGTCGCGAACTGGGCAGTGCGCAGATCGCGTGACACGACAGCGAGTTGGCCGTCGCGGGAACCATCACGGAGAGAAGCAAGTTTCATGGGCGAAGCAAAGTGGAAACAACAGGGGCGCAGGCGCCCGCAGGTCACATTCCGCACAACATAACACGTAGCAGAAAACCCTCTGGCCCTGTGCGCGCCCGGCGGGCGAAGTGCCGTCCGGTACGATAGTCCCATCGTTCGTGATCTAGCTGCGTCGATGCCGCCGCAGGCTGCGCATGTTTGCGTGTGCCCGTGTGCGGCGAGTCGATGCACGAAAGGAGCCGTACCGCATGCCAGTCCTGATTCCCCTGTCTTCCCTGCAGCGCCGCCTGCTGGCCGCCACCGCGCTGACGGCCGGGGCCTTGCTGGGTGCCGTCGCCCAGGCCGCCGCGCCCTCGCCACCACCCGATGCCCATCTGTATTACCAGACCAAGGTGGCCGCCAAAGGCATGAGCCTGAGCATCGACAGCGAGATCGAGTGGTCGCGCCAGGGCGACACCTACCGCGTGTTGAACCATGCGCAGCACATGCTGCTGGGCAATCTGAGCTTCGACAGCAAGGGCCACATCACGCCCGCTGGCCTGGCGCCCGATACCTATCTGGAAACCCGTCGCAAACGGGAAAAACTGGTCGCCATCGACCAGGCCGGCAAGCAGGTGAAGTTCTCGGGTGGGCAGATGGAGGCCGCGCCTGCGGGCTTGCAGGATCGCACTTCGTTGCTGCTGCAGCTGTCGTCGATGGCGCGTGGGGATGCCGCCGCTTTCCAGTCCGGCAAGACGATGACCCTGCCAGTGGCGGGGTCCAGCCAGGTGCAGGAATGGACCTTCCAGGTGGTGGGCGAAGAAACGCTGTCCAGCCCGATGGGCAAGCTGCGCACCGTGCACGTGAAGCGCCAGCCGCGCCCGGGTCGCGATGGCCCGGACGAGCAGCAGGTGGATGTGTGGCTGGCGCCGGACCGCAACTGGTTGCCGGTGCGCGTGCGCCTGCGTGAAGCCAGCGGCGACGAGTTTGATCAGGTGGTGTCGCGCATCGAACCGTGATGGGATTGTCTGGCGTTGATCAGGCCGGACGTGTCGGCTTGAAAGCGCCGGGCAAGACCTGCCCGGCCTGCGGGTCAGGGCAGGACCTTCACCTGGTCGACGATCTGCGTGGTGTAGGCCGCGCGCGGATCAACCGAGGCCTTGATCAGCTTGTTCTTCACCATGAAGTCGAAGGTAGCCTGCCAACGGGCATCCGTCATGGTCAGCAGGCCGCGCGTGGCTGCGTCGCCACCGGTCACCAGCTTGGTGTCGCGCAAAGCCTTCACGCCGTAGTCCAGCGCGTCCTGTTCCAGCTGCGGATTGTCGCGGCGGATCAGGGCGTTGCCGGCCGTCGGGTCGCGCAGGTAATTGCGCCAGCCTTCGGCGCTGGCCTCGACAAAACGGCGCAGCACATCGGGCTTGTTCTTCAGGCCGTCGCGGGTGGTGACCAGGGTCTGCGCGTAGGGCGGATAACCGTAGTCGCCCAGCAGGAATACCGCAGGCGCGACCCCCGCCTTGCCCACGGCGAAGGGCTCGGACGCCAGGTAGCCCTGCGTGACCGATTGCTTGTCGGCCAGGAAGGGCTGAATCGAAAAGGTGTAGGGTTTTTTGTACTTGTCCGAGAAACCGAAGGTGGACTTCAGCCAGGGCCAGTAGGTGGTTTCGCTGGTCTGGCCGACGAAGATCGGCCGGGTGCGCAGTTCTTCCAGTTTGGTCGGGCCGGGATGCGCCAGCAGCACCGTGGGCGAACGCTGGAAGGTGGTCGCAATGGTGACCAGCGGCAGACCTTGTTCGACGGCTTTCAAGGTCTGCAGGTCGTCGCCCATGGCCACGTCGTACTTGCCGGCCAGCAGCAACTGCATGGCGTTGACCTGCGGCCCACCCATGCGGATGTCGACCTCCAGGCCGTGCCGCGCATAGGTGCCGTCGGCCACGGCCTGGTAGAAGCCGCCGTGCTCGGTCTGGGCGTACCAGTTGGACCCGAACACGATGCGCACGGGCTTGGTGTCTTGCGCGTGGGCCGTATTGGCTGCCTGGCCCGCTGTCAGCAAGGTCAGCCCGGCCAGCGCGCCGATCAGGCGACGCCGGGTTGTACCGTGCGACGTGGACGGTCTGGCGGCCGAGCGGGCAACGCGGTGCATCAAGCGGCCGCGCGCAACTGTTCGCCGATCACGCTGCCCAGGATGGCGATGCCTTCATGGATGCGCGCTTCCGGCACGGTCACGAAGGACAGGCGCAGCGTGTGGGTCTCGGGCAGGTTGGCATAGAACGGCGCGCCCGGCACGTAAGCCACATTTTCCGCGACCGCGTGCTGCAGCAGCGGCGTCGCGTCCAGGTAGGTGGGCAGCGTGACCCAGGTAAACATGCCACCGGTCGGGCGATTCCAGCTCACGCCGGCCGGCATCGACTTGTCGAGCGCGCTCATCATCGCGGCGCATTGCGCGGCGTAAAGGCTGCGAATCTTCGGGATGTGGGTATCCAGCAAGCCCGTGCTGACCGCTTCGAACACCACGCGCTGCGTGAAGCTGGGGGTGTGCAGGTCGGCCGCCTGCTTGGCCTGGGCCAGCTTGAAAATCACGGTTTCCGGGGCGATCACATAACCCAGGCGCAGGCCCGGTGCCAGGATCTTCGAGAACGAACCCAGGTAGATGACGCTGTCAGGCGCCATCGACAGCAAGGTGGGCTGGGTCTCGCCGCTGTAGGACAGATCGCCGTAGGGATTGTCTTCGACGATCGGCAGGCCAAGCTTGGTGGCTTGCGCGATCAGCGCCTGGCGGCGCGCCAGGTCCATGGTGCGGCCGGTGGGGTTCTGGAAATTCGGCAGGATGTACGCAAAGCGCGCGCCCTTGGTGAATTCCGGCGTGAGCGCTTCCGGCAGCGCACCGCCTTCGTCCGACGGGATCGACACGAAGCGCGGGCCGTACAGGGAGAACGCCTGCAGGGCGCCCAGGTAGGTCGGGGTCTCGACCAGCACGGGGCTGTCGGGGTCGATGAATACCTTGCCGATCAGGTCCAGCGCCTGTTGCGACCCGGTGGTCAGCATCACGCGCAGGGGGTTCACGCCGTGTTGCGCCGCGACCCATTCCCGCAGCGGCATGAAGCCCTCGGTGGGGCCGTATTGCAGCGCTGCGTGCGGCTTGTCGGCGAACAGCCGATCCGTGGCCGCCTTCAGCGCCTCGATGGGGAACGTGGCCGGGGAGGGCAATCCGCCCGCGAAGGAAATGACCTCGGGCCGCTCGGTGATCTTCAGCAGTTCACGGATGGCGGAGGACTTCAGCGCGAGGGCGCGCTGCGAAAATTGAACGTTCACGGCGGGATCTTTGGCGCAAGAAGGGGAGCCAATAAAGATACGCCTTGTGATGGAAATCGTCCATCCCGTGGCCAGGCAGGTGCCACGTTGTGACGAAAACTTCGGCCTGATCGCGCCCTGGCCTTTCGCGCCAGTTTTTCCCGCCAGTCTTCGGCCTCAGTCACCGACTTGGTCTTGAGCCTTAATCCCGTGCGCTGTCATGCCAGCGTTTCAGCGCCAGCTTGCCGATGAGGGTCATGAGCGCAAACAGCACCACACCACTGGCGGTGATCAGGAACAGGGCCGCGAACAATCGCGGGATGTTCAGCTGCAGACCCGCCTGCAGGATTTGATAGGCCAGCCCGCCTTGCGTGCCGCCGGTACCGGCCACGAATTCGGCGACCACGGCGCCGATCAGCGCCAGGCCGGTGGCAATGCGCAGCCCGCTGAAGAAGGCCGGCAGTGCCGAGGGCACGCGCAGCCGCCACAGCACCTGCCAGCGCGATGCATGGTGCAGCGCGAACAGGTCGCGCAGGCCCGGGTCGATGCTGCGCAGGCCGAACACTGTGTTGCTGATGATGGGGAACAGCGCCACGATGGTGGCGCACAGCGTCAGCGCGATCAGGCTGTTGTCGACCCAGATGACGATCAGGGGTGCGATCGCGACGATCGGCGTGACCTGCAGCAGCACGGCATACGGGAACAGGCTGAGTTCGATCAGTCGGTTCTGCACGAAGAGGAAGGCAAGCGTCACGCCAAGCACGGTAGCCGCCAGCAACGCCAATGCGGTGATGCCCAACGTGAACCACAGCGACGCCGCCAGCAGCGGCCAGTCGGCCAGCAAGGTGGTCCAGATGACGCTGGGCGCAGGAACCAGGAACACCGGCACCTTGAAGACCCGCACGACTACTTCCCAGAGCAAGAGCAGCACGACGGCCACCATCAGCGGGGCGACGATGGCGGGCCAAGCGGCAGCGCCGATTCGTGCGGTGTTCTCCGCCACGACTCGCGACGTGACACCTGAGCGGGTTTCAGCGCGGCTTTCGGTGCCTGTGGCGTTGATGTCGGCGCTCAGCAATCCACCGTTTTCTGTGTTGCGCGAGCTGCTCATGTCGATGTCTCGCTGGCGCTCAGCAGCGCAGCATGCAGCTGCATCGCCAGCGCGCCGTATTGCGCCGATTGGCGAAATGCTGAACCGCGTGCAGCTACATCGATGATCACTTCATCCACGATGCGCCCGGGCCGCGGGCTCATCACCGCGACGCGGTCCGACAGGTACGCCGCTTCGAATACGTTGTGGGTGACGAAAACCACGCTCAAGCCCTGCGCGCGCACCAGTGCCAATACTTCATCGTCCAGGCGCTGGCGCGTGATGTCGTCGAGTGCGCCGAAAGGTTCGTCCATCAGCAGCAGTGTGGGACGCGTGACCAGCGCGCGCGCAATCGACACGCGCATCTTCATGCCGCCCGACAGCTCACGCGGATAAGCCTTGGCGAAGTCGGACAGGCCGACACGCGCCAGGGCTTCGTCCACCCGCGCAGCACGGTCGCGGACCGGCACGCCGTCGAGTGCCAGCGGCAGCGCCACGTTGGCCGCAACCGTGGTCCAGGGCATCAGCGTGGCTTCCTGGAATACGAAAGACAGCCGGGCCGAGTCATCACGGAAGATGTCGCCCGTGGTGGCCGCATCCAGGCCGGCAAACAAGCGCAAGAGCGTGCTCTTGCCGCAGCCCGAGGGGCCGAGCAATGTCAGGATTTCGCCTGCATGCAGCGCCAGGTCGATGTCGGCCAGTGCCACCACGCCGCGCTCGAAACGGCGCGAGACGCCGCGCGCTTCCAGAATGGTGTTGCGTGCGGCGTCCGGCAGCGGCGGCATCAGCTCAGCGCGAAACCAGGCGCGTGAAACGAATCGGCTGCGGGCCGTCGGTGGGCGTCGAGCCGCAGTCGTCGGCTGCACTTGCGCCTGCGACTTCGTTCGGATTCACCGGGTCAACCTGGTCGAAGGCCATGTCGCCCTGCGGATCGGGCGTGCCGGTGGGTCGCAGGTTCACGAAGTCGAACAGGTCGCGGTCCATCAGGTGCGAGGGCGTGACGCGCGACATCGCATTGAAGATGTTTTCCACGCGGCCCGGGAACTTGGCTTCCCATTCGTCGATCAGCTTGCCGACTTCCTGGCGCTTCAGGTTTTCCTGCGAGCCGCACAGGTTGCACGGAATGATCGGGAACTGTTTCCAGTTCGCATACTTGATCAGGTCTTCTTCCTTGGCATAGGCCAGCGGGCGGATCACCGTGTGGCGGCCATCGTCGGACACCAGCTTGGCCGGCATGCCCTTCATGGTGCCGCCGTAGAACAGGTTCAGGAAGAAGGTCGCCAGGATGTCGTCGCGGTGATGGCCAAGCGCGATCTTGGTTGCGCCCAGTTCACCGGCCACGCGGTACAGAATGCCCCGGCGCAGCCGCGAGCACAGCGAACAGGTGGTCTTGCCCGGTTCGATCACGCGCGTGACGATGGAATAGGTGTCCTGCGTCTCGATGTGGAAGGGCACGCCGATGCGCGTCAGGTATTCCGGCAGCACATGTTCCGGGAAGCCGGGCTGTTTCTGGTCCAGGTTGACCGCGATGATCTCGAAGTTGATCGGCGCGCGCTCGCGCAGCTTCAGCAACAGGTCGAGCATGCCGTAGGAGTCCTTGCCTCCCGACACGCAGACCATCACCTTGTCGCCTTCTTCGATCATGTTGAAGTCGGTGACGGCGCGGCCCATTTCGCGCATCAGGCGGCGATCCAGCTTGTTGCGCTCGCGGGCGGCTTTCAGCTCGGCCTGGCCGGCGTGGATGGTCGGTGCTTCACCCATGGCCGCGACGGTGTCCAGGTCAGTATCGATGTGGGCGTCCAGATGTTCGACCAGATTCATGCCGTCACCTCGCGGGTCGCGGTCACTTCAATGCCGACAGCCGCGCAATCGGCAAACGCCAGCGGCTTGCCGACGCGCAGGCGCAGCGCCATTACGTCGGGGAAATCGGCCAGCAGCCGGGTCTGCAACTGGTCGCACAACGTTTCCAGCAGGTCGACATGGGCGCGGGTGCACTCGTCGATGATGGCTTCGCGCAGGCGTCGGTAATCCAGCACTTCATGGATGTCGTCGACCTTGCGCGGCGTGTGGATCGCGACGTCGAATTCGGCATCGATGTGCAGCGGCTGGCGTGCACCGCGCTCATGGTCGAGGATGCCGATCTGGCTGTCGACGGCCAGACGCGAAAAGAAGATACGGCGAGTTTGCATGGTCAGGATTCAGTGGGCCGGGGCGCGCCGTCGGCGGGGTTCATCATGCTGAAGTCGCGGGCAAAACCCATCAGGTGCTGCCCGCCGTCGACCAGCAGCGTGGTGCCGGTCATCGCGGGGTTGGTGGCGGCGAACAAGACTGCCTGCGCGATGTCTTCCGGGCGGCTTGCCTGGCCCAGCGGAGCCAGTTTGTGAGCGTTGGCGAAGCCTTCCGGCGTCTGCAGGTGGCTGATCAAGGTCAAGCCAGGCGCCACGCCCAGCACCCGCACCGTGGGCGCAAGCGCCTGCGCCAGCATGGTGGTGGCGGCTTCCAGCGCTGCCTTGGTCAGGCTGTAGGACAGAAAGTCGGGATTGTAATTCCACAGCTTCTGGTCCAGCAGGTTGATGACCACACCGCGCGCGCTCGGGCCTTCGGCCTGCAAGCGTGCCGCCAGGTCGCGCGCCAGCACGATCGGGGCGACCAGGTTGGCGCCCAGGTGGCGTTGCAGATTGGCGCCGCAGAAGCTGCCGGCGTCGTCGTATTCGAAGCGCGAGGCGTTGTTGATCACCGCGTCGACCCGGCCCAGGCCGTCGGCCACGCGGGCCAGCAGGCCGTTTACGGCAGATTCGTCGTCCAGGTCGCAGGCCAGGGTGATGGCGTCGACGCCAAGCTCGCGTACTTGTGCCGCGGTGTCTTCGGCCTCGTCGGCCGAGGTCGCGTAGTGCACGGCCACGTTCCAGCCCTGGCGGGCGAAGGCCAGCGCGATGTCGCGGCCGATGCGGCGCGCAGCGCCGGTGACCAGCACGGTCTTGCGCAGGGGAGTGTCGCTCATGGAGGGGGATAAACCGAAAGGCGTGTGGGCGAGTGTACCAACCGGGCCGTGCACTGAGGTTGCAGGCGCACCGCGCCGCCGTGTTGCGGCGAGCAGGCAGATGCCTGCTCAGGGTGTTTCATCTCATCCCCACCGATGCGGCTGCGGGCATGGGAAAATCGCGCCATGACGACGCTTCCCGACCTCGATTCC
>Ga0308165_1002276_pt1 | contig 23543 bp, 26 predicted proteins | sample PhyWR2_FD_201032 | JGI IMG/M metagenome (GOLD analysis project Ga0308165, IMG submission 201032) | Phyllosphere microbial communities from UC Gill Tract Community Farm, Albany, California, United States - DLSLW.R2 | ecosystem: Host-associated > Plants > Phyllosphere > Unclassified | place: USA... | reverse complement strand
ATTTGTGACAGTAAATAAAACACCGGGGCCGGGGCTTAATAAGGTAAGAAATGCAATTGTTATAAAAACTAAAAGACCGCTCACGCTGATATATCCTATTTATCAATTGAGACAAGATTATGTGATTACTTTAAATGAGAAAATAATATATGTATACAGAAGGTTAAGTATATTTTTAAAGTTAAACCCAGCAAAAATAAATATGGAAGCTATTAATTAAAAATAGAGAGTGAAATAAATAGATAATCTATTTAAAAGTATAGCATTTATTGCAACATAAACATACAAGCCTGACGAGTAGGCATGTTAATATGTTAAGTCTATACCTCAAGAAATGTACAGTATGACGATAAAAGAACGGCAGTTTAAATCTGGCGAATTTCGATTTTCCTTTTTATCGTTTAAATACTGGGGTCTATGGGTTTTAGCTTTTGTTTTAATGTTATTTGCGAGGTTACCTTGGGCTATTCAATGGCGTCTTGCCGATTTTCTTTCAAAAATAGCGTGGAAATCTTTAGGTTCAAGAAGAAAAACAACAATACGTAATTTAGAAGCATGCTTTCCTGAAAAAACATCTATGCAAATTGAAGTCAAAGCCAAACAAGTTTTTGTTGATACTTTAACGGGTGTATTTGAGGCCTTAAATGCTTGGTATAGTCCAAACTGGTTTAAAAGCCGTGTTCATATAGATGGATTAGAGAATTTAACCAATAATCAAGAAAATGGTGTACTTTTACTAGGCACTCATAGCACCCTTTTAGATGCAGGCGGAGCCGCTTGTACCTTGTTTTTTAACATGGACGTGGTTTACCGACCTCAAAACAATCCCTTTTTAGATTTTCTGATTCATCGTAGCCGTGCAAGAGTGTATAAAAACCAGATTGCTCGAGACAACATGCGTGGACTTATCCAAAACCTCAAACATGGCCATGCAATATGGTATAGCCCAGATCAGGATTTTGGCTTAAAACAAGGTGTAATGGCATCATTTTTTGGAGTGCAGGCGGCTACCGTCACGGCCCACCGCAGACTCATGGATATCTCAAAAGCAGCAGCAGTACCTTTGTACTTTTACAGAAGTGGCGATATCAGAAACCCTCAATATCATGTTCTTTTAGAACCTAAATTAGAAAATTTCCCGAGTGGATGTGAAGTGAGTGATGCTGAAAGAGTCAATAAAATTATTGAGAATCAAATTCGTATCGCACCAACGCAATACATGTGGTTCCATCGACGTTTTAAGACGCGCCCAGCTGGTGAAAAGAAATTTTATTGATGGTCTATGGGGAAAGAGTAGAGGCACTTCTTTCGATTAAAATGAAACAAAATTTGACTTTTAATTGAAAGGAATCTTAATTAAATCAATATGAAAGACCAAGGAAGAGAAGTATATAATTTTTCTTTCTTTAATTATTTTGAATATCGATTGCAAATGTTTTTGAAGTGTGTATTATCGAGAATAACTAACAAAATATTCTAGTCATCATAAATTTCTATTTGCGCAGTTTTATTTATAATCCTTCGGTTTTTCAGTTATTTAAGTTTTGACGTCTATTTTTTAGTTAAATTGGTTTCACCAATAATAAGTTATAATATTTTAAGAGTTAGGATTAACATATGTCTACTAGTACTGGTACAGTAAAATGGTTCAATGAAACTAAAGGTTTTGGTTTTATTGTGACTGATGAAGGTAAAGATATTTTTGCTCATTTTACTGATATTCAAACACAAGGTTTTAAAGTTTTAATGGAAGGTCAACGTGTTGAGTTTACCGTAGTTCAAGGTAAAAAAGGCCCCCAAGCTTCAAACATTGTGATTCTTCAAAATTCATAATTAAATAAAATGCATGAATATTTTTAAATAAATTTTATTTAAAAGTATCGCATTTTAGCAGAGTTTAAAAACCCACTTTACTTTTGTGGGTTTTTATAAATTTTAACTAAAATTATATTTAAAATAAAAAGAAGTGAAAATAATAGTTTTAAAATGCTTCTATATTTTATGTTATAATATGAACAATTAGGTGTGTAGTATTAAAATGGATATTTGTATTGGCGGTATTTTTGATGGTCAAAAAGTAGAAAACGATAAAAATTATTTTAAAGTGGAAGACCATTATTCTGATAATAGTTCTGAATATATTAAACAACATTTTCATTTATTTGGAAAACTTTTTACTTTTTGGGTTTGTGATGACTTAGACTTGGAGCAAGCAACCAGAAAGGCAGAGCGAATCTTAACGAAGAAAAAAGAAAATATTTAGTTCAAAAAATAAATTACCTTTATATCGTCTGTTAATTTAAATATTTTCTTATTTAATATAAGTTATTTTAGGAATTTAATTGAAATATCTTTAACAAGAAAAGTTAAGATCTTGAACGTAAATATTTTTTGTTTTTTAATTTATTAAGTAGTATTTACAATATTCTATTACTAGTTACATACTTTAACAATTTGTATGTGGATTTTGCTAACTATAGTTATACATTAGACTTAAGTTAAAGCTGTTTTATTTATTGAGTAAATAAAACAAAACTCACTTTAATATCATTTATTGGAGTGGTTTCTTTATTAATTCGGTCATCTTTAATTCAATATTTATAATTAAACTATCGATAATATTCATTGTTATAGCCTCCCTTAGAAAGGAAAACATTTTAAATGTTAAATGAAGTACAACCTAATATTTGCTTTATTGGCAGTAGTAATTTAGCTTTAGCTTTAATAGGAGGAATGGTTCTAAAAGGATTTAAAAAAGAAAAGATACACTTGATTGAAGAGAAAAAAATTAATGATACGAATGCATTGAAGCAAAGAGAAGATGGTTTAAAAAAAGCTGACATTGTTGTGTTGTTATTAGATCCAAAACAATTAAAAGAGACACTTGCACCATTTAAAAAATGGTTAGCAAATAAAATTATTGTTTCTATGATGGCAGGGATTGATATTGAAAACTTATCCCGTTTTACGGGTTCGAAAAAAATCGTTCGTGTGATTTCAAATCCGCCTGTGCTTACGTATACAGGTACTCACGTGCTTATTGCTTCACAGCAAATGGACCAGCTTGATAAAGATTTAATTGAAACGTTGTACTCTGCAACAGGCCAGACTTTTTGGGCACCGTCTGAAACACAAACTGATGCCATCATTGCGTTATCTGGTTCAGGGCCAGCTTACTTTTTTTATATTTTAGATAGCATGATTAAGACAGGTGTTTCATTAGGGCTCGACAAACAATTTGCCTTAGATCTCGCACTTCAAGCAGCGACTGGAGCAGTTGAAATGATTCGTAAAAGCAATGTTGCTCCTGCGGATTTATGTGGAAAGGTCACTTTAGCTAACGGAATTACCGAGTCTGCTTTACGAATGTTTGAATTAGGAAATGTATCTGATGATATACGTTTAGCCATGAAGGCCGCATACCATCGTAGTAAAGAAATTACTTCAGAAATTATTTCTGAGGTTCGTTAATACATTCTTTGGAGAAAACTAGCCTTTTAAAAAGTATTCCCAAATAATATAACCTAAACCAAACCCTATAAAAGAGTAGAGAGTAATAATAAAGAATACAAAACTGGCCTTATTTTTTTTCTTCAAAATGTTCATGGCGATGCCTCCAATTCAGATTAATTTTATTATGGAGATGAGGAGGCTGTAATCATAGATACAGAATTTTTTAAAAAAAATATAACAGAGCCTTAATCTGTTATGGTCTAAGTTACTTACCCTAATAAAAAAATTAAAATCAAAAGCTTAAGTTAATATGCTATAGGCGTTAAGTCTTTTATTCAATTAACATTAAATCGGCTGTATTGGCAGACTTAAGAGGGCGTAGGGCAAAGGTTGAGCGTGTGTGCCGAATTCCTTTAATCGAATAAAGTTTTTTCCGTAAAAAACGTTCGTAATGTTCCGCATCTTTTACAGCTACTTTGACCAAATAATCATAGTCACCTGTAACCAAATGAGCTTCTACGACTTCTGGGATATCTGCTAATGCTTCACTGAAATTTTCCAGCATTTCATCGTCATGACGCTCTAAGGTAATTTCAATAAAGAATACTTCATGAATACCAATCGCTTTGGGATTTACGTTTACCGTATATCCTTCAATAATTTTTAAAGTTTCCAGACGTTTTAGCCGTGTCCAGCATGGTGAAGATGAAAGACCGACTTCTTCTGCTAATTGAGCAACGGTTAAACGACCATTACTACGTAATGCAGATAAAATTTTCCGATCTATACGATCTAGTGTGTATTCTGTTCTGTTCAAAATATAAACCAAAGAAGAATCTTCTGATAAAATTAAATATACTTTATTTTTATGCTGTGAACATTTAAAAATATTAAAAAATACAGGAAACATTTTGAGCTAAAGGTACATACACTATTTCTATGCATCGAACCTTTCTGGATAAGGGTGGTGATGGAGCAAAGAGCACTGTTTCAGTAAGGGTGACTAAACAGTGCTCTTTGCGAATTTCTTATAAGTTCTTAAATCTATTTTTAAAAAATAATATTTTCCAATTTGTTAATTGCTGTTTCTAGCTGATCGTAATGGTGAATTTTTTTATCTGCTAAAGGAGAATCGATAGAAGGGTCAGGGTGGAAAAAGATCGTTTTCATTCCGGCTTTGTGAGCACCTTCAATATCGGCTTTCGGATTATCACCTACAAAAATACATTCATTAGGAATAGAGTCCAGTTCTTTACACGCATACTCGAAGATTCGTATATCTGGTTTTCGTAAGCCTAGGGCCTCTGAAACAATAATTGTAGAAAAAAACTCTTTGAGACCCAGTGCATAAAAGTTGTTTTCTTGGAAAGGGGATTTTCCATTAGAAATTAAGCCTAATTTATATCCTTTGTCATAAAGTTTTTGAATTGTTTCGGGAACTCTTTCAAATGAAGAGGAAAACTTATTAAAGTCATTAACGTAGGATTCAAGTAAGGTCTCGACGTTAAAATTTTTGATATTAAAATCTTCAACTAATTGGGAATAAACCAAATCTTTCCAGACATTTCCATTATTATCTAATTCGATAAATCGGGCGATAAAGTGTTGCTTATTTTTTTGTGAAACCAATTGAAAAAAGTTTACTTGCCATTCAATAAATTTTTTAAGTGATGTATTTCTGTCAAGTAGGGTCTGATCTAAATCAAATAAAACGGCTTTTGGCATTTTCTATTTTTATAAAATTTTTAGATAAGACTAGTATAGCTGGCTCTTGAATTTAAGGATTTTAAAATTTTGTGTTTACTGTGTATTAAAACAAATTAAATAATAACTTTTATTTATCAATTGAAGAAAAACTAATCATTATTTTTTATCTAAATTTTCCTTTATGGTGATTTCATTGCAAAGAAGGAAGCAAGGTTATGATCACCCAGCATGATATAAATCAAAAACAATATCAAAATAAATCTCTCGACTATTTGAATAGCCAAGCCCACTCTGAAGGAATTGAATTTAATAAATTTATTAATGAAATTCGAAAAATTGAAAAGGCAGTAGTCTTAGATTTAGGTTGTGGTGGTGGTCATGTCTCTTATAATGTTGCTCCCCATGCTGATCTGGTCTTTGCTTACGATTTATCTCATGAAATGTTAGATACAGTGTCTAAGGCTGCCAGCCAACGCAAATTAAAAAACATCTTTGTGCAGCAGGGTATTGCTGAAGATATGCCTTTTAGTGATCAGCAGTTTGATGTAGTGATTAGCCGATATTCTGCCCATCACTGGCAGCATGTTCCTAGCGCTATGAAGGAAGTAAACCGTGTTCTTAAACCTGATGGCATTGTTATTTTTGTAGATATTATTAGTTCTAGTTCTCCTATATTAGATACGTTTTTACAGACGATTGAAACGATTCGTGACCCGAGTCATGTACGAAACTATAGTGTGAAAGAGTGGGTCTATTTTATCGAAGATGCGGGCTTTGACTTAGTGGGCCTAGATAAACAAACGCTTTCATTGGACTTTGATAGTTGGGTGAAACGTATGAAAACCCCTGAAGATCAAATCAAAACTTTACGTTATTTGCAGGAAGGTTCATCTGACCTTGTTAAGAAATATTTCAAAATTCAAAATGACGGTAGTTTTGAAAGCCATGTAGGTTATTTTGTCTTTAAGAAATTAGGTTTTTAAAGTGGTGTAATGAATAAGGGTTTTAGTAGATAAAAAATGAATTAAATATCACTAGAACTCTTTTCTTGAATAGCTTGGATTATATTAAGGAAGAGTATAAAACATACCTAATATCATTTATTTGTTAAAACTTAATCACATAATTTTAATAAGGTGATTAAGTATTCAAAATAGAAGTAGATTCATTTAATTTTCTTTTTATTAATAGACACTTATAGATATTTATTATTTAATACGCCCGCAACATTACCACTAATACTTTTAATAACTTTGTCGGGGAAATAATGCGTAATATTTTAGTAACGATTTTCACTTTATTAGTAGGAACATCAATTTATGCTGCTCAAGAACCTCAAAGCCTTGTAGGGCAAACACACTGCGAGAAAACAGTTGAACTACATGGTTTTTTAAGCCGCGCTCAACTTGATTGTAACTATCATTATTATTCAGAAGAGTTAAAGGATGCAGCCGCAAAATGTACTAAACATGAGCTAGGCGATAAATACGGTAGAGAAGTTATGAAGTTTGGTATGAACCAATTTGAAGAGCGCAAAAAAGAGGATATAAAAGGTCAATTATGTAGTAAGGTTTTAAAAGAGTTTCCAAACTATATTAAAAAATAAAATAAGGTTTTAAAAACCTCTTCTAGCAAGCCGATAAAATGGATTTAATTATTCATTTTATCGGTGTATTACCGTATATAATTCACTAGTTAAACCAGAAATAAATTTTAAGAAGTCACCCAATATCACATTGACACTTAAAACCTCTCTTATTATTCTTCGTTTAAGGATGAGAGAGGGACACTTTATGCGTGCTGATTCTTGTGTGTCAGTCTGTCAACCCTTTCTCGTTCTTTTATTATTTTTTACTAAATAATGAATTTCTAATGAAATAATTAGATATTCTAATCCAATGAAAAACAAAAATTATTTATCTATTTTCTATCCAATATCACATTGACACCTAAAACCCCTCCGATTATGCTTTGCGTGCTGGCCTACATTGCCAGTCAGCTTTTGACAGAGCTGGTACAAAAGGCGCACAACAACGTTTCGTTTTGTGCGTTCTCTTAAGTCACGCCTTTATGGTGAGGCTAGGAGGGGCACGCTTGCGTGCGCTGGTTTCCTTTTGTACCAGTCTGTCAACCCTTCTAGTCTTGCCACCATTATTTGACAGTAATTGGTAAGACTCTTCTAAATCAAAAGGAGTCCGCTATGCGTACTAATTCGTCTCATTTATTGGTCTTTGCCCAACTCTCTCTAGCTATACCGCCTAACTGGTCTTTAAAACGGTTTAACCGACTCTAGGTTTTTTACAACCTTAGCTCGTTACGACTAGAAAATCATAGCAACAATAAAACCTGAGATAGCTTAGGCCACATTTTTGTGCTGCTTATCCATGCCTGTTTTTAGCACTCATTTTAAGAGTGACGGCATTTCTATCTTATTTACATACAACAAAAAATTATTTTAAGCGGTATTTCTATGCCAAATTTAGAATCTTCATTTAGAGCACTACGAGTACTTCACGCAGCTAAAGACTTATTTAATCAATATGGTTTTCATCAGGTCGGTGTCGACCGAATTATTGCTGAAGCCAAAGTCGCCAAGGCTACTTTTTATAATGATTTTCACTCAAAAGCACGACTCATCGAGATGTGCCTCACTTTTCAAAAGGACGCACTAAAAGACAAAGTGTTTTCAATTTCTAATTCATACAAAGAGCAAATGGTGCTTGATAAACTCAAGGAGATTTATTTTCTACATGCAGACTTAAATGGCTTTTATCATTTGCCATTTAAGGCAATTTTTGAAATTGAAAAGCTCTATCCTGTTGCATATAAAATCGTGGTTGATTATCGAAATTGGTTAATTAGCGAAATATATAAACTGCTTTTGACCTTAAAAATGACGGCTTCAATCCAAGACGCTTACATGTTTTTATTTATGATTGATGGGGCAATGGTTCAGCTTTTAGGTGAAAATGGCGTAGATGAAAGCGCACGGCTGTTGGATTATTTCTTTTTAAACTTTACCTAACGAAATAGAACTTAATTAAGAAAAAGCCTCCAATGAAGGAGGCTTTTTCTTTGAAAGAATAAGCGTTTAGCTTAATGTTGCAGGTTGTGTAGGCTGCTGTGCCATTTGCTCAAAATATTGAACCGCAGGTGAACGAGCCATATAAGCCAAAGCTTGTTCAGTGTCACCTTCATGAATTGGGTTAAATTTTGGAGAAACCCATCGTAAGGTCGCTTTCCACAAATATTTAATGGTCGGAAGGTTATCTGACTGCGTTGCCGTTTTTTCAAATTCACGAATGAAATTAAAGAAACCACGACGCATCAATTTTTGAATATCTTCGTGCTCTAAATCTTGCTTGCCCAGACTACGTCCAAAATCAGCAAGGAAAAAAATAAACAGTGGGAAAACAGCCGCCATAATGACTTGGCGCGACACATAAAAACCCAACTTGTTTGTTAAAAGGTGTTCAAATAAATCGTAGGCAACACAGCGATGTTCAACTTCTTCTGCAAGATGCCAACGGAATAAATCAGCCATGGCAGGGTCGGCGTTATCCCAAGACTTGCTGTCGAGTGTCCACTGACCAATGGTTCCCGTAAAGTGCTCAATTGCGGCAATCACACCTACTCGAAAAAGTAGCCAATATTCTTCAAGTTTCTCGCCTTTTATAAGTGGTAGACCAAAGGGTTTATCGCCCAATAAAATGTTAAAAACAAAATGGGCACGGTTGAGCGGGTCTTGAATGTCATAGCCATTTTCACGTAGAAAATCTTGAGCTTTTTCATGGGCACGTGCATGCGCCGCTTCTTGACGAACAAAGCCAATTACTTCTTGTTTTAATGTTTGATCGGTAATGAAGGGAAGGGTTTTATTAAACACGCGGCAAAACCAAAATTCACCAGCCGGCAAAAGCATATTAATACCATTTGCTACGTGTGAGCATAGCGGATCATTCGGCATCCAACATACAGATGACTCTGCAAAATCAAAATATACTTTTCGAGCTTTAAGCTGGTGGTTCCCTGTAATCATCTACGTCACCCTATTCATAATTGTTAATTTAATGTGAATGGACAATTTTTAGCATTAAGTAAAATTGATCACCATGTGAGTAAAGGACAAAAACAACCAACAATAGGCTTATAGAGATAAAAAAGGTCTAAGTTAGAAGTTTGATCCATAAAAAAGGCTCCCTTACTAAAAGGAGCCTTCATTTTTTGTCAGTTAAGCTTTAAAGTTTTTAAGCCTATTTATTTTTTAAGCTGAAACTCTTTATTCTAAAGTTCACGGTAAGTCACTTATCGTGTTTAAAAGTCTAGATTGCTTGCCACTGATCTTTAACTTCTTCTGAATTTTTATTGAGTATGACTTGGTTTTCTTTGACTTCCCCAATCCATCCAGTAGGAATAAGGTGATGTTGGCCGCTTTCGTCTCGAGTCAGCTTTAATTGATTTTCACCATCGAGGTGGTCAACTGTTCCTACTTTAGTACCACATGAAGCAATAACATCTGCGTGTTTTTTAATATCATTAATATTTAAAGTATTCATTTTGGACCTCTTCTTTACAAATAGAAAAACGGTAGAAACTAAGTTACTTGAAATAATGGGCTAAATGTTGGGTTTTTAATAATCCTTACATGATGGGTTTATAAGTTCACCTAATAAGTGCATTTGAATAACAATGAAATAATTAGATATAAATCTAATAATATTTATCTTTTTATTACAATTTAAGTGTTTATTTAAACAGTTGGGTTCAGATAGGGTTAATTTAATACTTGCAAATAATTAATCGTAATGAATAGCAAAATACCTATAAACATGACGATATTGAGTATGTTGAGTGAATTTGAATATGCGTTAGCTGAAGATAAAAGTAAGCAGCGTCTAAATTTGCTCTATCACTTGGTAAAATCAGCAGAGAATTTACCTTATCCTGCTTCCGGACAAACTTATCAACGTTGGCAGCTTTTTGCTCAGATTGCAGGTTTTGATTTAAGTTTAGCTAAATTGTTTGAATCACATTGTGATGCTCTAAGTATTTTAAACGAATTAGGTTACCAAGCTGAAATAGATAATCAGATTTGGGCGGTTTGGGCAGCAGACGGTGGACCAGCGCCTTTGCAAATAAAAGATAATCTTTGTAAGGGCATAAAACCTTGGTGCTCTGGGGCGGAATTTATTCAAAAAGCTTTAATAAGTTATAAAGATAACGAAGGACAATCACAGCTTTGTATTGTTGATTTAAATCGTTCATCAATTAGTACCGATTTAAGCCAATGGCATGCAGTTGGGATGCACGCTACGCAGACAGCCAGAGTCACTTTTGAAAATACGCCAGTTAAACCCATCGGTCAGCCTAACGCTTATTTAGAGCGTCCGGGGTTTTGGCATGGCGCTGCTGGAGTGGCGGCTTGTTGGTATGGTGCAGCCGTTCGTTTAGCGGTTTTTTTACAACAGAGTTGTCAGGTAAATCCAAATGTATTTAAAAAAATGTATTTAGGTGAATTAGCTCAGCAGTTAGACATCACTAAACAATATTTTCAATATGTCTCGGCTCTGATTGATAAGCAGCCTATGTTAAGTCATGAGCGAGAGGTGCGTATATTACGTGCGCAAACGGAGCAATGTTGTCAGAAAGCCATTGAACTGGTCGGAAAAGCATTAGGCGCTCGACCTTTTTGTGAGCAATCTACTTTTGCAAATTTGATGGCTGATTTGCCTGTATTCATTCGGCAAAGTCATGCGGCTTTTGATTATGAACAGATTGCGGAACTTTGTTTGCCGAAGGAAAGTTTATGGGAACTTTAAATCATCCTCTTGTAGAAGACCGTATGATTTCGGGCGAAGGAACACCGAAAGAGAAGTGGCTACAGGCATTTGAAGAGCATCCCTTAGATTCTCTTAATCTTGAGTCATTGCACTTTAAAAGAGTAGTGATTGTAGCTCCACATCCAGATGATGAAATTCTGGGTTGTGGGGGGGTAATGCAGCAACTCATGGCGCAGAATTGCAAAATTATTATTTTAGCAGTCAGTAATGGAACCCAAAGTCATCCTGATTCTAATAAATATAGTCCAGATGAGCTTAATATTCTTCGACCACAAGAAAGTTTGGCTGCTTTGAAGTGTTTAGGTGTTTCAGAAGCTGTTGAGAGAATTGAACTCAATTTATTAGATGGGCAGATACATTGTCAGACTACACAACTTTGGCAGGGCTTAAGCAGAATAGTTCAAGCAGAGGATATCCTCATTTGTAGCTATGCATTTGATGGTCACCCAGACCATGAAGCCGTGGGGAAAATAGTACAAGCTTTTGCAGAAGATCGGCAGTTAGTGTGTTTACACGTCTTAATCTGGGCTTGGCATTGGGCTATGCCTTTAGATCCGAGAATTGATTGGCATCGAGCAAAAGCTTATAAGCTGACAAAAGAACAATTAGCAAAAAAACATGAAGCGATATTGCAGTTTAAAACCCAAATTGAAGTAGATCAAAGCACGGGAAAAGCTGCAATTTTATCTCCAAATACAATTAGCCGTTTATTAATGCCTTATGAGGTTTATCTGAGTGATTCATTCTCGCATGTATTTTGAAGAGTTGTATCGTAATAATAATGATCCATGGGGCTATGATTATCATTGGTATGAAGCTCGCAAAAGACAAATTTGTCTTGCATTATTAACACGACCACACTATCAAAAAGTTTTAGAAGTTGGCTGTTCAAATGGGCATCTGAGTGTTCATTTAGCTCAACGTGCTGCCCAGCTTTTGTGCCTAGACGTTTCTGACTATGCTGTTCAACTGGCCTCTCAACGCTTGCAGGCATTTGAACATGTGGTTGTTGAAAATAGAAAAATACCAGAAGAGTATTTAGTTCAAAAGTTCGATCTGATTCTTATTAGTGAAGTGGCTTATTATTTGTCCGAAGCTGAATTACATCAGTTTATAGAAAAATTAAAGCATAGTTTAAATGTCGATGGGGAAATTCTTTGCTGCCACTGGCGCCATGAAATTAAAGACTTTGAATTAAATGCTCAACAAGTACATCAAAGCTTTCAACAACATTTTCCATTTCATCATTATTTAAGTTTAAATGATCCAGATTTCATGGTTGATCTTTGGACAGTGAACTCATCTTCATTAGCACAGCAGGAAGAGCTAAGATGAAAATAGGCGTTGTCGTCCCAGCTCATAATGAAGAGCAATATTTATCAGCCTGTCTACACTCTATTCACGTTGCCAGAGAAAACGTGAGTAATTATCAAGTGGAAGTTGTTGTTGTACTGGATAATTGTACAGATCAATCATGGTCCGTGGTACAAAGCCATCAGGTTAATTGGATTGAGTGTCACTATGGCTGTGTTGGAAAGGCGAGAGATGTGGGTATTCGTCATTTAATTGAACGCGGAGTAACTTGGATTGCATGCACAGATGCAGATAGTGTAGTAAGTCCTGATTGGTTGCTATATCAAATTCAGCATCAACCCACAGATGCAATTTGCGGTACGGTCAGTCTGGATGATTTAAGTCATTTTTCCATGATCAAGCAGCAGAAATATTTAGCGCATTATCAAGATCAAATGAATCATCAGCATATTCATGGGGCAAACTTAAGTTTCAGTGCGGAGGTTTATCTTGAGGTGGGTGGTTTTGAGCCTATTTCGTGTCATGAAGATATTTCTTTAATTGAGAAATTTAAAAGAAAATCTCGGAGTATTACGTGGAGTAATTTAGTTCGAGTGACAACAAGTAGCAGATTAAACGGACGCACCCCAGAGGGGTTATCGTACTTTTTAAACAATTTATAAGAGGTCAAAGCATGATTTGCCCTAATATATAAATATTTTTTAGATTTTTAGGGTCATATTCAATATTAATTATTTTACCTACTTTGTATTTATCGTGATCTTTCTTATGGATGATCACTTTTAGGTTTTCAGTCTTTATCCATAAAATAAAAAATGTTATCGCCGTAAATAAATGGCGGTAGAAGTGAATAACTCAGATGAGCGAAAAACAGGAATACAGTCAATAAAGCCAAGTATATAACCTACTTGTTGTATTTGTGACTACATATGTAAATAACTCTTATTATAAATTCACTTAACGCCTAAAATTCTCGAAAATAAAGTTTTAAGGGGTAGAGGATTGGATTTTTTAGTTTTTTTTCGTGAATTAAAAGTTGAATTAAGCCATTATCCGTGGCTTGAGATGGTTGTTTCACTCACGATTTTGATTTTATTTGCAGCTTTGGCAACTTTTATTGCTAAACGCATTATTGTTCGGGGCGTTCGTCACTTAGTCACAAAATTCAAATCACCTAATCAATCAATTTTTGCCGAGCATAGTGTTGTAAAGAAGTTTGCAAATATTGTTCCTGCTGTTGTGATTATGAACGGTATTGCAACCGTTCCACATCTAACGCAGAAGGTTATTTCTTTTGTAGAAATGGGGGCGCAGGCATTTATTTTTCTGACACTCGCGCTTACAGTCAGTGAGCTGTTAAATATCTTCAATCTTATTTATCAGCGGAATCCGAAATCTAGAAACAAGCCGATTAAAGGTTACTTACAACTTGTTAAATTAATTTTATTTGTGGTTTGTGGCCTGATGATTTTAGGAACATTTCTTAAAAAGGATGTGTTCACTTTACTTGCAGGTTTTGGTGCGATGGCAGCGGTATTAATGCTCGTTTTCCAAAATACCATTCTATCTTTGGTTGCCAGTGTGCAAATTGCATCTTATGACATGGTTCGTATTGGTGACTGGATTGAGATGCCTTCACTGAATGCAGATGGTGATGTAATTGATATCTCTTTACACACGGTGACTGTTCAAAATTTTGATAAAACGTACACCACTATTCCCACCAATAAGCTGGTTACCGATACTTTTAAAAACTGGCGAGGCATGAGTAATTCTGGCTGCCGTCGAATGAAGCGTTCACTCTTTCTAGATCAAAGTAGTGTTCATTTTATGACTGATGAAGAACAACAAAAGCTCAAAGAATTTTTATTATTAGATCAATATCTTGATGCAAAGAATTCTGAAATTGAAGAGTTTAATAAGCAGTTAAGTAATCAGTCACGCTATAACAAACGCCGTTTAACCAACATCGGCACATTTAGAGCGTATGTTGAATTTTACTTGCGCCAGCATAAAGGTATTGCACAAAACCAAACCATTATGGTTCGCCAATTACAACCTACTAGCCAAGGTTTGCCTTTAGAAATTTATGCGTTTAGCAATACAACTGCATGGGTTTCTTATGAAGCGATTCAGTCAGACATTTTTGATCATTTAATTGCGATTCTTCCTGAGTTTGGCTTACGAGTCTATCAGGCACCTTCAGGTCATGATTTGCAAAGATTAACAGCAGAGATTAATCCAAGTTAAATTTTAAGCTGTAAATAACAGCTCTTAAACTACTTTGAAAAAGCTCTCATATGGGGGCTTTTTTAATTTTTATCACTCTTTAATTTTCCTATTAGCCATTATTTTAAAACATTAATTTTTACTTCTTGACCGTTCTGACATAGGAATTGTCCTTTAATGATATTAACAAGTTCTGTTTTGGAACTTAATGTGTGGTTATCTTGAGGAAGAGAAAAAGAACATGTACCCAAACACATTCAAAGATATGGCTTCTAAAACTTTATGGCCTTTATTTCCACGTCGTGTTGCTTTTGAGTGGAATGAATCACCATTACACTGGATGCCACAATCTCCAATAGGAAGTCATGCTGTAAATCATTTCAGTTTTACGCTTGTGCGAGGAGAATACTTTTTCTGCCGTATTTTTAATAAGGCTTTGCCTTTTATAACTGATGAAAAATTAAAAAAAGATGTAGAAACTTTTATCCGCCAAGAAGCGATTCATGCTCAAGCGCACAAAGAATCTGTTGAAAAATATATTCAGCGTTACGGAGTTGATATTGAAAAGCAGTATGAGCGCGTAATTGAACTCTTTGATTATATGCTTGCAGATAAGCCTCTTGGAAAAGCGCTACCAAAGCGTATGCAAAAGTCTTGGTTATTGTTTCGAGTCGGCATTGTCGCTGCTGCTGAACATTACACCTGTGCATTAGGTCAATATGTTTTGACGAAAGCACACTGGGAAGAAAAAGGTTGTGACCCAGCAGTAAGTGATTTATTTACTTGGCACTGTGCAGAAGAAGTTGAACATAGAACAGTTGCTTTTGATTTATTTGAGCATTTAGGCGGTAGTTATGCATTACGCGCTGCAATCATGAGTATTACGGCACCCATTTTTACTTATTTAATGGTTAAAGGCACACAAGAGCTTGCAGCAGTAGATTGTAGTTTACCTAAATCTCAGCAAAGCTTAGGTCGTCTTGATTTTTGGCGACAATGGTTTAGTGCAAGTTCTCAAGAGTTGGTACCAAGTCCTGTCTGGTTTATGACGATCACTAAAAACTTTTTTAAACCTTCATATCATCCTTACTATGAAGGTTCAACCGAGCTTGCATTGGATTATATAAATCGTTCACCAGCGGTCAAACTTTATGAAGAAATACAAAAAGGATTGGTGAGCTAATATGAATACAACTATTGAAAAACAACAAAGGTATATTCAGTCGGCTGATGTCACTCTATCTATTTATGAATGGGGGAAGGCATCCGTAGGCTGTGAAACCTTGGTCTTTATTCATGGTTATCCAGACGAGGCACAGATCTGGGATGACTTAGCTTCATTATTGAAATCAGATTTTCATATTGTGACTTACGATGTGCGAGGCACAGGTTTATCTGGAACTCCGTTATCACAAGCAGGGTACCAGATGGATTATCTCATTTCTGATTTAAAAGCAGTTATTGAACAAACTAGTCCTCATCAACCTGTGCATTTGATTGGCCATGATTTAGGTGCTCTTCAAGGTTGGGAAGCGATTTTAGACGATAAGTTAAAACCATATATCAAAAGTTATACCGCTTTAGCCCCAAGTATTGATCATGCAGGTATATGGTTTAAAGAAAATCTGAACAGTAAAGAGCCTGCGAAAAAGTTTGCGGCTATCAAGCAGATGATTTCTTCGAGTTACATGTTGTTTTTTAATATTCCAATTCTTCCAGAGTTAAGCTGGTATCTGGGGCTATCAAAAATATGGCCACAAGTGGTTTCTCAACTCGAAGGTAAGAAAGTTGCGCCTCATCCTAACCAACTTAAAAATGCCATACGTGGGTTAGGTTTCTATCGATTGAATTTATTTAAGCCATTAATTAACTCTAAAAAGCGCTATACCTCGGTGCCTGTACATGTTTTATCAATGACCAAAGACCGCTTTGTGCCTCAACATATTGTAGATAAACAGGACAGATGGGTTAATTCATCTTTTACACGTACTGATATTCATGCGGGTCACTGGGGAATTGCTAGCCATCCTGATTTAATCGCAAAGCCTATTCGTAACTATATTCAAAAGCTCACTGCATAAAAATAAAGCTGGAGATCTAAAATGAACAATGAATTAAAACTGGCGACACCATTTGTTTTAAAAGATAATTTTACGCTCAAGAATAGGCTGATTAAATCAGCTTTAAGTGAAGGGCTGGCGCATACAAATGGACGGCCAAGTAAAGAGTTGATTCAGCTATATCGAACTTGGTCGCAATCTGGAGTCGGGGTTCTAATTACCGGTAATGTGATGATTGACTCTAGAGCAATTGGGGAACCGGGCAATGCCATTATTGAAGACGAAAGAGATTTAACCCTAATTAAAGAATGGGCAGAAGTTGCTAAATCTGGTGGTAGTGAAGTCTGGATGCAAATAAACCACCCCGGTAAACAAGCAATTCGAGGATTAAATAAAGAAACTGTTTCGCCTTCAGCCGTGCCATTTGGACCTAAAATGGCAGCCGTTTTTGCTACACCGAGAGAGCTGACTCATGACGAAATTCAAGATCTTATTCAACGCTACGCAAACACTGCAGAAATTGCCAAGAAAGCAGGTTTTACAGGTGCTCAGTTACATGGTGCTCATGGTTATTTAATTAGCCAGTTTCTTTCTCCGCATCATAACCGCCGTACAGATCAGTGGGGTGGAAATATCGAAAATCGACGTAGATTTGTTCTTGAGGTTTACAAGGAAATTCGTAAGCGAGTCGGGCCTGACTATCCTGTAAGTATTAAATTGAACTCAGCCGATTTTCAAAGAGGTGGTTTTACCGAAGAAGAATCGCTGGCAACCATTCAGGCACTGGATGAGGTGGGAATCGACTTAATCGAGATTTCTGGCGGAACCTACGAAAAACCCATTATGCAGTTGGGAACTCCGAAAGAATCAACAATCTCTCGTGAAGCCTACTTTTTAGATTTTGCTAAAAAAGTTCGTGAACAATGTAAAGTTCCACTTATGGTGACTGGAGGTTTTAGAAGCCTGCAAGGTATTGAAAGTGCTTTATTAAATAATGATTTAGATTTTGTTGGCCTTGGCCGTATTTTTGCAATTGAACCGTTGGCATCAAAGCGTTTATTAAGTGGGCTGGAAACCGTAAACCAAGTCAAACCTTTAACGACTGGATTTAAGTTTATTGATAATTTGGGGGCATTGGAAATCACTTGGTATACACGTCAAATGCATCGATTGGGGCGTGGGCATTTACCGATTCCCAATGAAAATGGGTTTAAATCTCTTATCTTGGATATCAAAGATAAAGGGTTAGGTATATTCAAAACTCGTCGGTTACGTGCATCTTAAAATTATAAATTAACGTTTTATATCAATAAGGATATAAATTATGTCGGCAACTCATCAGATAAAAATATCTAGATTTAGTCTCGTTGCAAAAATTATGGGAATTAGCTTTCTTCTATTTTTTGCAGGTGCAGCGCTTTTTATCTTTTTAAATATTCCTGCAATTTTACTTCAGTTCGAATGGGGTAAGTTTCTTGTTCGATTAGTTCGCTGGGGAGAGCTGCATGGTGGGGGTGAACATTATGAGTTGATGATCTCAGTCATCTATATTGTATGGGGCTGGTTTATACTAAAAGCGGCCAATGACCCTTTAAAAAACTATCTATTTTTTGAATTTACCCTGTTTGCAAATATTGCTCATTTCGGCGCAATGCTTGTTATGGGGTTAGTGATGACGCATGAATCTCCACATTTAATTGGAGATGTATTGTTGGGTTGGGTCATTCTTTTAATTTATATTTACTTCTGGTTACCTGTTAGAAAAATATATAAATCTGATATCAATCTAGTTTAATAAATCAGTTTGGGCGGGGAGAGAGATTTGGCCTCGCCCCAACTATAGATTATCCTGCAAACCAAATGTTTTGATGATCACACATTGGACTCAAATGTTTAATGCGTAGGTTGTCTTGCTCAAAATTACCAAAACCCCCACCAATATCTAACTCATTGCCTATGGCGATAAGTTTACCTTTATAACTTAAAGTGTCTTTTTCAGAATCCCACTGAGCGCTGTGTTCCGGAAAAATAATGAGGATATCTTTCACATAGAGGCACTCTTGTTTTAGCTGCAATATTCCTGTTAAGCGTGCAGAGGCAGAAATTCCATTAAACTCATAAACAGGAAGTTTAACCACACTCGTATTTTCGTTTGCCTCTTGCCGCTGACATCCCGCCAGAAGGGCAAATACAACTGCGAAAATCAATTTATTATTAATACCCAATTTTGTTCCTATAGGGACTTCCATATAATTTTGATAGTAATGGACTAATGTTGCAAAGCAATATTTACATTGTTAGAGAAGATTTCATGAAGTGTGACTTAAGACGCGTAGTGTCATCCACCAAAATAATAGCGCCAACAGACTAACACCTGCACCGAGAGCACACACACCAAGCCATCCTGCATAGGCGTATGTAGCAGTTGTACTGATAGCACCTAGTCCACTGCCGATTGCATAAAATAGCATGTATAGCCCAACAAGCCGGCTATGAGCTTCGGGACGAGTACGAAAAATCATGCTCTGGTTGGTCACATGAAGAGCTTGTCCACCCAAGTCTAATAATACGATGCCAATTACCAGAGCCCAGAGTGAGTACGCCATGAGTGAAAGAGGACCCCATGCAATTAATAATATAACGAGTGCCGCCAAGCTTGTACGCTGCGCATATCCGCGGTCGGCCCACTGTCCAGCACGTGCAGCAGCCAGAGCACCAACAACTCCGACAAGACCAAAAGATCCAATAATCGTATGTGAAAAATTATAAGGTGGCTCACTCAATGGTAATACCAGTGCGCTCCAAAAAATATTGAATGCCGCGAACATGAGTAAAGCTAAGACACAGCGCACTTGAAGTACTTTTTCTTGGTGCAGCAGTTTAAACATAGAAGCCAGAAGCTGTGGGTAGCGCATTGAAACGGGCTGAACTTTTAAATGAGGAAGTCGTCTCCAGAGGGGTAAAGCAATCATGAGCATGATTACAGCTGCACAAAAGTACACGCCACGCCAACCCGCTACATCACTGATTCCTCCTGAAAATACTCGGGCAAGCAGTAAACCAATGAACACACCACTTTGTGCAGTGCCAACTACATGTCCTTGCTCATGTGGGAGAGCAGCACTCGCAGCATAAGCGATAAGCCCTTGTGTCATGGCTGTGCCCAGTAAACCCACAGCAAGCATTCCTGCCAAAAGAACAACAACAGAATGAGCAAATGCAACAACTAGCAATGCAGATACCAGAGCCAGTAACTGTATAGCCATTAATCGACGTCGATTTACAAGATCGCCCAACGGCACCAGAAACACGAGGGCCATCGCACAACCGATTTGAGTGGCTGTAACCACCCCACCAATGGCAGCATGACTAACATTAAAGTCTCTTGCCAATATGTCGAGCAAAGGCTGTGCATAGTAGACATTTGCTACGCTTGCACCACTTGCGATAGCAAACAGCAATATGACGCCACGAGGCATGCTCGAAAGTGGTCTATTGTTTTCTGTGGGTGAAGTTGAAGATGCAAGAAAAGCTTTCATGGCCTAAATCCATTTAATCTAGTTTTAAAATGAAACTAGTTGAATGTTAAGTCTACTAGTTTTAAAATGCAACTAGATAGCTTGTTACTGATGATTGGTAAGGAAACTCGATGACGAACACTACACTGGTGAAAGACGAACCTTGTCCTGTTGCACGCTGCGTCAATCTGATAGGAGACCGCTGGTCGCTGCTCATTGTGCGTGATGCTTTTGATGGAATGCGCCGTTTTGGAGATTTTCAGCGCAGCTTAGGAGTAGCGCGAAATATTCTTTCTGACCGACTGAAAAAATTAGTGGATGCAGGTGTTCTTGAAATGCAAGACGCTTCGGATGGCACAGCTTATCAAGAGTATGTATTGACCGATAAAGGGCAGAGTTTGTTTCCAGTGGTTGTGGCTTTGCGACAATGGGGAGAGCAGAACCTATTTGAAAGTGGTGAGCGCCATTCTTTGTTAATTGATAAAAATACAGGTCAGCAAATCCCATTTATGGCGCCAGTCGCGGCAGATGGAACAGTGTTGAGAGCTTTTAATACTCAAGTGCAAAAGGTGAAATAAAAGAAGAGAAAACAAAAATAACCTTTTTTAACTTAAATTTGGGCAGATTAGTTGGTACCCTTGCGCGTCAAATTAAGGTGAGACTATGAGATTTATATTCCTCTTTATCAGCGCAATTTCTATTCCATGTTATGCAGCGTCAGAAGCAATGCAGCTTCATTACTGCGAAACTGTTAAAAAAGCAGCAAGTGGCGTGATGGATGCTAGACAACATGAGGTGCCAGCTAAAGAGCTACATGACATAGCGAATCATCTTGAAGAGGAACAAGCCAAACAAATTTATCAAGAGCTTATCAAATCTGCATATTCTTCAAAATTATTTGAAGACCCTCTTATTAAGTCAAAAGCTGTCGAAAATTTTCAAACGACTTGGCATGAACAATGTTTAGCAAAAGATTTAGCTAAAAATATATGAGAGGGTTAGGGCAGAATAGCTAACTTCTAGGCTACTTAGCTTTAAGAAGTGATAAGTGAAAAGGACAATTCTCTTTAAAAATTGATTTGGTATAGGTGTCTTGTGGTTTGACTAAGAAGAGGGTTTTGACTCATACTTATATCGCTGTTATGCAAAGCACCCAGAAGTTCGAAGGTCGGGGTGCTTTTTTGTAATTATAAATAGGGGGGTATTTCGATAGCTATGATTCTAGAATATAAAAAATTATCGAAAGTCTTTAATAGTAATATCTTAAATGATATTACTAAGGGGGATTTTTCATATATTCAGGAAATAGCAGAAAATTTCTTCCCATCTCAAGAGAATGAATTATCATTAAGAGAAATCTATGATTTATCGTTTCAGATTCTTAGTAAACAATACCCAAATGAGTATGTATTTAAAAATTTCATTGCCAATAAAATATTTCTAGGAAAACATTCTTTAAATACGGCGACGATGTTATCGGAGTTTCATGTTGGGATGAATAAAGCCGATTGCGTAATTTTAAATGGAAAATCAATTTGTTATGAAATAAAAACTGATTATGACTCATTGGTAAGGCTTGAGGATCAGCTAAACTCTTATCAACAGTTATTTGATGAAATTTATATTGTTTGCGCTAAAAAATATGAAAATACTATTTTAAATGAGTTTCCACAAAATGTTGGGGTAATAACCTTGACTTCGAGAAATACACTAAAAATATTACGTAAAGCATCTCAAAGGGAAAAATCATTAAATAGAGATTTGTTGATTGGCTCTATGCGACAAAATGAGTATAAATTATTAGCAGAAGAGATAATTGGTGAAAAAATTTCTTTACCGAATATGTTAATGTTTGAAAAGTGTGCTTCAATCATTCATACATATAAAGATGAAGAAGAGTTAAATAAAAAATATATTAAAATTTTAAAGAAAAGCAGAAAAAATAATGGTATGTTTATTGAACACTTACCAAATAGTTTAACTAATGCCGCAATAAGTTATAAGTTTAGTAAGCAAGAATTACAAACCTTAATTAAATATTTTAATGATATGGGGTCAATAAAATGTACTATCCAATCCTTAGAGGAAAACAAAATGAACTTTTAGCTTTACGGGAGTTAGTTGAAGCTAATGTATTAGGTAACTATACGCCGATTATTGAACCTGTTAAAAATAATTTTTCTTCTTTAATTAAAGCTATTGAAGAATTAAATAAAAAAGGCATAGAACCTGTAGTTATAGTCAATCCAGATAAAGGAGACTTCAAAAAAAGTAATCCCATACTTAGTTATAAAAATATTCAAAATGAAAAAGGTGATCTTTCATTCTTACCATGTATTAATTATCAAGATCCTAGAGCTGCGGATATCATTAAAGGATTATCCAGATATTCTATTATATCAAATGGAGCATCTCAGGAATTAGTTCAGGCTTCTCATACTGCAGAGAAAACTATAATTAAAGCAGATGTATCACCAGTCATACTTGAAGAAATGAAAAATGTCATTTTGTTTGATGATTTTTTTCAATCTCAAGATAAAAATGCTAATTATCCATCTGAGTCAAAATTTACAGGAATTCATACATATTATAAAAAATCGCCCAATGTTATTGGTTTTGGGGATTATACGATTACAGGCTCTGAATTCACTGAAAGTGGTGGACCCGCCTATGTTGTTGCAATCCATTTATCGTACATTGATGAAAAACGTTATCATGAAAAATATATAAGGCATTATTTATCATTTGACGATAAAACATCTAAGAAAGGTCCAGATAAGTTCAGGCATGCATTAAATATTTTAATTAATGAAGTAAATAGTAAACAATTTAGTTTTATTGAGAGTAATGGAATTGCTGGGTTCCGTGATTTAAATCATAGACAACATTTTCCCGGATTAGGTCAAGTCAAGAAATTATCTATAATGCATCATATTGAAACATTTAATGATTTTTTATATCGATAGAAGATAAATTGTTTGTATAAAATTTTTCTATCAAAAATATTACTATTATGTGGATTAAAAAGGGACTTTTAAATAAAGTTTCTTTTTTTCACTGGAGATACGTTAATTTAGTCAAAAAATCTTTAGCATGCTGAGGGGCTAAATATTATATATGGGGTGTAAAAAGGCATTGTCTCAAAACTAGTGACTTTATAATTTATTATCTCTACCAATGAACTATATATAACTAATCTCATACTGAAATTGATATAGGAAATTTAGCCAACAAAGAGGGTGGTGTTGTAGCAGAATATAAAACGCTTCTTTAATACGAATTTTGACGAGTCAAAGCTAACCAATAGCCAATAAAAAAACCACCTAATTCTTTCGAATTAAGTGGTTTTTAAATTTTGGAGCGGGAAACGAGACTCGAACTCGCGACCCCAACCTTGGCAAGGTTATGCTCTACCAACTGAG
>Ga0308165_1002273_pt1 | contig 23593 bp, 15 predicted proteins | sample PhyWR2_FD_201032 | JGI IMG/M metagenome (GOLD analysis project Ga0308165, IMG submission 201032) | Phyllosphere microbial communities from UC Gill Tract Community Farm, Albany, California, United States - DLSLW.R2 | ecosystem: Host-associated > Plants > Phyllosphere > Unclassified | place: USA... | reverse complement strand
CGTGCTGGCTTACTTACTCGTGACGCACGTATGGTTGAACGTAAAAAACCAGGTCTTAAGAAAGCTCGTAAAGCTTCACAGTTTTCAAAACGTTAATCTTTTTATCGAAGATTTCAAAACACTCTCCTTTTGGAGGGTGTTTTTTTTGAGAATAGATATGAAAATAGGCAAGTAAATAAGTATGACTTTTTGCTTTTGCTAATTTAATACCTAATATATTTCCACTAAAACTGTTCTTCTATAACTATTTTTGTGTTGTTTTATCCTTGATTATTTCGCTTGTCGTGCTTCATCTAGGCATTTTTCAAATTTTTCATAGGTTGAAAGTTCGACTACAATTGGTGTGTTGACGTAAATTTCAGTTGTTTTAATATCCGAGTGAGTTAATGCTTATGAGATTTGAGACATCGTCGCACCGCCTTTACGAGCCAGAGTGATAAATGTATACCGTAATTTACATGGATTTACTTGTACTAATTCTTTCTGTCTACGATTAATAGATTTGAGGCGATAGTTCAAATAATCGACATGAATAGGTCAATTAAGTTCGCCATTTCGATTGGCATAAGTGAAAGGAAATTGTCTTTAGGTTGTTTGATCCCGATTTGTAAAAGTTCTTCTTTTTGTTTTTCTGCCATTCACTTAAAAGGTTTAGTAGAAACTTAGGAATTTAAATTTGGTTGCTTTGCGCCCCTTAGTCGATTTCATGTTGTCAAATTTATCACGACTTTGAATCAAGCTGGCATAACTTTTTTAAAAATCAATATGTTTCCACTGTAAAGCATAGGATTCACTTTTACGATTACCAAGGTTCAAAGTCAACATAAAGAGTACATAGCCCTGCATAATCAAAGCACCGCTTTTGATAGTCTTGATTAGTAGCATCTAGCCAAGCAATCAATTCTTCAGCGGTCAGAGCTTCACCGTTTAATTGACATTTAGCTTTCGGTTATTTCTTTGGATCACCGACATAACGAATCACTTTTTCGATCCGGTTATATTCGATATACTCTAAAAGTTTAGCGACATTAAAAATCTGGCTGAAATCAACGTGTTTAAAATTACTTAATGATTGAACCCATTTTGAAAAAAGTGTTGCTATTCTGTTTTTCTGGTTTTTAAAAGCATTGCTAAATACGCACAGCTTTAACTAGATAACTCAAATAAAGTCCCGCGAATTGGATTGTCAATCGAGTAATTTATCGTAATCACATTGTTTCAAACCAGTTGCGCTGTATAGCCTAAAGGCGCGTATTTCGCACTTTAAAGCAGACGATTACTATTCCACAGATTTCTTAAATCAGGAATTTGTAGTTCAGAGAGAGGAATTGAGTTGTGATATAGTCCACGGTGACGTAATTCATTGGTGTATCATTAGGATTTTCAAGACAATTCCATAATTGATTTAGCTTTTTCTCCGATAAGTTGCGGGTTCCAGTTTCAAATTCTGCGTTCAGTGAAAGTAAAATACCGCTTCTTTCTGCTAGGTCCTTTTGTGACCAGCCTAATTTTTCTCTTGAAATGCGGACAACTAATCGGATTGCTTAAATCAGCCATGTGATGAATGAATATCTATTTTATGGAGATTAAGAAAATCAGTATATTTTGGACTTAATAAAGAAAAAAACGGTAAAACTAACCCGATGATCCAAGAGTTGATTTGGAATGAAGTCCAACTAAATCAAATCGCTGATGAAAAACTGATTCACATTTTGAATGTATCAGTCAGGAGAAACGCTTGTATTTAGGATCGACTAATATTGGTAAAGAAGCCTAGCTTTACTTACATCATGAGCCAGATAGTCATATTTTGTATATCATGCCGTTTACTTTTTCTGTGTCAAGTCGGTATTGCTTGTTGGTTTATTTAGCCAATCAAGAAGATTTTTCTTGGTTTAATGATATTTGGATCAAAAATTGCTTGAAAAGTTGATTATTATGTATCATTTAGACCAAGAAACCAATGCCATTAGTTTTCTCAAATCAAACGAACACTTATCTATATGAAGAAGCGAATTGTTGTATTATTCCTTTATGCAAGAAATCGAAAAAATCGCATGTTCAATGAACGATATCATAATAAAAGGACAAAAATCAGTGTGACAAAATATTTTTTGTGGGACAGCCAGAAACGTTGTCAGCTCTGCCTGTAGTCGGTTAGTATTGCCGGTTTCCTAGTCTTTGAATAAGGGGTTTTCCTGCAGTCCGGCTGCGCCGTCCAGGAAAAAGCGAATTCTCCGCGAGAGTAGTTCACTTGATGTGAAATGCTCCACGGAGATTGCCTAGTATTGGCAGTATTAGTTTGGACGGAAATTTTGAACTTAGCAATAAGTCAGTCTAGTTGATAGTTGTGGAAAGGGTGAAGATGTTACGTGTTATTATAAAAGAATACGAGATTCATTTAGTACTGATTTTATAAAAATGATTTGGCAGTTTTATGATCAAGGATAAGATGGTATAGGAACTGATGACTACCAGGGTATACTACGTATACCATAAAGCTGAGGTTATTATATAGCAGGAGGTACCAGAAGCATTGAAACGTAAGTTTATAAAATATGGTATTGGCAAAAATGAAGATGTAGAATTATGGACTCTTAAAGATGAGAGTGTTGAAACTTTGCTGTTTGCTGAGGAGTATTGATTTTATGTAGAGATTAATTTATCAGTACAATAAGCTACAATGTTCATCTTTAATGATAAACTATTGTAGCTTAGATAAAATATCTTATTATGTTATTGATCTTCTTCATGCATATCATATAGATGTTCACGAATAGATTTGCTTATTATTTTTGAAAAATAAGGAGGAACTGCGTTTCCAATTTGTTTGAAGGCGGCAGTTCTAGAATCTTCAAAATAGAAATCATCGGGGAAAGTTTGTATTCGTGCAGCCTCTCTAACTGTTATTGAACGATTTTGTTTAACGTCTGGATGGATATAATAATGACCATCCTTGGCGATATGTGCAACAACAGTATGACTAAAGCCTTTACCGTTTATAGCCTTAAATCTATCTAAAAATATATTGGTTTTTTTATGTGTGATTAGATGGGCTGGTAAATCAGAGTATTTAATGTTTTTATTATTTTTCTTTTCTCTAGCTACGATTCTGTAGATAGCCAAATCATTTTCTTTGTTTGGACGACAAATATTTTGTGTCAACGGTACATTATCATTACGAAGATTTTTTTTGACAAAAACATTTGCCGATGTATTAGAATACTCATTATTTATTTGTCCTGCATTCATAAAAGGTAAATCTTGAAATAATTGATCAATTGTTGGAGGCGTTTCTTTGTATTTTTTTATCCAATTGAAGAAGGAATCGTTTTTATGTTTTTTCTTTTGGCCGAAAATGAAAAGCCTTTCTCGTGTTTGGGGAACACCATAGTCAGCGCAATTAATCATTTTTTTCTCAATTTTATAGTGGTTAGTTCCATTGATATTTGAAAATTCATTGATAATTTTATCAAAAAGTTTCTGCCCGTCTAGATCTTTGAAAGATAATAAGCCTTTTACATTTTCAAAAATAAAAAAATCTGGGTTATAACGCTCCAAAAATTTAAGATAATACTTATATAAGTATATTCGCTCGTCTTGTTCTTTGATTTTTTCATTTTGAGAACGGCCAATAGTTGAGTATGCTTGACAAGGAGGACCACCGATAACTCCATGAATCTTTTGATAATTTCCATTAACATCTATGGTAGAAAAAATATCTTCGATAGTATCTTCCCCGATACCGACATTGATAACTTTTGAAATTACATATTCAGGTATATTTGAAAAAAATTCATCGCGAGAAATTTTCCCAGTTATATAATCATAGTAAAGATTAAGATTATTTTTTTCTTTTAGATAATAGTATGCATCTCTCAACTTAAGTGTTTTGCTAGCAGAATGATCCATTTCTACGTGGGCAATCAAATTAAAAAATTCTGCATCTCGAAAACCTTCTGTTAGCCCACCGGCACCAGAAAACAAATCAATTATATTTAACATAATTACACCTCAAGTTTATTATAACAAGTTTGTAATAGATAGGCTACCGAAACTACGCGCTAAAAAACGTATTAGTCAAGTAACTTAAGGTATTGTATAATTTAATATAAATCTAGGTCAGGAGAGCCAACTATGGAGTTAGTACAAAAATTAATTTTCTTGAATAGCCCTTTTGGCTATATTTCAAATAATGTAAAAAGAATTATTTCAGATTTTTTTGCTTTAAGAGAAGTTGGGGATCAATCGTATAATTATCAGTATTTAAATGGTAATTATTATAAGAATTTGGCTTATGCTATTTGCATGTGGATTGCTGCTGAAAATATTTCTAGTAATGTGAAGTTAAATATAGATAACCTTAAAATAGGTCAGGAAATTCAGTTTCAGAATAAACTCTATAGATACAAAGGAAAGGATGACCGTACTTCGGGATATAGAATTGAAACTGTGAATGAGAAATCTGTCTATGAGCGTATTTTACCTCGTGAAAAATTAGAGACTGAAGCAAGTGTAGTTATAGGAACAAAAAAAAGAAAGATAACGTCTGCACGCCAAAGTTTTGCCAATTTTTTGGAAATCAAGCAGGTTAATTGGACAAATGACAAGGCAATTATAATATTGATGGAAAGAAAGTATATAGATGAGCTTTTGTTAACAAATGTTAGTATTGGAAATGATAAATATACATTCGATCAAGTATGCAGTAGTAATTATTTAAAAAATAATATGGAACTTGGTTCACTGCCTAAAATGAATAGTATAGAAGAACCTATGGTGCTATTTTCTGCTAGTGCGCAAGCTATTGTTGATTATTTAGATGATAATGTTGGCGATGTTAAAGAGCAATCAGTATTTGTTCTTGGAGATAAGTGGTTTAAAGAAAGTCAAATGTCTAACTTGATTAATTTGGAAGATGTATGTCGTGAGTATCAAATTCCATTGACAGTTTATTCAAGCGTTCCAATGGTTATGAAGTGGGATGCATTAGATTTTATTAGTTCCCTTAGAGGTGAATATTGTTGGCTTGATCCCTTAGTAGCAGAAAATTACCAATTTAATTATCATTTTGTTGGAAATAATCATGATTTTGAAAAATCTATTAATCGATTAAATGAAATATTATCGGAAATTAAACTAGAGCCTTCTTTAAAATATTTAGATAAAATGTTGAAGATATTTTTGAAAATGAATTATAGCTTAACTTCAGGAAAATCTAAAACATTAGAATATCAGTTGATGAATGTACTAGAGTATCTTGAAAAAAAGGGTATATCAGATTTTGATGAACTACCAGACATTTTAATTGACATTTATGAAAATAGATTTGGATACCAAGTTAAGAAAAAAATTGAACAAATTAGAAATAAAAATTCAAAATGTGCAATAATCGTTATGGATCAAATGATATCTGAAGTTTCTGAACTATATCGAAATGAAAAACAATTGACGGTGATTTCCTATAAAGCTGTTATCACAGAAGATTTATATAATCAATTTGATCAAATAATACTATTATCACCATATGCATCTGATAGAAAAAAATGGCTTTCTAGTTATTGCTGTAAGCAAGTTGATATTATAATTCCTAAAATACAGGAAAAATATTTACCATCTTCCTTAAATAGAGAAAAAAAGATATTAGAAAAATTATATCAACTTGATTTTTTTAGACAGAATATAGAGTCTTCAGCATATTTGCATTCAATTAATAAGTATTTGTCTCAAAGGAAACTACCAGATCTTCCTGAAGTTGATTTTGAGGAATATGATGCTTTAGATATTTTAGAAAACGATGACATAAACCAAGACACAGCTACGTTGGAAATTTGTCATGAGGATTATAATACTACTGTTGGAGATGTTTCTTTACAGCTGATTCTGCAGTCGGGTAATTCTATAATGACTACAAATTATGGGAAACTTTTTATACTAGAAAAAGATGGAAAAATTAAAAGAATCACAACTTCGGAAATTAAGGTCAATCAAGAAGTCCTAGAAATTTTGATTCCCTATTCGGATGAGTTTTATCGTCAAAGATTAAAAAAAATTGATGGAACTAACCGAGGTACGAATTGTTTTAGGGATATAAATATATTCGAGTATTATGATTATATATGGAAACGTAAGTTTATAAAATATATAAATGAAAATAATTTAAACATAAAACAGTTGAAAACTAAATTTGAAAAACTAGGGTTTCAGGAAAAATCACTCCCATTTTATAAAAGATGGTCTTCATTTGAAACTATTCAAATAGTTCCGCAAAATCGAGAATTTATAAAATTTATTGGTCATATTATTGGAGATGTTGATATTGCTAATAATTATGAACAGTATGCTCTAGCTAGTGAAAATGTTAAGCGAAGACTAACAGAGACTAGAGATCGTTTTATCGCAAGTATTGATGGAAAATATCTAGAGGACATAATCTTAGATCCGACTGTTACAGGATATGTGACAGATAGGATTATTCAAATTAATCAAGTTTCTTTGAAAGCAATTCCTAGAAACTATACAAATAAAATCATTGGGAGGGATACTGTTGAGTATTCAGGAAGATAAAGAAAAACAAAAAGAAATACGAGATAGATATATCGAAGCAATCAGTGCATTATTATTAGGACCTGGTTCTGAGAAAATTAACGCAAATTTTGCTGAAGAAATTATTTCAGAAAAGCCTCAATCACGTTATGTAACGGGAATTCTATATCCTTTTAAAGATGATGTTGGGGAACACGAGTTGAAAGAAGTTGCCTTGGATATTCAGGAGGGATTCGATAAAGAAGACTCTGTTGAAATTGATAATAGTTTTTTACCATCATCTATTGGGATCACTTTTTATTGCAAAGCTAAGATTAAAGCATTGAATCTCTCTATATCTACAGCCAGCTATGAATCCATTAAAAATCCTTATGTTGAAACAACGACAAAAACTTTAGAAGCATTGCAGTATTATTTACTTGAATCAAAAGTAGAAAAAGTTGAACAGCTTTTTGAAATAGATGAAGAAGAAAAAAGAATTCGTCTAAAAAATTATAATGAAGAGACTGATAAGATAATTAATAATCTGTCTAAGGAAATGTATAAGAGTGAATCTTTAGATGCAGATACTAAATTTTTGGTCAATAAAATTAAAAATATCAATTATGGAAAAAAGAACTGCTTTCAACGTAAACCATTTGAAAGTGGCGTGCTACTTGAATTGCATGATGGGGTGAGAACTCAAGAAATCAAATTTGATGAGGGATGTTCAGTCCACCTATTTTCAAAAATAAAAGAATTGAAAGTGGCAAATGAAAATGTGGTAGCGGTTACTGTTGTAGTGAAGAATGTTTCAAAAAATCATTTTTTTCAGACAGAAATAAAAATACCTGCACAAGAAGGAATTGATTTTGTAGCATCCGATGACATTAAAATTCCTGATTTAGCTAAGTTGGATCCAGAAGATGCAATGAATTTATTTTTGTACCGTCAGAAAAAGACTTACGCTCATGGACGGGGGGTATCTGCTGTTTGGAAAGAGGAGAATGGAAATATAAGTGAAATTAAGACGAGCTATCTACCTAGCTATGAGCTGTTGCCAATGTCATTTGAGATTCCTGATCTGACAGCGGATATTTTGAGGGCTGATAGTTATATTGATATGGAAAAAGAAAGCCAAATGAGTAAGTTAAATTCCTTCATTACGGCCTATGATAATTGGATTCTAAAATTAGAGACATCTATTACTAATTTAATCCCAGAATTTCAAAAATACGCTCTGAAAAACATAAAAAAATGCCAAGAATGCAGTTTACGTATGAAGAAAACCGTAAAATTCTTTGAAGAAGATGATAAGGCTTTTATAGCTTTTAATCTTGCTAACAAAGCAATGCTACTTCAAAGAATTGATGATGTTGAACAAAAAGTATTTTGTTATGAGAAATCTGATTTTCAAAATGTTACATTTAATTGGCGACCATTCCAGTTAGCCTTTATCTTACATTCTTTGGAATCTATACTCAACGAAAACAGTGATGATCGAGAAATTCTGGATTTAATCTGGGTTAGTACTGGTGGTGGAAAAACTGAAGCTTATTTGTTTGCAATTGCGGCGGTAATTATCTATCGAAGAATGAATTACAATAATTCAGATGGTGTCAGTGTAATTATGCGCTATACTTTGCGTCTTTTAACTTCTCAGCAATTCGAACGGGCTTCGCAGTTAATTTGTGCACTGGAATTTATTAGAAGACGTGTAAGCGGCTTGGGTGATACAGAGATAACGATAGGGCTTTGGATTGGCGAAGGAACACAAAATCATTTGAAGGCAGCTAAATCTGATTTTGACGAAATGTTAAAAGCGAACACTATTGAAGATGCTAAAAGAAAAAATACATTCCAAGTTTTGAAATGTCCTTGGTGTAAAGAGGAGCATAGCATCATTCCAAACGAAGAGAATCGTAAAATTATAAGGCAATGGGGTTACTCACCAATTAAAAGCTGTAATTCTAATCATAATATGAAATGTAATAATAGAAAGTGTGAATTTTCAAAAGGACTTCCAATTTATGTTGTTGATGAGAGTATTTATGATGTGCGACCGACATTATTGTTTGGAACTGTTGATAAATTTGCACAAGTACCTCTAAAAGAAGAGACGCAGCATCTATTTGGTTCCGATGATTTGACCAAATATCGTCGACCAGAATTAATTATTCAAGATGAGTTACATTTGATTTCTGGACCTCTTGGGAGCATTGTAGGGTTATACGAAGCAGGATTTGATTATATTTTTAAAAGCGGAGAAGGTACAGTATCTCCAAAATATATTGCTTCAACGGCTACAATTAGAAATGTAGAGGAGCAAGTTAAGTCTATTTTTGGAAGAAAAGTATTTCAATTTCCACCTAATGGTATTGATGTAGCAGATAACTTTTTCGTAAAAGAAAACGCTACTGAACCGGGCAGAGCTTATTTGGGTATCATGTCTACAGGAAAGTCACAGGTTACAACTGAAATTAGATTGGTATCCGCTATGCTGCAAGCTATTACTGAGCTTGGTCTAGAACCTGACGAGGAAGAATTATTTTGGACTGTTACAGGATATTTTAACAGCATTCGGGAATTAGGCAAAGCTTCAGGTTTAATTCGGGATGATATAAAAGAATACATTAATCAGCTGAATCGTAGAAACAATACAAGAAAGCGTAAAATTTGGGATAATACGAGTGTAGAGCTTACTTCAAGAAAGTCAGGAGTTGAAATTCCAGAAATTCTAAAAAAATTGGAAGTTAAACACACTGTAAATGACAAAGAGAAAAAAATATATCCTATTGATACTCTTATTGCAACTAATATGCTTTCAGTCGGAGTAGATATCAGTAGACTCAATGCAATGTTCGTAGTGGGGCAGCCTAAGCTGACTTCTGAATACATCCAAGCTACAAGTCGCGTAGGTCGTAATTCACTCGGTTTAGTGTGCACATTATATAATTCTTCCCGAAGCAGAGATAGATCGCATTATGAGACATTTCAGTCTTATCATCAGAGCTTATACCGGTTTGTTGAAGCGAGCAGTGTCACACCATTTTCTGTTCCTGCATTGAAGAAGGCTGTTGCAGGAGTGATTGTTGCAATGTTACGCAATAATGTTGAAGAACTTTCCGGCGATAAAACACCCATAAATATTTTGAATAATGAAAGCCGTCTCGATGATATTATTGAATATTTGATGGAGCGGGTCGGGAATAGTGAAGATAAATATAAATTATATAGTGAAGATGCTGAATTAATTATGAAGGAATTTGCAAATTCTTGGCTGGAGTTGGCAGAAGACGCTGAATTATCAGAAGGAGCAGAGAACGAAACAAGGTACTATTTGTATAGAACGAAAACTCAAGAATTTTTTGGTAAATTGCTTCTCAAATCATTTGATGATCGAAGCCATCATGAAGAAGCTACAAGAGTTATGGGTACAATGAGAAATGTTGAAGATACAGCATATATGCGAATAATTGACTGATTGAGGTGCGGAAATGGCTTATGATAAAACAAGTGCAAACCCAGAATTTAATGTAAGAAGGTCACAGCTACTTACTCCGTTTGGTATAGGTGCATTGATGGATATCAATAATCAATCTGTGATGGTTGCAGATTCCGAGTACTGGAATTCGAATAAATGCGAAAAAGTTCATGATATCAGACTGGAAACAGAGATGAATGCCAATGGATTTATTGAACCTCCAATGAAAGAGTCTGAAGAAATCATTGGTGTCAGATTCCCAAGCTGGTACTTTTCTCCATATGACAGATATTTGAAACCACTAAGTAAGTGGCGTGAGTCTGTAGTGGCTCAAGGAATTCCTTTCAGAGTTAATATATTTGACAAACGACCGTATGATCCACGCCATAAAGGTACTGAACTTGTACCAGTTCGGGTAATTTGTGCATGTAAAAACGGACATGCGCAAGAGTTTCCATGGCTGGAATGGCCACATCCAAATACGTCCTTTGATGAGTTTAAGGACCATAAAATAAAATTAGAAAGTGTAGCACAAACAGGATCTATCGCTGATTTGATAGTGTCATGTGAAACTTGTGGAAAGAAAAGATCACTTGGCGGAGTATTTGATGAAAATCAATTTTCAAAAAAATTGGAAGAATTAGGAGTACAGTGTAAGGGACAATATAAATGGAAAAAATCAGATGATGGTGAAGGATGTTCGGAAGGAGTCCATTTGCGGGTTTTGTTGAAAAATGCTAATAATTTCTTTTTTCCTAATATTTCAAGTTCGGTTAATATACCTTTTAAACAAAATAAATTAATTGAAGCGGTTCAGTGTGCCACTGACTATATATCTTTACAAAAATCCCTCAGGAGTATATCCCGAGAAGAGGGAATTAATAAATTAAATAGAGATAAAAAAGTTCAAAATTTAATTGATTATATTGCAGAAGAATTGATGCAAGACTCTGCCGCAGTCAAAAATGCTGTATCTCTTTATTTTTTTGAACAGTCTACCTCTGAATCGACTGGTGATGTCATGGATTACAGAAGACCAGAATTTGAAGTGCTGACTGGGAAAGAAGACTTTGACAAAGAATCAGAGCGACTTAAAATAAAAATTTTTGATCAAAATGAATTGGACGAATCTCCTTTTAATCAGTTTATCTCTAAAATTACCTTAGTACATCAATTAGAAGTTGTGAGTGCACTTCGTTCCTATAGCCGAATTGAGTCAACTGACTCTGAATTGATGCGAGAACGTGCTTTGGAAGGTGAAGAATCTAAAGGTGGAGTTAATGAAGTTTCATTAAAAAGAAAAGACGGTTATTATGTCGGAATGCGATCGTTAGGTGAAGGAATTTTCTTTTCACTTGATCCTAAGCAAGTTAGTTATTGGTTAAAGAAAGTAAAAGATCAATCCGTCTACAATAGAATTGTGGAGAAAGAAAAAAACGTAAGATTTGATGATGAATTGTCTTATATTAAACCGGACTATTATTTACTTCATACATTGTCGCACTTGCTTATTAGAGAACTGAATATGAGTAGTGGTTATTCATCTTCTGCTCTGAAAGAAAGAATATATTATTCAAATAGTCAAGGTGAAGAAATGTATGGTGTCTTAATCTATACCTCAAGCTCGGATTCTGAAGGAACACTTGGTGGTTTAGTCAAGCAAGGGGTTCCAGAGAGATTTTTTGCATTACTGAGTAGTGCGCTTGAAAAAGCGCAGTGGTGCAGCTTTGATCCTGTATGTATCGAAAGTGATTCACAAGGACGTGACTCGCTTAATGCTTCTGCTTGTCATGCATGCTCACTTATTTCCGAAACAAGTTGTGAAAAAATGAATGCTTTCTTAGATAGGGGAGTGTTGATAGGAACTTTGAATAATCCTGAATTAGGGTTCTTCACAGAAGTGGTAAAGGAATCTAATTTGTAGATATAATTATTATTAATTTCTTATTTCGAAAGTGGTGACTTTTTTGATTGCTCTTAGAAAAGTATTTTCAAAGGAACCGCATGTTGTGCTCAATAAAGAACGATACTTTCCAGCTTTGCAAGATTTCAGAACTTATGCAGAAAAGTTGTCTTCTGAAACCGGCAATGTCAAAAAGGCTTCAAGTAAAGGGGTGCATTACACTCGTTTCTTGTTGTATTTGACTGTCTTATATGAAGAAATTTTCCAAGAAGATTTTGGTTTGTTAAATTCTTTTTCAGCACTAAAGAAAATTAAACTAGTTGAAAAACTGCCAGATTTTAGTACGTTTAATCGAAAAGAACACAACTTTTACAGTGCGACAATCAATTGTTTCTCTGCCTATTTAACTGCACAGCAAGCGCTGAGAGAAGTTACCGCTGATGAGCAGTTGAATTTCCAACTGGCAGCATTAACAACCGAGGAAGAAAACTTGATTTCTGAGGGAATTACAGAATTTCAAGCTGATAAGTTGGTGAAACCCCAAAAGTCTTTACGCCAAGGGATTGAAAGCTATCCGAGAAGTTTACGTGTGAGTTATTTAGCTAAAGTAAAAAGTGGTTGGTCATGTGAACTTGATTCAAGACATCAAACATTTATTGCACAAGTAGATGGCAAGAACTTTGTAGAAGCGCATCACTTAGTACCTATGGCGGTCCAAGAGTATTATCGATATACATTGGATTTTACAGATAATGTCACAACATTGTGCCCGAACTGTCATCGTTTGGTTCATCTTGCAGGGTATCGAGAGCGGTCAGCAGCTGTTACTAAACTGTTTTGCAAGCGTGAGTCAACATATAGACAGCATGGTATTGAAATCGATCAGAAATTACTTCTGAGTTTTTATGGAATCATCTGATTTTTGATTGTATTTATCAAATTGAGATTGTAGGTAAGAAATTTTTCAGCATCCTAGAAATAGTATTTTATAAAAATCATGAATAATGGTATCAATGATTTTTAGTAATATGTAAATTTGTTATTTATAATCTGTAGTCATGTTCTGGTTTTTATAGTATTTTTGTGTACATCATCAGGTATGTAGCATTTAAAATCTTATGAAATTTATTGATATTTGAATTTTGCAAAATTACCTGAAATGGTTGATCTTAAATGATATTCAAAGCTATTTAGTTATTTACAAGCAAAACTAGATCTTTAGAAAGCTAGTAAAGCTTCACAGTTTTTAAAAACGTTACAAATCTTATTATATCAGCGAAAAAGGCATTCCCATTTTTGAGGGAGTGCTTTTTTATATAAACGGAAAACCGGAGAGGAAGGACTGGCTTAGTGAACGTCTACTTGTCTCTCAAAATGATTTATAAGTGTTATTACAATGAATTGTGGTATCAACGATCACTGGTTTTATAGGAAGTCCTAACCTCAGTCATATTTACCAAATAATCAATACTAGTGTCATAATAATTTGCTAACTTTATCAACGTTTGAATAGGGATATCTAGCGCACCGTTCTCGTACCGAGAATACGTTGACTGTGAAATATTTAAAAGAGTAGCAATTTGGCGTTGGGTTAAATCGTTGTCTTCTCGCAGATCACGGATTCTCTGAAACATAGTTCTCACCTCAATAACATTCTACTTTATGCGAAAAATGCATATTGACTTCTATGCGTTTTTCGCATAAAATGAGATTAGTTACGAGGATAAGGCTTTTTGTAATCTGTTAGATTGAGCAAATAATCAACGCTAGTAGAGTAAAAGTCTGCTAGTTTTATCAAGGATTGTGTCGGTATGTCTAGCTTCCCCGATTCATATCTAGAGTAAGTAGTTTGGCTAATATTTAATAATTTAGAAAGTTGTTCTTGATTTAAGTCTTTATCTTCTCGTAAATCACGAATTCTATAATACATAAAATCACCTCACTTATATTTTAGGGGAGGAGATTTATGTTGCGACATTATATGCGATAAGCGCATAAGATAATTTGCTTTTAACAGCACACCTTAGACTTTCCTAAAAGAACCAATAATAAAACTACAATCGTAGTAAACGAAAGGGGGAGAATTACTACGAGTTTACTACTTTATTTTCAGACCAAGTGTATTAAAAAGTTTTAGATTTTAGTTGATTTTCAACCAAACAATTACTAAGGAGGAATTTATATGAGAAAAAGATTGTGTTTACTAGGGGTAGTTTGTTTTGTCAGTATCCTGTTTCTATCGGCTTGTTCCAATGAATCAAATCAAGGGGAGTCTGGCAGTAACGAAGGAAAAGTTTCGCTAACCATGACAGCTTGGGGAAATCCCGCAGAACAAGAAGTATATCAGCGAGCGATTGATGCCTATATGAAACAAAATGAAAACGTATCCATCGAACTTATTCCTGCTCCTGGTGATACGTATGCGCAGCAATTACTCACGCAGTTGCAAGGAAGTCAAGCTCCTGACTTATTTTATGTCGGGGAGGTACAAATGGCGCAACTGATTGCGACAGGACGATTGATTGAATTAACAGATTTCTTGGAATCAGAGGATAGCTACGTCAAAGTTGATGACTTTGCCTCAGGAATTTGGGGCCCTGCTCGAAGAGGGGAGCAAATCTACGGTGTTTCTGTCGATTCCAATCCGATGTTGTTGTATTACAACAAAAAAGTGCTAGAAGAAGCAGGACTTGATCCTAACGAACCGCAAAAGTTATATGAATCTGGAAATTGGACTTGGGATAATTTCCAAAAGATAAATGAGACGGTCACTGCTAATGGAAAATACGGTCATGTCCTAGAAAATGGTGCACATCACTACTTCAGTTGGCTGTGGTCAAATGGTGGAGAAATGTATGGGGAAGATGGTTCATTTATTTTACCTGAAAATGAACGAGGAATAGAAACCTTTGCTTATTTGACGAAAAATGTAGTTGACGGGAATTTTACCTATGCAGGGACTTTGCCAGAGGGGCAAGGTGGGGACGCCATGTTTATGTCCAACCAAACAGCCTTTGTGTCAGCGGGGCGGTGGTTCACACCAATGTTCAGCGAAAATGAGGCATTAGAATTTGATTACATTCCATATCCTACTAATACAGGTGAACAAATCGAGCCTAGCTTTATTGCAACCGCGTATTTAGCAGTAGGTGATCATTCAAAAAATAAAGAAGAAGCGTTGCGCTTTCTATCCTATTATACTTCGGAGCAAGGACAACGGGATCGGTTAGAAGATGAGGGGAATGCTGTTCCTTCTGTGACGACAGCAGATGACATCATTGAAAATGCCACGATACCTGAGCATGCCAACTATTTAATCGATGCAAGAGATATCGGTAAAGTAGAAGATAAACAGGCATTGGTTCCAGGACTAAGTGATCAATTAGAAAGTATTCTGGATCTACTCTTCTTAGGACAGTTAGATCTTGATGAAGCTGTAGTACGCTTGGAAAAAACAGCCACTGAATTGATCGAAGCCAATCAACCGTAGCAATACTTATTAGATGAGGAGGTGGTAGGATGAGGAAAAGCACAACAAAATGGGCCTGGTTATTTCTAACGCCACAATTAGTAGGGCTCATCATTTTTTCTCTGATTCCGGTGGCAATAGCAATTGGCTTGAGCTTCATGTCATGGGATGGATTTGGTGCTCGGACGTTTGTAGGGATTCAGAATTATATCAATCAATTTGCCAATCCTGATTTTTGGACAGCAACATACAATACGTTGCTCTATACCTTATTCACTGTTCCGATCGGTCTGAGTCTGGCGCTGGTATTAGCGGTTGTTTTGAATAAACGTACTGGAAAAAATGTGTATCGATTGTTCTTCTTTATGCCGGTCGTGACAAGCTCAGTCTCTGTGTCCGTCATGTGGATGTGGATTTTAAATGGTGATATCGGGATATTGAATCAGGTATTAGGGATGATCGGTATCCAAGGACCTAATTGGTTGACGGATACTCGGATCGTGATGCTGTCTATCGCTATGTTAAGCATTTGGTGGCAGCTAGGTTACAACATGGTGATTTTTTTAGCAGGTATTCAAAATATCTCCAAATCCTATTATGAAGCCGCGGAAATGGATGGGGCCAGTAAGTTGCAGCAATTTTTTAAAATTACCTTACCGATGCTTTCACCAACGACATTCTTTCTATCCATTATGGCGATTATTAGTTCGTTTCAAGTGTTTGACCAAGCGTTTGTTCTTACTCGAGGTGGTCCGGGGAAAGCCAGTTATACACTTGTTTATCACATTTATCAGCAGGCCTTTATTGATTTTCGCTTTGGGTCAAGTGCAGCAGGCGCGGTTATCCTGTTTGTAGCGATTTTGGTTCTTACATTGATTCAATTTTATGCGCAAAAAAGGTGGGTTCATTATGAAGAATAAGAAAATTAGCGTAGGCAAATTGTGCTTACATGGATTACTAGCAATCGGTTCCTTTTTGATGGTCTTTCCTTTTCTCTGGACGATCGGCTGTTCCTTAAAAAACATGACACAGATTTTTGCAATACCACCTGTTTGGTTCCCGAATCCGATTGTTTGGCAAAATTACCTTGATTCATTGCAAGCGATGCCTTTTGGTCGCGCCTATTGGAACAGCTTCTACATTACGATCATCGTCGTTGTTAGTCAGCTTTTCACTGGATCGATGGCTGCTTATGCTTTTGCAAAGTTGAAATTTAAAGGCTCCGAGGCTCTGTTTCTGCTATTTTTAGCGACAATGATGATTCCTAAGCAAGTCACCATGATTCCATTGTATTTGATTATGGACAAGTTAGGCTGGTTAAACACGCATTTGCCGTTGATCATTCCTGGTGCTTTATTTAATGCCTTTGCAGTTTTTTTATTGAGACAATTTATTCGAGGAATCCCCAAAGAATTAGAAGAGGCGGCAGTGATGGATGGTGCGAGCATCCCACGTATTTATTGGAGTGTCATATTACCATTGATCAAACCGGCGCTTGCAGCCATGACGATCTTTATCTTTATGGGCACGTACAATAACTTCATGGATGCATTGATTTATCTTTCAACGCCTGAAAAATTCACGGTTCCTTTGTTGCTAAATAACTTTAAAGGACTCTATGTGACAAATTGGTCGTACATGATGGCAGGTGCCACGATTTCTGTGATTCCAATTATTCTGGTCTATTTGTTCGCCCAACGTTATATTATTGAAGGAATCACATTGACAGGGATCAAGGGATAGATAAAAAGGATGATTAGTAAATGAAAATCAATCAACTTACACAGTATCTAGAGTGGATAATGAAATTTGCATACCTCAACATTCTCTGGCTAGGGTTTACCCTTTTAGGGGGTGGTCTCTTTGGATTTTTTCCAGCTACGATGACTAGCTTCATTCTGTTAATGAGCTTCATCGTTGATGGTGAAACCGAATGGACAGCACAGGATTTCTTTATTTGCTATAAAAAAGTATTTTTTCGTAGTAATAAGTTAGGATGCATCTGTTGGTTGATTCTCGGCAGCTTAGGGATCAATTTTCACATAGTTTTAACCTCCGAAGAGTCACTGTTTATCGGTCTACGCTTTCCCATACTATTAGCGATTATTGGTACTTTATCCATGCTTGTCTATGTGTTTCCTATCAGTGTTTATTGGGAAAGATCGATGTATCAGATCTTTTTTTCGGCAGGATGCTTTGCACTGGCATTTCCAGTTCAAACAGCTAAGGCCTTGACTTTGCTTATTCTCATAGCGTGTATAGGGTTTCTTTTTCCGATGTTTCTGTTGTTCTTTGCTGGGAGTGTATCAATGTATCTAGTGCTGAAAAATTATGTCTTGCTACAGATGAAAATAGACAAAAAATCGATGGAGTAAATGTTATCAATAGGAAAATAGAAGATGGATTTTTTGAGAAAATATGAAAGAGATTGAGAGGAGCAAGTATATGGTTAAAATTACATTTATTGGTGCGGGAAGTACGATATTTGCAAAAAATGTGTTAGGGGATGCGATGCTGACCCCAAGTTTATCTGAGGCTGATATTGCGTTATACGATATCAATGAACAGCGGCTTAGAGAATCAGAGCTAATGTTGAGAACGATCAATAAAAATGCCAATCATGATCGGGCAAAAATCCGAACCTATCAGAATCGCAAAGAAGCTTTAACAGGCGCAGATTTTGTCATCAATGCAATCCAAGTAGGCGGCTACCAGCCATCTACAGTGATTGATTTTGAGATTCCCAAAAAATACGGCCTAAGACAAACCATTGGTGATACCATGGGGATCGGTGGGATTTTCCGCACCTTACGGACGTTGCCAGTTATGCTAGAGTTTGCAAGAGAAATGGAGGAGGTCTGCCCTCAAGCTTGGTTATTAAATTACACCAATCCAATGGCGATGTTGACGATGGGTATTTTGAAAGGAACGAAGATTAAAGCTGTTGGACTCTGCCATAGTGTACAAGTTTGTGTGTCAGAGTTGCTTAAGCAACTTGGGATTTCAGAACAATATAATGCTGACGAATTTCAGTGGAAGATCGCCGGAATCAACCATATGGCTTTTTTACTAGAATTGACAAAAGACGGGAAAGATTTTTATCCAAAAGTCAGAGAGCTAGCAGCAGCAAAACCACATCCTCATCAAGATTCGGTGCGTTTTGAATTGATGAAACGTTTTGGCTATTACATTACAGAATCTAGTGAGCACAATGCGGAGTATCATCCTTACTTTATTAAAAAATTGTACCCAGAATTAATCGATAGTTTCGATATTCCGCTAGATGAGTATTTGCGCCGCTGTGAAAATCAAATTAGTGACTGGAATCAGATGAGGGAAAGTATTGTTATGAATGGGGAATTAACCCATACTCGCAGTAATGAATATGCGTCATACATTATGGATTCAATTGTGACTGGTACTCCTTCTGTTATCGCAGGGAATGTTTTGAATAAAGGACTCATAACCAATCTTCCTGAAGACTGCTGTGTCGAAGTCCCCTGTTTAGTGGACAAGAACGGCATTCAACCAACCTATGTAGGTCAACTGCCTACCCAGTTAGCAGCGTTAAATCGAACAAACATCAACGTACAAGAATTAACAGTCGAAGCTGCATTGACATTGAACCGGTCGAAAATCTATCAAGCAGCTTACCTAGATCCGCATCTTTCTTCAGAACTCTCGCTAGAAGCAATTACTTGCCTAGTGGACGAATTAATTGAAGCCCATGCAGGTTATTTGCCAGAGTACAAATAGAGAAACTTCGGCTTTAGTCTATTGTTATGTTGCTGGAAGTAGGGCTATATTAAAGCAGAGATAAAAGTTAACAATACTATATTAAAAAACGAGGTAGTGGCGGCTTTTTGATCATTCATTTTGGGGATTTAATAAAAGAAGTGAACCAAAAAATTGTAAAATGATTTTTTGGTTCGCTTCTTTTTTGTTTTTGCGTAGAAATTGATCCTACACAAAAAGTCCGTTCGACAGAAGACCTGAGAAAATTTAGACCGAATCTTTCTTTTAATACAAATCGGAAAAGATCCGAAAACAAGGGACTTGGTTTCATTAGCCCAAAATTGATGCCAGAATGCTTTAAATGATTCGTCTGTCGATGTCGAATAATCCTGATTTCCCCTAGTTACGACAGATGACGAAAAGTACTTAGAATATAAGCTTCTTTTGATATATAATGTTATCTAAGGGGATGAATCACTTCAAATTTTCGACATCGACAGAAACAGGCCTATAAAGCCTATTATTTCAATGTGTAGTAGGGGCGGGGTTCAAATCTAAAATAGTGGAATGTAAATTAAGACCATTGCATCAATGTTGCGTTACCTTGTCGTTCAAATCTAAAATAGTGGAATGTAAATCCCGTAGCTTCAATGGACTGTTGAAGTGTACGTGCAGTTCAAATCTAAAATAGTGGAATGTAAATAAAATGATTGAAGGGTGATAAGTATGCCGAAATACCGTTCAAATCTAAAATAGTGGAATGTAAATATAGGCGAGAGACCGATCGAGTTAGTGATCGGCGAGGTTCAAATCTAAAATAGTGGAATGTAAATGGAGGAAACGTCATGGAAGGGCTAGAAATCTATAACGTTCAAATCTAAAAGAATGGAATGTAAATTTTAATGTGCAAAGTAAATTGAGATAGTCAATGTTTGTTCAAATTTAAAATAGTGGAATTTAAAGCTACTTATTGACCGCTAGTAACAACCGTGTGATCTTATCTAAATCTAAAATAATGGAGCATCAACAGCATTCAATTAACGATCGACTGAATCATCACAACATCACCCTCCAAAAAAGATGGAGAGGTTAGTCACTTTCTCAGCTCAAAACAAACTTTCATCACCAATTCCCTCATTATAAACAATGCAATCCTCCAATCAACCTGCCATCAACCCAAAAACTGTCGCCCTTCCTTCTCAATCAACTCACACGTCCATTTATCCTCAAATAACGATGCCATCTGTCTTGCTTGCGCAAACAAATCCGTATCTTTGATCGCAAAACTTTTTCGAGCAGTAGCTAACGAATAGTAATCATAGCGCTTGCTCTTTTTTGCCAATAGCAGGGCTTGATCCGCGGCTTCTTTCGCCTCTTGGTGTTGCTGTTCTTGCAGATAAAGCAAGGCGACATTCAAATGAATCGCACACTGTAAAGGCACAGTATTTTCTAGTGCTTCGTATTTTTTTAGCTGTTGGATCAATTGGCGGGCAATGGCGTGGGCGGTTTCAACTGGAAAGAGGTATAAAAGACAATTGATCAGCTTGATATCATCAAGAGTCCAGTCGGAATAAGCCTGAAGTGCATCCCAGGGAACCGTCAAAAGAACTTTGGGCAGACAAGGAATTTCTTTTTCTGCATTCGTTGAGAGCGCTGTGAGAGAGTCGATTACATACAACAATAAGTCAATGGTTTTACTGACGGATGTTTTTTGGAAAAGTAAGCATTGCTCTTTCAAAGCAAGCAATGCTTTTAGATCCTGGTTGGAAAACATAGAGAAAAATTGATGCAAGATTTGTTGTTTTTCATTTAAACGGTATCCTTGGGCGATGTAAAAAAATTCATCAAAACTGCAATCGATTCGCGCTAAAAGTTCGATAAAAAGGGTAACGGAGGGTGTTAATTTTTCATTCTCAAATTTAGACAAGGTGGTTCTTGAAAGCAGGTCTCTACAAACTTGCGCTTGCGTGATGCCGCGGCTTTTTCTGATTTTACGATACGTAGTTCCTAATTCATTCATAGGTGCCTCCTTGAGCAATGTGATTATAGTGTACATAAGTTAATTTTGCCCGTCAATCTGGTATAGTAGAACTATTAGACAGCTAGGCAACACCAGATAGAGGAGGCCACACAAATGAATCAGACAAAATAAAATCCTTTACTTAGCAAATGGCGATCAATAACTAGAAAAACGAGCAATCGTTATTTCTAAGTAAAGGTGGAAAACAAATGAAGAAGAATCAGGGATTTACCCAATTGATCATTGGCCAAACAGTGGCGAATGTCGGGGATACCATTTATATTGTGGCAATTATCAGTTCTATTTTTAGCTGGACAGACTCTGCTTTGGCAGCGGCGCTGGTCCCGGTGCTAGTAACAGGAGGCGGTGTCATTTCCGGCTTTCTCTCACCTGTCATCACGAGTTATTTTCGCTTAGAACAAGTGCTGAAGGTCAGCCAGATGTGCAAAACAGCCTTACTCTTTTTTATGACCGCGTATCTCTATCTGAAAGCTGAAACGATGAATCTATTGGTTTTATATTGCCTTGTCGCATTGATTTCGTTTTTGGACGGCTGTTCAGAACCAATTAGCCGTGCCTTGATCCCGAAATATGTGGAAAAGCATCGCCTCGTCAAAGCCAATGGAATCTTCAATTCGATGCTTCAAACAGTCAACATCGGCAGTTGGGCGATCGGAACCTCCTTGCTGCTGGTATTTTCTGTTCATCAGTTGGTTTTATTAGACAGCTTTCTGTTTCTAAGTGCCTCGATAGTATTAGCGTTTTTGCCTAGAACGACTCGAGAAAAAAACGAAAAGCAGCCATTAGGACACCAGTTGTTTATTGGTTGGCGCTGGATTATGAAAGATCCTCTGGTTCGGGTGATCGTTGGTATGGACATGCTAGAAAGTATCGCCAATACAGCCTGGGTGTCCGCAATTGTTGTAGTATTCGTCCGAGAAGTGATGCAGGCACCTGATGCTTGGTGGGGCTATATCAATGCCACTTATTTTGTTGGTGCGTTGCTAGGAAGTGCGCTGGTGATGCGATTTTCCGAGCGGTTTGATAAAAACAAACGAACAGCGATTGTGATGGGCGCTGTCTTAGGCGGACTGATCACTGTTGCCGTTGCCCTATCAGGCGACCGCTTTTTGATTCTAGGATTATCTGTTTTAATCGGGCTCTTTTCCCAGATCAAAAATATCCCACAAGCCTCATTAATCCAACAAAAAGTAGCAGCCGATCGATTGGTTGCCATCTACGCTGCCTCAGGCATCTTAAATTCCGGTGTTTTTGCTTTATTCACCTTGTTGATGGGACAGGTGGCAGATGTTTTTGATGTACGGTGGGTGTTTTTTCTTTCCGGCAGTTTATTGCTTCTAGTGGGGCTGATTGCAGGGAAGCTTAAAATCAGTTAAAAGTAAGAGAGATAGTAGTCAAGAGAAACTCTTTTTTACTAGGTCCTATAAGACAAAACTAGCTTTAACGGTTAGCTTAGGTAAAGGCACGTACAGGAAGATGAAAAAGTAATCACAGCTAGTTAGGAACAGTCCCTGACTAGCTTTTTGCGTAGTGATCTAAACGCTCTTACATCGAGAATACAATGATTATTGTAGATTTGATCAGTAGCTGATCACAGATCGTTCATATGCAAAAGCATTTCGTAGCTGAATGTTGAGATTGACTAAGTATGGGGCTGCTATAGGAGGAAAGCGCAAGCATCTCTATATAAAACTTGATTACTTGAAAGAAAAGCTTTGTATTGATTTGGAGTAAATTCACAATTTTTTTGAAAATCTTTAGTTTTCCAAGATTCCCCTAAAAAGCTCATCTAACAGCTCCTAACCTTATATACATTTACATATCTAACTCTTATCTTTTCGCTTTTAGTTAGTTAAAAAGCAAAAAATAAAGGTGAATCCGAGCTATTTTTAAATAATTAACCAGATAATCTTCCGATTGGAACGGTTAAATAGTGAATGATTGGTAGAAAAGAGATTAGAGGATGCGAGTTGTGATAAGTAAACTCATAAAAGAAGAATGCTAGAAAAGTAGAGAAAAATAGGATTAATGAAATAATCGAGATCCTTATTTTTTTACAATTTTCGAAAACCATAAATGAATTGAAGGAAGCTTAGTGTGGGTGAAAGAATAATTACAAAAAAATATTGACTTAAAAAAATGGCTATGGTAATCTATAAACGAAAATAGTGGGAACGTTTCCAAAATGCATCTTCGTTAAATTTTTATTTTTTTAAACGAAAATGGAAACGTTTCTAAAATGTATTGGGAGGAGATTGAATTGGAAAAGACATTGGGACCAGGTGGTGAGATAAGGGCGGTACAACGGGATAAAAAAAATATCTCGAAGTGGGAAAAATTAAAGAAACAGTTGCGTCGTGATAAGTGGATGTACTTGTTGCTCTTACCAGGTATCATCATGACGTTTATCTTTAAGTATGTGCCAATGTACGGTGC
>Ga0308165_1002272_pt1 | contig 23604 bp, 19 predicted proteins | sample PhyWR2_FD_201032 | JGI IMG/M metagenome (GOLD analysis project Ga0308165, IMG submission 201032) | Phyllosphere microbial communities from UC Gill Tract Community Farm, Albany, California, United States - DLSLW.R2 | ecosystem: Host-associated > Plants > Phyllosphere > Unclassified | place: USA... | reverse complement strand
GTGTGCTGTCCTTGTTCATCGAATCAATGGTAGCCATTAGCGCGCCCTCGTTGTCGGTGCTCTCTCTGTCTGGAGAGCCTCCTTTCAAGCATAGAACAACGCTTTCAAAAACGTGCTGGCGCAGAAACGTTTTCTTTACGATTTCGCGTTTCTGATCCGACAAAAACAGCCGCTTCAAGAGAATATTCTGCTGGCTAACGATAACGCGTAGCAGGAGATGCCAGATTACCCCTGTCCCTTTCTGGTGGGGAAGGTGTGAGGTGAGTCACCATAAAAAAGTCGTATGTTGAATAATATTTTCAACTAGGTTATCAATCTGTAATTAGAAGATTGTTCTTTTGCACATATTGGAGCCGCTATGCGTGTTGTCGTCCTGGGAAGTGGAGTCGTTGGCGTGACCAGCGCCTGGTATTTAAGTCAGGCTGGACATGAGGTGACCGTCATTGATCGTGAGCCTGGCTCTGCGCTGGAAACCAGTGCGGCAAATGCCGGGCAGATTTCTCCCGGTTACGCTGCGCCTTGGGCGGCTCCTGGCGTTCCGTTAAAGGCCATCAAATGGATGTTCCAGCGCCATGCTCCGCTGGCGATAAGTCTTGATGGCACGCCGTCCCAACTCAAGTGGATGTGGCAGATGCTGCGCAACTGTGACACCCGCCATTACATGGAAAACAAAGGCCGCATGGTCCGTCTGGCGGAATACAGCCGCGACTGTCTGAAAACCCTGCGTGCGACAACCGGTATTGAGTACGAAGGGCGTCAGGGCGGCACGTTGCAGCTGTTTCGCACCGCGCAGCAGTACGAAAACGCCACGCGTGATATCGCCGTCCTGGAAGATGCCGGAGTGCCTTATCAATTGCTCGATGCGAGCCAACTGGCGCAGGTTGAACCGGCGCTCGCTGAAGTGGCGCACAAATTAACTGGTGGCCTGCGCCTGCCAAATGACGAAACCGGCGACTGTCAGCTTTTCACCCAGCGTCTGGCGAAGATGTGCGAGCAGGCTGGCGTCACGTTCCGCTACAACACGCCCGTGGATAAATTGCTGTCCGAAGGCGGAAAAATCTACGGGGTAAAATGCGGCGATGAAGTGATCAAAGCCGACAGTTACGTGATGGCGTTTGGCTCGTATTCCACGGCAATGCTGAAGGGATTGCTTGATATTCCGGTCTACCCCCTTAAGGGGTATTCCCTCACAATCCCGGTCAAAGAGGATAACGGTGCGCCAGTTTCAACTATCCTTGATGAAACTTACAAAATCGCCATTACCCGCTTTGATAACCGAATTCGCGTGGGCGGCATGGCGGAAATTGTCGGTTTTAATACGGAATTGCTGCAACCGCGCCGCGAAACCCTGGAAATGGTAGTGCGCGATCTCTTCCCACGGGGAGGATTTGTTGAACAAGCCACGTTCTGGACCGGATTGCGTCCGATGACCCCGGACGGCACGCCTATCGTTGGGCGCACGCCGTTTAAGAACTTATGGACCAATACCGGGCACGGAACGTTGGGCTGGACGATGGCCTGCGGTTCAGGGCAGTTGCTCAGTGATTTAATTTCGGGCCGCACGCCGGCGATTCCGTTTGATGATTTAAGCGCTGCGCGCTATCAGTCGGGTTTTACGCCCTCTCGCCCGCAGCATTTGCACGGCGCACATAATTAACAAGGAGCTGTCATGTCCCGTCCTATTCTGGCTCAGCTGGATTTGCAGGCCCTGAAAAACAACCTGCAGATTGTTCGCCGTGCTGCGCCAGGCTCTCGCGTTTGGTCGGTAGTAAAAGCCAACGGCTACGGCCACGGAATTGAATCCATCTGGAGTGCGCTCAGCGCCACCGATGGTTTTGCCCTGTTGAATCTGGAAGAAGCCATCCTGCTGCGTGAGCGCGGCTGGAAAGGCCCCATTCTGCTGCTGGAAGGATTCTTCCACGCCGATGAATTGCCGCTGGTGGATAAGTATCGCCTGACCATCAGCGTGCACAGTAACTGGCAAATCAAGGCGCTGCAAAATGCGAAACTGCATTCGCCGCTCGATATTTACCTCAAAATGAATAGCGGCATGAACCGTCTGGGTTTCCAGCCCGAACGCATTCATACGGTCTGGCAACAGCTTCGCGCCCTCAAAAACGTCGGCGAAATGACGCTGATGGCGCACTTCGCCGACGCGGAAAAGCCCGACGGCATTACCGATGCCATGGCGCGGGTTGAGGAGGCGGCAGAAGGGCTGGACTGCGCGCGGTCGCTGTCGAACTCCGCCGCAACGCTCTGGCATCCGGAAGCGCATTATCAATGGGTGCGCCCAGGAATTGTGCTGTATGGCGCGTCGCCGTCCGGTCAGTGGCAGGACATCGCTAACAGCGGGCTCAAACCAGTCATGACCTTACGCAGCGAAATCATCGGCATCCAGACGCTGAAAGCGGGGGATACCGTGGGCTACGGCAGTCGCTATCATGCCTCCGGCGAGCAGCGCATTGGCATTGTGGCAGGGGGCTACGCCGACGGCTATCCGCGTCTTGCACCGACCGGCACGCCCGTGTGGATTGACGGCGTGCGCACCGGAACGGTTGGCACGATTTCGATGGATATGATGGCGATCGATTTAACGCCGTGCCCGCAGGCCGGTATCGGTTCACCCGTCGAACTGTGGGGCAACGAGGTGAAAGTCGATGACGTCGCCTCGGCGGCGGGAACAGTTGGATATGAACTGTTAACGGCTTTGGCTCCCCGTGTCCCCGTTGTGACAGTGTAACGTGACAAAAACAAAGGCAACCGTAGGGTTGCCTTTTTAGTGTTTTCTCCCTCTCCCTGTGGGAGAGGGCCGGGGTGAGGGCATCAGACCGCTCACACACCTTACTCCGTGCCTTCGTCATCCATGGGACGTACGCCCACTTTGCGCACCGCATTATCCTCTTTCTCCGCAACGGTCCAGATCATCCCGGCAAACTCAACCTGATCGCCTACGACCGGTGCCGCGCCCAGCAGTTGCTGCACGATCTCGCCCAGCGTCTGCTGTTTATCACGGTATTCCAGACCCTCTTCCAGCCCGTAAATCAGGGCGACATCGGCAAATTTAGCGCTGGCTTCCAGAATGAAATCGCCAAAGAACCGCTGATCCAGCGCCACCGGCGGCGACTGACTGAACAGCTTGCCAAGCGCAGGAAGATCGGTTTCACGGCCAATGACGCACAGAATATCGCCCTCGCGCAGACGGGTACTGCCGGTCGGATGCAATAAAGCGTTATCGCGAAACAGCGCGGCAATCCGCGTTTCGGTGGGCATATGCAGATCGCGAAGCGATGCGCCCACGCACCATTTATCAGCACTGAGCTGGTAAACAAACTGCTCCCACGGGTTTTCCGGATGAATATCCAGACCAACGCGCGAAACCGGTAACCCGACTGGCGGAACCACCACTTTCGCTTTTTTGGCCGCCCATCCCAGAGACGTTCCCTGGAACAGCAGCGACACCAGCACCACGAAGAACGCCACGTTGAAGAACAGCCGCGAGTTATCCAGGCCTGCCATCATCGGGAACACGGCAAGAATGATCGGCACCGCGCCGCGCAAACCCACCCAGCTAATGAAGATACGCTCACGCAGGTTAAACCCGCGGAACGGCAACAGTCCGGCAAAGACCGACAGCGGACGGGCAAAGAAAATCATCCAGGCGGAGAGCAGCAGTGCAGGAACGGCAATTGGCAGCAGATCGGACGGCGTCACCAGCAGGCCCAGCACCAGGAACATGCCGATTTGTGCCAGCCAGGCCAGGCCGTCAAAGTTTTGCAAAATGGCGTGACGGTTGCGGATCGGACGATTCCCCAGCAGGAAGCCGCACAGATACACAGCCAGAATCCCGCTGCCGTCCATCGCGGTTGTGAGGGCGAAAATCAGGATACCGCCGCTCAACGCGAGCAGGGGATACAGCCCCGCAGGCAGGGAAATCCGGTTAATCATCTGTTGCAGCAGGTAACCACCCGCTAAACCGATAATAATTCCCAGACCAAACTGCTGCAAAATATGCCAGGCAAACATCCAGCTCAGGCCGGTTTCGTGCTGCTGAATCATCTCAATTAGCGTGATGGTAAGAAACACCGCCATCGGATCGTTGCTGCCCGATTCAATCTCCAGCGTTGAGCCAACACGTTCGTTCAGCCCTTTACCGCCGAGCAGGGAAAACACCGCGGCGGCGTCGGTAGACCCGACAATCGCGCCAATCAACAGGCCTTCCATGATATCAAGGTGAAACAGCCAGGCGGCCATCATGCCCGTCAGACCCGAGGTGATCAGAACCCCGACCGTCGCCAGCGACAGCGCAGGACCGAGTGCCACGCGAAAGGAGCTGGCCTGGGTCCGCATCCCGCCGTCCAGCAGGATCACCGCCAGCGCGAGGTTACTCACCATATAGGCGAACGGATAATTATCGAAGGGAATACCGCCAATACCATCGATGCCGGCAAGCATGCCGATGGCGAGGAAGATAACAAGTATGGGTATGCCGAGACGCGACGAAAATGAACTTAATAAAATACTGCAGGTTACGAGGATTGAACCCAAAATGAAAAGACTGATTATCGCTGCGGCATCCAATGTTGTCTTACTCCCACCTCAATGTAGTGACTGATACGTAAACCCTAACATAATAACGGCCGAAACCGCGTTTTATTGCCCCGGTAAAAAGGCTTTTTTATGCCTTTATAACGGGATGGCCGCTGAGGGTTAATTCGCTGGCAGCCCCGTCGTGCTTAAGGACCGCGTGCGCACCGAGCGGCAGAGTCACCGTTTGCTGTTCATGACCAAAAGCCAGCCCGCCGATCACCGGAATATTCACTCTCGAACGCAGGTAATCCATCATCGTTTGCAGCGTATAACCGGCATCGTAATCATTCGGCGTCGCGCCGCTAAAACTGCCGAGCACAATGGCGCGTTGACGCGAGAGAATCCCGGCGTGCATGAGTTGCAACAACATGCGCTCGACGCGGAACGGGTGTTCGTTGATATCCTCCAGCACCAGAATGCCGTTCTCAATGTTGGGCAACCACGGCGTGCCAATTAGTGAGACCAGCATCGCCAGATTTCCGCCCCACAGTTGCCCCTCACATTCACACTGCGGGCCAGTGCCTTGCCATTCAATCGTGAACACGGGATTTTGCAGCGCGCGCCAGAAATGCGCCTGCGTGAAGGCGTCCAGATCCGGTGCGCCAAAATTTGCCGCCAGCATCGGGCCGCTAAAGGAGATGACATTATGCCGCGCCAGCAGGCCCAACTGGATGACCGTGAAATCGCTATGCCCGCAAATCAGCAGCGGATCGCGCTGTTGGCGAGTCGCCAGTCCGTCCCAGTCGATAGTTTCCAGTAACCGGCTAGCACCATATCCGCCTCGCACCGCCAGCACGATGTTATTCGCACCTTCCAGTTTCGCCAAATCGTTGATATCCGCCAGTCTTTGCTGCTCCGTACCGGCAAAACGCTGCTGGCGACGGGGGATAATTGTCTGATTTGTTATTGAATGGCCGGATTCCAGTAAACGCTGAACGCCGCGCTGTGCGGCGTCCTGGTTAATGCAGTAGCCAGAAGGGGCGATAAGATGAAACCGAGCCATGGCAATTCCTTGCTGAATGAGAACTTAATTGTCTATATCATGCCGCCTATAGGCCGCCTGCTTCAAGGGGGATAGCGTAATCGCGATGACCGGATATAAGGATAGATGACGTGAAATTGAGATGGTTTGCTTTTTTGATTGTAGTGCTGGCGGGCTGTAGTTCCAAAAAGGACTACCAAAATCCGCCATGGAATCCGGAAGTGCCTGTTAAACGGGCGATGCAGTGGATGCCTATCAGCGAAAAAGCCGGGAAAGCCTGGGGCGTGAGTCCACGTCTGATCACGGCGATTATTGCGGTGGAGTCCGGGGGTAATCCTACGCTTGTGAGCAAATCGAACGCGGTTGGGCTTATGCAGCTTAAAGCCTCAACGGCAGGGCGCGAAGTGTACCGCTACATGGGCTGGAAAGGTCAGCCGTCAACCAGCGAGCTGAAAAATCCGGAACGCAATATCTCAATGGGGACGGCGTATTTGAGCATTCTGGAGCATGGCGTGCTGAAAGGCATCGACGATCCGGAAGTGATGCAATATGCGCTGGTGGTGTCTTACGTCAACGGCGCGGGAGCCTTGCTGCGCACCTTCTCATCGGATCGCAAAGAAGCGATAGAAGAGATCAACGGTATGGATAAAAACGAATTCGTTGACCACGTCGCGAAGAATCATCCGGCACCGCAGGCTCCGCGCTATATCTGGAAAGTTCAGAAAGCGATGGACGCCATGTAATGCCGTTGCCGGGCAGCGAAATGCTGTCCGGCGCGTATCAGATAACCTTATTCGCGCGTTCCCGCGCTTCTCGCTCCAGTGAGAATATAATACGCTGAAGTTCGCGCTCGGCACCCGGGCCGACATTCAGAAAGCGGAAGCTCAGACGTGGCGTGGTAATGGTTTCGTTTTTGCTGTCCACGACTTTGCGTTCGCTAATGGCGATTAACTGCGCGTCAAAGTAAAACCGTCCCCAGCCGCCCATATCCAGTTCAATCTGCGAAAAACGCATCCCTTCGACTAAACCTTCGGGTCTGGCCGTGTCCATTAATGCGCCCATGCCGCCTAATGAAAGGTCAAACAGGCGGAAGCGGATCTCTTTTTTATCCGGCATTTTGGCTTTACAGAAATAGGATGGGTGCAGCGGGGCGTTGATCCGAAAATACTCACGGCGCTGAACAAACCACACGCTATCAGGTAACGGCGCGAAGAAAGCGGGCAGACCCTGATAGTCACCCTGAATCAGTTGCGGCAGGACAAACTCAACTTTCGCCCCTTTGGTTTCCGCCATGACCGAGAGGTTTTGCGCGCGCACAGCGGCCCGGTTTTCATATTCCTGACTACCGAGGTCGATGACCAGACGCTCAGGGGTCGCTTCAAGGATCTTGCTGATAAACTGATTTGTAGACCAACTGATACGCAAAGGGACTTCGCCCTTGTGCAGGTCGCGTAATACCCCTAATACAGCCAGCGGATTTTGTTTCAGGAACTGCTCACTGTAATTACTCACGCCGAATGGCTCCTCGGTTGTCTGACAGACTGTCGATGAATTATCGGCAGTAAACGACAGAACTTAATACAAACCGGTGAATTTTTTTTAAAAATGAGACGGAATTAAGTCGGTGACAAAAAACGGATTTCGCGCGCTGTCCTATACTTAAGTCACTTGCGCGGAAGGTTGCAGCGCAGGCGTTTAATCTGCAAGAGGGCATCGTATGGGTATCATCGCGTGGATTGTATTCGGTCTTATTGCCGGCGTTATCGCAAAATTCCTCATGCCTGGGCGTGATGGTGGCGGCTTTGTTCTGACCTGTGTTTTGGGTGTGATTGGTGCGGTTGTGGGGGGCTGGCTGGCGACGATGTTTGGCGTCGGGGGCAGCGTGAGCGGATTCAACTTGCACAGCTTCCTGGTGGCTGTCGTCGGTGCCGTTGTCGTGCTGGCGATATTCCGCTTACTCAGGCGTGCATAAACAGACATCAACGGCTCTCGGGTGAGGGCCGTTTTTTTTGGTCTTGATATTGCTTTGCAAACCGAAATGAGAATAATTGTCGTTTCTATCTACTTCTAATAATAAGACGACAATATGAAAACCTCACGTTTTGCGATATGCGCGTTGGCAGGCGCGGTCACGCTGGCGTTACACACGCCCGCGTTTGCTCAGGAATCCACGATAATTGTCAGCGGGGCGGAGCAAGACAGCGCGCTGCCGGGCTGGACTAACAGCGCTACAAAATCTGCCGTGGCTGAAAGTAAAACCCCGCAGGTCATTAACACGATCTCCGCGACGGAGATAGAACAGCGCCACGCCAATTCGGTCAATGAAATTCTGCGCTACGCGCCGGGCGTTTCCACCGAAGTCCGCGGTAACACCTCGTATATGAGCGAATATAAAATTCGCGGTTTTACCGTTGAGCAAGAGTATTACAACGGCCTGCAACTGCCCTATAACGTCACCGGAAATACCAAAGCGCGTATCGATCCCTTGTTGATCGAGAGCGTGGATATTCTCAAAGGGCCCGCGTCCGTGCTGTACGGCGGCGGTTCGCCTGGCGGGCTGGTGAATATTCAGGGCAAAAAACCGCAAAAAGAGCAGCACACCGAAGTGGGCTTTAATACCGGTACGCGCAATCTGAAAGAGGGCTATCTGGATTCCACCGGGCAAATCGCCGACAGCGACTGGAATTACCGTCTGCTGGGTAAAGCGACCGAAGGAGACGATCAGCCGCACACCACGCGCACCGAAAACTATCTGGTTGCGCCATCCGTGACCTGGCAGCCTGACAGCAAAACGCGCCTCACCCTTGATGCGCTGGCGCAAAACACCCCGAGTCTTTCACCGTCTAACCCGTTGCCGCTGTCGTATTTGCGGTCGAAATATGCCGATCGACGCGACTATGCGGGTGATGAGTGGAGCGGCTTCAAGCAGCGCCAGTGGATGTTGGGCTACAGTTTTGAACATGAATTTGACAGCGGCTGGGGCTTTAACCAAAAAGCGCGCTATTTTGACGTCGACACCCATCAGCGCAGCGTTTATTCCACGGGCGCGGGGAGCGAGGTTTACCAGCTAAACCGCTTTGCCTACACCACTGACGAAGATCTGCACAGTTTTAACATTGACAACCAGGTGACCAAAACCGTGACGCTGGGGGAATGGAAACATCACCTGCTGGCGGGCTTTGATTACCAGAAACTGAATTCCCATTTCCACTATCGTTACGCGTCGGCAACGCCGGGCATCGATATGCGCGACCCGGATTATACGCAGATCGGCGAAAGCGCGTTGGGCCTGTATACCGCGCAGAAGAACCGCCTGAGCTATCAGCAAAACGGTTATTACCTGCAGGATCAGGTGGAGTTTGGCGGCCTGAATCTGCTCGGCAGTTTGCGTTACGACGATTACCGCTCGGTCACCACCAACTCTCTGCAAAATGGCGACAAAGCCTGGGTATCGCAGGATCGCGTGACCAAACGACTGGGCGCGCTGTATGCCTTTGAAAACGGAATTTCACCGTTTATCAGCTATTCCGAAGGTTTCGCACCGGTCTCCCCGCAGGGCACGTTGATGGCGAAAGACGTCAAACCGACCACCAGTGAGCAGGTGGAAGGTGGCGTCAAATATCTGTTGGAGGAGTACGCCACCACGCTGACCGCGTCAGTGTTCAATATTCGCCAGAAAAACGTCGTGACCACCGATCCCGGCTTCCTGAACTATCGCCAAACGGGCGAAGTGGAGTCGAAAGGCGCTGAGCTGTCGGTCGTGAGCCGTCCAACGGATAATCTGACGCTGATCGGCAACTACGCTTACACCCATGCGATCAACACCGAAGACGATAAGTACCAGGGCAAACGACCGACTCAGGTGCCGGAAAATGCCTTCAACCTGTGGGGGGATTACACCTTCGACAGCACGCCGCTGAAAGGACTGAACCTGGGCGCGGGGGCGCGTTACACCGGGCCGATGGAAATTGCGCCGACTAACGATCAGGGCAAATTAGGCGGGACCACCCAGTACGATTTGGCTGCATCGTATCGTATGGGTGAAATGATGCCTTCTCTCGAAGGGCTGACCCTTAAGGCCAGCGCGCAGAACATCACCAACAAAGAGACATTGACCTGCTACGATGCAACAAACTGTTGGATCGGACGCGACCGTACTTATCAGGTCGGGGCGAGCTACAGCTTCTAATTAAGCTCAGCGCGGAGATAAAAAAGTAAAACGGCAACTGAGGTTGCCGTTTTTTTTCGCCTCAGTGGGCGGAGAGGGTTAGGATCCGTTCAGTCTACTGTGCGGCACTCTTCTGCGCTGACGGCTGTGGCGCGGTATCATCATTCGCCGCAGGCTGTGAGGCCGGTACGCTATCGCACGGTTTCTCTTTCGGGCACACGAGATCCAGCATTTTTAGCGTCACGCCGTTGGTCCAGCCGAATCCATCCTGCAACGGATACTCGCCTCCGCCGCCGCCCGTTCCGGTGGTAGAAACATCATATTTCTCGACCAGTTTTTGCTCACGATCGTAGGTGTGCTGCACGTTGGTCAGGAAGCGCCAGGTCACATCCATCGCCACTTTTTCGTGGCCGTAGTTTTGCAGTCCTTCAGCCGCGACCCATTGTAATGGCGCCCAGCCGTTCGGAGCGTCCCATTGCTGACCGCTATTAATGGTGGTCGTGGAAATTCCACCCGGTTTTAACAGACGCGAAGCGGTGGCGGCAGCCACTTTCGCGGCGCGATCGTTTGACGCCGCATTCACATACAGCGGGAACAGCGCAGCGGCAGTCAGCTGATTACGCACCTTTTTGCTCTTCAGATCGTAATCGGCGTACCAGCCCTCTTTTTCATTCCACAGATGGCTTTCCATGGCTTTTTGCCGTGAATTCGCCAGGTTTTCATACTGACTGGCCGCGGCGGTATCGCCCGACTCCTGGCTCGCTTTTGCCAGCAGTTTTTCCATCTTGAACATCAGGGCGTTCAGATCGACAGGCACGATGCTGGTAGTGCGGATCGTACCCAGCTTTTGCGGATCGTCCATCCAACGGGAGCTAAAGTCCCAGCCAGACGCCGCCGCGGATCGCAGATCGCGATAGATCTCCGTCGCCGGACGATTCGGATTATTTTTGGCAGTGGTCACGTCATCAAGCCAGGATTCAGGGCGCGGCGTATCGCGGTCATCCCAGTAGCGGTTCAGAATCGAACCATCATCCAGTTTCACCACGCGTTTGTTGGCCTGTCCCGGCTGCAATGCATCTGCACCTTCCATCCAGTAGGCGTACTCTTTTTCCATCTGCGGACGATAGGTTTTCAGCGCTTCTTTATCGTGGGTCGCCAGTAATTCCACCATCAGCGAGAAGAACGGCGGCTGAGAACGGCTCAAGTAATAGCTGCGGTTCCCGTTGGGGATGTGTCCCCAGGAATCGAGTTCGTAGCCAAAGTTCGCCACCATATCGCTGATTTTGTCCCAGTGGCCGCTTTCGGCCAGCCCCAGCATGGTGAAGTAGCTGTCCCAGTAATAGACCTCACGGAAGCGTCCGCCCGGTACAACATAGGCCTTCGGCAACGGAAGGAGCGAATCCCACTTGCTGGCCTTATCGGTGGTGCGCGTCAGCACCGGCCATAAACCGTCAATATGTTCGCGTAAGTTCTGTCCGGCGGGCGGAACATATTTTTCCCCTTCGCCCGGCAGGCTGAAGTTCATCTCGACAAAGTGGCGCAGATCAAAGCCGGACTGTTTATGCTGCATCCGGTAATCCGCCAGAATCATCAGGGGATCGCTTTTAGGCACCGCGTCGGCAAAGGTTTTTTGGTCAGGGAATAATTTTGCGCTCTGCACGTCGACAAACAGAGGCCCGAGCAGAATATCCGGCGACTGCTTTTGCGTCGATTGTGCCTCTTCGGCATGACTGAACGCAGCCACACCCAGCAGTGCGCCTCCCAAAGCGACGCGCAGCGCCAGCGGTAAAGCCGCAGGACGGCGCAGATCAATTATCGTCATCGATTCTTCTCCTTTTTATTTGCGAGCAGCGTAAACGCCGTCGTCAATCACCTGAAAACCTTAGACGAATATCGCAGGCTTCGCGTGTTGAACATCCCACTTTGGACAGAACCAGACGATTTACTGTTTAGATCTCCTCTGCGATCGGGGTGGTTTCGCGTAAGGCGCCAGGCGCCTGACCCACGATGCGCTTAAAGGCTCGACTGAACGCCGCGAGTGAGCCATACCCCAGGCGCAGCGCGACGGTTTCAATCGGCTGATGCTCATGACGAATGTACTGAATCGCCAGCCGCATCCGCAGCTCGCTTAAGTATTTCGCCGGCGTCGTGCCGGTGGCCGACAAAAAGCGTTCGGCAAAAACGGATCGCGACGTTCCGGCTTCTTTCGCTAACTCCGCCACGCTCCAGTTGACGCCTGGCTGCTGGTGCATAGCATAAATCGCGCGGCTAAGGCGCGGATCGCGCAACACCTGCACCCAGCCGGTGGCTTTGCCGCAACCTGCTTCAACCCAGCCACGCACGATAAGTGCGGCGACCACGTCCGCCAGGCGTGCCAGGATCCCGGCAAAACCGACCTGGCGAGTCATGGATTCGCGCTCCATGGCCGCCAGCAGCGGATGGATCTCCGGCCACGTCGACATCAGGCGACTCACCATCATCACTTCCGGCATCGCTTTGATCAGTGGCTGCATCCCGCCCAGTTCAAAATCCATACACCCGCTGAATATCACCGTCTTGTCGCTCTGAGGGCACGGCTCGCAGGTGATGGCGCATACCGAGTTGCAAATCGATTCGCTGGGATAGGCGGAAACCGGGATCACGGTGGCGTTTTCATCAGAAAGCAGGGCGTGCGCATTGCCATTGGGGATGAACAGCGCATCGCCAATGTTGAGGGTAAAACGCGCGCCGCTCTCCATGCGCAGCAGCGCAGTACCCTGGCTCACGAAATGAAACTGCGCTTTGCCTGCGACGTAGGCAAACGACACGCCAAACGGCGCGGTGGTTTCAATTCGACGATATTTCACACCAGAGAGCCGCATTCCACGCAAAAGCTCGCTGATCATATCGGGTGGCTGAACAGTCATGAGAACAACTCCGGACGAATAATCAATAAGTGGAGATTATATGTCATAGATCGTCCACGTGTAACGCCCTATGATTCGTGACAGTTGTCACATTATTCTAACGGGAGAGCAACAGATGAGTTCATGTATCGCGGCGAGTGAGGCAATCGTGCCCGCAAAACCCGCCTGGCGAGCCGTCTATTCACTGGGACTGGGGGTGTTTGGCCTGATTACGGCAGAGTTTTTACCGGCCAGCTTGTTAACGCCCATGGCAGCTAGCCTGGGGGTGACGGAAGGCATGGCCGGACAGGCGGTGACCGCAACGGCGCTGGTGGCGCTGGTCACCGGCTTGCTGATCACGCCCGCGACGAAAAATATCGACCGCCGCTGGGTACTGATGTTTTTCTCTGTGCTGCAAATTATCTCCAGCTTGCTGGTGGCATTTGCGCCCACGCTCAACGTATTGCTGTTTGGCCGTTTACTGTTGGGGATTGCGATTGGCGGCTTCTGGGCGATGTCGACGGCGACCGCGATGCGGCTGGTGCCTGCGGATAAAGTGCCAAAAGCGCTGGCGGTGATCTTCTCCAGCGTCTCGGTCGCCACCGTGGTTGCCGCGCCGCTTGGGAGCTATCTCGGCAGCCTGATTGGCTGGCGCAACGTCTTTATTCTGTGCATTGTGCCAAGCATCGTGGCGCTCCTCTGGCAGCTCTGGGTCTTGCCGTCGATGAAGCCGGAAAGCAGCGGTAGCCTGGCGACGCTCCTGCGCGTGCTGCGCCGTCCGGGAATGATAGGCGGTTTACTGGCAACGGTTCTGATTTTCAGCGGACATTTTGCTTTCTTTACCTATCTGCGTCCGTTCCTTGAAACCGTTGGACAGGCCAGCGTAGAGACCATTTCCCTGATCCTGCTTGGCTTCGGGCTGGCGAATTTTGTCGGCACGTCGATTGCCGGGATGTTGCTGGCACGTAATTTACGCCTGACGCTGGCGCTGGTTCCTTTCGTCATGGGAGTCCTGGCGTTGATGATGGCGGCGTTTGGCCATCTGGCGATGCTCGACGGTCTTTTAGTCGCGCTATGGGGCTTTGCCTTTGGCCTGGTTCCTGTCGGCTGGTCAACCTGGCTTGCGACGACCGTTCCGGACGAAGCCGAAAGCGCGGGCGGTTTGCTGGTGGCCTCCATTCAGTTCGCGATTGGCGCGGGCGCGGCAGGCGGTGGAGCGATATTCGATCTCAGCGGTGCCAGCGGTGTATTTGCCGGCAGCGGCCTGCTGCTCGTCTCCGCCATGGTGATTGTGCTGGCAGGCGTGCGGGTCAAACCGGTGACTGCGGAATAAGTCAAACGCCCCGAAATGGGGCGTTTTTTCATACGGAATGCTGCACCTTTCGATGTTGAATCACGTTCTGCATCGGAATGATCGCGATAATCAGCGCGCCCAGGACCAGGAAACCGGCGACCATAAAGATCCCCGCGTTGAAGTTGCCGGTCACGTCTTTCATCCAGCCCATCAGCAGCGGACCCAGCGCCGCACCGGTCATGCCGGTGGCGTTGATCACCGCGATTCCCACCGCGCGTGCGCGCAGGGAAATGTAGCGATCGGGCGTCGTCCAGAAGATCACCATTGCGGAAAACGCCCCCACAGAGGCCATGACAATCCCGGTGAACTGGAGCAGAGGATGCGTGCTTGAAGCCGTTAACATCCAGCCCGCGGCGGCGAACAGATACGGCAGAAGCGTATGAATTTTACGTTCATTTAGCCTGTCCGAACGTTTGCTCCACCAGACCATCGCCACAATCGTACACACCTGTGGGATGGCGCTCAGCAGACCGATGGTGACGTTGCTGCTGGTCTCGTTAAAACTGCGCAGGATTAGCGGGGTCCAGACGCTCAGCGCGCTCAGCGTATTGGTCAGGCAGAAATAGGCCACCGTGTAGAGAATGATGATGGGAGTGAAAAGCTCGCGGGTGATACTGCGTTGCGGCGTCAGGCCGGCATTTGCCTCGATCTGCGATTTGCTGGCCGCCAACTTGTCCGCTTCAAGCATCTCATGCAGACAGGCTTTATCGTCTTCCGTCAGCCATTTTGCTTTTGACGGGCTATCGTCCAGCCAGAACCACACCACCAGACCCAGCAGAACGGACGGGAAACCTTCCAGCAGGAACAACCATTGCCAGCCTTTCAGATTCAACAAACCGTCCATGTTCAAAATATAGCCGGAAGCCAGCGATCCCAGCGCCATGGTGACGGGCATGGCGATCATAAACAGCGCGTTGGCGCGGGCGCGATATTGGGCCGGAAACCAAAAGGTTAAGTACAGCAGCAAGCCGGGCAAAAATCCCGCTTCTGCAATCCCGACCAGCATACGCAGCGCATACAAGCTGTTCGGGCCGGTCGCGAACATCGTGGCGGTAGAGGCAATTCCCCACACGATCATCAGGACAGCAATCCAGCGCCGCGCGCCAACGATCCCCAGCATGATGTTGCTCGGGATCCCGAAAATCACATACATCACGTAAAACAGCGTGGTGGCCAGGCCAAACATGGTGCTTGTCAGGCCGAGATCTTTGCCCATCGTCAAACCGGCAAAGCCAATATTGATCCGATCAAGGTAGGAGAATACGAACAAAATAAATAAAAAAACGATCAGCCGACGGAACAGTTTTTTGATGACGGCTTGCTGACGAGGGGTTTGCCCAGGGGCAGGGGGAACCTGCCTTTCAGAGCGGATCTGTTCCATTGAAGGGCTATCGTTCATGAAAAGCTCCACGTTGCGATGATGAGAATGGGTGTGCAGGACAAATAACGTATAGAAAACATTCCCTACAAACGTCAATTTAATGTGTGAAAAATGATACGCAATTGTTAATCTCATTGCATTTATGAATCACAATGAGAGCGCGATCGCGTATTGATCTGAATCCCGCCAGGGCGACAAAATGGCGGTGGTATGGGGCGAGAGGCACCATGGATTCACGATTGAATAATCATGACCGTGCTGAAACTTGAGTAAGCCATCGCATGGAACCCTGGATGAGTTTCGAAATCGGTCGTGAATATGATTCAGATGTTCTCTGTATTTCATTAATCATGAAGCTTATCTGTACGGCTGGCAGCGAAGTACAGCAGCGGAATTTTTTGGCAAAGGTTAGCGATTTAAATTCTTTGTCATTTCCAGCGTAATCTCTGATTGTCGTGAGATAACTCCCTGCTGCGGAAAGGGCGCTGGAATCGATGGGTAAAAGTTCGTCTTACTATTTAAATGAAGAGCAGCGCGAGTCGATACGACGTCTCTCGCGTGGCTGGCTGTGGCGCAGTGAATGGCCGACGTGGATGCTGATCGCGACGGTGTATGGCGGCTGGTTTTCGACGCTGATTTTCTGGCAAACCCTGGGGCTCATTCCCTCCACGCTGTTGCTTATCGGGTTCACCGCCTGGTATATGTCGTTGCAGCATGAATTGATTCACGGTCATCCCACGCGTGTGGCGTGGGTTAATCAGCTACTGGGCACGCTGCCGCTGGCCGTCTGGTATCCGTACGGGCTGTATCGTGATTCGCACCTGGCGCACCATCGCCACGATCACCTGACGGTGCCGACGGACGATCCCGAGTCGTACTATTTTACCGACGCAAGCTGGGCGCAGTTTTCGCCCTGGCAGCGCAAAATCATACACCTGCGCAATACGTTTCCGGGACGATTACTGCTCGCGCCCCTGCTGGATATGGGGCAAACGCTGATGGGCGCGCTGCGGGCGTTTCGGGACTTGCAGTACAAAACCATGGCGATGTGGCTGGTGCACGGCATGCTGCTGGCGGGGCTGTTTGTCTGGATTGAAGGGCACGGATTTTCTGCGCTGTATTATGTGCTCGCAGTCAGCTATCCCGCGCTGGCGCTGACCAAAATTCGCTCTTTCTTTGAACATCGTGCCGCAGACGATCCGCTGGCGCGTTCGGTGATCAACGAGGCGTCGCTGCCGTGGCGCGTGTTATTTCTGAATCTCAACTATCATTCTGTGCATCACGATCTTCCTGGCGTGCCCTGGTACGCCCTGCGAGACATTTATTTGCGTGATAAAGCGGACTATCAGCGGCGAAACCAGCGGTTCGTGGTGCGCGGCTACGGCGAATGGTTACGTCGTTTTTGGCTAAAAAAAGTGGATGTGACGGTCCATCCAGGTGTAATGACAAGCGATACCCATGATTAATCTCCTCGCGTTCCCGATGTACGCCGTGAACCGCGCCGATAACGAGGTGTTAACGTCTTGCGTGCGGGCATTACTCGATAAACACGGCGTGCCCACGGGCGATTTCCTTTCCGGTTGGCCGCAAGACAATTTGCTGTCGCACTGGCGTCATCCGCATCTGCTGCTCAGCCAGACCTGCGGTTTCCCACTGATGACCCAACTGCCGCAGGTGCAGACGGTGGGGTGTTTTCACTACACCGCGCCCGGATGCGACGGCATTCATTATCGCAGTGTTCTGGTCGCGCGGGCGACGGACTCGCACCAGACGCTGGCGGATTTCCGGGGGAAACGCGTGGCATGTAACGCGAGGGAGTCGCAATCCGGCTATAACGTGCTGCTAAAAATGGTGGCGTCGCTTGACCACCCCGCGCCGTTTTTCAAACGTGTCGTCATCAGCGGCAGCCATCGGCAATCTCTGCGAGAGATTAAGCGCGGTGCGGCGGATATTGCGGCCATTGACTGCATCACCTGGGCGCTTTTAAAGCGTCACGAACCCGAGTTGATTGACGGATTGACGGTGATGGGCGAAAGCCCGTTAGCGCCAGGACTGCCGCTGATCACCGCTCAGAGCACTTCGTCAGAAACGCTTTCCCGCATCCGCGCCGCGCTGAATGAGTTGGTGAGCGCGGCACACTACCGCCAGATCTGCGATGACATGTTTATCGGCGGATTCAGTGACGTGACGCGCCAGCCCTATTCAGTGTTGCTGGACTGGCGCGACGAGGCGGCGCGAAAGGGTGTCACTCAGATGTGAGCTAGCGCATCAGAAAATAGCTCAATCCCGAAAACGCGACCATGCCGGTAATCACGGTGGCAAACAGGCTGCGGGTCACGACGCCTGCCAGCGTAGCGGCCAGTGCCGCTAGCAGCGACAGGCTGAGCCCGGAAGGCGTGAGCGCTGGTTTGCCCATCAGTTCGGCGGTGACAATCGCGGCCATGATCGCCGAGGGAATAAAGCTTAACCACTGCTGCAAAATGGGCGCCAGACGGAATCGGGACAGCAGCAAAATCGGCACAGTGCGCATCAATGCCGTGACGACCGCGCAGGCCATAATCGCCAGTAAAATATTGCGTTCCATCTTATTTCTCTCCTTTGACGAACAGGCGCAAACCAAGCGTCGCCAGCGTGGCGGAAACGGACGCGGCCACAATCACCACCACGCTCATATCGGTATGGCTGGCCGTCAACAATGTGATGACAACCGCTGCGGCGATGCTAAAGGATTCCAGCGCTTTTCGGCGGCTGGCAAACCAGATCATCAACACCAGGCCGATGAACATCGACACCAGGCTGAAGCTCAACCCTTCCATAAGCGACGGCGGAAGCGCAGAAGCCAGCCCCGCGCCGACGACGCAGGCGAGGATCCAGTTGATCCAGGCCGCCAGGTTTAGCCCCAGCATCCATGCAAACGGCACGTTATTTTGTTGGCTACCGTGTTGTACCGCGACGCCAAACGTCTCGTCGGTGAGCAGCAGCCCGCTGATGATTTTTTGCGTCGTGGTGTAGTCGCGAAAGAACAGGCTCATGGCAGAACTCATCAGCAGATATCGCAGATTCACCAGGAGCACGCTCAAGACGACCGAGGCGATTTCTGCACCCGTTGCCCACAGGGAATAAAACAGAAACTGCGCCGAACCGGCGTACAACGCGCTCGCCAGTAGGGCGGTCTGAAGGGTCGTAAATCCCGACAGCGTTCCGATGGCACCGGCAGCAAAACCGATGCTCCAGTATCCGGGGATCGTGGGCAGGCAGGCGGTGACGCCCGCGCGAAATTCCGCTCGGGCGTCGTGCCGCGGTGAAGTCTTTATATTCATCAACATCTATTTGTCTCATTTATACATCACGGAATGATAATCTTAAGAAATGGCAAAAATCGCTATAGTAAAATCCTGCTCAATGGCAGAAATAATTCGATTCAGGGGCGAAAGGCGTAGACGGAATGAGAGAATCGCGGGATGAAATCAAGCTCTGGCGCGACAAAGGGCTGCATGGCGGGATGGAGATCCTGCGCGCGTCCTGCTATGAGCACAGCTATCCGGCCCATTTCCACGATGAATTTGTTATCGCTGCGTTTGCTCGCGGGGCGCAACGCACGCGTATTTGCCGCGAACGGGGAATTGCCGCGCCGGGCACGGTGATGATTATCGCCCCGGGCGAAGTGCATACCGGCGAAGCGGTGCAGCGCGACGAAGGCTGGGACTATTGCGCTTTTTATCCGTCGCCAGCGCTGCTGAACGATGTGGCTGAAACGGTGCTTCGCGGCAGGGGCGAGGTGAATTTTGGTACCGAGGGCATGCGTCACGATCCGGCCATGGCGCGCAGCCTGTTGCAGGCGTCAGCCGTGCTGAGTGAGAGTCGTGACCCGCTGGAAAAAGAGTGCGTCATGTACCAGGTGCTGAACCTGCTGGTGGGCCGCTACGGAGAGCGATCTGCGCGCAGCGGGCGACAGGACGTTGTGCGCGCGGATATCAGTCGTGCAGTCGATTTTTTGCAATGCGCGTATAGGCATTCCGTCTCGGTGAAAGAGATTGCTGAGGTGGCGGGGTTAAGCGAGTTCTACTTTATGCGCACTTTTCAGAACATGACCGGGCTTTCCGTGCATCAATATCTGACGCAGCTTCGGCTGGTGCGGGCCAAGGCATTGCTGGCGAAAGGCGTGAGCGCCGCGCAGGTCGCCACCGACGTGGGATTTTTCGACCAGAGCCATTTGATCAAACACTTTCGTGCACATTTTGGCACGACGCCGGGCGTGTTTGCCGCGGCGTCGGCGTAACCGTTATATCGCGCGAATCTCTTTTGAGCGCAGGGTGACGGTGATCGGCACGGATTTATAGGACGGCGTGCCGCTCTCTTTATCCAGATAATTGAGCGGGACTAACACGTTGGCCTCCGGGTAATACGCCCCGACCGTTCCGCGGGCGATGTGGTAAGCCACCACGGTGATATCGTCCAGATGCAAATCGCTGTCCGGCAGTGCCGTGGTCAGATCCACACGATCGCCATGCTCCAGCCCCAGCTGCGTCATATCCTCTTCGTTCATAAACAGCACATCGCGACGGCCAAACACCCCGCGATAGCGGTCATCCAGGGCATAAATCGTGGTGTTGTACTGATCGTGACTGCGCAGCGTGACCAGTCGCAGGACGTTGTCCCCGATGCCGTTGATGTTCTCATCCACGCCGTCAAACACGGAGAACATCGCTTTGCCCGATGGCGTGGGCCAGACGCGCTCCGTCGGCGGTAACGGCATGCGAAAGCCACCTGGCGTTCTGATGCGGTCATTATACTGGTCAAAACCAGGCAACGTTTTTTCGATCAAGTCACGGATCAAATCGTAATTCGTCACCAGTTCGCGCCAGTTGACGTTGCTGTTCGCCAGCGTCGCTTGAGCCATTCCCGCCACAATCGCCGGTTCAGACAGCAGGTGAGGCGACGCGGGCTTGAGCTTACCGGAGGAGGCGTGAACCATCGACATGGAGTCTTCAACGGTGATCGACTGTTTGCCGGTCAGCTGCATATCCAGCTCAGTACGCCCCAGACAGGGGAAAATAAACGTCTCTTTGGCGGTGAGCAAATGCGTGCGGTTGAGCTTAGTGCCGACGTGGACGCTTAAATCCAGCGTTCGCATCGCCGGGAAAACGCGCGCGTGTTCGGGCATTGCGACCGCGAAGTTGCCGCCCAGACAGATTAAGGCTTTCGATTGACCGGCGATCATGGCCTGCGTGGTTTGCACCGCATCATGCCCGTGTTTCGTCGGCGGAGTGAAACCGAAGACCTCTTCAATTCGCGACAAAAAGGTGGCGGAGGGTTTTTCAGTGATGCCGACCGTGCGGTTGCCTTGCACGTTTGAATGGCCGCGCAGAGGGCAAATCCCCGCGCCGGGCTTGCCGATATTGCCGCGCATCAGCAGCAGGTCGGCGATCAGACGCACGTTAGACGTCCCTTTGTTGTGCTGCGTGATCCCCATTCCATAGGTCATGATCGTGGCGTTTGATTTGGCGTAGGCTGCTGCGACGCTTTCCAGATCGGCGCGGGTAAGACCCGATTCGCGTTCAATGGCTTCCCACGGGGTCGCGGTAATATCAGCGGAAAAGGCGTCAAAACCCTGCGTGTGTTGGGCAATAAAATCGCTGTCCAGCACGTCGCCCTGTTGGGCCTCAAGCGCCAGCAGATGTTTGGCGACGCCTTTCAGTGCGGCGGCGTCACCTCCGGCTTTAACCTGAAAATAGGTCGAGGCGATATCCGTTGAGCCATAGGTCGCCATCTCGATAACGCTTTGCGGATCGGCAAACCGTTCCAGCGCTCTTTCACGCATCGGGTTGAGGACGATAATCGGCACCCCGCGACGGGCAAGCTCATGCAGCGTGCCCATCATGCGCGGATGGTTGGTCCCAGGATTGTGGCCTATCGAAATGACCAGCTCGGTGTTATCAAAATCATCCAGTGAAACCGTGCCTTTACCAATGCCGATTGAGCGGGGCAATCCCACGCTGGTGGCTTCGTGGCACATATTGGAACAATCAGGAAAATTATTGGTGCCCAGTTCGCGTGCAAAAAGCTGAAACAGGTACGCGGCTTCATTGGACGCGCGGCCAGAGGTGTAAAACTCGACGGCGTCAGCAGGAAGAGTGCGCAGCACTTCGCCGATGCGGGTGAAAGCCTGTTCCCAATCTACCGGGCGAAACGTGTCGCTCTCTTGATGATATTGAAGCGGATGCGTGAGACGACCATAGCCTTCGAGTTCAAAATCGCTTTTTGCCAGCAAAGACGTGACGGTATTTTCGGCAAAAAAAGTCGGCGTGACGCGCTTGTTGGTGGCTTCCCACGTCACGGCTTTGGCGCCGTTTTCGCAGAACTGGAAAGTGGATTTATGCTCTTTATCCGGCCAGGCGCAGCCGGGGCAGTCAAATCCATCTGGCTGGTTGGTATTCAGCAGCGTGGCGGGTGCTTCGAAGGTATCCATTTGCGTGCGCACGGCAATGGCGGTGGCTTTTAGCGCCCCCCATCCACCGGCGGGACCGTCATAGTGTCGGATTCCAGGCACTGAGCGTCGTTTGTTATTCATTGGAACTCCTGACTATGCGGATAGGTGACGGCTTTATTTTCGGTTTAAGCCCGTTATTAGCTAATCTTAGAAGATTTTTGTTAATGCTAAATCAACGATTTCATAACAATACTTTATCATTGTCATGTTAAACCTTTCGTCTCGCGCAGGAAAATTCTCGGTAAAAATCAGGAGAAGGATGGAGATGAAAATGTCTATTGCGAGCGTCGTGGCTGACCTGCCGCAAATCTGGCATTCGCGCGTTTTAGGTGCGGTGGGCAATGCCAGAATCAAAGTGATTAGAATGGGCGGAGAGGGTATACCTGCGGAGTCGCACAGCGATTTTGAAGAGATGTTACTGGTGCTGGATGGCGAACTGCCTCTGGTCATTGAGGACCAGCATTTTACGCTGACAGCAGGGGAGTTTTGCTTTGTGCCAAAAGGGGCGATTCACCATGTACCGCCCGGCAGTTTTGGCACATTGCTGCTGGTGGACTTAGGGGAATAACTTACGGTTACGACATCAATTTGGCGATAAAAAAATCCACGCAATTGCGTGGATTTCAGTGTTTCAGGCAGTCTTCGTGGGATTGCGTGGAATCCTACGAAAAAGCAGAAAGAATCAGACGTTGAACAGGAAGTTCATCACGTCGCCATCTTTCACGATGTAGTCTTTGCCTTCAGCACGCATTTTTCCGGCTTCTTTCGCGCCTTGCTCACCTTTGTAGGTGATGAAGTCTTCGAACGCGATGGTTTGGGCACGGATAAAGCCTTTTTCGAAATCAGTATGGATTTTACCGGCTGCCTGCGGGGCAGTCGCGCCAACAGGAATCGTCCATGCGCGAACTTCTTTCACGCCAGCGGTGAAGTACGTTTGCAGGTTCAGCAGTTCGTAGCCCGCGCGAATCACGCGGTTCAGACCCGGCTCTTCAATGCCCAGTTCAGCCATGAACTCTTCGCGGTCGGCGTCATCCAGTTCAGCAATGTCGGATTCAACGGCGGCGCAGACAGCCACAACCACAGAACCTTCGCCAGCGGCGATTTCGCGTACTTTGTCGAGGTACGGGTTGTTTTCAAAACCGTCTTCGTTAACGTTCGCGATATACATGGTTGGCTTGAGCGTCAGGAAGCTCAGGTATTTGATTGCCGCTTTGTCTTCTTCGGTCAGCGCCAGGGAACGTAACATGCCCGCGTTTTCGAGCTGAGGCAGACATTTTTCCAGCGCAGTCAGTTCCGCTTTCGCGTCTTTATCGCCGCCTTTAGCGCGTTTCTGCACACGGTGAATTGCGCGCTCGCAGGTGTCCAGGTCAGACAGGGCCAGCTCGGTGTTGATCACTTCGATATCGTCAGCCGGATCCACTTTATTATTCACATGGATGATGTTGTCGTTTTCGAAACAACGCACAACGTGGCCGATCGCTTCGGTTTCACGGATGTTGGTCAGGAACTGGTTGCCCAGGCCTTCACCCTTGGAGGCCCCTTTTACCAGACCGGCGATATCCACGAATTCCATGGTCGTTGGCAGAATACGCTGCGGCTTAACGATTTCCGCAAGTTGGTCGAGACGTGAATCAGGCATCGGTACGACACCGGTGTTCGGCTCAATGGTACAGAACGGGAAGTTTGCTGCTTCGATGCCCGCTTTGGTGAGCGCGTTAAACAGGGTGGATTTGCCAACGTTTGGCAGGCCAACGATA
>Ga0308165_1002271_pt1 | contig 23625 bp, 22 predicted proteins | sample PhyWR2_FD_201032 | JGI IMG/M metagenome (GOLD analysis project Ga0308165, IMG submission 201032) | Phyllosphere microbial communities from UC Gill Tract Community Farm, Albany, California, United States - DLSLW.R2 | ecosystem: Host-associated > Plants > Phyllosphere > Unclassified | place: USA... | reverse complement strand
ACGTCGTGCTGCTCGGTGAGATCCGCGACCACGAGACCGCGCAGATCGCCATCGAGGCCGCGCTCACCGGGCACCTCGTGCTCTCGACCCTGCACACCAACGACGCACCGTCGGCGATCACGCGCCTCGTCGAGATGGGGATCGAACCGTTCCTCGTCGGGTCGGCGATCGACTGCATCGTCGCGCAGCGTCTCGCGCGGCGGCTGTGCGGGAAGTGCAAGGAGCCCTACGAGCCGAGCGACGTGGAGCTCGTGGCGGCGCGGTTCCCGTGGAGCGAGGGGGAGGCGAAGCCTGTGCTGCACAGGCCACTGGGGTGCACGTCGTGCTCGGGGACGGGATACCGAGGGCGGCTCGCCCTCCACGAGGTCATGCGCGTCACCGAGGAGATCGAGCGTCACGCCGTCGCGCGGTCGTCGGCAGCCGAGATCGCGAAGACCGCCATCTCGCAGGGCATGCACAGCCTTCGTGACGACGGATGGATGAAGGTCGCCGCAGGGCAGACGTCGATCGAGGAGATCCTCCGCGTCGTGGCTTAAGTCGGTCGGACTTCCCGCCGATAGACAGTCGTCGCGCAGACCGCACGACAGACCAGGTGAGAGGCTGACAAGTGAGCGAACACGGCGAGCACGCTCCGGACCTTCGACGGAGGGTCTCGACGGCCGACCACCTCTCGGCGCCGGCGCCTCAGGGCCAGACAGTCGCCGCTCCGCCCACCCGGCGGTCGCTCGCCGAGCAGATGGGGACGCTCGGCACCGTGGCGGCGCCGTCAACGGCACCAGCACCGGCACCAGCGCCGCTGCAGGCACCTGCGGCGTTCGCGGGTGTACCAGCAGCAGGGTCGGCCTACGCGCCCGCCCCGCAGGCCTCCGCACCGATCTCCGCGCCGGCACCGCTCGCGGGGACCATGTACACGGGCCCTGCTCCTGTCGCCGGGTCGGGTCCCGTCCACTCCGCGCCCGCCCCCGGACCTGCGCAGCAGTGGACTGCTCCAGCCCCCACGGCCCAGGCGCCTCAGCCGTCGAGCGGTGGCCTGCGCTGGGGTGGCCCGCGTCAGGAACCAGCCCCGGCGCCCCGCGTCCGGGTGATCGACGACCCGGCCGCACAAGGGCTCGGCACTCCTCCGCAGGGTCAGTCGACGGGCCGGGCGCCCGAGGCGCAGGTCGCGCAGCCCTCGAACCCTGCCGGGCCGGCTGCTCCTCCGGCGCGCGCCGGAGGCCGCACGGCGTCCGCCCCCGGTCGCCTCGGCATGAACCAGGAGCGCGAGGCGAACGACGTCGAGCTCGACGCCGTCCTGCGCGAGATGGTCCAGGCGGGTGCCTCTGACCTGCACCTCACCGTCGGCTCGGTCCCGATGATGCGCCGCAACGGGTCGCTCGTGCCGCTCGAGGGACAGAGCGTGCTCGACGGTGACGGGCTCCGTCGTTCCCTCTACGGCATCCTCACCCAGCGTCAGCGGGAGAAGTTCGAGACCAACCTCGAGCTGGACTTCTCGTACTCGGTGCGCGGGCTCGCACGGTTCCGTGTCAACTACTTCCAGCAGCGGGACTCGATCGGCGCTGCGATGCGCCTCATCCCGTACGAGATCAAGCCTCTCGAAGAGCTCGGGGTCCCGGGTGTGGTCGCCAACTTCGCGGGGCTCCCGCGCGGGCTCGTCCTGGTCACCGGGCCGACGGGCTCAGGCAAGTCGACCACGCTCGCGGCACTGGTCGACCTCGCGAACCGCACTCGCTCGGACCACATCATGACGGTCGAAGACCCGATCGAGTTCCTGCACGACCACAAGAAGTCGATCATCAACCAGCGCGAGGTCGGGTCGGACACGCACAGCTTCGCCAACGCGCTCAAGCACGTCCTGCGCCAAGACCCCGACATCATCCTCGTCGGCGAGATGCGCGACCTCGAGACCATCTCGGTCGCGCTCACGGCGGCCGAGACCGGTCACCTCGTCTTCGCGACGCTCCACACCCAGGACGCCGCGCAGACCGTCGACCGCATCATCGACGTCTTCCCGTCCGAGCAGCAGGAGCAGGTGCGGGTGCAGCTCGCCGGCGCTCTGCAGGGTGTGGTCTGCCAGACCCTCTGCAAGCGGACCGGCCGGCCCGGCCGCATCGTCGCGACCGAGGTGCTCGTCGCCACGCCAGCGATCCGCAACCTCGTCCGCGAGGGCAAGACCCACCAGATCTACTCGGCGATGCAGGCCGGACAGCAGCTCGGCATGCACACCCTCGACCAGCATCTCGCCGACCTCGTCCGCACCGGGCAGATCTCCTACGAGACAGGCCTCGAGAAGTGCCACCACGTCGAGGACTACAACAAGCTCACCGGGCGCCAGGCCCGGATGAACCAGGGTGGTGCGGCGCTCCAGCAGGCCGCGACCAACATCGGAGGATTCTGACCATGGCGGCACGCACCTACGAGTACACGCTGCGCGACCCTAAGGGGAAGATCACCAAGGGGCGCATCGAGGCGAACAACGAGGGCGCCGTCGCGACGCGGCTCAAGACGATGGGTGTCGCGCCGCTGTCGATCAGCGAGGTGCAGAACACCGGTCTGCAGCGCGAGATCACCATCCCCGGTATGGGCTCGTCGATCAAGATGAAAGACCTGTCGATCATGTCGCGCCAGCTCGCGACGATGATCACGTCAGGTCTCAGCCTGCTGCGCGCGCTGTCCATCCTCGCGGAGCAGACCGAGAACTCGGCGCTGCAGAAGATCCTCTCGACCGTGCGCACCGACATCGAGACGGGCTCGTCGTTGTCCGACTCGCTCGCCCGTCACCCGGCCGTGTTCCCGCCGCTCATGCTCAACATGATCCGCGCGGGCGAGGTTGGCGGATTCCTCGACCAGGTGCTGGTCTCGGTCGCAGAGAACTTCGAGGCCGAGGTCAAGCTCCGGTCGAAGATCAAGTCGGCGATGACCTATCCCGTCGTGGTGTTCTGCATCGCGATCCTCGCGGTGATCGGCATGCTGCTGTTCATCGTGCCTGTGTTCGAGAAGATGTTCACAGACCTCGGCGGTGCGCTGCCTGCGCCGACACAGTTCCTCGTGTTCTTGTCAGGCTCGATGAAGTTCGTGCTGCCACCGCTCGTCGTCGGGCTGCTCGTCTTCGCGGTGTGGTGGGGAAAGCACAAGAACGACGATGCTGTCCGGTCTGCGGTAGACCCCTTCAAGCTCAAGCTGCCGGTGTTCGGGAACCTGTTCAAGAAGGTGGCGGTCGCGCGCTTCACCCGGAACTTCGGCACGATGCTGAGCGCTGGTGTGCCGATCCTCCAGGCGCTCGAGATCGTCGGGGAGACGAGCGGCAACATGGTCATCGCGAATGCGGTCAAAGACGTCCAGACGTCCGTCCGGTCTGGGCAGGCGCTGACCGCGCCGCTGGCCCAGCACTCGGTGTTCCCGCCGATGGTGACCCAGATGATGGCCGTCGGTGAAGACACCGGTGCCCTCGACAGCATGCTCGAGAAGATCGCGCAGTTCTACGACCAAGAGGTCGAGGCGACGACCGAACAGCTGACGAGCCTCATCGAGCCGCTCATGATCCTCGTGCTCGGCATCCTCATCGGCGGCATGATCGTGGCCCTCTACATGCCGATCTTCTCCATCTTCGAGCTCATCGGCTGACGTCGTACGCCCGAGATCGTACACCTGCGACTCGAGAGCGGGTGAAGTCGAAGAATCTCTTCTTCAGGGCTCAGGTTCCTCCTAGCCCGGACCGATGAATGAGCGTACGGCCACCGGGGGCTCCACGCGACCGGTACTTATCCCTTTCACACGACACAGAACGGAGCCTTCGGTGCTCATTCGTTTCCACCAGGCAGTGGCCAAGAAGGACAAGGGTTTCACGCTCATCGAGCTCCTTGTCGTCATCATCATCATCGGCATCCTCGCCGCGATCGCCATCCCGGCATTCCTCAAGCAGCGCGAGAAGGCATGGGGCTCGGCCGTAGTCTCCGACCTCAAGAATGCGTCCATCGCAGCAGAGTCCTACTCGACCGAAATGAACGGCACGTTCAAGGACCTCTCGGTCGATTTGCTTGAGGAGAACGGCTACAACCCCACCGATGACGTTGTTCTGGTTGTGGTTGGCACGCCTGGGGCCACCTACGAGCTCTCGGCTACGCACAACAAGCTCGGCTCCACCAAGGTGTGGAAGTACAACAGCGCCGACGGCAAGATCGAGACGCCGTAGTGCTTGCAGTTTGACCCGCGAGCCCTGTGTGTCTCCGAGGAGTCACACAGGGCTCGCGGCACGTGCAATGAACCAACGCATGATCTCACTACGACCAGAGGAGCATCGTCGATGCGTCGCACCCCATCCGACCGGCCCGACGACGAAGGCATGTCCCTCGTCGAGGTCCTCGTCGCGATGATGATCTTCGCGGTCATCTCGACCGGCATCATCTTCACGATGCTGTCGATGCTCTCGGTGACGCGTGACTCCCGGGCGCGCCAGGTGGCGCTCAACCTCGCCTCGGAGGAGGTCGACGACGCACGCACCTCCGGTGACCTCTTCGAGCTGCTCGACGGTGAGCGAGCCGTCCAGGTCAACGACACCACGTACCACGTGAAGCGCACCACCCGCTGGGTCACCGACCCAGGGCAGGACCTCCAGTGCGGCACGAGCGGCTCGGCCGCTGGCTCCACGCTCCGCTACAAGCGCGTCAACGTCGAGGTGACGTGGGACAACATGCGCAGCCAGACCAAGCCCGTGCGCTCCGACACCGTCGTGAGCCCGGACACGCACCTCAACGACCCGACCCTCGGCACGATCCTCGTCTCCGTCCTCTCGGGTGACGGCACGGGACGCCCCGGCGTCGGCGTCTCTGCCACCGTCGGCAACCCGGCGAACGGCGCGAAGGGCCTCGCCGTCACGCCTGCCGCGACCGACGCCCAGGGCTGCTCGTACATCCTCAAGGTTGTCCCGGGCAACTACGACGTCAAGGTGAGCCGGGCCGGGTACGTCGACCACAAGCAGAACCCCGTGGGCACGCTGACGATCGGTGTGGGCCCAGGGACGTCGGCTTCGGCCGGGTTCCAGTACGACCAGGCGGCGACGGTCACGCCGAAGCTCGCGGCGAACTACGTCCCCCTGCCGGGCGAGAAGGTCCTGACGCCCCCTTCCCTCGACCTCTCCTACGTCTCGTCCTACGGCACCTATCTCCCACCCACCGGGGCGGCGTCCTCGAAGGTCTTCCCCTTCGCCTCGGGGTACTCGGTCTTCGCCGGCACGTTCGTCGAGGAGAGCGAGTCCAGCGCGGGCTGCGTCGCTGTCGATCCGTCGCGCTGGCAACCTGTCGTCGAGGGAGCCGTGATTTTCGGGCCGCCTCCGGCGACCCCCGTCACGACGACTCCCGGCGGGTCGGTGACGGCCGACGTCTGGATGGGTGTCCTGCAGGTCGGCGGGAACGGCCGCTACATCCAGGCCAAGTCCGCTGCGCCGCAGTCTGGCACCCCCGGGTGCTCTGAGCCGATGACCTATACCTTCGACCTCGGGACGACGGCGGCGAGTGCTGCCTCGGCCCCGACGATCGCGCTGCCCCCGGGGACCTGGACCATCACCCGGGGTCCCAACCTCGCGCCGACGGGCGTCGTGCCCGCCACTCAGATGGCACTGAAGACCCGTGGGTCGGTGCCTGCGCCCGGCACCGTCCTGCTCGACCCGCGGGTCGAGGTCGTCCCGTGAACCGGCTGGAGCCCACCTCAGGCCCTGACCACTCATCTGGTGGCCTGATGTCTCGAGCCCGACACGACGACCGAGGGCTGGGTCTCCCCGAGCTCCTCGTGACCATGATGCTCATCGCTCTGATGAGCCTGCTCGTCACGACGCTCTTCGTGACGATGTCCCGGTCGCTCTCCGACGACAAGCTTGCGCACTCGAGCTCGAGCACCGCCGCGATCGCTATGAACGAGATGTCTCGGGTCGTGCGCGGGGGAGCGGAGATCCGGCAGTCGGGGAAGCAGCCTCTGTCGGCCTTCTCGATCGCCACGCCGACCTCGATGACCATCACCTCCTTCGTCGATGCCAAGTCCTCGACGCTCGCCCCGATCAAGGTGAGCTTTGTGCTCAGCGCTGCCGGTGTGCTCACCGAGACCCGGCAGTCGGCTGTCGCCGGCTCCGCGCCGTACTGGACCTTCGGGGCTCAGGCGACCAGCCGTGTCATCGCCCGCGACGTCGTGACTCCGACCGCGACGACCCCTCTCTTCCTGTATCTCGGGGCGGACGGCAAGCCGGTCTCGGGATCGTGCAACGCCACGACCACGACGAGCTGCGGACTGGTGCGCTCGGTCGAGGTGTCCTTCCAGGTGCAGGCCGACAAGACCGGCGACGTCTCGCCCGTCCGCCTGCAGAACACCATCGGCATGCCGAACCTCTCCCAGACGATCAAGGACAAGGCCACCCCATGATGCGACGACTCTCTGCCCGCCGCGGCGACGACAGCGGCATGGCTCTCGTGCTCGTCATCGGGGTGTGCTCGGTCCTGACCATCGCGATCGTCGCCGGGATCGCTCTGGCGGTCGGCTCGATGCGCAAGTCGCGCGCGGACCAGGACTGGAGCGGTGCGATCGCAGCTGCCTATGCCGGTATCGAGGAGTACCAGAGCCGGCTCGCCAACGACACGAGCTATTTTCAGTACGGCAACCCGGCCGCGACGTTCTCGAAGACCTCCAAGGTCTCCCTCCCGTCCGGTGGGTCGACCAACCCGGCCTTCGGCATCGGCACCGCTGGGACCTGGGCGACCATCCCGGGCAGCGGAGGGGCGGCCTCGTACAGGTACGAGGTCGACACCTCGGCCTACGCCGCCTCCGGGACGATCAAGCTGCGGTCGACCGGCCGGGCAGGCGGGGACACCCGGTCGATCGTCGCCGACCTCAAGCAGAGCGGATTCATCGACTTCCTCTACTTCACGGACTACGAGATCCAGGACCCAGCGAACTCCGGGAAGAGCGAGGCCACCTGTGCGAAGTACGCCTGGGCGGGTCGGCCTGGAGGCTTGTCGGGCAACCAGTGCAGCGAGATCGCCTTCGGTAGCAACGATGTCGTCGATGGTCCGGCGCACTCGAACGACGTCATGAGAATCTGTGACGCGACCTTCAAGGGGCCGGTGACGACCGCCTACAACCCAGCATCAGGGCGCAAGTTCGCCGCTCGTAACTCCAGCTGGACATCGTGCAACGGAGCCACGTTCACGCTCCCGAACAGTCCCGCCTACTCCCCGGTCATCGGCATGCCGGCGACCAACTCCGAGCTGAGGCGTGAGGTGCGGTCCGACCTTCCCGGCGAGGTGCCGCGCCCTGGGTGCCTCTACACGGGACCGACGACCATCACCTTCTCGAGCAACGGGAACATGACCGTGCGGTCGCCGTGGACGAAGGCGACGAATGTCGCCGGGTCTCCGGCCACGAGCGGCACAGCACCTGCCGCCTGCGGCACCGTCGGCACGGGGTCGAACGGCCTCGGCAGCGCCGGCGGAGCGACGTTCAAAGTCCCTGAGTACAATGTCGTCTATGTGCAGAACGTGCCGACCGTGACGTCCGACCCGAACTACTGGGCGAGTGCTGCGCTCCCGTCGAGCCTCAAGTGCACTGGTGTCGGCACGTCAGGTGTCGGCAACGGAATCGGCTACCCGGCCGCCAACGAGGTCGCGCCCTCGACCACGTCGTACGGCTGCCGCAATGGCGACGCATTCGTGTCGGGAACCCTTGCCGGCCAGCTCACAGTCGCTGCCGAGAACTACATCTATGCCGTCGGCGACATCACGTACAAGGACGTCGAGAACGACCTCCTGGGGCTGATCGGCAACAACGCGGTCTGGGTGTGGAACCCCGTGGACTCCGGCAAAAAGGCGCTCCTGGGGACCAACCGCACGATCAAGGCGGCGATCCTGTCTGTCGCCCACACGTTCCAGGTGCAGAACTACGACAAGGGCGAGAACCGAGGGACGCTGAACGTCTACGGCGCGATCGCCCAGAAGTTCCGAGGGATCGTGCGCTCAGGCTCCAACGGCTACGCGAAGTCGTACATCTACGACGACAGGTTCCGCTACACAGCGCCCCCGAAGTTCCTCTCTCCCGTGACCACCACCTACGGCGTGAGCCTGTGGGTCGAGGTCGACAAGGTCTTCGACGAGTCGGGCGGCTACCGATGAACGTGACCTCGTGACGGCGCCGATGATCGCCCTGGTCGCGGTGCTCGGGCTGTGCGTCGGCTCCTTCCTCAACGTGGTGGCCTGGCGCGTCCCCCGAGGAGAGTCTGTCGTCCGTCCTCCGAGCGCATGCCCCGGGTGCGGCCGGCAGATCCGTGCCGTCGAGAACGTCCCCGTGCTGTCCTGGCTCGTCCTGCGGGCCCGCTGCCGCGGGTGCGGAGAGCGGATCTCCGCCGTCTACCCCGCGGTCGAGCTCGCGACAGGTGTCCTCTTCGTCCTCGTCTTCCTGAAGTTCGGCCTCGCGTGGGATCTCCCCGCGTACCTCTACGGTGCGGCGATCGCTGTGGCGCTGACGGTCATCGACATCCGGCTGCACAGGCTCCCGGACGCGATCGTCCTCCCGTCCTACGTCATCGTCGCGGTCCTGCTCGTGATCGCCGCGGCTGGCACCGGAGACTGGGGCGCTCTGGCCAGAGCAGCCGCCGGGGGAGCGATCCTCTTCGTCGCCTACTTCCTCATGGTCTTCGCCTACCCCGCAGGCATGGGGCTCGGTGACGTCAAGCTGGCGGGCATCCTCGGAGCCCTGCTCGCCTGGGTGGGCTGGGGTGCGTTGGCCGTGGGTGCCTTCTCAGCCTTCGTCCTGGGTGGAGCCTTCGCGCTCGTGCTCGTCGTCCTCCGGCGGGCCGGCCGGGGATCTGGCATCCCCTTCGGCCCGTGGATGATGCTCGGCGCCGCGCTCGGCATCGGCGCAGGTGAGCAGATCTTCTCTGCCTACCTCGACCTGATGCTCTGAGGCCTCCCCACTTTTTCAACCGCAGACAGCGTGCACCGCGGCTCAAGTAGGTGCTGCTCCGTTCCGATGGTCAGGGCGGACGACACGAAGAATCGACGAAGGAGAGCCTCGGTGACGAAGTCACGAGCGATAGGCCTCGACATCGGCAGCACGTACGTGCGTGCTGCCGAGATCAAGTACGACACGAAGCGCGGGACGACGGTCGAGCCGGAGGTGCTGCGTTTCGCACAGGTCGGGCTCCCGGTCGGTGCTGTGCGCGACGGCGAGGTCGTCGAGCCGGGGGCTGTCGCGACAGCGATCAAGCAGCTCTGGCGCGAGAACAAGTTCAGCACCAAGGACGTGGTGATCGGGGTCGGCAACCAGCGTGTGCTGGTCCGCGACCTCGACCTGCCGTCGATGCCCATGGCACAGCTGCGCGCGTCCTTGCCCTACCAGGTCAAGGAGTTCCTCCCGGTCGCCGTCGAAGACGCTCTCCTCGACTACCTCCCGACCGGGACGTACGAGGGCCAGCACGGCACCGTGGTCGAAGGTCTGCTCGTCGCTGCGACCAAGGACACCGTCCTGGCGAACACCGCTGCGGTCGAAGAGGCCGGTCTGAACCCGGTGATGGTCGACATCAACGCCTTCGCCCTCACCCGCTCGGTGGCTCGTGGCCCGTGGGCCTCTCGCACCGTCGCCGTCGTGGACCTCGGCGCTCGCATCACCGACGTCGTGGTCGTCGACCGCGGCGCACCGCGGTTCGTCCGGACGCTGCCGACAGGCGGTCACGACATCACCGAGGCGATCGCCTCGTCGATGCAGATCTCCGAGACCGACGCCGAGACGGTCAAGCGGTCGGTCGGGATCGGCATGCCTGTCCCGCCTCAGTACCGTCAGGCCGCCGAGGCCGTGGCACAGATCGGTCACGTGCTCGTCGAGGCCGTGCGCAACACCCTGTCCTTCTACTCGATGAAGAACCCAGCAGGCGGGGTCGACACCGTGCTTCTGACAGGTGGAGGGGCGGGTCTGCCCGGTCTGGGTCAGTACCTCTCGACGGCAGCCAGGGTCGGCGTCTCGTTGGCCGACCCGCTCGGGTCCATGAAGGGCGGGGCTGCGCTCCGCTCGACCGACCCTTCAGGAGCTGCGCACCAGTCGGTCGCCGTCTCCGTGGGCCTCGCGATGGGAGCAGTGGCATGAGCCAGACGACCGAGGCCCCGGTGCGCAGCGCGCTCGAGCCCTACAGACCCATGGTCTCGGGGGCCCCCGCGCTCCCGCAGGTCAACCTGCTCCCGCCAGCGGTGCGCGAACGTCGTGCGCTGCAGCGTCTCAAGCTCTACCTGCTCTGCGGCGTCGCCGGCAGCGTGGTCGTCGCCGGTGGGCTCTGGTACTACTCCACCTCCGAGCTCAGCTCGGCGGTCGAGGCCCGCGACACCGCGCAGATGCAGACGTCGACGCTGCTCCGTGAGCAGACGACCTATGCGGCTGTGCCGGCGATCAAGGCCCGCATCACCGACGGCGAGACGGCTCGTTCGCTCATCACCTCGAACGAGACCCTCTGGAAGCCGCAGACGGACGCGATCCTCGCGACACTGCCGCTCGGTGCTCAGGTGACCAACATCGTCGTCGAGTCGGCCGGACCGATGAACGGCGCACCGGCCGCCCTCGACGCACTCCAGGTCCAGGGCTTCGCAGGGATCGTCGTGGCGATCAACTCGCCGACTGTCATCGACACCTCCAGCTGGTTGGCGAGCATGTCCGCCGTCCCCGGATTCCTCGGGGCGACGCTCGACACGTCGTCGCTGACCGAGGACGACGCCCAGGTCCCCGTCTACGAGGTGGTCGCGCACGTGCAGGTCGACCCGAGCGTCCACACCGGGCGTTTCACAGAGTCTGAAGAGGGAGGCGAGTGATGAGCCAGGTCAAGTCATCGACGTGGGTCGTCGGAGCAGCCGTGCTCTCCCTCGTCATCATCGCGTTGTCATGGTTCTTGCTTGCGTCCCCGACGCTCGACGAGGCTTCCGTCGCGCACACCGACGCAGAGGCCGCGGAGCTGCGCAACGGCCAGCTCCGGGTCCAGAACGCAGCGCTCAAGAAGGAGTTCGAGCGGCTCCCCGAGCTCGAGGCCGAGCTCGCCACGATCCAGCAGAACGTGCCAGCGAGCCCGCTCCTGACGGAGTACAACCTGGTCGTCGGGACGACTGCAGCCGCTCGCGGCGTCACGGTCCTCAATGTCGAGACCGGACCCGCGGTCGAGGTCATGCCTGTCGCGCCTGTCGACGGTGCCGCACCCAATGACGTCGCTGCGACCTCCGGTGACGGGGTCGGTGGTCTCTACGCGATCCCGCTGACGATCGGGGTGCTCGGGACCTACGAGAACACCACCCTCTTCCTCGACGACCTCCAGCAGGCCAACCCACGGTTGCTCTCGGTCAACGGGCTCACGATCGAGGGCCAGGACGAGGCCGAGGCCTCGGGTGGCCGCCCGGCGACCGCGCAGGGGGACGCCGAGCAGACCATCACCGGGTACGTCTACGTGCTGTCGCCCGACGCTGCTGTCACCGTCGAGGTGCCTGTGGACCCGGCTGCGGCTGATGCTGCTCCCGTGGAGACCGTGAGCTGACCCACCCGGCCCCACCCGCCCCTGCCGGGCGTCCGACACTCGGGCGCCCGGCGTCGTCGTCCCTGGTCCGTGGGAAGATGTCCGCATGCTTCGTTGGCTGACTTCAGGTGAATCGCACGGCCCTGCACTCGTGGGCATCGTCGAGGGTGTCCCCGCAGGTGTGGAGGTGCTGACCTCCGACATCCAGGACGCGCTCGCGCGCCGTCGTCTCGGCTACGGCCGCGGCGCCCGGATGAAGTTCGAGCAGGACGAGGTGCGCATCCTCGCCGGTCTGCGGCACGGCATCACCCAGGGTGGTCCGCTCGCGATCGAGATCGGCAACACGGAGTGGCCCAAGTGGGTCGACGTGATGGCCTCCGACCCTGTCGCCCCGGAGCTGCTGAACCGAGCGCGCAACGCGCCGCTCACCCGTCCGCGTCCGGGCCACGCCGATCTCGTCGGCATGCGCAAGTACGCCTTCGACGACGCCCGTCCGGTGCTCGAGCGCGCGTCGGCCCGCGAGACCGCGACGCGCGTCGCGCTCGGCACCGTCGCTGCGAAGTTCCTCGAGCAGGCTCTCGGCATCCGTCTCGTGTCGCACGTGACGAGCATCGGCCCGGTCTTCACCCCTGAGGACGCCGTGCTCCCGTCGCCTGAGGATGTCGCGTACCTCGACGCCGACCCGGTCCGCTGCTTCGACAAGACCACCTCGGACGCGATGGTCGCGGAGATCGACGCGTGCCACAAGGACGCCGACACCCTCGGTGGAGTCGTCGAGGTCCTCGCCTACGGCGTCCCGACGGGCCTCGGCTCGTACACGCACGGCGACCGTCGCCTCGACGCGAAGCTCGCCGCCGCGCTCATGGGCATCCAGGCCATCAAGGGTGTCGAGGTCGGCGACGGCTTCCGCACGGCCGCCCGCCGCGGCTCGCAGGCCCACGACGAGATCGACCGCGACGACGACGGCCGTCTGCGCCGCCGCACCAACCGTGCCGGTGGCATCGAGGGCGGCATGAGCAACGGCGAGGTCCTGAGGGTCCGCGCCGCGATGAAGCCCATCTCGACGGTCCCGCGTGCTCTCGCGACTGTCGACGTCGCGACGGGGGAACCGGCGACTGCCCAGCACCAGCGCTCGGACGTCTGCGCCGTGCCGCCGGCAGCCGTGGTCGCCGAGGCGATGGTCGCGCTGACCCTCGTCGACGTGGTCCTCGAGAAGTTCGGCGGGGACTCGGTCGGCGAGGTCCGCCGGAACGCCGAGGCGTACCTGGCCGCCATCCCCGAGCTGCTGCGCTGATCGTGTCACCGACAGGCGCAGGGGCGCAGAGCCCGCGTGTGGTGCTCGTCGGCCCGCCCGGGTCCGGCAAGTCGACCACGGCCCGGCTGCTCGCCGGGCTGCTCGGCGTCGACCTGCGCGACACAGACACCGACATCGAGGTGACGGCCGGCAAGGCCATCGCCGAGATCTTCGTCGACGACGGCGAGCCGCACTTCCGTGCTCTCGAGCGCGAGGCCGTGACGACAGCCCTGGCCGTCCACGAGGGGGTGCTCGCCCTCGGGGGCGGAGCCGTCCTCGACCCCTTGAGCCAGGCCGCCCTCGAGGCGTACACGCACGACGGCGGCGCCGTCGTGTTCCTCGACGTGAGCCTCACCCACGTCGCCCCCCGCGTCGGCTTCAACCAGGCCCGCCCGCTGCTGCTCGGCAACCCTCGTGCGAAGTGGGCGAGCCTCATGGAGGCGCGCCGCCCCGTGTACGAGCGGATCGCCACCCACCGCGTCGACACCGACGCCAAGACCGCCGCCCAGGTCGCCCGTGAGATCCACGAGGCCCTGGTCCGCCCCACCCCACCGGAGGACCCGTCGTGACCGACGAGACGACTGCCACGCCCGAGACCACTGCCGCACCGGCTCCTTCCGTCGTGCGCGTCGACGCAGAGCACTCCTACGACGTGCTCATCGGCAAGCAGCTGCTCGGCGAGCTGCCGCGCCTGCTCGGCACCGGTGTCAAGAAGGTCCTCGTCGTGCACACCGAGGCGATGGAGGCCTCTGCCGCGGTCGTCCGCGAAGACCTCCTCGCGCAGGGCTACGAGGCCCTCCTCGCCGTCATCCCCGACGCCGAGGGAGCGAAGTCTGTCGATGTCGTGGCCTTCTGCTGGCAGGTGCTCGGCCAGTCGGACTTCACGCGCAGCGACGCGATCGTCTCGCTCGGCGGGGGAGCGACGACCGACGTCGCCGGCTTCATCGCCGCCACGTGGCTGCGCGGCATCTCGGTCGTGCACATCCCGACGACCCTGCTCGCGATGGTCGACGCCGCTGTCGGCGGGAAGACGGGCATCAACACGGCTGAGGGCAAGAACCTCGTGGGTGCCTTCCACTCGCCCGTCGGCGTGCTGTGCGACCTCGTCGCCCTCGAGACGCTGCCGCGCTGGGACTTCGTCGCGGGGCTCGGCGAGATCATCAAGACAGGGTTCATCGCCGACCCGGTGATCCTCGATCTCGTCGAGGCCAACGCCGAGGCCCTCGGCACCTGGCCCGCGAGCATCGACGACCATCTCTGGGACGTCGTCCGGGAGCTCGTCGAGCGCAGCGTGGCCGTCAAGGCGCGTGTCGTCAGCGAAGACCTCAAGGAGGCCTCGCTCCGCGAGATCCTCAACTACGGGCACACCCTCGCCCACGCGATCGAGCAGGTCGAGCGCTACGCCTGGCGTCACGGGGCTGCTGTGTCGGTGGGCATGGTCTTCGCCGCCGAGCTCGCGCGTCTCGCCGGCCGCCTCGACGACGAGGTCGTCGACAGGCACCGGTCGATCCTCGCCTCCGTCGGCCTGCCGCTCACCTACCGCGGCGACCGCTGGGAGCAGCTGCTCGCCGTGATGCGCCGCGACAAGAAGTCCCGTGGCGACCTGCTGCGCTTCGTCGTGCTCGACGGCATCGGCAAGCCGACCCGCCTCGAAGGCCCCGACCCGACGCTGCTCGCCGCCGCCTACGCCGAGATCAGCGCAGACGCACCGACCAGCAGGGCCATCTCGCTCTAGCCGACGTGCCGGTCGACGCGCTGCCGTTCTCGTCGAAGAGCGGTGTTCCGTCGGTCAGGCGCGGTCGTCGTGGCAGAAGAGCGCGCTGTGCCCGGTGGCACGTCGAGAGAGTCAGACGTGAATCGGTCCGTGCGGAGCGCGCAGGGCAGGACTCCCCACCGCGGCAGGGTGCGCCTGGGCGCCCGGCCGTGCAGCATGACGGCATGACCACTCCACTCACCGCGGACGCCTCGTTCCGGGCTGCACGCTCCTCGCTCTCCTCGAGCCTGTGGATCGGGGTGGCACTGCTCTGGGCAGCGACCGCGGGAGTCGTCGTTGGCGCCGTGACGTTCTGGGGCGAGACTGCGGGGTGGGCGTGCGCCTTCTTCGTGCTGCTCCTGGCGCCCTTCGCCGTCGGGGTGCTGCTCATGGCGGTCTCGGACCGCCGGAGCTGGGCGGTGGCTGCCCGCGGCATCCCCGTCGAGGTGCGCAGCGCCCGCGGTCTCGGCAGCGGGAACAGCCAGGGACGCCAGGTGGTCGCCTGGAGCGAGCCCGGTCCGCGGGCGCTGCCGTACCTGCACCTCACGCTCCCGGGTGGTGCTGAGCACGGCGACATCACCGGTCCGGTGACCGTGGAGATCTTCCGCCGCACGGGTCGCGGCCGTGGCATCGGCGGCCCGGTGCGTGTCCGGTCGAGCGACGGGCGCCGCGAGTGGTGGGCGGGCAACGCCGTCGAGTCGGCCGAGCGGCGCCCTCCGATCGTCGAGGCTCAGACCGCGGCGACCTGACGCGCCGCCGCACGCCTGGTGTCCGTGGGCACAGGTCACCTGTCGGGGGACCCGCGTACTAGGCTCCCGGGCATGACACGTGTGCTGCTCCTCAACGGCCCCAACCTCGGACGACTCGGCGTACGAGAGCCAGAGGTCTACGGCTCTCTGTCCTTCGCCGACCTCGTGGAGTCCGGCGCCCGGTGGGGGAGCGAGCTCGGTCTCGAGGTCGAGGTCCGCCAGACCGACGACGAGTCCGAGCTGGTGCACTGGTTGCACGAGGCCGTCGACACGCGCAGCGACGTGGTGCTCAACCCGGCTGCGTTCACGCACTACTCCTACGCGCTCCGCGACGCCGCCGCGCAGGTGACCAAGGGGGGACTGCGCCTGGTCGAGGTGCACATCTCCAACCCGTACGCCCGGGAGGAGTTCCGTCACCTCTCGGTCGTCGGGCCTGTCGCCACGGGGACCGTCGCGGGATTCGGCTTCGACTCGTACAGGCTGGCGCTGCTCGCTCTCGCCGGCTGAACCGCTGGGCTGAGGTCCGGAGTCGACCTCAGAGACGGCACCCGACGTGCCCCATAAATAGTGTGCCAAGCGCGTGCGCGCGCCTATAGCCGCTCGGAGATAGCACCCACAGTCCAGAACATATCCTTGAACACCAAGGATCAAGCGCTTAGCCTTGAGCCATGTTCGTCCTCACGGTAGACCAGCAGCGCAGCACGACCCACGGCGACAAGGTCCCCGACTTCTTGGCGCGTGCAGAGGTCTGGGGCGAGCGCCTCGACGGCATCGAGCTGCCCTTCGAGCGGACCGTCGGGGACGAGGTCCAGGCTGTCGTCTCGTCGCCCTCGACGGCTCTCGCGCTCGTGCTGGAGATCGTCCGTCTCGGCGGATGGCGGGCCGGCGTCGGCGTGGGGGAGGTGCAGGACCCGCTCCCAGAGCACAGCCGCGAGGCTTCGGGACCCGCCTTCGTCAGGGCCCGCGCCGCGATCGACAGGGCCAAGCGGCGCTCATCGGCTGTCCCCGTCGCGGTCCAGGGTGCAGACGGCCCGGCGTCAGCCGACGTCGAGGCGGTCGTCCACCTGCTCGGCGCGGTGGTCGAGCGCCGGTCTACCGCTGGTTGGGAGGTCGTCGACCTCCTGGTCGACCTCGAGAGGTCTGGTGCTGACGCGACGCAGCGCGAGGTCGCGCGGAGGCTCGGGGTGAGCGAGCAGGCCGTGAGCCAGCGCGTGCGCGCCGCACTCTGGGCCGAAGAGCGAGCCGCCCTGCCCGTGGCCGCCAGGCTCCTCGGCGAGCTCGACACCATCTGAGCGCCACGCGCGGTCCCATCCGTCCCAGCGTTCCCTGTGACGGACCCTGCGTGTAGCGTGCGGCTCAGTCGACTGCAGGGGAGATGTCTTGATGGGTCTGATCGGCACCGTGCTCGGCAGCGGGAACCTCGCCACCCTCGTCGCGGAGGTCGAGCCCTACCTGCCCGACGGGCACCCACCTGTGCACGCACAGACGAGCACCGGCGTCGCCCTGGCGATCGCCGCAGGGCTGATCGTGCTGAGCATCGTCGGTGGCTACTACGTCACGCGTGGCGTGCTCCACCTCGCCGCGCGGACAGGTGCAGCCGAGTCCGCCAGCGGAGCCGGGGGAGGTACCGCCAGTGACCCCACGGGGCATGCCGCCGCCACCGGCGCTTCGTCGACAGGCACCTCAGCCACTGGCGTGGGAGACCCGGCCGGCACCGGACAGCAGGCGGGTGCCGCCCCGAGCCCCGCCGATCCCGGTCCGACCGGCCCCACCGCCGTCGCCGCCCTGCGCGGCGGGACCTGGATCGGCATCCTCGAGCGGCTCGCGGTGACGGGCCTGATCCTCGTCGGCTATCCGGGTGGCATCGCGATCCTCGTGGCGATCAAGGGGCTGGGCAGGTACCCCGAGCTCAAGGACAACCCGGGTGCCTCGGAGCGTTTCGTCGTCGGGACGCTCGCCTCGATCGTCTGGGCTGCTGGTCTCGGGGTCCTCGGTCTGTGGTGGATCGGCTGAGGTAGACTTGCCCACGCTCTCGTGCGGTCCGCTCCCTGATCAGCCCTGCACCTCGCCGGTGCCGGGGCTCGTCGTCCGGTCGTCGGGTGCCTGATCCTTGAACACTCGACAGGAAGACCACCGTGGCTACCACCAACGACATCAAGAACGGCACTGTGCTCAAGCTCGACGGCCAGCTCTGGACCGTCATCGACTTCCAGCACGTCAAGCCCGGCAAGGGTGGCGCGTTCGTCCGCACCAAGATGAAGAACGTGACCTCGGGCAAGACGGTCGACAAGACCTTCAACGCCGGCCTGAAGATCGAGACTGCGACCGTCGACAAGAGCGACATGCAGTATCTCTACAAGGACGGCACGGACTACGTGTTCATGGACCAGAGCACGTACGACCAGATCAACATCCCCGAGGTGGTCGTCGGCGACGCCGCCAACTTCCTCCTCGAGAGCCAGGTCGTCAACGTCGCGACCAACGAGGGCACAGTCCTCTACATCGAGCTGCCGCCGTCGGTCGTCCTCGAGATCACCTACAGCGAGCCGGGCCTCCAGGGCGACCGCTCGACCGGTGGCACCAAGCCCGCCACCCTCGAGACCGGTCACGTGATCCAGGTCCCGCTGTTCCTCGAGCAGGGCACCAAGGTCAAGGTCGACACCCGCGACTCGAGCTACCTCGGCCGAGTGAACGACTGACGTGGGAGCCAGGACCAAGGCCCGCAAGCGCGCGCTCGACGTGCTCTTCGAGGCCGAGCAGCGTCACCTCGACCCGATCACCCTCCTCGCGGACCGGGTGGCCGAGCCGGGGACCGAGGCAGCCCTGCCGCAGTACTCCGCCGACATCGTCGAGGGGGTCATCGACCGCCTCGACCGGATCGACGAGCTCCTCGAGACGTACTCGCACGAGTGGTCGCTCGACCGCATGCCCGCCGTCGACCGTGCGCTGCTGCGCATCGGCACGTGGGAGATCCTCTTCAACGACGACGTCCCGGACGCCGTCGCGATCGACGAGGCCGTCGAGCTGTCCAGGTCGCTCTCGACCGACGACTCGCCGGTCTTCGTCAACGGTCTCCTCGGCCGCATCCTCGAGCTGAAGCCGACCATCCTGGCCTGACCTCTCGTCCTCGAGGGAGACGCCACCGCACGCAGGCCCGGACCGTCCACGGTCCGGGCCTGCGTGCGTCCTGTGGCGAGGAGTCGTAGCAGGTGGGGAGGTTCTGCGACCGTCGGGCCTCTCGGGACCTACGGCCCCGTAGGTTACGGGTCCGTAGGTTATTCTCGACGGGTGACCTCGTCGATCGAACACCGCCCGTGGCTGTCCTCCTACGCGCCCGGAGTCGCGCACGACATCACCGTGCCCGACGAACCGCTGACAGCCTCGCTCGAGCGTGCCGCCGAGCGCTTCCCCGACAGGCCTGCCCTCGACTTCATGGGCTCGACGACCACCTACGCCGAGCTCCTCGACCAGGTCCGCCGCGCTGCGAGCGCCCTGCTCGACCTCGGTGTCGGCCCGGGTGACAGGGTCGCGATCGCGCTCCCGAACCTCGCCTCGCACGTGGTCGCCTTCTACGCGACGCTGCGGATCGGTGCTGTCGTCGTCGAGCACAACCCGACGTACACCGCAGGCGAGCTCGCGCACCAGCTCACGGACTCTGGCGCCGTGGTCGCGATCTGCTGGGAGCACACAGCGGTCCGGGTCCTCGAGGTCCAGGCGCAGACGCCGGTCCGGACGGTGATCGCCGTCGACATGTCTCGCGACCTGCCCACGCTCAAGCGCCTGGCGCTCTCCCTCCCGATCAGCAAGGCCAAGGCCCTCCGGGCGACGATGCGTGCCGCCCTGCCCTCGGGCACGACCTACTGGCACGAGCTGGTCTCGAAGGCGTCGCCGCTGCCCACCGACCACCCGTACCCGGAGCCCGAGGACCTCGCTCTCCTGCAGTACACAGGTGGCACGACCGGGACCCCGAAGGGTGCGATGCTCACCCACCGCAACCTCGTGGCCAACGTCGTGCAGGGCACCGAGTGGACCGGGGCTGAGCGTGAGTCTGTCGAGGAGGACGGCCACGAGGTCGTCTACGGCGTGCTCCCGTTCTTCCACGCCTTCGGCCTCATGCTCTGCCTCACCTACGCGATGCGGATCGGCGCGACGCTCGTGCTGTTCCCCAAGTTCGACGTGGCGTCCGTCCTGGCGACCCAGAAGCGGCTGCCCGGGTCGTTCTTGCCAGCGGTGCCCCCGATGCTCGACAGGCTGTCGGCTGCGGCGAAGGAGTCCGGCGCCGACCTCACGAGCTTCCGGTACGCCATCTGCGGTGCGATGCCGATCCCGCTCGCGACGGCGGAGGCCTGGGAAGAGGTGACCGGCGGTCTCGCGATCGAGGGGTACGGCATGACCGAGACCTCCCCGGTCGCCCTCGGCAGCCCTCTCTCCGACCAGCGTCGGCCGGGCATGCTCGGTCTGCCCTTCCCCTCGACCGACATCCTCGTGGTCGACCAGGACGACCCGACGAAGATCCTCGGGTCCGGGGAGCGCGGCGAGCTGCTCATCAGCGGACCGCAGGTCTTCGCGGGCTACTGGGAGCGCCCGGAGGACACTGCCGAGTCGCTCGTCGAGCTCCAGGGCAAGATCTGGGTGCGGACCGGTGACGTGGTCGTCATGCACGACGGCGGGTTCGTCCAGGCCGTGGACCGCATCAAGGAGATGATCATCACCGGCGGGTTCAAGGTCTTCCCGTCGCAGGTCGAAGACTGCCTGCGGACCATGCCCGGTGTCGAGGACGTCGCCGTGGTCGGTCTCCCGGGCGGCGACCTGGGGGAGAAGGTCGTCGCGGCCCTCGTGCTGGCACGCGACGCCACGGGTGTCGACCTCGAGGCCGTCCGGGCCTGGTGCGAGAAGAACGTCGCCCGCTACGCGCTGCCCAAGCAGCTGGTCATCATGAAGGACCTCCCCAGGTCGCAGATCGGCAAGGTCCTGCGCAGGGTCGTGCGCGACAGGGTGATCTCGGGGATCTGACACCCCCCGGGTAGCCAGGCGGCGAAGCCGAGGAGCAGCACGCACAGACCCCGGGGTCTAGCGTGAGCCTGTGAAGCCTGCCGAACGCCGTGTCCTCGTGGTCGCGATCCTCGCGTCCTTCGTCGTGTTCCTCGACGGGTCGGTCGTCAACGTCGCGCTGCCCGCGATCGCCGGGGACCTGGACGGGGGAGTGCTCGACGGGCTCGCCCTCCAGCAGTGGGTCGTCGACGCCTATCTCGTGACCCTCGGGGCGTTGATCCTCGTGGCCGGGTCGCTCTCCGACGTCCTCGGCCGACGGCGTGTCCTCTCGTGGGGGCTGGTCGGTTTTGGTCTCGCGTCGCTCGCCTGCGCTGTCGCCCCGACAGGGGTGGTCCTCGTGGTCGCCCGCGCTGTCCAAGGCGCTGCCGGGGCGCTCCTGGTCCCCAGCTCCCTCGCGATGATCGTGGCGACCTTCCGCGGCGAGGCGCAGGGGCGGGCCATCGGCACCTGGACGGCGTGGACGGGGACGGCGATGATCGCCGGGCCGCTGCTCGGCGGGATCCTCGTCGACACGTCGTCGTGGCGCTGGGTCTTCGCGGTCAACGTGCTCCCCGTCGCGGTGACAGCCTGGTTGCTGCGGGGCACCGCCCAGGGTGAGCGGGACAGGACGCGACGCGTCGACGTCGCAGGCGCGGCCCTCGTCGCGCTGGGTCTGGCCGGCACGGTCTTCGCGCTCATCGAGCAAGGACGGCTCGGCTGGGGCGACCCGCTGGTCTGGGGACCGCTGGTCGTCGGCGTCGCGGCGCTCGTCGTCTTCGCGCTGTGGGAACGGCGCGTGCCCGACCCTGTGCTGCCGCTGCGGCTCTTCGCCGTGCGCAACTTCTCGGCCGGCAACCTCACCACGGCCTTCGTGTACGGGGCGCTCGCCTTCGGCGGCTTCGTCGTCGTCCTGTTCCTGCAGCAGGTCGCCGGGTACAGCGCGACGGCGGCCGGTCTGGCGATGCTGCCCGTCACGCTCCTCATGCTCCTGCTGTCGTCCCGCGCCGGGGCATTGGCCGGTCGCTACGGCGCGCGCGTCTTCATGACCGCAGGTCCGCTGCTCGCCGCCGCCGGGTACCTGCTCATGCTGACGACCACGCAGGACGCGGACTACCTCACCCAGCTGCTCCCGGGGGTGCTGCTCTTCGGGCTCGGTCTGAGCGCGACGGTGGCGCCCCTGACGGCGTCGATCCTCGCTGCGGTCCCGCCCGAGGACGCCGGCATCGGCTCGGCGGTCAACAACGCTGTCTCGCGGGTGGCCGGGCTGGTGGTCATCGCCTGCGCCGGGGTGGTCCTCGGCCCGACGCTCGACCTTGCGGGGTTCCACAGAGCCCTGGTGCTGACAGCCGTGCTGCTCGCCCTCGGCGGCGTGGTGAGCTGGCTCGGCGTCCGGGACGCCCCGAGGGCAGCTGGGACGCAACGCTCAGCAGCCGCGTGACGGTGCGCCCGGGACGCCCGCCGATCACGGTGCCAGAGCGCCCGGCCGCAGCCGGACGACCCCCAGCAAGGACAGGTCGTCTCACCATGCGCCACCCCGCACGGGCGCCGCCCGGGGTCGCTGTAAGGTGGGTGACGTCCTGCAAGACATCCTTTAAGAGCCGTCCAGAGAGGCGGAGAAGGAGGTCGCCAGATGACATCTGGCCCTGCTGTGCCCCACGACGCTCCTGCGTCGTCCCCCCTCGAGTCCTCACCCGTCGTGCCCCCAGTGCCGACGGAGGTCCTCGGAGCCCCCGAGATCGCCCGGGCGCTGACCCGCATCGCGCACGAGATCCTCGAGCGCAACAAGGGCGGCGCCGACGTGGTCCTGCTCGGCATCCCGACCCGGGGTGTCCCCCTCGCCGAGCGGCTCGCGCTGCGTCTCGCGGAGGTCGAGCCCGGTCTCGACGCCTCGAGCCTCGTCGGCACCCTCGACGTGACCATGCACCGCGACGACCTGCACCGCCAGCCACCGCGAGCGATCGGCACGACGACGCTGCCCGCAGGCGGGATCGACGGCAAGGTGGTCGTCCTCGTCGACGACGTCCTGTACTCCGGCCGCACCATCCGCGCGGCGCTCGACGCGATCAGCGACATCGGGCGCCCGCGCGCCGTCCAGCTCGCCGCGCTGGTCGACCGTGGTCACCGCGAGCTCCCGATCCGCCCGGACTACGTCGGCAAGAACCTGCCGACCTCGGTGTCCGAGCGCGTCCACGTGCGGGTCGCCGAGATCGACGGAGACGACGCCGTCCTCATCAGCCAGGCGCCGGTGGCAGCCGAGACGCAGGCAGAGGAGGCAGGGCTGTGAAGCACCTCCTCACGACGGCGGACCTGTCGCGCGCCGAGGCGATCCGCATCCTCGACACCGCCGGCCAGATGGCCGCCACGCAGTCGCGGGAGATCAAGAAGCTCCCGACGCTGCGTGGGCGCACCGTGGTCAACCTCTTCTTCGAAGACTCGACCCGCACCCGCATCTCCTTCGAGACAGCCGCCAAGCGCCTCTCGGCGGACGTCATCAACTTCTCCGCCAAGGGCTCGAGCGTGTCCAAGGGCGAGTCCCTCAAGGACACCGCGCTCACGCTCCAGGCGATGGGCGCCGACGCCGTGGTCATCCGGCACCAGGCCTCGGGTGCTCCGCACACCCTCGCGAACGCCGGCTGGGTCGACTCGGCGGTCATCAACGCGGGCGACGGCATGCACCAGCACCCGACGCAGGCGCTGCTCGACGCGTACACGATCCGCCGCCACCTCTCGGGGGAGCGCCGCGACGCGCGGGACCCCGCGAGCGCACCGCTGCTCGGCGCCGGAACGGGTCAGGACCTCTCCGGTCTGCACGTCGCGGTCGTGGGCGACGTCCTGCACTCGCGCGTGGCCCGCTCGAACGTCCAGCTGCTCACCACCCTCGGGGCCCGCGTCACGCTCGTCGCGCCGCCCACCCTCGTGCCTGTCGGTGTCGAGGCGTGGCCCTGCGACGTCTCGTACGACCTCGACGGCGTCCTCGGTGACGGGAAGCCCGACGCGGTGATGATGCTGCGCGTCCAGCGCGAGCGGATGAGCAGCTCGGGCGGCGGGTTCTTCCCGAGCCCTCTCGAGTACACCCGCAACTACGGTCTCGACGCGCGCCGCCTGCGGCTGCTCGAGGACCACACGATCATCATGCACCCCGGCCCGATGAACCGCGGGCTCGAGATCTCGGCGGAGGCGGCGGACTCGCCGCGCGCGGTGATCGTCGAGCAGGTCGCCAACGGTGTCGCGGTCCGCATGGCCGTCCTCTACCTCCTGCTCGCAGGAGACGTGACGCACGAGG